>Ga0315535_1000573_pt1 | contig 25941 bp, 16 predicted proteins | sample SalMarSW160220MG_2_FD_203092 | JGI IMG/M metagenome (GOLD analysis project Ga0315535, IMG submission 203092) | Salt marsh sediment microbial communities from the Plum Island Ecosystem LTER, Massachusetts, United States - Salt Marsh Sediment SW1602-20 ... | reverse complement strand
CCATTCCTTGAAGGACTTGCGCGACATCAACATCGGCGATGTTGTTGAGGGCCGCCTTGGTGCGATCCGTCATAAAGTGCTTCTTTTGCTCGGGCGCAAGCAGGGTATCATCCACATCCACCACACCTTTAACGTCTTTCATGAGGCCTTCCACCCTGGGGGCCGCAGCCATGAGCGTGTCGTAGTTCTGTCCCATGTTCCGCCCGTGGATCTCCGCCACCAGGGTGGCGATTACCGGCGGGCCGGGGGGAATCTCAACAATCTTGATGTTGGCCCTAAAAGGGACAGCGATTTCTTTGAGCCCCTTTCTGAGCCTCAGAGCCATTGCGTGACTCTGCTGCTCCCGATGGCTCTTTTCGATGAAATTGATGCGGATGTCGGCATCGTTGGCCCCATGCCTCAGATAGTAATGCCGAATGAGGCCGTTAAAATCCACGGGACTGTTGGTGCCAGCAAAAGTGCTCACGTCCGTCACTTCCGGCACCCGGACCAGGTATTCCGCCAAGGCATAGGTGGCTGCTTCCGTGGTCTCCAGGGTGGTCCCTTCGGGCATGTCCACCACCACCTGAAGCTCGTTCTTGTTGTCAAAGGGGAGCATCTTCAGGGGAACCCGGTAGGTGACCACGAGCCACAGGGAAAACCCCAGAAGCACCATGATCAGTGCCAGTACGCCCCAGCGGTAACTGCGCCGGTTCAGGACCGGTTCCGCAACACTTCGGTAGAACCGGTAGAGGAAAGTCTCCTTGAGGTTGTATGCTTTTTTCCGGGGTTTGTTGTAGGCGCCTTTAAGGAGGTGCAAACTGAGCCAGGGGGTGATGGTGAAGGAGACCACCAGGCTCATGAGCATGGCGATCGGCACGTTGAGGGCCATGGGCGCCATATAGGGACCCATCATGCCGGTGATGAAAAACATGGGTAAAAAAGAGATGATGACGGCCAGGGTTGCGACGATGATGGGCGGCAGGACTTCGTTGACGGCGTGGACAACGGCCGGGCCGGGGGGTTCGTTTCTCATCTCGAAATGCCGGTGAATGTTTTCCACATCCACGATGGGGTCATCCACCACCAGCCCCAGGGACAGAATGAGCGCAAAAAGGGTCACCCGATTGATGCTGTAACCCAGCAGATAATTGATCAGAAGCGTGAATCCGAAGGTGACCGGGACGGCCAGGGCGATGATGAACCCTTCTTTCCAACCGAGGGCATAGGCCAGAAGCGCCACCACGATCACGATGGCCACCATGAGTTCCTTGATCAGTTCATTGACCTTGTCATCGGCACTCTTGCCGTAGTCCCGCGTGATGCGCCAGTGCACCCCTTCGGGGAGCACTTCACGAGCGAAACGGGCCGTCTCCTTGCGGACGCCCTCGGCGACCCATACGGCGTTTGAGCCTTTCCGCTTGGCCACGGCCACGGTGACCGCGGGATAATCCTTGAAAGGTTCGATGCCCTGCGGCAGGGATCCTTCGCCGGCAGGATCGATGGACGAAAAGGCCCTTTGGCCGAAGCTGATCCGGGTATAGGTGCTAGGGTCCGCGGGACCGTCCCGGACCGATGCCACTTCTTTCAAAAAAACGGGGCGGCCTTGCCGCACCCCGATGACCAGGTCCTCCACCTCGGCGGCACTCATGAGAAAACGGCCCGCATCCAACCGGATTTCTTCGTTATTGGCCACCAGATTCCCCGCCGGGAGCGTCACATCGGCCCCTTGAACCACCCGCTCAATGTCCTGAAGAGATATGCCGCGTGCCGCCATGGCCTGGGGCGACAGGCGAACGGTGATCTGTCGGGGCCGCCCACCCACCAGGGAGGCGACTCCCGCATCCTTTACCCCTTGAAGCCGGAGCTGCAGCTCCTCGGCCATGCGCCTCAAATCATAATCGCTGTATCTTGAACTGTAGAGGGTGATATTGATGATGGAGACATCGTCGATCTCCACGGGCTTGACCACCCATCCCGAGACCCCGGGGGGAACGTGGTCGATGTTAGAGCGGATCTTGTTGTAGAGCTTCACCCAGCTCCGTTCACGGTCCTCTCCCACATGGAAACGGACCGTCACCACGGCCATGGAAGGAAAGCTCATGGAATAGACGTGCTTTACACCGTCTATCTGGTAAAGGAGGCTTTCCAGACGGCTTGCGACCTGCCGTTCCACCTCGGCGGCGGAAGCCCCCGGCATGTGAATAAACACATCCGCCACGGGAACCACGATTTGAGGGTCTTCTTCCCGGGGCGTCATCATAAGGGCGCCGATGCCCGCCATGAGACTGATGAGGATCAGAATGACCGAGAGATTCCCCTTGAGGAAGGCCTCCACGATTCCGCTGATCCATCCCCCTGAAGCGGAATTTTCGGTCATGGGACCACGACCTCCTCGCCCTCGTTCAACCCCGACAAAATTTCCACAAGGTCGTCGTGTCTCTTGCCCAGGGTCACGAAACGGCGCTGCGGATACCCTTCCGCATTCAAGACATCCACCAGATAGAGCTGCCCCACTTCCCGCACCGCCCTCTCGGGTATTACGAGGGTCTCATAATCGTCTGCCGGCACCATAAGACGGCCGAAAAGTCCGTTCACCAAATCCAGATCCGGAGGGAGCGACACCTTTGCCAGCACCGTTCGGGTGGCGGTATCCGATTGGGGCACGATCTCCCGCAGCGTTCCTTTTAAAGACCGGTTCAGGGCATCGATATGAACATCCAGCTCCTGGCCGATCCTTAGCCGCGGAATCAGGGAATCGGAAACAAAGGCGTGGAGTTCCGGCCGCGCGGGAATTTCGAGAAAGTAAAGGGGTTGACCCGGGCTCGCCATGTCCCCCACGTCCACCGTCTTTCGAACCACGCGGCCACCGAAAGGGGCCCGGATTTCCGTGTAGGTGAGCATCACCTCCGCTGCCGCCTCGGCGGCCCGCGCCTGCTCGATCCGGGCCGCTATGCGCTTGAGGTCGCTTTTGGCCGCCTGGACGTTTTCCTTGGCGGCGGACAGTCTGGCCTGGGTCATCTCTTTCTGTGCTCGGGCATGACCCAATTGCTGTCCGGTGGCCGCCTGGTGCTCATGAAGGTCTTCATACCGTTTGTAATCGTCCGAAGCCTTTTGGGCGTCGGCCAGGGCCGCCTCCACCTGGGATGCCGCCGCGCCCAGCTTGGCTTTGGCCGCCTCCATGGCCTTTTCCATGGCCATGACCTCACTTTGGGCCTGTCGCACCTTGGCCCGAATGGCCCGGTCGTCCAGACGGGCCAGGAGGGTCCCTTCCCGGCCATCTTGACTTGCGCCCTCAACGGAGTCCCCTTCACGGGCCAGAATTTCTCTCACCTGACTCATGATGCGGCTGGAAACATGGGCCTCCACCATGGCGCGCAGGTTCCCCACCTGTTCGATCAGAACGGGATAAACCCGCCGTTCCACCTTGATGGTGGAGATCGGAGGGTGCTCGGGTCTTTTGAGAGGTGCCCCCGGGGCCACCTTGCCGATGAACCCTCCGGAAAGCCAGAGCATGAGAACCACCAGAATAAGAAGGACCCCCAGCCCTTTTCCTCCTTCACGGATGACTTTTCCGCCTGTGGTTTTCGACGATTTACCCATGCTCCTCCTCGTTCCAGTCGGCAAAATCCCCCAGCGTCTGGCGCAGAAGGACCTGCGCAATCTTTCCTTCATAAAGTGCGACGGTGTAGGAGACATCGGCCTGGTTGAACGCCACTTCCGACTGAAGGAGTGTATCCACCGTGGCCATCTGGTTTTGATACCGTCTCCTAACATCCTGCAGGGCCTTTTCGGCCCACTTCCGCCGCTCGCCGGCCACTATAATCTTTTCCGCCGTTTCCTTGACCGCCAGGGTCGCCTGATGCACTTCAAGAGCGATGTCCAGGGCCATCTGTTCACCCCGTGCTTCAATTTCCTTCAGGCGCACCCGGGCTTCCCGGATTTTCGAAAGGGTCACGCCTCCCTCAAAAAGAGACCAGGTGGCTTCAATCCCCACCAGCCAGCTCCCTTCCATTTCGCTGAAGGCTTCCGTGTTCCACTGGTATTCGGCGCCCATACCGAGACGCGGTAGCATCCCTCCCCGCTCCGCTTGAATGCGTTTTCCGGCCGCCTCGATGAGGGCACGGACGGATGCCAGTTCAGGGCGTGCTGAAAGGGCCTGCGCCACGAGGGCATCGGATTTCCCAGCACTCTCTTGGGGTGCAGGGTCCGGCGGATGAACGGCGGGGTCGGGAATTTCCCCTTTGTGTATGGGTCTGGCCAGGAACCGTTCCAGAGCGGCCTGCAACCGGCGCGCTCCCGTTTTGGCCGTCACCAAATTTCCGTGCATCTCGGCCCTGTGCGCCTTCAACCGCATCACTTCGCTGGGCAATGCCATTTCGGCTTTAAGCCGTGCTTCGGCAAGCTGGACGTCCGTATCGGCGGCGGCATAGGCCTTTTCGGCCACACCGATGAACCCCATGGTCTGAAGCCAGTGATAGTAGGTCTCCACCACCTTGGCCACCATCTGGTTGCGGGCCGCCATGAGTTCGGCCTCCAGGGATTCCTTGAATCCGGCGGCGGCCTGTTGGCGGTAGAAACGACTTCCACCTTCAAAAAGGGATAAATCCGCCCGTATACGGGTGGAAAAATCCTGCTGCGTGCCCGGGTCATTGAAGTTCACATCGGACTGAAGACGCCTCTGGTTGATGATGTTCATCAAGGCATAGACCGGGTTATTGGTGGTATTGAACCGTTCGGATGCGACCAGTCGGGGATAGAAGGAGGCGTCGGCCTGACGGACCTGTTCAGAGGCGGCTTCGATCCTCTGCCTGATTTGCTCCAATTCAGGGCTGGCTTTGAGGGCCTCGGCAATAACCTGATCTACGGTCAAAGGACCGCGGTAGGAAGAAGGGGAATAAGGTTTTTTGGATAGTTGATGCCAATGCTTCAAGAGACGTTTTTCGGGAAGGGGAGACTGTTCATCTTTAGAAATTAAATGGGGGGATGCGCATCCCGAAAAGGCAGAGGCTGTCATGAGCACCCAGCAAAAGGCCAGGATTCTTAAGGAGCAATGCCCGGATAAAGATTTTGAAGGCAGACTAAAGGCCATAACCCTCCCCTGTAGAATTCGGGAATAAGGCGCACTGGAGAACGTGGGATTGATCATAAGCGGTTCCAAAAAAGGCAATTTCCCTCACATCCCAAAGCTAATCTTAGGGAAAGGGATTCAGGGGTGCAATAAGGTCGAGACAGTATTTTCGATGACAAAGTCACTTACATGTTCGGGGAAAAACAACAGACAAAATTGAGCCCGGATGCGGATCTGCCACAGATAATTTCTCTTTTCTAAGAAATGCCACCATAAAGTGCATCTTGAAGATATGCGACAAATTCGACCTTTTTAGTGAGGCTCCTCTTCCGATAGAGGTTTGATGAGCGTATGGGCACCAGCTCTCACACACTGTCCCGACAATGAAATGGGAGGGGAAGACATGAAAACATTAGGATTTTATACCGCCGCAAGAACCACACGTATCCAATAACAAACAAGAATACAGGATTCACCCCATTGCTGAAAGAGCAATTCCTGTGAAAAATAAAGAGAAGCTGGGGGCTGCCCCGCCTTCTCCGTATCGAAGTCTTAAAGACCAGGTGTTCAAGAGGTGAAAATGGTGAGAAACGAATCAGCGACAGGCCCTTTTTGCATTAAGGATTGTGCCCTAATTGCCATCGCTACCGGAGAAAGGGCTCAAAATCTTCGGGAGCTTCGGGAACACTTACGGCAGATAGACCCCGGCAGCATTTATTATCACTTTTGGGGCGGTTTGCTGCGACCGCGATTTGATGATCCCGAATATCATAACGATTTCGCCATCTGGATGGCTCACAGTCTGCATAATGAATCCCTGGCGGAACGTCTGGGGGTGATAGATCCGGTTGCATTTGAATCAATAGAAGATCTGAGAAATGAACTCATAGAAACCATAGATGAAAGCCTGGATGAGACGGAATTCCCCCAATGGACCAAAAGGGACGATCAATTTGAATTTATCCGATCCCAAATTATCGTCTTCGACACCACTATATCCGTGAATCGCCCGGAAGGTCTTCTGGATATCATTAAAACCATCTCCGTTGGCAGCATATTTTACCATTTTATTGATGCCAGGCACCGAAATGAGAATTCCCTGGATGATTTTCAGAACTGGTTATTGGGATTTGGAGACAACTATGCACTTCTTTGTCAAAAAATAAAAGAAAAAAGCTCCTATTTTTCGCCACTGAGAGAATTAAAAAGCGACCTTGCAGAGGTCTTTGCCGGACATTTTAGAAATGGACAGGAAAGAGATGGATAACCAAAGCGTACTTGAGAAATACGAACAACTCGTCGGTCGAGATGTCATTGAACAATTACGTCAACTTGCCAATCCCTTGAAAGGACTTCATGTTGTGCATGTTAACGCCACACGAATCGGGGGCGGCGTGGCGGAAATACTTCATAAAATGGTCCCTTTCATGGAGGAGCTGGGGATTCATACGAAATGGGAAGTGATTAAAGGGGAATCGGTTTTTTATCAATGCACCAAGAGCTTTCATAATGCCATTCAGGGAAATCGGGTAAATATTCCCGAAAGCTACCTGAAGGTGTACGAGGACACGAATGAAAAAGCAGCCGAAGTTTTGGAAGACGTGTTGCATGATGCCGACATTGTCATTATCCATGATCCTCAGCCCGCTGCATTAATCAAGCACCTTCAAGAACATAAGGGAAAATGGGTTTGGCGATGTCACATTGATGCCAGCAAACCATATAGACCCGTATGGCGGTACCTGCGAAATTTTGTATGCAGATATGACGCGAGTATTTTTTCCCTTGCTCCTTTTGCTCAGAGCCTGCCGCATCCTGTCTATCTTATAGCGCCAAGTATCGATCCACTCCATGAAAAGAACGTCGAACTTGGAGCTGACGAAATCGAAGGCATTTACGGCCGGTTTGGCATAAATCCTGAACGGCCGATGATTCTCCAAGTCTCCCGCTATGACCGATTTAAGGACCCACTGGGTGTTATCGAGGCCTATACGCTCGCAAAACAATTCATTCCCACGCTGCAATTGGTACTCGCCGGGGGCGGCGCCTCGGATGATCCTGAGGGCGAAATTGTGCTAAATGAAGTCCGGACTGCTGCCAAAGATGACCCTGACTTGAAGGTGCTTCTACTGCCAGCAGATGCACATCGGACCATCAATGCGCTTCAACGCGCCTCCGATATTGTACTTCAAAAATCAATCAAGGAAGGATTCGGGCTTACCGTGACGGAAGCCATGTGGAAGATGAAGCCCGTCATCGGCGGCAATACCGGAGGCATCCGAATACAGCTTGTTAATCATCATACCGGGTTTTTGGTCAATACTCCGGAAGGAGCTGCGCTTCGCATCCGTTACCTGTTTAAAAAGCCGGACCTCATGGAAGAAATGGGCACGAAGTCAAAGGAGTTTGTCCGCGAGAACTTCCTCATCACGAGACATTTGCGGGAGTATCTCACTCTGATATTTGCCCTTCTCCATGGTAAAGATGAGAGAATTGAACTGAGTTAAGAATGGACTTTGCTTTGGATAATCTTATTACGAAAGCTCAATAACTCGCAGGTTAAAAAAATTCAAAGCTTTTTTATGATCTATCGCAAAAATACGTTCGCAACCATTACAAAATGAAAGCAGGATTTTACAAGAGATGAGTGATCTGGTCATTGCTTCCAACAGGGGTCCCTTCAGTTTCTCGGAGGATTTTGTGAAGGAAGCGGAAGAATCCATTGAAAAGGGGTCATCACTGCCAGAGCCGCAGGACTTCGGAGCAGGGGGCCTTGTGGGGGCCATGGCAGGGCTCTTGAAAGGCGATAACTGGGATACCACATGGATTGGTGCTTCCATGGGGGAAAAAGACATAGATGTGGCGAGAGGTCACTATAATTTTCTTTTTAAGAAAATGCTGGAGGAAGAAATTGCCCCGTATCATTTCCCATTGATACAAATTGATGAGGGCAACAGGATGCATTTTACTTATAAAGAATATGATTATTATATGCGTTTCGCAATTTTCGATACGAAACATATGCACAGCTATTACAGCAAGTTTTCGAATGGATTCTTATGGCCTCTCATGCACCTGACCAGGTCGCCGCTCTTTTATAAGAAAACTTCCATTTTTCCCAAGCCTCATTTTGAAAAAAATGATTTCGTTCAGTATACAAGCAGTGGCGTGACACTGGCGAATACCATTATTGATGAAATTGGTAAGAAAAGAAAACTGAAGGACAAGAAAGAGGATATTGTTGTCTGGAATCAGGACTACCACCTCATGCAAATAGCTGAAGTATTTAAAGCGCTTTTGATGGAAAACGGAGACGCCGGACAGGAAAAAGCAAATATTCATGTTGGGCAGTTTATGCACACGCCTTTCTTCAACATTCATGAAATCCAGGGCCTGATCCGAGAGGATAAAAGACGAAGAATCAAAGAACAGATTTTGGACCCATTTTATGAAAGCATTGAGACAGTTCTGCAAAAACTGACATGGGGCCTTCTGTCCAATGACTTCATAGGTTTCCATACGAAGGAGTATTGCGATAATTACTTGGAAGCCCTTGAGGAATGGTTTCCTGTGCAGATCAAAATAGCCAATCATTCTTATGAGATTATTCGTCAAAATGATGTCACAACCCTCGCCGCCTTCCCCATTGGTGTAGATGTGGATAGGATCCTCTCGGAGGTCTCAGATGGAAAGAGGCTGGAATATAAAATAAAGAATGAGGACCTTTGCGACAAAATTTCATCTGATAAAAAAAACGGCAGAATTATATTTGGAGGACTTGAGAGATGCGATTACACCAAGGGTCTGATAGAAAGGTTCGGCATTTTCAACCACGTCCTCAATAAGTTAAAGGGCGAAAAAAAAGAAGCCCGTTTTTACCAGGTGACTGCTTTAAGTAGGTCTGACAACCCTGACTATCAAAAACTTCAAGCTGCGCTCGAAGGGGAGGTTGTCAAGATAAACGGGACATTTCAAGATGGATCAGTTATCCACATCAGCGAAGGAATCCCCTCTCCTCAGAATTACAGATTTATGAAAGAGGTGGATGTCATGCTCGTGACCCCGCTGGAAGACGGAATGAATCTTGTGGCCTTCGAATATATTCTCTCTCAGAAATTCAGACATCCAAAGGACAGGGGTATGCTGATATTAAGCAAAAGCGGTGCTTCGAGGGTATTGGAGCAGAATGGCTTTGGTGAAGAAGACGGCCTTATATATATAAATGTGATGAGGTCAAAAGACGCAGCAAAAAAAATGATACAGGCGTTAAGCAAAGGACTTCATCTTTCAGAAAGAATCATCGACTATGTTGCAGCGGAACACAGAGTGAAAGACTGGGCGGAAAAGAACATCAACGCCATTCTTAACTGCCGAAAGACAGCATGATTCTGTCTTTCCAGTCCGTTTTGACTATTGCTTATAAAGGCCTCTTCTTATGAATTTCCGTCCGTATACCGTGAGCTTTGAACCGATCCTTTCACAGGGGGCGATGCTAAGCGCAAGGTTTGCAAATGCGGCCAAAAAAAAACAACCAGCGGATCTTAAAGGCCAGCGCAGAATGGGACGATAACCGAAGTGGGATGCAAAGGGGCTCCGGTTTAAGAGAAAATTGATATTCATTCAGTTTGTCTTTACTCAAAGATGCAGGCATGGTATATGGAATCAAGTATGTTTTTCTTGATTACGCTTCAATGGAAACCATGACATGACTCAGGAGTTTTTGACATGAAGGAGAAAAAACGCGTCTTTATTGCTGAAGACCACGAAGTGCTCAGACAGGGATTGCGGTCCTTATTAGAGGCCAGTGGTGAATTCGAGGTTGTCGGCGAGGCAGAGGACGGAGCTGATGCCATTCGTCGTATTACAGAGACCAATCCTGATCTTGTCCTGTTGGATCTCAGCATGCCAAGGATGGACGGCATTTCGGTCATTAAGGATCTCAAGAGTAGGTACCCGGAATTCAAGATTCTGGTTTTGACTATGTTCAAGACCGAAGAATATGTTCTTGAGGTATTTCACTCGGGTGCCGAAGGTTATTGTCTGAAATCCTCATCCTACGATGAACTCTTGATGGGTATACGGGCGGTTTTGTCAGGGAAGCGATTTATTAGTCCTGAAATCTCAGACAAAGTCCTGGAAGGATACCTTGAAGGGCAAAAGACTATTAAGCAAAAGTCATCCTGGGAAACGCTCACCCAAAGGGAGAGAGAGGTTCTTAAATTGGTGGGGGAGGGGTACAAGAATAAAGAGATTGCGGATTACTTGTGCATTAGTATAAAGACAGTGGAAAAACACAGGGCCAACATTATGCAAAAACTGGACCTTCACACAGCGTCAGCTCTAACTGCCTATGCCGTTGAAAGAGGTCTCGTCGCAAGATAATAAGGCAAAAGTGAGTTTGAAGGGACACCCCAGTCCCATGTTCATCCTTTTTAAAAGGAAGAAGCTCTCTGCTTGCTTCTCGAATCTCTCTAATCGCTCCTGAAGTGGTATTTTACGCCGAGAACAAAGCTACCCAATCCTGAAATCATTCTATTTCCGTTCAAACACTTTACTAATAGGAATAAAAATAGATAAAATATCCGATACAGAAAATGGTATGAGAAAAATGAAGTGGTTTAGTGGTTTTGCTTAGAAGGAGGAAACATGGAGAAACATCATAAATTTTCCATATGGTACGTTCTTCTGGGGGTATGGGTGGTTCTGTTCATTCAGAGCTATCTGGGTTCGTTTCTGTCTGTCAAGACCATCCCATACAGCCAGTTCCTGGATCAATTGAAGCATAACAAGGTGCAGGAAGTGGCCGTCACCGAAAACCGGATACAGGGAAGGATGAAATCGGAAAAACCAGGCGCGGAAAAGGGGGAGGCTTTCCGGACCGTTAGGGTCGATCCCGATCTGTCAAAACTCCTTGCAACATATAACGTTACCTTCAAGGGCGAAATCCAATCCAACTTTCTGGCGAACCTCTTCTCATGGTTTTTCCCCATCCTCCTCTTTTTTGGGGTTTGGTATTTTTTCATGAAACGGATGGCCGGCCAGCAGCCCGGCTTCATGAGCCTGGGCAAGAACAAGGCAAAGATCTATATGCAGGAGGAGGTAGGCGTTACCTTTGATGACGCTGCCGGCGTGGACGAGGCCAAGCAGGAATTGGTGGAGGTGATCGAGTTTCTTAAAGAGCCTGCCAGATTCACTGAACTGGGCGGCAGGATGCCTAAAGGGGTGCTCCTCATCGGGCCGCCCGGCACCGGCAAGACCCTGCTGGCCAAGGCCGTGGCAGGCGAAAGCGGGGTGCCCTTTTTTAGCCTCAGCGGAAGCGAATTTGTGGAGATGTTCGTGGGTCTGGGCGCCGCCCGGGTGCGGGATCTTTTCAACCAGGCCAAGCAGAAGGCCCCATGCATCATCTTCATCGACGAATTGGATGCCCTGGGGAAGGCCCGCGGCTTCGGTGCTATGGGAGGGCATGACGAGAGGGAGCAGACTCTAAATCAGCTTCTTGTTGAGATGGACGGTTTTGATCCCAAGCTGGGAGTTATCTTGATGGCGGCCACCAACCGGCCGGAAATCCTCGATCCGGCCCTTCTCAGGCCGGGTCGTTTTGACCGACAAATCCTGGTGGATCGGCCCGATATGAAAGGGCGGGAAGATATCCTCAGGATACACCTGAAGAATGTAAAGGCCGTCAAGAACCTGGACCTTGAAAAGCTTGCCAACATGACACCCGGCATGGCAGGGGCCGATCTGGCAAACCTGGTCAATGAGGCAGCGCTTCTGGCCGTGAGGAGGAGAAAGAAAAAAGTGGGCATGTTGGAATTCTCAGATGCCGTGGAACGGATTATAGGGGGTTTGGAAAAAAAGAACCGTCTGATTAATCCCAAAGAAAGGGAAACCGTAGCCTATCACGAACTTGGCCATGCGCTGGTGGCCCTAAGTCTGCCGGGAACGGATCCTGTGCAAAAGATCTCCATTATTCCTCGGGGCGTAGCCGCGCTGGGTTACACGATGCAGGTCCCTACGGAAGACCGTTTTCTCATGAGTAGGACGGAACTGCTGAACAAGATTGCTACCCTTCTCGGGGGTCGTGCCTCAGAGGAGGTCATCTATGGAGACATTTCAACCGGAGCCCACAACGATCTGGCTAAGGCCACTGAGATTGCCAGAAGCATGGTCAAGGAATACGGGATGAGCAGCAAGGTGGGCCAGGTCTACTTTGCTCGGCCAAAGAAGGCCCAGTTTTTCGATTGGGGGATGAAGGGAGAGGAGGAATACAGCCAATCCACGGCCGAGTTGATTGACGGCGAGGTAGCACGGATTATAGGAGAGCAGTACTCCAAGGCATTAGAGCTACTCAAAGGAAAAAGGGGTATTCTGGACAAGGCAGCCGGGGTTCTACTTAAGAAGGAAAAGATCGATGGAGATGAGCTGAAAACCATCATGGAGGAAGAAGCAGCCTCAGGAAACAAGGCAAGACTACGATAAAATCAGGTCTGCCCTTTTCAGAACGGTAAGCAATGACCCTTTTTTCAGCTTTCTTCCCATTGGATGCACTCTACCGGGCATGTGGCGATCGCCTCTTCAATGTATTCTTCATCGCCTCCTTCCGGCTGTTCCACCCTGGCTTTTTCCGCTTCCTCATCAGATCCAAAGACATCCGGGCAGGGTTCTACACAGCTTTTGCTTCCGATGCATTCTAATGAATATGTATATACGCAGCGTCCGCGGCAAAATGGAGACGCCCTGATTGCGAAGATATCCCATCATAACGTTTGCTCGGACCTCGACAAAGGCAGTTCGGGCAGTTCGGGTAGATCAAGGACGGGAACTTTCACGCGACTATTTGGCACCCGCTTCGCTCAGACGCAAAGATCCCCAAGATATGCTTTTTTATCGAATCAGAACGAACGATTCAATAAACCAATCAGCCCTGGGGGCATTTTTGATAGTGTGTAAATGGTGTTCTGAAACCTACCATATAAAAAGTTGTTGGCTACTATACCGGAGCGATAGAATACACAATCGGCCCCATGGCATGAAACAGAAAAACGCGATATATTTCTATAGAAATTGCGATGGAGAATGAGGTAATTCAGGCTTGCCTGAAAAATAGTTTATGAACTCTAATGTGAAAAGAAAGGAGATGTGCCATGCAAGACAGAGCGAAATTATGTGAGAAGATCAGATCCATATACCCCGATATCGGAAGCTGCGGTATCGATGTGGACGTCGAGTTTAATGAGGAGAAGAAGGCCTGGGTGGTCAACCTAAAAAAAGGGGAGCATGAGCTGGAGACCTACTTGGAACCTCAGGATGCGGACAGGTGCATGGAAGGGAGGGAGTGTGTGCATTTGGGGCTGCAGGTGGAACAGCTCAAGAAAAATATATAGACCTGTCCACTACGGAGATCTGGTGTCATGGGAAAAGGTTTGTTGTGGGTGATTTTGTATGTGGCCGCGTTATTGATCCCCACGGTTTTGCTGATGGTGTTCTTCCCTGGTTCGGATGATGGCGTCATTATGGAAGTAGGGAAGAATTTTGGGCTTTTCGCTTTTACGATCCTTGTTCTTCAGGTGGTTCTGGCCGCACGTCTCAAATGGTTGGATCGGGTTTACGGGCTGGATATGATTATCCGGTTTCACCGGTATATGGCTATCTTCGCCCTGCTCCTCCTCCTCTTCCACCCCTTTCTCATCGCAGCGGGGGAATCCAAGTGGAAACTCGTCACCTCCCTGAATCTTCCTTGGTACGTGCTCCTGGGTAAAGTAGCGCTCCTCCTTGTCCTGGCCAATGTTTTGCTCAGCACCCTGCAGTTACGGATAGGGCTGAAGTTTGAAAACTGGCGGCGCCTGCACGGTGTTATCGGTCCTCTCCTCCTGGCGGTGGCATTTACCCACAGCTATGTGGTCGAGGACCAGCTTCGATCGGATCCGTTAAAAATTATCTGGCCTTTGATGGTTGCAGGTGCCCTTACCCTGTTCCTCTATCACCGTTTCGCAGCCCCTTCCATTCGCAAGGGCTCGGCGTATCGTGTGGCGGAAGTCACCGAAGAAGCAACAGACACCTGGACCGTGAAGCTCACTCCGCCAAAAGACCGTGAAATCGAGGACTATCTGCCCGGGCAATTCCATTTCGTTACCTTTTACCGCGATCCCGACCTTCCAGTGGAAGAGCACCACTGGACCATTTCCTCCAGCCCCACACAAAAGGAATTCCTCAGCTCCGCCATAAAGGCTTCCGGAGATTTTACGGCCACCATGGACAGGACCAAACCGGGAGATACGGCTGGGGTACAGGGGCCTTTCGGCAGGTTTTCTTATCTCCTCCATCCCGATGAAAAGTCCTTTCTCTTTATCGCTGGAGGCATCGGAATCACACCCCTCATGAGTATGTTGCGGCACATGCGTGATGCCGGGGCAACCGCACCGGTGGTGCTGCTCTATGCTAACAAAGATCAAGACCACATTGCCTTTAAGAAAGAACTCTCAGAAATGCAATCGGCAGGGAGCCCACCGCTGAAAGTACTACATGTCCTGAGCAGATCGGGTAAAGACTGGCAGGGAAAAACTGGCCACATCGACCCTTCGATGATCAAGCGATTCCGCGGCGATGATCCGGCTGCCACGGGCTTTTACGTATGCGGCCCGAAGGGTCTTCAGAGCGCCGCCCTGGAAACGCTGAAAGATCTTGATGTCCCGGAGTCTCGAATCCATACGGAAGTATTTTCTTTCCTTACTTAAAGACTTCAGGAGGTTTATGTATGCGGATAAAAAAGTTGAAAAAAGTGGTAACGTCCGTAATCGTTGCAGCAGTCGTCCTGGCTGTGTTTCTCGCGGTTTTGCGCGTATCCCAGGCGGCTGATCCTTTAAAAAAATCCAAGGAAGGTAACCAAATGGAACAAGCTATCCTTGCAGGAGGGTGTTTCTGGTGTATGGAGACGGATTTCCAGAAAATTCCCGGTGTGAAAGAGGTCGTTTCTGGTTATGCTGGAGGAACAGGCAAGAACCCGACCTATGACGACTACATTAAGAAAGGGTATATTGAAGCCATCCAAATTATGTATGATCCCTCCGTGATACCCTATGAGAAGCTTCTGGATCTATTTTGGCTGCACATTGATCCCACAGATGCCGACGGTCAGTTTTGCGACAGGGGGCATGCTTATACGACAGCGATTTTTTATGGCACGGGTGAACAAAAGCGTTTGGCGGAACGATCAAAAACGGCCCTTGAAAACTCCACACAGCTGAAAAAACCGGTTGCAACAAAAATCATCAAGGCCGGTGAGTTTTACCCGGCTGAGGATTACCATCAGGATTACTATCAAAAGAATCCCATACGGTACAAATTCTACCGGTTCAATTGTGGTCGGGACAGCCGCCTGAAAGAACTCTGGGGTGATAGGACGGAAGCCGTGGGCGCCTTGGAAAAAACGTCGGAATACAAGAAACCGGGTCAAAAGGAACTCAAGGAAAGGTTATCCCCAGTTCAATATGAGGTTACACAGGAAAACGGAACCGAACCCGCATTTGAAAATGCCTATTGGGATAATGAAAAAGAAGGGATCTATGTGGATATAGTCTCGGGAGAACCTTTGTTCAGTTCTCGTGACAAGTTTAAATCGGGCACCGGCTGGCCGAGCTTTACAAGACCCCTTGAACCTGAGAATATCGTGGAAAGGGAGGATAAGAGTTGGTTTTTCACACGAACCGAAGTCAGAAGCAAACATGCAGACTCACACCTGGGCCACGTCTTTAAAGACGGTCCTCCACCAACGGGTTTGCGTTATTGCATGAATTCCGCCGCTCTTCGCTTTATTCCCGTAAAAGATCTGGAAAAGGAGGGCTATGGAAAATACAGGAATCTGTGGTCAAAGAGCGTCGCCCATTGAAACCCCAAAAAAGTTATGAATCCAACAGTATGGAGCTTGCCAGCGCCTGGCATAGGAGGCCGCCTCCAGGCCGTCCACACATCCTTCCCCCACCGCTTGGCAATCTGCCAGGTAGGGACACAGATATTTCCGGCCGCATACACGCCGGGTACGTTGGTTTCTTGTTCTTTTCGATGAACTTCAAGGTCTTGCTGTCCATATATAGGCCCAGGTTGCCTGTCAGCTCGATGAGAAGTGGGCGGAGGCGGCCGGGATGTCCCCTGATGATATTGACTGACAGAACGGGCAAAGGCCGAGGGATCTGAAAGAGGGCTGTGGCTGTAGGGGGGTATCAAAGGCCGGCCGAAAACACCGGCCCCGGCACTCGGGGGCCTTGGAAAGGGTCTTTTTCAAGATGAAGGGATTGGTTTCGTCGTCGTCCACTATGCGTATTCTGATCCGTGAATCAGCCACTGGGTTTCCATACGAAAAAGCGGTTAACTGCGGAAGTCTCCGGTCAGGAGCAATAGCAGGAAAATCAATTCCTGCGCTCAAAGAGACCTTTTGACAGACTTTACACCGCGCAATATCTTGCCTTTTTGAAAATCGCGCGGAATCTTCGAAACATCGAGGTCAATGGCAAACATGGAAGAAAAAAGAGACCTTATCAAGGTGCTGGTGGCGGAGGACGACCCGGACGACTGCCTGTTGATCAGACGGGCCGCATCCAGCGTAGGCGCCCCTTACGACCTGTTCTTTGTCTCGGACGGCGTTCAACTCCTCGATTTTCTTTACCGGCGCGGGACGTACGGCTCAGCTACAAAGGCCCCGAGGCCCGACCTTATCCTCCTTGATCTTAACATGCCGAAACAGGACGGACGGAGTGCATTGTACCAGATCAAAAAGGACAAAGGACTGAAGAGCATCGCTGTTGTGGTTTTTTCCACATCCAGTGCCCCATCCGACATGGAGCTGACCCTGAGACTCGGAGCAGAGTCCTTTATCAAAAAGCCCAGTTCATTTCAGGAATTAAAGGCCATCGTATCGTCCCTGGCCGATTTCTGTTGATACCATAGGGCAGAAGATTTCTGTTTTATCCTTTCAATCCGCCGGGCCGGGCAACCGGGTCAGAACGGCACGCCTCCTGACTCTTTTCCTCTTTCAAGTTACGTGCGTGTTTTGCTGGCACCATGCGCCATCTCGTCGCCGATATTTTGGATCAGGCACACATTAGATTAAAATAGGGTCTATACCCCATTTTCATGCGGTACCAACCGTAATATAAGAGGAAGCCCAGGACGGATTAGAAAAAAGCGAGCTTCGCTGCTAAGGCTGTCAAAACCGTCCGAAAAGGAGGTGAGTGGGGTGAGTCATATGGTGGTGTTGACTACTGAAGGTGAAGATTCCAGAGAGCGTTTGGACCGGAAGCATGCCAACGATGATCGCGCTGGAGCATCCCCGAAAGCGGCCATGGCGATCCTTGAGCATCGAGAGAGGCAACTCCGTGCCGTATTTGAAGAGGTTAGAGAAGCCGTGATCTTCTCCGATCCTGATGGAGAAAACCTGGAGTGGAACCCGGCAGCCAGGAAGCTCGTTGGGCTCGGATCGGGGGATAAAGAACCAAAGTCCTTGAGGCGTTTATCCGACATCATCCGGTTTCAAACGGTGACCGGGGAGGAGATTGAAAGTGAAAGATGGCCGGTACAGAGGCTTATGCGAGGTGAGTATCTCAAGGATGAGGACTGGATGATACAAAGACCGGACGGAAGCGCTGTCCCTGTCATGTGCAATGCGGGAGCCCTCAGGGACCGGAACGGGATAAACATAGGTCTCCTGATCACCTGGCGCCACATGGACGAGCTCAAGCAGATTCAGGGGGCTCCACAAGAGACCCATCGGATATCTGAAAAGCGGGTAGAAGACCAGTCCGCCGAGTCGGCCCTGACAAAACAGGCCTTGAAAAAAGAAAGCGCAGCCAGGGCCTCGGCTGAAAAAGAATTGAGTCGATACATGAAGGAACTGCAGAGGAGCAATCGTGAGCTTCAGGACTTTGCCTTCGTGGCCTCCCATGATCTTCAAGAACCCCTGCGAAAGGTAGAGACCTTCGCAAGCCTGTTGGAGGAGGAGTACGGCGTGAACACAAAAGGAGACGCCCTGGCCTACATCCATCGCATGAAAGACGCCGCAGGGCGAATGAGAGAACTTATAGACAGACTCCTTGAGTACTCGCGAGTGAACAGCGGAAAGGCCCCATTGCAGACAGTGGATCTCGGAAAGGTCGTTCAAGAGGTGGTTTCAGATATCGAAACGTACATCGAGCAGGAAGGTGGCTGTGTGGAGGTGGGGGTGAACGCCATCATCGAGGCCGATGCGTTTCAGATGCGCCAATTGTTTCAAAACCTGATCCACAATGCCGTTAAGTTCCGAGGAGATAATGCGCCAGTCGTTAAGATTTCAGGGAGCCTTCAAAAGACTCCCGCCGGACGTGCCAGTGAAAAGGAGGTGGAGGTCGCTGAGATCTTCGTACAGGATAACGGCATCGGATTCGATGAAGTGAATATGGATAAGGTCTTTGCCCCTTTTCAGCGGCTTCACCCCGTACACAAGTACAAAGGAACCGGAATGGGTCTCCCTATCTGCAAGAAAATTATCGAGCGCCACCACGGGGAACTGACCGCCAGAAGCGAAGTCGGTAGGGGGGCCGTCTTCATCGTGCGTCTACCCGCAGCGCAACCACACGCACAATATGCAAATGGGGCCGCGATGACTCCTCATTAACGATGGTAAAGACGACTTTCCCATCATTCCAGATCTTCTCCCACGGATCTCGGCTTTTCAGTACGCACTGGAGTGGGTCCACCGGCCCAAGGGGCGAGCCAGGGTTCCGGCCTTCTGATCTGCACACTCCCCCCTTGAACAAAGGATCTCAGCTACTTAGCCTTGCAAAGGAGTCATCAGGATGCATTTCAGGCATGCCATTTGGTGTCCGGTTTGGTGTCCGCGACCCCGAACGGTATCGGTTAGCGCCCTAAGTGCTTGAATTTACTGGCGGGGACGACGAGACTCGAACTCGCGACCTCCGGCGTGACAGGCCGGCGTTCTAACCAGAACTGAACTACGTCCCCATGCTAAGGTGGTAGGCGGAACGGGGCTTGAACCCGTGACCCCCGGCTTGTAAGGCCGATGCTCTCCCACTGAGCTACCCGCCTGAGTCAAAAACGGAATTTGATTTACTAACAGTTTAGTTCTCTTTTGTCAAGATAATTTGAACGGTATTTCAATGTTCAGTGGGCTGTCACGCCTGTCGGAGGGCTCTTCTCCATTTGAGCAATATCCGCGAAACTGAAGGGCTTACATTCCTCTTCCGGGGCAAATAGGCCCTTGCCCCCACTCAAGATTAACGCCTCCTTAAGGACTTCATCCGTATGTTCAACAAAACTCAACTCGACCTTTTTAAGGATCTTCTTGGGTATCTCTGCAACGTCCTTCTTATTTTCTAACGGTATTAACACCTTGGTAACACCACCTCTATGGGCGGCTAAGATCTTTTCTTTCAGCCCTCCAATCGGAAGGATCCTTCCTCTAAGGGTTATCTCACCGGTCATGGCAATATCACGATTTACAGGGTTACTCGTCAGCGCAGAAGCAATTGATGTAGCGATCGTAATGCCGGCAGAGGGCCCATCTTTCGGAATGGCCCCCTCAGGGACGTGGACGTGAATATCTATCTTTTCATAGAAATTGTCAGGCAGCTTTAAACTCCTTGCCCTTGACCGGATATAACTCAAGGCTGCCTGGGCCGACTCCTGCATAACCTCCCCGAGTTTTCCAGTGAGGACCAGATTTCCTTTGCCGGGCATTATGGCGGCCTCTGTCTGGAGGAGTTCGCCGCCAACGTCTGTCCACGCTAAGCCAGTGGTCACACCGACACAATCCTTCTCCTCTGTACGTCCGTAACGGTACTTCGGCACTCCGAGATATTTCGGTATGGATCGGGCCTTAACAGAGATCACGCGGCTCTTCCCCTTTTTGACGACTTCCTTAGCGACCTTTCGGCAAATTGAAGAGATCTCTCGCTCCAGATTCCTGACGCCTGCCTCGCTTGTATATGTGCGAATGACAGTCAGGATTGCTTTATCAGTAAAGGAGATATTGTCAGGCCCAAGACCGTTTTGCTCTATCTGCTTTTTCACCAAAAATTGCTTTGCGATATTAAGCTTCTCAATCTCTGTATAGCCGGGAAGTCTGATAATCTCCATCCTGTCCTGCAAGGGAATAGGGATATTGTGCAGGTTGTTTGCCGTGGTGATAAAAAAAACATCGGAGAGGTCATAGTCAAGATCTATGTAATGGTCATTGAAAGCCACATTCTGCTCCGGGTCGAGCACCTCTAACAGGGCAGCGGATGGGTCACCTCGGAAATCAGTGCTCATCTTGTCCACTTCGTCCAAACAGAATACCGGATTGTTGGACTTCGCCCTCTTCAGGAACTGAATAATCTTGCCCGGCATGGCCCCAATATATGTTCTTCTATGTCCTCTTATTTCGGCTTCATCCCTGACCCCCCCCAAGGAAAGGCGGATAAATTTTCTACCGGTCGCCCTGGCGACCGACTTGGCCAATGAAGTCTTGCCAACTCCGGGAGGACCGACTAAACAAAGAATCGGCCCTTTTATCTTTTTGGTCAGACGTTGAACAGCGAGATATTCAACAATTCTTTCTTTGGGCTTTTCAAGGCCGTAGTGATCTTCCTCAAGGATAGCCTCGGCCTCTTCAATCTCAAGCCTGGACTTTGTCTTGTCGAACCAGGGAAGGTCAATAATCCAGTCAATATAGTTACGCACCACAGCGGCCTCTGCCGACATGGGGGACATCATTTTCAGCTTTTTGAATTCCTGCTTTACCTTTGAGTGGGCTTCTTTGGTCAGTTTCTTACGCTTAATCTTTTTTTGCAGCTCATCAAGTTCTGCCTTGAAATCGTCCTTCGTTCCCATCTCCTTTTGAATGGCGCGTATCTGTTCGTTGAGGTAGTAATCTTTTTGGGTCTTTTCCATCTGTTTCTTGACTCTTGTCCTCAATCGATACTCAAGACGAAGGATATCCACCTCACCACCAAGTTTTTCATAGAGCTTGTTTAGCCGCTGGTTCACGTCAACTGATTCTAAAATCTCCTGCTTATCGGAGACCCTCAGCGCTAAATGGCCGGCTATAGTATCAGCTAAACGTCCCGGGTCTTCTATGGAGGTCACTGCCGAAACTATTTCTTTCCCGATTTTGTTATTATATTTAGCATATTCTTCAAAGCTGCTGTTAATAGAGCGCACTAATGCCTCGATTTCAGGAGTGGAAGCAATAGAATCCTGGCATTTGCTGACCTCCACCATGAAAAAGCCCTGCTTGTCCATGAAATTTTCTATCATGCCCCGTTCTTTACCTTCAATAAGGGCTTTTACTGTCCCGTCAGGGAGTTTCAAGAGCTGAAGGACAGTACCAAGAGTACCAAAGACAAAGATATCCTTTGGAGATGGATCATCCACTTTGGCATCTGCTTGAGCTGACAGAAAGATCTGTTTGTCATGAGACAAAGCATGTTCAAGGGCCTTTATAGACTTCTCTCGCCCTACAAATAGAGGTACAACCACGTTTGGAAAGACAACCACATCTCTCAACGGCAAAAGTGGGTAAAAATGTCTTTCATCAGTAGCAATATCACTAAAATCTTCTTTAAGAGAATTTAACATAGTATCATCCAAATTTGGCCTCATTTTCATAAAGCAAAAGAGGCGATTCACCTTTCGTAACAACTTCTTCATTTATTATACATTCGCTGATTTCGGGAAGAGACGGTATATCATACATTATATCCAACATGGCCGTTTCGAGGATTGCCCTTAGACCTCGAGCGCCGGATTTTCGCTTGATGGCATCTTTGGCAATGGCCAATAAAACTTCATCAGTAAATCTTAGTTTAACATTTTCTAACTCAAACAGCTTCTTGTACTGTTTGATAAGCGCATTTTTAGGCTCCTTCAAAATCCTTACCAGAGCGTCTAAGCTTAGCTCGTTTAGTGTAGTGGTGATAGGGATTCTTCCGACAAATTCAGGTATAAGGCCAAATTTCACAAGATCTTCGGGCTGAACTTGCGCCATTATTTCATTGATCTCTATATCCCCCTGCCCTTTTATGTCGGCCTCAAATCCGATCAATTTACTTCCGAGACGATTACTGATGATCTTGTCTAAGCCATTAAAAGTGCCGCCGCAAATAAAGAGGATATTGCGCGTGTCAATCCTTACAAAATCCTGCTGCGGGTGTTTTCTGCCACCCTTGGGAGGAACATTGGCCAAGGTCCCTTCAATAATTTTCAACAGGGCCTGCTGGACCCCCTCTCCTGAGACATCGCGTGTAATAGACGGGCTGTCAGATTTTCTTGCGATCTTATCAATTTCGTCAATGTACACGATGCCTTTGCATGCGGCTTCCACATCGTAGTCGGCGAACTGCACGAGATGCAGGATGATATTCTCAACGTCTTCGCCCACATAACCAGCTTCTGTCAATGTGGTAGCGTCAGCAATAGTGAACGGAACTTTCAATATCTTGGCTAAAGTCCGTGCTAAGAGCGTTTTGCCTGAACCGGTGGGGCCAACCAGGAGGATATTGCTTTTCTCGATCTCAACTTCCTCCATATCGACCTTGGTGCTTATCCGTTTGTAATGGTTATGAACGGCCACTGAAAGGACCTTTTTTGCCCTTTCCTGCTCTATAACATACTGGTCAAGAGTCTCCTTTATCTCGGAAGGCTTCAGGAGTTGATTATCACCTTCTTCGCCTTCCTGGCTATACTCTTCGTCAATAATCTCGTTACACAACTGAATACATTCGTCGCAAATATAGACCGAAGGACCTGCAATGAGTTTTCTTACCTCATCCTGACTCTTTCCGCAAAAAGAACAGAGCAGGTCGTCATTAGAAACGTCATTTTTGCCCATAATTTATTACCTTAGCCCGTAGCAATATTAAGATAAGTGTAAAGTGCCTAAAGTTGTTGAATTATACCAAATTTAAACTTGAAACTTTAGTCCATTTTTAACTTTGTCGGCTTATTGAGGGTTATTTTTTCTTGGCAAGCTGTTCTTGCATCTCCCGCTTGCTGATGACCTTATCTATAATCCCATACTCTTTGGCCTCTTCGCTGCTCATAAAGTAGTCTCGCTCGGTGTCTTTACGGATTTTTTTAATATCCTGGCCAGTATGTTTCGCTAAGATCTCGTTAAGCTCATCCCTCATCTTTAATATTTCCCGCGCGTGGATGTCAATGTCAGTAGCCTGCCCCTGAGCGCCGCCCAACGGCTGGTGTATCATAACTCTGCCATGGGGAAGGGCGTAACGTTTGCCTTTTGTCCCGGCTGCTAAAAGGAGCGCTGCCATGCTCGTGGTTTGCCCCATACATATTGTGGCAATATCAGGCTTTATGTACTGCATAGTATCGTAAATGGCCAAACCGGCAGTGACAGACCCTCCTGGAGAATTAATATAGACATTAATATCCTTGTCCGGATCTTCAGACTCCAAAAAGAGCATCTGGGCGATGATTGTATTGGCCATACTGTCAACCACCTGCTCCCCCATAAATATTATGCGATCCTTCAGAAGCCTCGAATAAATGTCATACGCCCTCTCCCCGCGGCTTGACTGTTCTATAACCATTGGTATTAGCATAAATCTATTTGTCCTCCTGTTCAAGGCCCACGCCCTGGCTGAGCGCATCTCTCTCCACCTCTGAAATATTAGCATGATCAACAAGATAGTTCAATGTTTTTTCCTTCAGCATTTCTTCCTTCAGGGAATCCACCTGGTCTCTTGCCTCATAATATTTTTTAACGGTTTCAGAATCTTGTCCCATGCTTTCTGCCAACTTTCCGTACCCTTCCTCAAGATCATCATCGTCTACATTGATCTGGTCCTGTTTGGCTATCCGGTCTAATATAAGCATTTCTCTGACCCGTTTTTCTGAAGCAGGCCTGAATTCTTTTTTTAATCCTGCCTCAGAAATGCCCGCCTTTTCCAAGCTTGATCCGCTTCTTTCCAGGTTATCCTTAAGTCTTCTGAAGGAAAAATCAATCTCCGCGTCTATCAAGACCTCGGGCAGTTCGAAATCAATACCCTCGGAGATCTTTTCAAGCAACCTCTGTTTTAGTTCTCCATCGATCCTCTTCTCTTCCTGGGAAGTAATGGCCTTTTTTAGCTCATTCTTGAGGCTGTCCAGGTCTTTCAGATCTGCCCCGAGATTACTGGCAAATTCATCATTCAATTCCGGAAGCACCAATTCTTTGATATCGACTATCTTGATCTTGAAATTAACGCTCTTCCCTGCAAGTCCTGTGTGATAGAAATCCTTCTCAAAATCTATACCAACCGCTGTTTTATCCTCTTTCTTAAGCCCGATCAGGGCCTCATCAAATTTGGGATGAAAGTCATTTTTTCCCACCTTAACAAGGAGGTTTGAGGACTTAACATCTTCCAGGGGCTGGTCATCCTCAAATCCTTCGTAGTCAACAATAACAAAATCCCCATCCGTGATTAGTCTCTCTTCTTCGATGGAGACCATCTTTCCGTTGGCTTCCCTTATCTCTTCCAGCCGTTTTTGGACATCCTCCTCGCTAATCGAGAGCATCTCTTTTTCCACATCCAGACCGAGATACTCCTTAACTTCAAACTCGGGTCGGATATCCATGATGGCAGAGTAGTTAAAATCCTGTCCCTGTTTCAAGGCCTCTTTTTCGAGTATCGGCTGACCAAGGGGAAAGGTCTTTACCTCATCAACTGCCTTTGGAAAAGACTCGCTAATCAGTTCTCTTGTCACATCATCTATTACCTGATTGCCAAAATAGGTTTCAAGGATCTTCCTCGGCACCTTTCCCGGCCTGAATCCAGGGATCTTGGCCCTCTTCCTGATTTCTCCGTATGCTTGATTCAGCCTCATATCCACTTCCTTCGAGTCTATCTCAATCAACAGTTTTTTTTTGACAGGGCTGATATCTTCCAAAGTTGTTTTCATATTTTCCTCATTATTTCCTAATTCGGATTCTGCGGCAAAAATATTCCCTCTTGCAGCGAGAGTTTCGTAGCAGAGGGAGTGTTAAATAGCCGAGGTGCCATAAAATAAGAATGATTTTGTCAGTTTCAAGTCATTATGCACTGTTGTTTTTCTGCCCCGGGGTATGCCGTGGTCGTTTAAGAGAAATGTGGTGCGAGAGAGGGGACTCGAACCCCTACGGGATATCCCACTGGATCCTAAATCCAGCGCGTCTACCAGTTCCGCCACTCTCGCAAAGCTTATGTTTATCTAATTTCTTTCGATAATCATGGAACAATTATGCTTAAATGTCAACCTTACAGGAAAAGGTTTTCCATAAAGGTCAAAATCAGACAAATTATACCTAAAATAGAAACAAGAAAGAATAATCTGGCCAAAACTTTCTTTCTCAGCGGACCCCTATGATCTCAGCTATAAATATACCCTCTCTTTGATCCACACAGCCTTAAACTCAACATTGTCCATACCGGCGGTTTTTGATCGTTTTCCTGTTGCGTTTCTTATGAAAATGTCATAAACGAATATTGATCAAGTGCCCGGTAAATGGATGACCCTCTCACGGGTCACAGGATCTACAAGTTCTCCGAAGCGTAGGCTCTCTACGAGCCGGCGGCCGGAGGCCAGTTAGTGCTCGAACGAAAACTGTCTTTTTTGCTCCCGCCTCGGAGGGACGTCAGATAAAAATTTTAACCCGCCTGAGGCGGATTAATCCGCAAAATACTCAATCTATTCCTGCGGTTAAAATTTTAATCTTCCTTGACCTTGACAAAAAATCCTAGTTTTCGTTCAGACACCAGTTAGGGAAGGGAGGTGAAGTAACCTAAATTATAGCTTAATTGGTGTGTTAGTCTCTTGAGTAATTTTGGTCCTACTATTTAGCAAGGAGGATGCTACGATGAAGAAAAAAATCTTTTTGTTTTTCCTGG
>Ga0315535_1000571_pt1 | contig 26042 bp, 23 predicted proteins | sample SalMarSW160220MG_2_FD_203092 | JGI IMG/M metagenome (GOLD analysis project Ga0315535, IMG submission 203092) | Salt marsh sediment microbial communities from the Plum Island Ecosystem LTER, Massachusetts, United States - Salt Marsh Sediment SW1602-20 ... | reverse complement strand
CCCATCCAGCGGGCAGCGGAATACCGGGGTCGGCATCGGGCCAGAAGCAACGGCTGAGCATCCACGGACAGAGGAGCAGGAAGATGCGCCAGTCTCCCGTGCGCCGGAAGGCACGGACCTGGATCGGTAGCTTGTGGTTGGCGAGGGGTTCTCGGGAGAAGTAACGCTCGTAGAGATCACGGTGCAGCGACACAACCGCGGCAACCAACGCCTCGTCGTCTTCCCGAAGCTCGGGCGGACACAGCCTCCAGCCACCGCGATCGCCCATGGACCCGAGCCCGCTCGCCGCCGCTCAGGCGTCTGGCGTCGGAGGGAAGAGCTCCGAGAGCTGTTCCCCCATCGCTCGGTACAGCTCGAGCGCGCTATGTCGGCGCAAGTCTTCGGCGAAGGCCGGGACCCAGGGCGCCAGCTGACCGTCCCACAGCTCGTGCCAGTGCTCGCCGGTCTCCCCCTCGCTCTCCAGGAGGTAGGCCGCACACTCCAGCATTGCACCCAGATAGTCGGGCGGTACACTGCTCGCCTCCAATCCGATACGGGCATACAGGCCGGAGAGCTCTTCGGCCGCTGCGCCGCACATGCGTCCCTCCCGATAGGCGGAGGCGAAGGGCGGGCAGACGGTCTTGGGGTGGCCGCTGATGAACAGGCGTGTGCACTCGGCCTGCCATTCCGCGAGAGGCAAGCTCTCGACCTCGGCGATTGCCTCCCCGAGCCAAGGCTGCGTGGCCTGCAGGTCGTGCAGGCGGGGCAGCGCGTCGTCGTCGGGCATACCGAGAAGCTCGGCTAGGACCCGCAAGGTGTCGGATTGCAGAGACACGGAGCCCTCTTCGTTGGTGTGCAAGGAGCGGAGGGAAGCGGCGTGCGACAAAAAGGGAAACCGGGCAAGGAAGCGCGTCACGGAGGGGATGGGGGGAGCGGCGCGCATTCCAAGCCCGATTTCAACCGACCGGGGGCACGTTTACCAAGGGTGGGCGTAGACCGCGGCGTACATGAAGTACTGGCGCAGCAAGTACCCGCCGATCAGCACCAGTACCGAGGCGGTTACGATGGGGATGTGGCTGCTCCAACCCTTGATGACACCCTTGAGCTCGATGACGAACGGCACGATCAGACCGAAGCCGATGAAGCCGATCAGCCAGCCCATGTTGTTCCACAACAGCCGCGCAGAGTGGACGGCGGATTCGCTGCCAGCCAGCATGTATTGGTAGAAAGAGTACAGCACCACCAGCTCCGCGGAGATCAAGATCACGTCGGTTCGCTCGTAGAAGACTTTCAATGCGTGGTCCTCGGGGTCCTTGATGAACACGTAGAGGACCAACAGCAAGAAAGCCAGTGCCGTAGAGAAGGCCGAGATGGTGAACAGAACCGGTACGCCGGGGTTGTGCCACAGTGCCACCGCCGGGAAGGACTGGAGTAGGAGACCGGTGTACACCGCAACGCCGATGCCGTTGATAGCGGCGAGCCAGCCCAGGGTCTTGTGGAAGCGTACGCACAGGCCCGCAATAGAGTGTACGATCTTCCAGCTCAGGATGTTCTTGATCACCGGTAGCCGTTGGAAGGTCGGCGATTCGATCAGATAGGGCAAGGGATACAAGACCCCCCAGACCATCATCCAGGTGATGAACTGCGTGCCCCAGGCGATCCAGGCGTCGGGCTTCCTGAGCAGCACCATGGGATTGAGCACGTTGATCACCGCCAGATGGTGCAGGAGGTGAATAAACAGCATCCCTGAACCGGCGCCCAGCATCACGATGCTGGAAATCATGCCCCAGATCACCAGGCGCGGGTGTTTCTTGTAGTACATGTCGGTCAGGAAAGAGACCGCCATGACCGCCGCACCCAAGCCGCCGAAGAATAGATAGATAGCAAACCACCAGGTCCACCAGTGTTGGACGTCGTAGCTCATCGTTACTTCCATCAGCCATTCCTCTTCAGTTCGTCGATGTAGTACACATTCGGCTGGGTGCCCAGATGGGGCAGGAGCGGCCTAGCCACACCGCTCGCCACCAATTGCGCCACGGGGTCGTTTGGGTCGTCCAGGTCCCCAAACATGCGCGCGTACCCCACACAGGTCTCGACGCAGGCGGGCTTTTGCCCCACCACGGTGCGATGAGCACAGAGATCGCACTTGTCTACGCTGGGGTCCTCGCGCCGTGCGTCACTGCCGAAGAACTTCTTCCCCTCCCTCACGTCGGCGTAGGTGACCGGGTAGCGTGCGTCGTAGGGACAAGCCATGGCGCAGGCACCGCATCCCATGCAGATGCTCGCATCCACCCATACGATGCCGTTGTCCATCTGCTGGGTGGCGCCGGTTGGACAGACGGTCATGCAGGGTGGATTGGAGCAGTGATTGCAAAGGCGCGGGAAGAACCGGCGCGTTACATCCGCACCGGTACCGATCTCCTCGTCGTGCACGTAGGTGCGCCACTTGCCTGCCCACACCGGCGTCTGGTTCTCCATGGAGCACGCGGCCATGCAGGCGTTGCAGCCGACGCAGGTGTTCAGGTCGACAGCCATGGCGAAACGGGTCATGCCACACCTCCTTTACCGCTCAATTTGGAAACGCGGATGGTGAATTCCTGGGAGCGAAAACCCGCTACCACGGGGTCGACGAGATAGGGGATCAGCTTGTTGATGGCGGTGCCTATCCCGTAGCTGCGGGTCAAGGCCCGGTTCTCGACACCGAAGGAAGACTGGACGAAAAGCGCGTCCCGGTGCACCTTTTTGGTGATATAGGCGGTCCCTTTGGTCCTCTGACCGGAGAGGGTATTGGTGAGCTCGATGCGGTCGCCGGATGTGATATCCAGGTCCGTGGCACGGTCCGGATGAATCCAGATGCCCGTATAGATGTCGCGCTTGAAGTCGTTGATTGCCGCCAGTACCGGATTGTTGCTGTTGGTGGAGGCGTAAGAAACCGTCGGGGTCTTGCCGTATGTGAAGTAGAACTCGTCCTTGTCGAGAGGCCAGTCCATGCCGGCTCCCGGTCGGCAGACAGCTGGTATATGGGTAGCGAAGACGCTGAAGTTGGGTCCCCCGTTTCCCGCCTGGCGCAGGCCATGGAAGAAGGTGCTGAAGAATTCCACTCGGCCGCTATTGGTGGGCAACGGTAGCTTCCTCGGCATCGCCGCATGCGCCAGGATGTGGTCTTTGTCCTGCTCGATGAATACCCCCTTCTCGCGCAGGGTCTGGTCGAGCTGGTCCGCCGTAATGCCCGCTTCCTTCGAGGCTTCGGCGAATGACACCTCCCGGCAGGCAGCCGAAAACGGACTCTTGTGCTTCGCCTCGACGTTGCGGGCGTATGCCGCCTTGACGGGGCCGGCGGGGATTCCCGTGAGCTGCTGTACCCAGTGCAGGAAATTCTCGACATTGCCACTCATGATCTCGGTGAGCTTGAGCAGGATGTCGGGTGACTCCTCGGTGTCGTACAGGGAGTCGATGGCGGCATAGCGGGTGACGAGTGCCAAGTCGTGATTGACCCCATTGCCATAAAGGGTCGGCTCATTGCGCTCCAGGTAGGTAGAGTTGGGCAGGATCACATCGGCATAGGGCGTGGTGTCGGAGGGCAACACGTCCACCACCACCACCAGCTCCATGTTCTCGTTGGAGAGGATGTCCTTCCAATGGGTATCGGGGAAGTAGTGGCGGACCGGATTGGCCGCATTGATGACCACTGCGCGCGCATGGTAGGGCTTACCCTTGTACTCCAGCTTGCCCTCGACCGCCTCGCGGAGACCGCTGTCGGCCAGCACCGGCAGGGCCACATAAGGCCGCCCAGCGGCCTTTTGCTGCTCGTTGTAGGCCCAGGCCCAGCCCGGATGACCGTGGGCGAAGTTCTCGGGCTTGGAGAGTGCACCTATGATCAGCTCCGCGAACGGCCGACCCGCGAGGGTGGCGAGCGGTGGACCTGCAGGGTGCCCCTCGCCCATGGCCTCGAGCATGTGGGCGGCCTTGTGGTGGTATTCCCCGCTCATGATCCAGCCGCCTTCCTTGTCGATACCACCGGTGAGACCCTGGATCATGGCTTGTACCCGCCGCAGCATCATGGTGTTGCTGTAGCGGGCCCCCATCCAACCGGGATCGACGATGGCCGGGCGCGTGGTGCCGAACTCCTGGGCAATACGCGCGATGGTGTCCGCAGGTACACCGGTGGTCTTGGCCGCCCACTCCGGCGTATACCCCTCGATCTCCTGCATCTGCCCTTGAAGCACGGTCATGACCGGGCGGCCGTCCACCTTCAGCTCGGCGGGGGCCATGAGCGCTGGGTACAGAGGCCGCTCGTCGATATCCCTGCCGTTGTGATTGATGAAGCTGGGTAGGGCACGCACCTCCTCGCTGCCCTCGACCACGACCTGCGGGTGGCCCTTGCTGTCGTTGGCCAACTGCCACTCGCCCTTGTCATCTTTGTAGACCAGGAAGGGCATGTTGCTGTGCAGGCGCAGGAACTCGCTGTCGTAATAGCCTTCCTTCAACATCACGTGCAGCATGGCAAGCAGGAAGTCCAGGTCCGTGCCAGGCCGGATGGCGATCCACTCGTCGGCCTTGGCCGCGGTCTCGGACAGACGCGAGTCCAGGGCGACGACCCTGGCGCCACGCTTACGGCCATTGGCGAAGCGCACCATGCGACAAGTGGAGACCGCGCCGATGGAGGCGTTGTTCGCAACGAACAGGATGTAGCGGGCGTTGTCGTAGTCGGGCAGCACCTCGTCGTGGACGTTGAAGTTGCCCGTCACCGAATCGGTGCCCATGTGCCCGGTCATCACGCAGTGCTGCATCGGTGAGGCCACGATGTTGGGCATCTGGTTGGCCATGGCGAAGGGGACCGCCCAGTTCATGTAGAACACGCAGGAGGTCCAACCACCCACCATGCTCCACTCCCAGGGTTGGAGGCCCGCGGCCTGCTTTTTCTTGGCGATGTAGTCCCATGCCTCGTCCCAGGTTGCGGCGCGAAACTTGTACTCGCCGCGCTTGGAGCCCTCGACACGGATGAGCGGCGTCTTGATCCGGTCGGTGTCGTAGGTTTGCCGCAAACCCGCCTGGCCGCGGGCGCAGATCTTGCCGCGGTTGAGCGTGGAGTACGGGTTGCCATCCAGCTTCACGAGCCGCTTCATCCCGTTCTTGGTGCGGGTGGTCACCTGGACGTTGCACAAGGACGAGCAGAAGTTGCAGATGGTGTATTTGTACTCCTGGCTGTCGGCGGGAGGCGACTCGGTCGCCTTGCCCAATAGACCGACCGGCTTCAGCAGGGTGAGGGCAGCGCCGCTGCCGGCAGAGGCTTTCAGAAAGGCGCGACGCGAGAGTCGAGGGAAATACCACGCCATGGATTCTTCTCCTTTAATGGCCCGTAGGCTCGATCGTCGGTGGACCTTGGCTGGCGGTCGGCCGTCCGTCGCCGCACCGCGCTCAGGCGGGAGCGCTGCCGCCGCAGGTCCGGTTCAGTAAGGTGTAGTCGGGCACTGAGTCCCGTGCAACGAGCGCGCGCCACCGCTGACTCGCAATGAAGTTGTCTCGGATCCGGTGATGAGGCAGGTCGCGGTTCGTCAAGCGCTCCTGCTCGATGGAGCTCACCCGCAACCCCTCCCCGTCCACACCGGGGTACACCAAATATTCGCCCGGCAGGGCATAGAGGCGCTCATGTATGCTCTCGTAGAGCTGCTCCACGTCCCAACCTTGGCCGGTGCGGGAGCCCACGCGGCCCACCAACAAGGTGTCGCCGGTGAACAGACGGTCATGCCAACGATAAGTGACCGAGCAGGCACTGTGCCCCGGGGTGTAGATGACCTCGATGGCCTCCTCGCCCAAGTAAACGACGTCGCCGTCACGCAGCTGCATGTCGGCACAGCGCACCTGACCACGCTCATGGGCCGCAATACGTGCGCTGGTGAGCTGTTTCAGCTGCGGTGCGACACTCTCGTGGGCCTCGTGCACGTGGGTCTCCAGCAGGTAGGCCAAGGTCAACCCGCACTCCTTGACCTTGGCTAGATATCGCTTCGCTTGGCCGCCAACACCATCGACAAGCGCTGCTTCGCGGGTCACGGGGTCGGCCAGGAGATAGCTCAAGGACGAGGTCTTCGGTTCATGGAATTGCCGAAAGATCATTACCCTATGCTCCATGCCTTCCCGCGGCGCTTCCATCGGATAAGGCGGCGTCTTGAAATTACCGAACACGCTGAAAACCCTTAGCGCAAGCATTGCGCCAAACACATCACATTTTGGAATTTCGTTGGACACAACCCTGTAATATTCTGACCGTTCAGAGGTTTCGGCTTCGCTAAGCGACTGATCGAAAGCAATAGATGGCGAAATCGGCCGCTATGCGCTCGAGAAGGACTGTCATTCTCGGCAGAACTGCGAAATACTTCTGTCATATCTGGCAGAAACGAGATGGCCTCTCATGTCGGTACTGCAGCGCGACTTGCCCGAGCTTACCGCCATACTCGACGGCTACACTGCCCCCGCGATCCTACTGGGGCTTGATTACCGCATCCTGACTGCCAATCGCGCCTACCGCTCGACCTATGGAGATGGGCAGCCGGTGCGGGACCGGCTCTGCTACGCCGTTTCGCACCGCAACACCGTGCCCTGCGACCAGGCAGGCGAATCTTGCCCGCTGCGTGCGGCCGTGGCCTCGGGCACTCCGCAACGGGCATTGCATGTGCACTACACCCCCCAAGGGGAAGAGCACGTGGACGTGGAGACCCGCCCGGTTCGCAACAAGGACGGGGAGATCATGTATGTGGTGGAGGTCCTACGCCCCGTGCGGGTGGCCAGCGCGACCTCCGGCACACAGGGCCTGGTGGGCCGTGGAGCGGCTTTTCGCAGAATGCTGGAGCTGGTCCAACGGGTGGCCGGGAGCGAGGCCGCAGTCCTGCTACTCGGAGAGTCGGGCACTGGCAAGGAGGCTGTCGCCCAGGCGATTCACGCATCCTGCCAGAGGGCCCAGGGTCCCTTCGTACCGGTCGAGTGCTCCGGCCTGACGGAATCGCTGTTCGAGAGCGAGCTGTTCGGACACGAGAAAGGCGCCTTCACCGGCGCCCAACAACGCAAGGTCGGGCTCATCGAGGCGGCTCAAGGGGGTACCCTGTTTCTGGACGAGGTGGGCGACATCCCCCTGTCCCTGCAGGTGAAGCTGCTGCGCCTGCTGGAGACCCGCACCTTTCGGCGGGTGGGCAGCGTGGACGCCAAACGGGCCGACTTCCGGCTCGTGTGCGCCACCCATCGCGACCTCAAGTCCCTTGTCGCCGCTGGGGATTTTCGCCAAGACCTCTATTACCGCATCAGCGCCTTTCCTATCCCGCTGCCGGCACTGCGCGAGCGCGGTGATGACCTGCCGCTGCTGGTCGAGACCCTGCTGCGACGCATTCAGCCACGGCGCAAGGTCTCGCTCGCCCCGGAGGCCATGGCCTGCCTGCAGGGCTATTCCTTCCCCGGCAACGTACGCGAGCTGCGCAACATCCTCGAACGCGCCAGTCTGTTGGCCGACAGCGATACCATCCTGCCCGAGCACCTACCCGAGGAGTGCCGCCCCGCGACCCCCGCCGATCCCTACCCCTCTACCGCCTCACCATCCGAGCCGGCCATCCTCCCCTTGGAAGAGGTGGAGCAACGCTACCTCCGCGACATTCTCGCCCGTTTTCCGGGCGATCGCCGCACTCTGGCCGGTAAGCTTGGCATTAGCGAGAGAACTTTCTACAGGAAGATTAAGGGCTTGTAGGCCGGCGGTGTGGGCGGCGCCAGTCCCGAGTCAATCATCACCACGATCCCCCAGGAGGCCGCCCTCGTCGAGCTCCAGTGCGGGAATGGCTGCCAAGCCGCCGCCGACGATGCCCTGCAGGGCGCCGCGCTCCCGTTGGATCTGCAGCTGCGTGGCGGTGAAGGCCTCGCCGGTCGTTCACACTCCAGGGTTCCCCTCCGGCGTCTGTAGGACCTCCCGCGCCGGCATGGCCCGTAGGAGCCCGCTTGCGGGGGACGCCAGGCTCAGGGCATGCGCGGTCGCCCGCAAGCGGGCTCCTACGCTATCTGAGGATCAGCGGGCACATGCGAAAACTTCAGCGACCTTCAACACCCGCCACGACGACCCCCGTGATTGCGCCAACCCCCGCATCCCGGCAGCAAGCTCGGGGTTGCAGGCCCCGGGGGAGCGGATCCGAGGCATCACGCTTCGCTTTGCCGACAGGGGTCCTCGCTGCTCCTGCGAACTCGACGCCCAAGATGACCGGGTCCCGAGCGAAGCGCGCATCCTTGACGTCCTTGACCCAGTTGCAGGGGTACTGCTATTGACTCCTGTGTCCGCGATTGGGTGTCATTGACACCCGGCGCCGGCAAAGAGGCCGGAGCCACTTGCCCATGCAACCACGGAAAGCGAGGGGGCACCTCCCATGAAAAGACTCGTCGTCTGTTGTGACGGGACCTGGAACACGCCCGATCAGGAGCAGAATGATCTGCCGTCCCCGACCAATGTGGTCAAGCTGTACAACGCTGTCGCACCCCAGGCGAGCGGGGTCGAGCAGCAGACCTATTACCATCCCGGCGTGGGCACCGAGGGTCCCGTGGGCGCGCGCACCGCGGGCGGAGCCTATGGCGCGGGGCTGGGCGAGAACATCATCAGCGCCTATGCCTGGCTCGCCGTCCACTATGAGTCCGGCGACCACGTTTTTCTCTTCGGCTTCAGCCGCGGCGCCTTCACCGTCCGCAGCCTGGCGGGCTTCATCGGCCGCTGCGGGCTGCTCGATCTCAAAGGACTCACGCCGAGCGACGCCTTCGGGCGCGCAGAGCGCGCCTATCAGGAGGGGTATCGAGACGGCAACACGGACTGGAAGCCCACCGGCTGGGCGCTGCGGGCAACGGAACCCGTGCCCATCCATTTCATCGGCGTCTGGGACACGGTGGGCGCCCTCGGAATTCCAGACGATCTTGCTCTGCTCAACCTACTCGACAAACCGGAGAGCTGGCGCTTTCACGACATGAGCCTCGGCCCAAGCGTGAGCTATGCGCGCCAGGCAATGGCCCTCGACGAGCAGCGGGCGAGCTTCACGCCCACCCTCTGGACGGACCCCGCCACGAGGGCACCCTATCTCAACGACGATCGCGTCAAGCAGCTCTGGTTCCCCGGCGTCCACAGCGATGTGGGCGGCGGGTACGCCGAGTCCGATCTATCGGACATCGCGCTGAAGTGGATGATGGACGAAGCAACGGCTCGAGGGCTTGGGTTCACCAACAAGATGGTGGCTCAGCTGCGGCCCGAGCCCTGCGGGGTGCTGCACAACTCCCTGCAGGGCATCTTCCGGATGCTGAGGACCCGCCCGCGCAATATCCCGCGCATGATCGATCCCGCGTGGCTGCATCCGGCGACCATTGAGCGGCACGACAACCCTCCGATCTCGCAAGCCCCCTACCATCCGACCAGGACGCTTGCCGGGAGCCAGACTGCAAGGGTATCCGTCTACGCCCGCGATCACTGGAATGCGACGGGACTCTATCTCGAGGCCGGTAACACCTACGAGCTCACGGGCTCCGGGGAGTGGCTCGACTCCTCGATCCCCTGCGGCCCAAACGGCATGCAGGACGGGAAATTCCATCCCGGGGAATTGCTGCTGGCGGCATCCTCGTTCCTCGGGGGCATCGAGAGCCTGTACAGGAGGGTGACGGGCAACGACCGGGCGGACTTCTGGGGAACGCGCCGTATCGAGTCCATGCCCTGGTTTGCCTTGGTCGGAGTGATCGCGAACGACGGCACCGGCGCCCCCTCCCCCGTCAACGACGGATCCCCCAGCCCGCATGAGACCTTCCTCATCGGGGAAGGCCCGGTCAGGGTCGCAGTCGAGAAACCCGGATATCTGTACGCCTTCGCCAACGATGCCTGGGCCTTCTACGGCAACAACCGAGGGAGCCTTGTCCTGACGGTCAAGCGGCTGTGACAGTCCTCCCCGGCCGGAGAGGCTGTCGCAGGAGGCAAGAGCCTTCCAGGATGCAAGGAACCGGCGACACACCGTGAGACCCACGATGACAGGAACGCACGACGAGGCCGGTGGCTCCGACGGACGCCTGGTGGCGCTGGTCACCGGTGCGACCGGGGCCATCGGCAGGGCGATTGCCGAGCGGATCGCCGATCGTCCCGGGTACGAGGTTGTGCTCCTCGGCCGGGACGCGGCAAAGGCGGAGGCGGCAGTCGCGCACGTCCAGCACCGAAGCGGCAACCCCAACGTCCGCTACGAGCTCGCCGATGTGGCTCGACGCCGATCCATCACCGCCCTGGCCGAACGCTGGAGCGGGCGGGCCCATGTCCTGGTGAACACCGCGGCGATCACTCCCCGAGGGCGCGAGGAGACCCCGGAGGGGATCGAGCGCCAGCTCGCGACCAACGTCCTCGGCTACTTCTGGATGATCGAGGCGTTCCGCGAGCGCCTTGCCGAAGCAGCGCCGGCGCGGGTCGTAAACGTCGCGAGCTACTGGGCCGGGGGCCTGGACCTGGACGACCTGGAGTTCAAGCACCGGCGTTACGACAACGACGCGGCCTACCGCCAATCGAAGCAGGGGGACCGCATGCTGACGGTGGCCTTCGCCGAGCGCCTCAAAGGGGCAGGCATCAGCGTCAACGCCTGTCACCCGGGGGATGTGGTCTCCACCTTGAGCCGCAGCCTCGGATTCGGCGGTCATGAGACGGCGGACGAGGCGGCCCGCACCCCGGCCTGGCTCGCCACGGAGGCCACCGGCGGCACAGTGACCGGCAGATACTTCGAGCACACCCGCGAGGTCCGCTGCCGTTTCGGCGAGGACCGGGAAGCGGTCGAGGCCCTGTATCGGGCGTGTGAAGCCTATCACTGACCCGGGTCTGCAGCGCGCGGGGGGAAGCCGTTCCGACAGCCGATTGGATTCCCCTGAGACCCGGCCCGCAGGCGTTTCCGCTGGGTACAGATGCTTTGGCGCGACTACCGGCCCGGCCCAAGGCCGGGCTCTGGGTGAGGTCGTAGGGTATGCATCGCTTCCCCCACGACCGGCCCCCGTTTCCGGTTGGCCCGAGAGGCTCCGCCTACTGGTGCCGCCGGGTGAGCCCCCGCCGGATGTAACCTGGGCCAAACCGCTCCCGGATGGCATCGAGCGTCGCATCCAAACGCTCGTCCGCCTGGGCCGGCTCCGGCGGGGCGGCGGCGAAGAGGTCGGGCTGCAGTCCGGCTGGCACCTCCCAGCCCGAGAGCCCCACCCCGATCAGGCGCACCGGTCGGCCGTTCCACGCCTTTGACTCGAACAGCCCCCAGGCCGCGCGGAAGATCTCCCTATCGCTCGCGGTCGGCACCGGACGTGTCCGCGGTCTCGAAGGGATGCAGCCGGATCTTCAGGGCGACGACGGACCCCTTGCGCCCCTCGTGGCGGGCGAGAAAGCCCACCTCCTGCGCAGTCCAGCGCAGGGTATCGCGCAGGATAGCGGCATCCAAGACGTCCTCCCCGATGGAGACCTGCTCGATCACCGGCGAGATGCTCTCGAGGGCCGCCATGACCCGGCGGGAGACCGCTGCATAGTGCCCCATGCGGGGACGAACATAGACCGTTTCGGGCGGCAGACGGGGCACCGCCTCGGCTATCGGCATCGCCGAGCGCACCCCGAAGCGGCGGGCCTCGTAGGAGCAGGTGGCGACCACGCCGCGCTTCCCCGGCTCGGCGCCGACCACCACGGCCAGACCCCGCCACGCGGGCTGATCACGCTGCTCGACGGCCGCGTAGAAGGCGTCCAGGTCCACATGCATGAGGAGGCGGGTCATCGTGCGCTCGGGCTTTGCGTGACCAAGCTCAGGCGGAGCTGACAACCAGCATCTGATTGGCGCCGCGCTGAAATTCATACGGCACCCGGTGCAATTCCACGCGGAAGCCCTGGCCCGTCATGTGTTCACTGACCTTCGGGAGATGCGGCGACAGCAAGCCATCGACCGTCAGCACGGGGAAAACGCGGACCTCGCGGGCCACCCGAAGCATCTCGCCGAGGGCGCGGCAATGAAAGGTTGCCGAGAGATGGGCACTGTAAAGGAACAGGAAATGCGACGACAGAGCGACGTCGAACTGCCGCCTTGCGAACGGCAGGGAAGGAAGCTCCGACGCGATGTACCGCCCCTTGTGCCTGCCTGCCTCGAAGTCCGCGAGAAACCGCTCCATCGCCGCCATGCGAACGGCACCGAGCGCTTCGATGGAGGGGATCGCCGTCCACACATAGTCGCCCTGGTTGCGGCCCACCTGGTCCATCACGGTGGCGTAGGTCTCGGCGATGCGTCCCGCGATCTGCGGGGCGTCAAACCGGTAGAGCGGATCGACGGAGACGACGGCGCCGCCGCGCTCGCTCAGCCCCGCATTGAAGGCCGCCGGCCCGTCCCCGCAGCCTAGGATACGACGGTCAAGATCGGCCGCCGTCAGGCCGAACATGGCGACGTACTCCTCGTACGATCGCCCCCAGGGAACGACCTTCTCGAGTGTGCACCCCACAGATCAGCTCCAGGGTTGGGAAGGCACTGATCAATCCCCCCGCAGCGCCCTGCTATTGGGAGCGCCCCTGGCCACCCTCCCGACGAATCGGTACGCCGGGCGCTTGCTTGGGGCGGCCCCATAGGGCCATGCCAGTGCGGAGCGGACAACCGCTCTGAGCAGCTCGAACAGGCGCCGGGGGTCGTTCTTCACTCCTCCCTGCTCCGGCGCTGGGACAGGGCCGTGTCTCGATGGCCCTCGTCACGGTCCCGGGAGAGGGGCGACCCCCTCCGAGGGACAGCTCGCCAGCAGCTCGGCCAGGGTCCCCATGCCGGGGATCGGCGTGCCCTTCGGGGCCACGTCCGCCAGCGGGACCAGCACGAAGGCGCGGCGAGGAAGCTCCGGATGGGGAATCGTCAGCCCCGCCTCGTCAATCTGTTCGTCACCGTAGGTCAGGATATCAAGGTCGAGCGTGCGGGGTCCCCAGCGGGTGCCGTCCCGTCGCCGGCCGTGTCGCAGCTCGATCGCCTGCAGCTCCTGAAGGAGGGCGCGGGGCGATAGTCTGGTCTTCAGCGCAGTCACTGCGTTGACGTAGTCGGGCTGCCCCGGCGGGCCAACCGGGGCCGTCCGGTAGAGGCGTGAGGAGGCGAGCAGGGCGCTCCCGGGAAGCTCGGCGAGCTCCTCCAAGGCCTCGCACACCTGGCTCTCGGGCTTCCCGAGGTTGCTGCCCACGGCGACATAGGCGGTGGCTGAGATCGATCGCAGCGCAGCCCTCATCACTCTCCTCCTAAGGCGATCTCTGTCACGTCCCATACCACCTTGCTGGTCCTGTCGCGCCCCTTCGGCGTCACGCCGGCAGTCGCATAGCCCGGCCAACGGCCATGGCGTCAGCGCCACCTCAGAGAACCAATATGGGACAAAGTCGGTCGCTGCCGCCATGACCGTTTCCCTCACCCCGGCCCTCTCCCAGTGGGCGAGGGTGACAGGGAGCACGCTACGCGCGACTTTCATCGTAACTCTGGGTTTGGCCCTGTTGCTCTTTGTTTTTCTCCCTGCGCTTCGTGGTGAACTACTCTTTGTTGGCTCATCGTTCCCAGAACCCTCTCCGCACCGCTGCGGTAGCCGGGTCCGCGGGCACCGGCGCGCCGTCGAGCTCTGCCACTTCCACCACCCCGCGGAGCGCATTGCCGAGGAAGATCGAGCGGCCCGCAAGCGCGCCGCGGAGCATCCGTCTCTCGGTGAGGGGACCCGCCAGCTCCTCAATCCGCGACCGGGCGATGCTCGGCAGCACCCCCAGGTCAAGCGCCGGGGTGCAGAGCCGGCACCCCTCCCACCAGAAAATGCACCAGATCGCCGCCTCGGCGACCTCGCCGCGTCCGGTCAGCAGCAGAGCATCGTCTGCGCCCGCCTCCCGCGCCTCGTCCAGCGCCGCCGCAAACAGCTCCCGCTCCGTCGTCTTGTGGGGATACGGGCGGTGCACCAGCCGGCTGGTCACCAGCCGCAAAGGCCTCCCAGGTCCCACTGCCCGCTCGGTCACCATCACGCCCGTCGGTCCCACCTGCAGACGGTGGGCCCGGTCCGCTCCCCCGCGGGGCTCCTCCAGAGCCGCCGGGAACGGGAGGCCCAGGGACCGGCAGCTGGTCTCGAGGCGGCGCAGATGCAAGGGCCACAGGGGCGCCCTGCCCCCGCGTACCCGGATCGTCTCCATCAGCGCGGTCGATCTCTCCTGAAAAAGGGCGTTCACCTTCCCTATCCGGCTTGATCCGTCGCCCCGGCGCCCATGATCGTCCCGCCCAAGAGCATCACGTCATCCCGCGACAGGAGCCGGATGGGACCTTTAACCCGTTCTGCGTACAGGGGAAAGGCCGGGTCCAGGATGCCCCGCCCCGCAAGGGTCGCGATCCCGTCCTCCAGGCTCGCGGGCGGCGTGGACTTGATCAGCAGCAGACCGTCCGCCTCCAGCCTGCAGCACAGCCAGGCCGCCAGGGAGTCGGAGGTAACGTCCCAGTTGTGTCCGATCTCGGGCTCGTCCACCACCATGGCCACCGGCATCCAGACGGGCGTCTTTCCCTGTGCGACGAGGCGCTCGATCTCCGGGGGACTGGCGGCACGGCCCAGAGCGGGCTCCAGGGCACAGAGCATCCGACCGTACTGCTCCATGCCCAGGAGGGCCATGTGGTGGGCCGCGGCGTCGTCGAATCCCCATTGCCGCTGGGCCGCGCGGACCTGATCGGCAAAGGGCCCGCCTCCGGGCACCAGCACCACGTCATCACGCGCGGACAAGGCCGTCAGCCACGGCCTCAGCTGCGGGGCGGAGGCCAGACTACCGCCGAGCTTAACTACCCACATCGGCGAGCGGCATCCGGTCCAGAAGCTCCAACAGGGGCGCCGCCTTGTGGTAGGTCTCCCGGTACTCCGAGTCCGGGTCGGAATCGGCGACGATCCCGCCCCCTGCCCACAAACGCGTCAGGCCATGGGAATGCACCAGGGTCCGAATGGCGATATTGGTGTCCATCGCCCCGTCGAAGCCCAGGTAGCCGATGGAGCCGCAGTACACCCCGCGACGATGGGGCTCCAGCTCCTCGATCACCTCCATGGCGCGGACCTTCGGGGCGCCCGTGACGGAGCCTCCTGGGAAGCAGGCGCGCAGAAGGTCGAGCGGCGTTCGGCCCGCCGCAAGACGCCCGCGCACGGTGCTGACCAGATGGTGCACCCGGGCGAAGCTCTCCAGGGCGAACAGGTGGGGCACCTCGATCGTCCCGAGGGCGCAGACCCGGCCCAGGTCGTTACGCAGGAGGTCCACGATCATGAGGTTCTCGGCCCGGTCCTTGACGCTGGCGCGAAGCATATCGGCCAGCATGAAATCCTCGACGGGATTCCGGCCGCGGGGACAGGTCCCCTTGATCGGCTTCGTCTCCACCAAGCCGCCCCGCACCTGCAGGAACCGCTCCGGGGACGAGCACATCACCTGGCAGTAAGGGCTGCTCAGATAGGCGGCGAACGGCGCGGGATTGAGCTGACGCAGGGCCTGATAGGCCTGCCAAGGGTCTCCCTCCGTCGCCGCGGCAAAACGCTGGGAGAAGTTCACCTGATAGCAATCCCCCTCACGGAGGTAATGCTTGATGCGGGCGATGGCGCTCAGGTAATCGCCATGACTCAGATTCGAGCAGATCGGGGCCAGCACCCGGAACGGGGAGCGTCGTCGCTGGACCCGCCGCTCGCCCCAGGCCGCAGACAGAAGGCCGAGGGTCTCGCGCAGCTGGCGCGTGTCGCCCGCGACCAGGCAGCTGCGTTTGGCATGGTGATCCACGACGACCGCCCAGTCGTAGATGCCGACCGCCATCTCCGGGATCTGCTCGGCATCCTCCGCCAGGCTTGGAATCCGCTCGATCCGCCGCCCAAGGTCGTAGCCGAAGTAACCCGCCGCACCGCCGCAAAAGGGGAGACCGTCCACCGACGGCCGGATCGGTCCCAGCTCTTCCTGCAGGAGCGCGAAGGGGTCCGCGAGGGAGAACCTACTCCCCGCCGCCGTCCGGATCTCGGTGCGTTGCCCTCGGGTGAGCAGCAGGGCGTGGGGATCGGCAGTGAGGATGTCGTACCGGGCCTGCTCGCTGTATGGACGACCGCTGTCCAGAAACACGGGCCAGGCGCGATCCGTCAGGACCTCGAACAGCAGGGTGCTGTCCGCCCGATAGGGAATCTCCTGTAGAACCCGCTCAGTCATCTTCTGGAACCAATGCCCCCGCATCTTGCCTCCGATCGTGTCACCCGGGCACATCGGCCGCCGCCAGGCTCGCGACCGCCGCAGCCGGGGCGTAATCGCCCGCGTCGAATCCGCCACCGCCCGATGCCGGAAAATCTTATACCGAATTGCGCTGGATTTTCGTTCGCCTTCGAGGAGCGACGCCGGGAGCATAGCCTGCCTCAGTGTCGGCACAGGCCTTTCGCGGCCTTGCGGGAACGGGAGACGCGGGTCCGGCGTTGGCTTGGGGACCTGGGCTATGGGGGTAAGGGCGAAGCCCCCATCTGGGGCCGACAGCGTCCGGGAGCCGGGGTTGGATTCGCCGCGCTCCGGCCGCAAGAGCCAGGGAGAGGCGGGGCTGCGCCGGGACCGACGGTCATGGCGACAGCGGCCCGAGCTTCGCAAGCCATCGGAGGAACAGGAGGATACGCTTATGCCTGAAGAAAGAACCTACAGCGAGGAAGAGATAGGCCGGCGGCTCGAGACCGAGCTGCCCCACTGGGACTATGAGAACGGATGTATTCGGCGCAAATACCGCACGAGCGGGTGGAAAGGGACCCTGATGGTGATCAACGCGGTGGGGCATCTGGCCGAGGCGGCCTGGCACCACCCGGACCTGACCGCGTCCTATGGGTTCGTGATCGTCCAGCTGATGACCCACACGGCGAAGGGGATCACGGACAAGGACTTCGAGCTGGCCCGCAAGATCGAGGAGACCATCAGCTGGCAACCCGGTCCGGACAGCGCCCTGGAGGGCACACCGGATGACCCGCGGTTCAAGTACATCAAGTACGACGCTTAACGAACTGTTCGAGAACAACTTGAACAGCTCGGTTGCCGAACGCCTCGCCGGTGGGGACGCGGAGTGCGACCAGCCCTTACGATGAAAGTCGCGCGTGGCGCGCTCCCTGTCACCCTCGCCCACTGGGAGAGGGCGGGGGTGAGGGAAACGGTCATGGCGGCAGCGACTCACATTCTCTGGGGTGGCGCTGACGCCATGGCCGTTAGCCAACACAGGCTGCATCGCCCGTTACACAGGCGAGCTCACGACCGAGGAATGGGTGCGCGTCCTCCGGGAGGCGCGCACCGTGGGCCGTACAGCTCGGTCTATCCGGGGGCGAGCCCCTGGTCCGCAAGGATCTGGAGGACCTGATCGCCGAGACCCACGGGATTCGCCCGGTTAAGGGCACTGGTGCCCCCACAGGGACCACGAGCTGGGAAGCGGCAGGACGCCCGCTGGCCAAAGGGGAGCGGGCGCCAAGTCAAGCAGGATCCTGACCCTTTCATCGCTCCGGCCCCTGGTGCCCGTCTGGGCTATCGTCGATATCTTCGTAAACCTCGTTTGAGAACCGAGGTGTGCAAATCGCCAGGAAGATAAGATCCTCTTCGCCGACGTTCGTAATACGCTGACGACACATCGGCGGGATGACCACAAGATCGCCAGGTGCAACGTCCCGGGGTGGCAGACTGCCGATCTCTGCGCGCCCCTTTCCTTGGAGTATGTAATAGCGCTCGACGGTCCCCTCAAGCCGATGCCAACGCGTGCTTATCCCGCGCGCGACCCTCGCCCGAGCGATGGATGCTTCCGGGTCATCGGGCCCGTTGGACAGCTCCGTAATATAGCACCTCTCACTGGTATAGAATTCCTCCCTCAGGTCCTGCTGCCTAATGAATTCTCTCATCAGACGGGTGTATTCCAAAGGGCGATTTCTTTCTCGCGGCGGTTGATCAGTCCCTGCACCACATGACCGTTATCCCTGACCCATCGCCTTAGCTGCCCGGGGACCTCGTTGTATTTCCGCTGATTTAACAGCTTCAGCAAAGTACTTCTTCGGAATGCGCCCGCCCCGACATTAAAGGTGAAAGAAGCCAAGGCGTCAAACTGATTTTGATTGAGTGGAACTGTGACCGCATCATTCACCGTCTTCTCGGCACCGGCCAAGTCCTCACCCAACAAATCCCAGCACTGCTGCTCGGTAAGCCCGTCCCGGTAGCGTACTGCCTGCCCCCGAATCACGATCTTCCCTGATGTCCGCTCGGAGCGCGTCAGCAAATGACCGATGCCAATGGTGGGCGCCCCGCCCGAGTCCAGATACTCGTGCGTAACAAGCCCCTCCCACTCCTTGAACAGGTTCCTACCACGCTGGCCGACATGCATTGACATATCACCTTACCTCCCTACGTTGATTTCTACGGTGCCGGCCGATAGTGGACAGAGCCGGCGCACACATCCCCTTCTTCCGTACCATTAAGCCATTCGCGCAGCTGCTCGATCCTCTCCCGCGTGCGCTCGGCCAGAAAGCGACTCGCACACATTGGATATACGGACCCATAGCGAGACTGCTTGTCGTCTCCCGGAAACTTGGCCGCCAGCTCGGCATCCCGAAACCTCACCCAGGCCCTCTGGGCCTTCCGAAGACTCTCGACAAACGCTCGCTGATCCTTGTACTTGGTAAGAATCGCCTGATAAACCCGATTCAGCTCGGCATCGTCCGCCTTCAGCTCGCGACCCGCACATTGGTTGGCCTCCAGCTGCGTATTGGCGGTCTCCACACAGCCCTCTTGTCCCCCACCCCAGGCCGGTGACGGGATCAGGACCACCATAAGCGCAGCGCCGCAGGCGGCCTTTTCGGGGAAATCAAACACCGACATGTCTCGCCTCCCAGGAGTGCTGCAACGTATTGATTGCGTTCAGCGATTAGCGTCGTGGCTCAGCTGAAAACCAAGACGGGGGTCGGGTACGGGTCGGCGGGACCCTCGGCGCCACGAAGGGCGCCGTGGAGCCCGCATGGAACGTATTTACGGCGTGTCTCGACAACCCGTACCCGACCCCCTTGCGCACAGCTGAGGGATAGCGCTGATCGCCTTGCGTTACGTCCCCGCCGCCGGCACCCGAATAGACCGGTGATCCCCCTGGACGGCTTCACTCTCAGTGGGCAAACTGGGGCGAGGGCGCCTTCGGGGTATGCTGCGACAGGCTCTCGAAATGCTCAACCGCCGTCTTCAAATCGGCGAGCAGCATATCCGCCATGTCCGCGCTGAAGCCCTCCCTGACGACGATCCGCAGCACCGCTACGTCCTCCGCGTGCTCGGGCATGGTGTAGGCGGGCACCTGCCAGCCGTACTCACGCAGCTTGTCCGAGACATCGAACACGCTGTAGCCGCTCACATCGTCCCGCAGCTTGAAAGCGAATACGGGGATGGCGCTGCCGTCGCTCACCAGCTGGAATGGTCCGATGTCCGCGACGCCCTTGGCGAGGCTCATCGCGATATCCCGCAGCACCTCCATGATCTGCGTATACCCGGCCCGTCCCAAACGCAGGAAATTGTAGTACTGACCGACCACCTGATTGCCCGGGCGCGAGAAGTTCAGCGTGAAGGTGGGCATATCGCCGCCCAGGTAGTTGACGCGGAAGACAAGGTCTTCGGGCAGGTCTTCGTGGCTGCGCCAGACCACCCAGCCGATGCCCGGGTACACCAGACCGTACTTGTGCCCCGATACATTGATGGACTTGACCAGCGGAAGCCGGAAGTCCCATTTGAGATCGGGGTGGAGAAAAGGCGCAACGAATCCGCCGCTGGCAGCGTCGATGTGCATCGGGATCTCCCAGCCGGTCTGGGCGTTCTGCTCCGCGACGGACTGGTGGATGGCCTCGATGGGCTCGAGCTCTCCGGTGAAGGTGGTTCCGAGGATCGCGACGACGCCGATCGTGTTCCCGTCCGTCCGCTTCACCACCTCCTCCGGGGTGATCACATAGCGCCCCCTCTCCATCGGGATGTACTTGGGCTCGACCTCCCAGTAGCGACAAAACTTTTCCCAAACCACCTGAACGTTGGCACCGAGTATGAGGTTAGGCTTGTCCGTCGGCTTGCCCTGGGCGCGTCGGCGGTCGCGCCAGCGCCACTTCAGTGCCATGCCGGCAAGCATGACCGCCTCACTGGATCCGATGGCCGATGCGCCCACGCCCTGGTCCGGCGCGTTGAACAAGTTCGAGACGATGTTGACGCACCGCTCCTCGATCGCCGCCGTCTGCGGATACTCGTCCTTGTCGATCATGTTCTTGTCGAAGGCCTCCGCCATGAGCTTCTCGGCCTGGGGCTCCATCCAGGTGGTGACGAAGGTCGCCATGTTGAGCCGGGCATTGCCGTCGAGCATCAGCTCATCGTGAATGATGTCGTAGGCGGTGTCCGGCCCCATCTCGTGATCCGGCAGCCGGTACTTCGGCACCGGGCTTGTCATGCCGCGGCGCGCATAGGCGGGCGCGAGCACCGCGTCCACGTCGTCCGGGCTCAGCGCTTCGATCTTTTTCGTGACCATGTTCCTCTCCTTATCGGGTGGGGGAGGGCAGCCAGCCGCCCGCCGCGGCCGGCACGGCCTTGCTGGGACGACAGCGCCTTGCTGGGAGCCGTGGCATCGGCATCAAACAACTCTGGGATCATGAGGTAGCTGGCAAGAAAGAAGCACAGAGCGCCGATCAAGGTCCATAGGTTCGCGCTCCACGCCCAGCCGGCCTCAGGCGGGGGCGGAAAGAAACCATAGACGGCTGCCACCTGGAAGGCGACCGAGCCCATCAGATTGAGGATCACCACCCACCAGGACACCTGACGCGGCTCGAATGACCACCAGCCGTGAGCGATCTCCACAAGGGCCAGATAGCTGGCGGTGAGGAAACAGAGGGACCCCGCCATATCGGGGGTCCAGATGAGAACGTCCTCTTGCGTCCAGCCGAGGCCCGTCAGCATCGCGTCACCCGTATTCAAGTTGAACAGCAGGGTGCCCCCGAACTGTATGAGACTCGCGAGATAACCCGCGTTGTGCGGCTTCCAGCCGAACCAGCGCCAATTGACCGGAGCGCGGGCCTCCAGGATAGCGACGTCTGCAACGTCGCCATTGACGGCCTCGAGCAGCTGCAGCCAGGCGGCGGCGGTGAAGAAGATCGAGCCGACGAAGAACACATGGTTGATGGCGGCACCCTCTGTCATCCTCGCGGGCAGGTACTGGGGCCAGTTCGCCCCGAAGCTGCCGTAGGCGAAGCAGGCGGAGCCGATGATGAAGAGCAGCGCGATCCACCAGGCCAGCCGGTCCGGGGCACACAGGTGCAGCCAAGGCGAGCGCGGGGGACCCCGATGCACCCGTCGCCCATCGAGTGTCACGTGCAGCGGCGGCAGCCGCTTGCGGTGACGTCGCGACAGGGAAACCAGCTGATGGCCAGTCGTCAGGGTCTGGACCACCCGGGTGACGAAGCGGCCGCGCGGTGCGTTCCTGTTGTCCGTCGTCGACATCTCGAAAGGCTGGAGGTCTAAGTCAGGCTGGCGTCCCAGCTGTGTTGCGGGCAAAAGAGCGGCCCGCGGGACAACCCAACATCGCGACCAGGGATCTCACCCAAGCAAACATCAAAGGCGAGCTTTCGCGAAAGCGCCCAAACGTCCCTCTTCCTACCCGGTCGGCCCCAGCCGCCCGCCGGGTATCGACCGCGGCTGCATCCTGCGGTGTAACCCCAATACCGACTCCGTTAGGGTAGCAGCCACGAACACGCGCGGGGCGCCCGTCCTGCAGAAGTATCTCGGCACCCCCGCTCGGGTGGAGAAGGAAGCAAGAGCGGTGCGCGGCAAGCTAACCCATCTTTGTCACTCCATTCTAGAGACATCCAATATAGCAATAAGATACGCGTAACTAATTGATGCTTCTGGCTGCGAAGTTGCGCACCGGGGGTGAGGGCGGCGTGAACACGGGTGCGGTTTGGGGGTTGTAGGAGCGCCCGTCAGGTCGCGATCGGGCGCTGAACGGCTGGGGGGATTGCGGCAGCAGGCGGTGCCGGAGCGACGGGTGGTGCTTTGTCGCGGCCAAGGCCGCTCCTACGGGGCTGGGGGCATGGCGGCCAGAGCTTGCACTATACGGGGCTGGTGAGCGCAGAGCGGCGGCGAAGATGCGTGACACCGCAGGAACGATGTTACGAGGCTCTGCGCGCCCATGGGAGTCCCGAATGTGTTGGGCCGTCCGGCGACGACGATGGAGCCGCGGATAGAGATGGATATCGACGATCGCTGCCCACCAGGCACGTGCGAAGCCAGAGCGCCCCTTCGGGAAATTCTTCTGGCGGGTAAGATTTGCCTCAGAGGTATGGCCCCACCCATGCGAGAAGCTGGCCCAGGTCCATGGCACCGGCCGTCCGCGCCAGCTCCCGCCCATGCTGGAAGATGGCAAGCGTGGGGATGCTGCGGATGCCGAATCTGGCAGCGAGGCCCTGGGCCTCCTCCGTGTTGACCTTCACCAGGCGGGCCTTGGGCTCGAGCCGGCGTGCGGCCTCTTCGAAGGCGGGTGCCATCATACGGCAGGGCCCGCACCAGGGGGCCCAAAAATCCACCACGACCGGCAGGTCGCTCCTCTGCGTGTGCTGGGCGAAGCGTCCCTCCTCCAACGCTACGGGCGCCCCCGTGAAGAGGGGGGCGTGGCACTTGCCGCACTTCGCACCCTGCCCGAGCCGATCGGCCGGTACCCGATTGACCGAATCGCAATGGGGACAGACCACGTGGATCATGTCTGACATCTCGGAGGTCTCCGTTCGCCGCGCCGCCGGCGGCAACGCCACGGCACCGCTTGATTCAGGTAATTTGCATACTTATCTACGGTCTTTGGAAGCGTTTGCAATGATCGGAGCAAATCAAATCCATGGCCGACTCGCCCCACGTCGCTGTCGCTACGGCAGAGAACTTCTATACGCTGGTTCTTGAAGGCTCCCACCAGCGGCCTGTGCTCGTTGACTTCTGGGCGGACTGGTGCGCCCCCTGCCGCGCACTCACGCCTGTGCTCGCAAGGCTCGCGGACGAATATCGCGGCAAGTTCCTGCTGGCAAAGGTCAACACAGAGGAGGAACGAGAGCTGGCCGGGAGCTTCGGCATCCGTAGCCTCCCCACCGTGCAGCTGTTCAAGGGCGGTCAGCCCGTGGACCAGTTCATGGGGGCCCTGCCGGAATCTCAGGTCCGGGAATTCCTGGAACGGCACCTGCCGCGGGAATCGAATGATCTCCTGGCCCAGGTCCAGCGGCTGCTGGACGGGGGCGACATCAACGGGGCGGAGTCAAGGCTCGCCCGGGCCCACAACATCGATCCGGACAACCCCCGGATCCACCTCGCGGAGGTGCGGCTCAAAGCGGCGCGGGGTGACCTCCAAGCGGCCGAGGAGATGCTCGAGCGCCTGCCGCTGGAGCTGCTGTCCGACCCCGAGGTGGCCGCGCTCAAAGGCCGGCTGCGGTTCGCCCGGGTGATCGCCGACGCACCGCCGGAGGCACAGCTCGCGGCACGGCTGGAGGTCAATCCGAAGGACAGCCAGGCCAGATATCAGCTTGCCGCCCGCCAGATTGCCCGCGGAGATACCGAAGCCGGGCTCGAGCAGCTGCTCGAGCTCCTGAAGAAGGACCGCAGCTACGGGGACGACGCCGCGCGCAAGGGCATGGTGATGGTCTTCGATATGCTCGGCGGCAAGGGCGACCTGGTGAGCCGTTACCGCAGTCAGATGCTCAATGCCCTCTACTAACGGCCATGGCGTCAGCGCCACCCCAGAGAATGTCAGTCGCTGCCGCCATGACCGTTTCCCTCACCCCGGCCCCCGGCCCAGTGGGCGAGGGTGGCAGGGAGCGCGCTACGCGCGACTTTCATCGTAAGGGAGTCCTCCAACGACAGCTGCCCGCTTCGGTTAACGGCATCCCCGGGGAGGTAGAGTCCGTCGCCTGGTGCTGCGAGTAAGAATCTGGCGCTTGGTCGTTTGCAGCACCCAGCGAGCAGTGCCCCCATGACCCGATCCTTCTTGTGCCTGCCCAGCTCCAGCGCGGAGCCGCGGCTACTCTTCACCCGTTGGCACTCCGGCTGGCCGACCATCAGGTCCCGTATCCTCCCGCGACCCCCTCGCCGCCGCCAGCGATCGGCAAGGGCGTGCGCCTCCCCTCCGACTTCAAGCGGCGGAGTCACCTCCACGCCGGCCCATTTTTGCGGCCGAACGGATGACGGGAAGAGGGGCCTGTTGCCTTCGGTAGCCTCCTGTCCGGGGTTGGAGGACCTGCGGTGAGAGCCGACCGGTCACCTCGATCATCAAACACACGGTCAACCCTTTCGTCGACCACAGCGACGAGGTAAAGGGGATACCCGCCGCAGATCGGCGGCGATGGGTGGAGAGCGCGATGAGCACTGAAACGAATAAAGGCGAGACAGGGTTGCCGCCGGCGACGGGCTACGATCCTTCCTTGCCCGCCGAGGAGCAATACGCCCACTGGATTTTGCACCTCGAGCAGAAGCGCGAGGCAGCGGTCAAGGGCGTGACGGCGATGCTCTGGGAGGATCTGTCCCGGAGAGCGAGCCGACCGGAGGTCACCACCGAGGCCCTGTGCCGATCCATTCGGGCGCACCTGACACCTGTGTTTCTCGATGAACTACTGCCGGAATGCGCATCCTGGACCGGACACGAAGCGACGCCTTGTCTTATCGACGATATCGCGGGGCTGGATGCCGCCCTGCAGCGCATGCCGGCGGCTTTCGCGGTGCCTGCCTCCGATCCAGCAGCCACCGTACCCTCTGTCGACCCCTTCCGGTGGTTGCTCCTATGCCTGGTCGGCGGGTTTGCGGGCATCATGGTCATAGGTACCGGCGACAGTATCGGCGCCAACCTCGGCGGCGTGCTCGGGGCGGCCGGCGCGGTCGCAGTCGTAGCCTACCTGTCCCGGAGCCGCGCAGTACGGGCACGACTGGCGCCCCACAGCGGCGTCAATGTGGGCGGCAAGGCGCCGGCCCTCGAGCTTCGCAAGAAGGGGCTCCTTGCCTCCATCGCAAAATGGCCGCTCAGAAAAGCCGCTGACGTCGGGATTGACCTCGCGGCACGCCTGGTGGGCCTACTCTTCACGCCGGAAGCAGAACGCCAAGGGCTGCCGCGCACCGAGATCGCCCCGGCCGTCGAGCGGGAGTTCGACGCCTTGGCCACGCTGGCCTTTTTGATGTGCGTGGTGCAGCAGCCCAGGGAGTTGGCCGGCGTCCACGAAGACGCCGGTCTCCACGTGGCGGAGAACAGCGTTCAGCGCGCCCTGACCGTACTCGTCCGCTACTTGGACAAGGATCCGGACGATCTGGAGACCATCAGAGACATGGCGCTGGAGCTCCAGCAGAGGCTGCAGGACGCGGGCTATGCCTGGCAAGTCATCGCCGACGGCGAGCCGTTTCGGGAAGAGCTGCTGCAGGCGTTTCGCCCCTTCGGCCTGATCGAGGCGGGCCAGCCGGTCCAGACATTGGAGCCCGCCGTCAGCCGCAACGGCGTCGTCATCCTCCCGGGAACAATTGCCAGGCTACGAGGGTAAGCAGTTGGACGACAAGGGCTATATCGGGATCGACTTTGGAACCGCGAATTCGCACTTTGCCTACTGCGAGATCCAGGAGGGCCCCATAAGCGCGAGGGTGATCCCGCTGGACGGCGCGGAAACCAATACATCGGTTCCCTCGTATCTCCTGTGGCGGCAGTCGGCCCAAGGCGCATGGACACCGATGGCCTACGGCGCACGCGCCATCGAGGAGTGGATGCTTGCGGATCAGGACGATGCAACCGGGGGAGGCCAGTACATGCTAACCGGGGCTTTCAAACCGGACTTGGCCACGTCTCGGATGTCCCGCGACTCCACCCGCGAGTTTCTGTCCTTCGCCCGCAAGAACATGGAAGCCACCCGGACCCCGAAGGGTCTGGGCCAGGAGCCCGGCTGGCCCGTGGTGATCGGGGTACCCGCCCAGATCGGTGCGGAGCACCGGGCGCGCACCGAAGAGGCAGCCCGGAGCGCGGGCTTCGACCGTGTCTCCTGCCTGGAGGAGCCTCTCGGGGCAGTGGGGT
>Ga0315535_1000570_pt1 | contig 26075 bp, 19 predicted proteins | sample SalMarSW160220MG_2_FD_203092 | JGI IMG/M metagenome (GOLD analysis project Ga0315535, IMG submission 203092) | Salt marsh sediment microbial communities from the Plum Island Ecosystem LTER, Massachusetts, United States - Salt Marsh Sediment SW1602-20 ... | reverse complement strand
GGCCGCCTTTGCCCTTTATCAGCTGGGCGCCTAGAAAATGGGAGGCGCAGCTTCAGTATTTGCATTATTCTTGGCAGTCACGCAGAAGCGTACCGACAACCTACTTATGGAGATCTGAGATGACGTTCGAGAACTCTTCCAGTGAAACGACATTCGTTTTTCATTCCATCGGCTTTGTCCGATCTTCCCATACCGACCAATCGAAAACGCCGATCCAGCCGGTCTTCGCCAAACAGTCGAAGGGAACGGTCATACTCGATCCCGCCTATTCGGCAGGCCTGGTGGATCTGGAAGGCTTTTCCCACATCTACTTGTTCTACGTGTTTCACAAGACCGGAGAGACACAGCTCAGCGTGCGCCCGTTTCTGGAAGACAAGATCCACGGGGTCTTCGCCACCCGGGCGCCCTGCCGGCCCAACAAGCTCGGATTCAGCGTCGTCAGGTTGATCTCGATTGAGGGCAACGTCCTCAACGTCGAGGACCTGGACATCCTCGACGGGACTCCGGTCATCGATATCAAACCATACGTCGCCCGCTTCGACGCCAGGGACGACGTGCGGTCGGGCTGGCAGGACGGTGTCACGGACGACGTTGCCGCTTTGCGCGGCCGGCGGGGATTTCGGGAGAACGACGACCCCGAAAAAGATTAGCACGCGTCCAGCCCCGGAGGTCATTTTACAACAACGTTGTAAATGTTAGAATATACACGTTTTCTACGCCCTGTTATTGAAAATATGGTAGTATCTGGCCTGTAACCCCGGAATATCCGCATCTTCCGGATCCCCAAGATATGCAGGCCTTGACTGTTAGAATATGGGCGGCGCCGGGATCTTCGGCCGCGCGGGCTTGCCTTCGGCGATTGTTTTTTTCGTGGGCAAGCGGGTCGGGCAGGGGTAATGTCTTTACAAGAGTTCTATACCGAAAGGGGCGGAACGGCTCCCATCCGCATTCCGGAACACGAGACAAGGAGGATCTAAACATGCAAGCACGCGCTCCGCTGATGATAGAACATCGCCTGATTGAAAGGATGCTCTCGGTCGTCAAAGGCGTCCTTTCCAGGATCGAGTCGGAACACGAGGTGGATCCCGTGTTCGTGGATACGGCCGTCGATTTCATCCGGACCTACGCCGACCGGACGCATCACGGAAAGGAAGAGGACATTCTCTTTCGCAAATTGAACGACAAGCCCCTGGCCGACGAAGATCGGCGAGTCATGCAGGAGCTGATCGAGGAGCACTTGTTCGGCCGCAAGACGACCAAGGCGCTGGTCGAGGCCAACGCCCGCTACCGTAACGGCGACCAGAACGCCTTGGCCGGCATCGCCGACAAGCTTCAAACACTGGTCGAGTTCTACCCCAAGCACATCGAGAAAGAGGACAAGCTGTTCTTCCCTTCGTCCAGGAACTACTTCAGCGAAGAAGAAGACCAGGCCATGCTGGCGGAGTTCTGGGAGTTCGATCGGAAGATGATTCACGAGAAGTACAAGTCGGTGGTCGAGAGATTCGAAGGACGGGAGTAAATCCCGAACAAGCTCCTTCAGCACGTTTTCAGACTCGGCAAGCGCCTTGACCGCCCTGAGTGAGGAGAACATGTACCGGGTTCTATTCGTGTGCACGGAAAATTCCAATCGAAGTCAGATGGCCCAGGCTTTCTCTCGGATGCACGCCGCGGGCGTTTTCGAAGCCGAGAGCGCGGGCTCCGCTCCCTCGGGAAAGGTCAGCCCGCTGGCAATCGAGGTCATGCGGGAGCGCGACTACGATCTTGGTACGCACCGGCCGAAGGGGCTGGAAGACGTGTCGGACGGCAGCTGGGATCTGCTGGTTACGATGGGATGCGGGGATGCCTGCCCGTGGATTCCGAGTCGCAAGCGGGAGGATTGGGGGCTTCCCGATCCGCACGACATGCCGATTGAAGGTCTGCGAGCCGTCCGGGACGAGATTGAACGCCGTGTCCTGGACCTGAGATCGAGGCTGGAAGCCGCCGAAAATGATTAGGGGCCGTCTGAAGTCGCCCCCGTCCGCATCTAGCGGTTGACACGTCTGGTCGCGGCTGGGTATGATTTCCGCCGCTTTACTTGCTTAGAATAACGTGGAAAATCGAACCGGGAGGAAAAGACATGAGCGAGCCGAACGGGAAGCCATGGTACCAGTACTGGCCCGAGGAAGTGCCCAAGACGATTGATTTGCCCAAGAAGTCTCTTGGACAAATCTTCGACGAGGCTGCCGAGAAATATCCCGATAACACGGCCGTCATTTTTCTCGATCACAGCTACAGCTATCGGCAGCTCAAGAAGTGGGTGGATTCGTTCGCGACCGGCCTGGCCGAAATGGGGGTCAAAAAGGGCGACGTGGTCGGCATACGGCTGCCCAACAGCGTGCACTACGTAATCGCCTACTATGCGGCCGAAAAGATCGGCGCAATCGTCACGGCCAACAACCCGCTCTACAAGGCGGCCGAGATAGAGCACCAGTTTTCTGACGCCAACGCCAAGGTGCTGGTGGTGATGGACCTGGTATGGGAAGAAGTGGCCAAGGCTCTGCCCAAGACCGGCATCCAGAAGGTGATCGGCTGTAACATCGCCGATTTCCTGCCCGGTGCGAAGCGCTTTCTGGGCAAGCTGCTGGGCAAGATTCCCTCGGCGCCCATGCCGGCCGATACCTTGCGCTTCGCCGATCTGCTGCGTACCCGGCCCGCCCTTCCCGAGGTTGAGATCGACGTCGAGCACGATCTGGCCCTGCTGCAATACACCGGCGGCACGACCGGTTCTCCCAAGGGCGCCATGCTTACGCATATGAACCTGGTTTCCAACGCCATACAGACCATGGCCTGGGATCACAAGAACAACCCGGGCAAGGACATCATCGTCGGCGTGCTGCCGCTGTTCCACATCTACGCCATGACCACCGTCATGAATTTAGCGGTTCTTTCGGGCAACGCCATGTTGCTGTTTCCCAAGCTGCCCGAATGGGACGAATTGCTCGGCGCCATACAGAAATACAAGGCGACCCTTTTTCCGGGCGTGGCTGCGCTGTATAACGCCATCAACAACTTCGACCGCGTCCGGGACTACGACCTGACCAGCATCAGGGCCTGTCTCTCGGGCGCCGGGCCGTTGCCGGTCGAGATCCAGTCGCGCTTCGAGGAACTTTCGGGCGCCAAGCTGATCGAGGGCTACGGCCTTACCGAGTCATCGCCGGTGACGCACGCCAACCCGCTCTATGGCAGGCGCAAGAACGGCACGATCGGTTTTCCGATCTCGAACACCGACGCCAAGATCATGGAGTCGGAAAACGGAAACGAGCAGATGGGTCCCAACGAGGTCGGCGAGCTGGTCGTTCGCGGCCCACAGGTGATGCGGGGTTACCTGGGTCACGACGAAGAGAACAAGCAGGTGCTGCGCGACGGCTGGCTGTACACCGGCGACCTGGGCATGATCGACGACGAGGGCTACTTCATGATCGTCGACCGTAAAAAGGACATGATCAAGCGCAGCGGCTACTCGGTCTTTCCGCGCGAGGTCGAGGATTACCTTTACAAGAACGAACACGTGCTCGAGTGCGCCGTGATCGGCGTGCCCGACCAGAAGGCCGGCGAGGAAATCAAGGCCTTCGTGGCGCTGAAGCCCGATTCGAAGGGCAAGGTCAGCGAGCAGGACATCATTACCTGGGCCAAGGACAACATGGCCGCCTACAAGTACCCGCGCCTGGTCGAGTTCAGGGATGAGATTCCCAAAGGCACCGCCAACAAGATCATGAGAAGAACGCTCAAGGAAGAAGAGTTGGCCAAGATGAAGGAAAAGAAGCAAGAGGGGCAAGCGTCCTGATGAATTCCTTTCGGTCCGGCGGCCTGACGGTAAGGCGCGCGTTTTTTTGTTTCTCAATGCTGTTCTGGGCTGTCACCGCCGGCGCGCAGGATGAAACATCTGAAAAGCATCTCACGGTTTTGTTCACCACCGACATCTACGGGCGTTACCGCGAGGTGAATTGCGACAAGAAGCCGCCGTCGAGCGACTTCGCAAACCTGGTTGCCAGCATCGAGCGAGTAAAAAAGGAGGCGGAAAAAGCCGGCCGACCGGCGCCGCTTACCTTGAACGGCGGCGACAACATCGGTCCCTACGCCTTTAGTCGTTTCCTGCTTTCGCGCGGACGGCATTCCGCCGAGATGATTGCCGGCTGGATGAAAAAGGCAGGGTACGAGGCAGTTGCGCTGGGCAACCAGGATTTCTACGCGGTGCCCGAACGGCTGGCCGCCTTTCTGGATGCCGGCCGAGCCGCGGGCCTGGCCTTCACGGCGGCCAACCTCGATTGCCAGTCGCCGGCCGCCGGGGTTTGTCGCCACCTGGATCTCGATCCCCGGCGATACCGTATGTTCGAGCGGGGCGGTCTCAAGATCGCCGTGCTGTCGGTTATTCACGGTGATCTGGCCGAGCAGACACCACCCTCTCATCTTAAGGGGCTCAAGCTGGCCGATCCTTTCGCCCGGGCGCGCGAAGTCGCGGCCGCCGCTCGCCGTAACGGCGCCGACCTTGTCATCATACTCTCGCATCTGGATCACTCCGAGACCTCGCCGCGCAACGCGCTCGAGCTTGCGCGCCGTGTTCCCGACGCCGATCTGATCATCGCCAACGCGTTTGTCACACAGGCCGGGCAACGGGGCATAGGCACGATCCGTTTCACGGACGGGGCGACGCCGATCGTGGGCAGCGACCTGTTCGGCCAGCACCTCGGCCGGGTAGAGTTGGCCGTAAAACGCGAAGGAAAGCGCTGGCGGGTGGCCGATCTGCATGCCGAGGAAGTCGATCCGTCCGCTATCGCACCCGATCCCGGCCTGCGCCGGCAACTCGTGGCCGAGCAGCGCGCCTACTGCGAACGCTGGAATAGGCCGCTGGGCGCGGGCCGCCTCTCGAAGCCCATGGATGCTCCGGTGTTCGAGGCCTACCTGATGGAGATCATGCGCCAGGCGACCCGCAGCGAGCTGTCCTTCATCAACACCGGGCTGGTGGATGCCCGCACCGTTTTCCCGTTGCGCGGCGAGATCACCAGGCACGACGTTTTCTCGGCCCTGCCCAGGCGCAACCGGCTCTATACCTTTTCGCTGGATGCCGCCGCCCTGGCGGCCCTGTGCGCGCGCCTGTCCGGCGAGAAGAGCGACCAGGGCGATGTCTTGCTGATCGTTCGCGGCCTGGAATGCAAGGACACCATCAAGGTCAACGGCCGCCCTCTGGCGTCGGGCGAATCTTACTCGGCCGTGACCATCGAGTACCTGGCAGGGGGAATGCTGGGATACTTCAAGGCCGTAACCGACAAGATGAAAGTCTACCGGCCGGCCGGCGAGAACCGGGCGCCGGTGCTGGGCGAACTCGTGCGCAAGTTTTTTCAAGGGCCGCGTTTTACGGGAGCCGAGCCGGAGCCGATCGACATAGACCTGAACTTTCCCGATTTGTCCAGGAAGTTGCGCTGGAGTTTCCAGACCAGCGTCAATTTCAACTTGGGCGACACGCGCATCGACAACACCCCCGGCTACGATGAAAGCCAGCTCACCCGCGACGAATTCATAGCGCTCAAGGGAGAGTTGCGCGGCAAGATTGGAGCGGGTTCGACTCTGCATGCTTTCAGCGCCGAGCTATGGATGAAATATGCGCGTAGTTCCACGAACGGCGCCGACTTCGTCGAAAGCGAAGATCTGACCACCGTCAACCTGCTGTATATGCTGAACGCGTTGAAGAGCAGCACTTCCGGCTGGTACGTGCCCGCGCTGTATCTCTCGGGACAGGCCGAGACCGAGTTGACCAAACCCGCCGAGCGCGACTTTCACCACCTCGAGCTGACCGGCACCGCGGGCGCCCGCTTTGCCCTGCTGCCCGCGCTGGAGGCCAAGGTCGGACTGGGCGTGCGCGACGAGGTGTTCGACCCGGACAGCGAACCGGTCTTCGGAATCGAGATCGGCTACGAGCTTGCACGTTGCGATCTGTTCAGCATCATGGGCAGCCCGTTCCAGATGGAGTCGCGCTTCTCGGCATTTTTCGGCGATCTGGGCCGCTCGAACACTTTAAAGGGACAGTGGGTCAACCGGCTCTACTTCGCGCTGGTTGGGCCGATCTTCTTCAATGTCACCCATGACCTGTTCTTCTACCGTTATTCCGAAAAGGGCTACGGGCTGGCCTCGGATCTGACTTTCGGCCTCTCGTACCACGCGAATACCGCGCTGCAGACGTTCTGATCGAAAGGAACCCGACATGGATCTCGATTTTCTCTCGAGTCTGGCTATCCAAAACGATTCCAAGGTCGTTCTGGTGGTAATGGACGGCCTGGGTGGCCTGGCTGGACCGACCGGCAAGACCAGCCTCGAAGGCGCCCGCACTCCCAACCTCGACGCGCTGGCTAAAAAGGGCGTGTGTGGATTCCACGATCCGGTCGGGCCGGGGATCACACCCGGCTCCGGGCCGGCGCATATCGGCTTGTTCGGCTACGATCCGATAGAGCGCCTGATCGGGCGCGGAGTGCTGGACACGGCCGGCACCCCGTTCGAGTTCATGCCGGGCGATCTTGCCAGTCGTCTCAACTTCGCCACCCTGGCCGCGGACGGCACCATCGCCGATCGCCGCGCCGGCCGCATTTCCGACGAAGAGGGACTGCGGGTGGTGAAGAAGCTGGCCGGGCGCATCAGCGAGATCGACGGGGTAGAGCTGCTGCTCCAGCACGTCAAGGAGTACCGCGCGGCGGCCATCTTCAGGGGCGCGAAGCTCTCAGGCAAGCTGTGCGACAGCGATCCGCAGCAAGTCGGCAAAAAGCCGCTTTCTGTGGCCCCGATCGAGGATGGGCAAGCGCCCGACCCGGAAGCCGTCCGGGCGGCCGAGTTGGCCAACATGTTCATCGAGCAGGCCAGAGGGGTACTTGCCGACGAACCACGGGCGAACTTCCTGATGATGCGCGGCTTCGACATCTACGATCCCTTGCCGAATTTTTGTAAGCTTTACAAGTGGCGGGCAGCGGCGGTGGCCAGCTACCCGATGTACAAGGGCGTGGCCCGGCTGGCCGGAATGAAGGTGATCGAGGAAGGGCAGCAGAGCATGGAAGACGAGTTGGCGCTGGTCGAGAAGATCTGGGCCGAGCACGATTTCATCTTCCTGCACATCAAGAAGACCGATTCCAAGGGCGAGGACGGCGACTATCAGGGCAAGATGGAGGTGATCGAGCACTTCGACTCGCTCATCCCGCGCCTGGTGGCTCTCAATCCCGACGTCCTGTGTCTGACCGGCGATCATTCCACTCCCTGCGCGTTGAAGAGCCACTCCTGGCACCCGGTACCGCTGTGCATAGTGGCTGCGACCGCCAGGCGGGACGCCTGCCAGAGTTTCGGCGAGATGTCTTTTTTAGCCGGCGGCCTGGGCCGGGTGAACTCGACCGACGTGCTGCCGTTGCTGCTGGCCCACGCCGGTCGCCTGCGCAAGTACGGTGCCTGATGTCATGATTTCCAGCCCGGACAACGACAGGTTCGAGATTCCCGAGAGGATGCCCCTGGTCCCGGTGCGCGACCTGGTCGTCTTTCCGTATACCATCGTGCCGCTCTTCATAAGCCGGGCCGCATCCGTGTCGGCCATCGATGCGGCTGTCTCCTCGAACCGGATTGCACTCTTGTCCGCACAGCGGGAAGTCGACCGGGACGATCCGAGCCTGGAAGACATGCACCGGGTCGGTACGGTGGGCATGGTGATGCGCACCCGCCGTCTCGACGACGGCCGGATGAAGGCCCTGGTGCAGGGTTTGGTGCGTGGCCGCCTGGAGGAAATCGAAGAGCAAAAGCCGCATTTCACGGCCCGGGTCAGTCCGATCTACAGCCTGCCGCTCGACGAGATCTCGCTGACGACCGAGGCGCTGATGCGCACGCTGCGCGAGAAGTTGCAGCGCTACGATGAATTGACCCAGGTGCCCGGACCCGACGTGATGGTGGTTCTGCAGGGTTTGAAGGATCCGGGCCGGCTGGCCGATCTGATTGCTTCCAACCTGCCCCTGCCGGTGGAGACGGCCCAACAGGTTCTGCAGACTCCCGATCCGGTTAAGAGGCTGCGGCTGGTGGCCGACTTGCTCGAACGCGAACTGCAGCTTTCGCAGACCAAGGCACGAATCGAAACTCGCACCAGGGAAAAGATGGGCCGCAAGCAGCGCGAGTACTTTCTGCGTGAACAACTGGGACAGATTCGCGCGGAGCTCGGCGAGGATGTCGAGGATGCCGAGCTCGGCGAACTCGGCCAGCGCATCGCAGACAGCGACATGCCCGAGGGAGCGCTCGATGAGGCCCGCAAGCAGCTGGCTCGCCTGAAAAGCATGCGGCCGGAGAGTGCCGAGGCCGGAACCATTCGCAGCTACCTCGACTGGCTGCTGGATTTGACCTGGCGAACGGCGACCGAGGACAACCTCGATCTGCAAAGGGCGGCGAAGATCCTCGACGAGGATCACTTCGGGCTGAACGAGGCCAAGGACCGCGTGCTCGAGTTCCTTGGCGTCAAGAAGCTCAACCCGGACAACCCGGGGGCCATCCTGCTGCTGGTGGGCCCACCCGGGGTAGGCAAGACCTCGCTGGGGCGAAGCATCGCAAAAGCGACCGGGCGCAAATTCGTGCGTGTCTCGCTGGGCGGCATCAAGGACGGGGCCGAGATCCACGGTCATCGCCGGACCTACGTGGGAGCCCTGCCGGGCAGGATAATCCAGGGCATGAAGCAGGCTGGCTCTATAAATCCGGTTTTCATGCTCGACGAAATCGACAAGCTGGGCAACGATTTCAGGGGTGATCCGGCCGCCGCCCTGCTGCAGGTGCTCGACCCGGCGCAGAACGCCGAGTTCGTCGATCACTACCTGAACTTGCCTTTTGATTTATCGCGGGTGATGTTCATCGCCACCGCCAATCGCAGCGATACGATTCCCGGCCCGTTGCTGGACAGGACCGAGGAGATCCGCCTGTCGGGATATGATATCGACGACAAGATCGCCATCGCCAAGCTGTACCTGATTCCCAGACAACTCGCCGCCGTCGGACTTTCGAAGGCGGTTGTCGAGCTGCCCGACTCCACGCTGCGCCGGATGGTCGAGCGACACACCCGCGAGGCCGGGTTGCGGCAGCTGGAACGCGCCATCGGCCAGGTGCTGCGCAAGATCGCCCGCCGGGTGGCCGAGGGCAGTGAGCCGCCCGCCAGGATCGAGGAGGATGACCTGGTCGGTTACCTGGGCTCGCCGGTGCACCTACCGCTTGAGCGTTTGCCGGTCGACACGATCGGCGTGGCCAACGGACTGGCCTGGACGCCTGCGGGCGGCGAGCTGATCCAGGTAGAAGTGGCGGCCATGAGCGGCAAGGGACAGCTGGTTCTCACCGGCCAGCTCGGGGATGTGATGAAAGAGTCGGCCCAGGCGGCGCTGAGCTTCACGCGTTCGCTGGCATCGCGCATGGGAGTGGCCGACGACTACTTCGCGACGCACGACCTGCATGTTCACGTACCGGCGGGCGCCATTCCCAAGGACGGCCCCTCGGCGGGAGTGACGATGGTGGTAGCGCTGGTCTCGCGGGTTACAAAGATTCCGGTCAGGCGCACCGTGGCCATGACGGGCGAGATATCTCTAAGCGGTAGACTGTTGCCTATCGGCGGAATGCGTGAGAAGATACTGGCCGGAATCGGCGCCGGGATCAAAAAGGTTTTGCTCCCGGAACAAAACAGGGGGGATCTTGACGAACTTCCGGAGGGTCTTACCGGGCGCCTGGAGGTTCGGACGGTTTCGACGGTTGAAGAAGCGCTCGAACAGGCGCTTGTGAAGCGTCCCTTCCGTTCCTGAGCAGGGGCGGGCGGTATTTGCCGGGAGAGTGTTCGGCATGGTGCAGATAAATCTCGAGCAACGCGAGATCACCATCAAGATTGTCTACTACGGGCCCGCTCTGTCCGGTAAGACGACAAACCTGCAATCCGTACACCAGATACTCGACCCGGATGTTCGCGGTCGCCTGATGGTCCTGGATACCTCCGATGACCGGACTCTTTTTTTCGACCTGATGCCCGTGTATTTCAAGACCAGTTCGGGATTCACCGTAAAGATCAAGCTGTTCACCGCACCCGGCCAGATCATGCACAACTCGACCCGGCGAATAGTGCTTCAGGGCGCCGATGGAGTGGTTTTCGTGGCGGATTCGCAGAAATCGCTGAGCCAGGCCAACAACGACTCATGGCGGGGCATGGCTGCCAATCTCAAGCTAAACGGCATCGATGTCGACGATGTGCCCATGGTCATTCAGTTCAACAAACGTGATCTGCCTGAGATCAGATCCGACTCCGAGATCGCCGAGGTCGCCGAAAAGGGAAAAGAACCGGTTTTCAAAGCTGTGGCCATACGAGGAGAGGGCGTCATGGAAACCCTGGATGGCATTCTGCGCCTCACCTGGAGAACCATGAACGCCAGGTTCGGACTGGAGGAAAAGCTCCAGATCCAGGAGGATGCTTTCATCAAACACATTCTCAAGAACTCCGTAATGCTCAGCTCGCAGCGAACTCTTCAGTCTCGAGGTGACTCGCAATGAGCCGCGTTAGCTCTCCGGCGGAGGATGCTTCCGTCTTGCAGCGCAGGTTTTCCCTGGGAGAGCTGCTCGATCTCGATTCGTTCCGCGATGTCTGTGAGAGCTTCGCCGGTTTGTTTCAGATTGGCTTCAAGATTTTCGATTCCTCGCGTGAGATGCTGGTTGACATGAAGGGAAGCGGTAGCGAGTACTGCGCCTATATCTTTTCTCAGCCGCAGGGAAAAATACAGTGCACCCGGGGTGTCGGCATCATTCGCGAGGCGGAAGTCAACGTCGGTCAACCTATATACCACGATTGCTTTTCGGGCTTGCGCTACCTGATTGCCCCTGTGACCCACGAGGGAGAAAGCATCGGAAAGATTGTATTTGGGCCCTACTTGCCGGCGGAGCCTGTCGAAAACCCGCTGCCGGCACTGGGAGAGAAATTCAAGGCCGATATAGCTATGCGCCTGCGCGGCAAGGTGCGCCGGGTTCAGGACGAGGTTGTGCGCAAGGTTGTCAGGCACCTGGTGCAGATGATCGAGGTGATGTTGTATGTCGGATACAAGAACGCCTTGACTTCAAGAATGCACGTTGAGTCCGTCACGGCTTCATACACGGAGTTACAGACGAAGAACCAGGCATTGCAAGACTCTTACGAACGTCTTAAGGAACTTGACAGGCTCAAGAGCAACTTCTTAGCGACCGTGTCGCATGAGTTGAGAACCCCCCTGACCTCGGTTATCGGTTACAGCGAGATGTTGCTCGAGGGATTGGCCGGGCCAATGTCGGACGAGCAAACAGAGTACTTGCACACGATCATGGAGAAAGGGGACCAGCTACTGGGGATCATCACCAGTATTCTGGATTTCTCGAAGATCGAAATGGGTAACTTGCGCCTGAACCGCTCGATGGTCAACATGATCGAGATCGCGCGCTCGGCCGTGACCACGCTGATGCCCATAGCCCGCAAGGCCGAGGTAAAGATCGACTTCGCTGGCATCCAGGGTGTTCCGAGTATTCTGGCCGACGGTGACAAGATCCGCCAGGTTCTCGTCAACCTGATCGGCAATGCTGTGAAATTCAATCACCAGGGCGGAACCGTGACTGTCAAGGTCGAGGTCTGCACCCGCCCGAGCCTCGAGGTGCAGGAAAACCTGCCGGCGGCCCTGGCCCGGCCGGAGCACGAACATGTCTGCATCTCGGTCGCCGACACGGGGCTGGGAATTCCCGCGGATAAACTGGAGCGTGTCTTTGATTCATTCTACCAGGTGGACGGTTCATCCACCCGGGAACACGGGGGCACGGGCTTGGGGCTGGCCATCACCCGCAGCCTGGTCGAGGCACATGCTGGAAAAATCGAAGTACAGAGCGGGATCGACCGGGGCAGCACATTTACGGTCTTACTGCCCATCGTAGGTGAATCCTGACTCGGGAGAGATGCAATGGCACGCATTCTGGTGGTCGATGACGATACTGATATTCTGATGCTGGAAGAAAAAGTACTCGCCCGAGAAGGTCACGAGGTGCAAGCTGTCACCAGCGGCGAGAGTGCTCTGGCGGCCATCAGGGGCAAGGAATTCGATCTGATACTCCTTGACATCATGATGCCGGGAATCGACGGTTTCGAGGTCAGCCGGTTGGTGAAAAACGAGGCACAGGGAAAGAGCGTCCCGGTGATCTTCGTGACGGCCAGGGACGATTCCGAGTCCATGCGCGAGGGGTTCAGAGCGGGCGGAACCGTCTTTCTCTCAAAGCCGTTTACCGCAAATCAACTTGTTCGCGTCGTCAATTCGATCGTTCGCGGATGAGACCGCCGCCTGGAGGGAGCGCGCTGCGGGAATGAAGCTACAAAACAAGATTATCATCACAATCCTGTTAGCCGTAGCGGCGCCCTTCGCCGTCTTTGTGCTTCTGCCCGACTCGATGAGTTTTGCGGCTGTCGAACTGACCGTGGGGCTGGTCGCTTTCGCCAGCGCTCTTCTGGCCGGACTGTACGCACGGGCTCATGGACGAAGACTGGGGAGGCTGGTCGAGGCGGCATCCAGGATTGGAGCCGGAGACCTGTCCACTGGTCGGTCGCAAAACCTGCCTGCCAGCCGGCGATTGTTGGCGGACGAGATCGACGAGTTGAATACGACTCTATCACTGGTTCGTGAAGCCTTCAGGCACATGTTGCAGACCGTTGAAGAAAAAACCGGACAGACCGAGCGCTCGTCCTCCTCACTCACAGAACTGGCCAAGCGAATCAATGTTTCGGCCGGGAATATTTCGCAGTCGATGGAGGAGATTTCCCGCGGTGCGGAGTTACAGACGGAGCTGGTCGAGAAGACATCCACGCTGGTCGGTGAAATGGCTCGCAGCATACAAAGGACATCTCTCTCGGCCGAAGACGCGGCACGTTCGTCACGCGAGGCCAGCCAGGTGGCACAATCGGGCGGCAAGATGGCGGGTGAGGCTGTCGACAAGATGCGCGGAGTATTCGAGGGTGTCGAAAGATACTCGCGTCGGGTTTACGAGTTCGGAGAGAAAACAAAGGAGATTGGCAATATAGTGAAAGTGATAACCGATGTCGCCCAACAGACCCACCTGCTGGCCATCAATGCAACCATTGAGGCGGCCCGGGCCGGAGAAGCAGGGCGCGGTTTTGCGGTTGTTGCCGAGGAAATACGACAACTGGCGGACAACAGCTCGCGCTCAGCGGAGCGCATAGGCAAGATCGTCGAAGAAGTTACCGCCGAAAGCGAAGATGCCATGCGGGCCGTCAAGGAGAGCGCCTTGCGGTTGTCCGAGGGACGCGACCAACTCTCGTACATCATCGATTCCTTGAAGAACATCGTGGCCACCGTAACCAGCGGGTCCGATCGCGTACAGATAATCAGTCGCCTGGCCAAGGAACAGATCGCCGGCGCCGAGCAGACGGTAAAGGCCATTCAAAACATCTTGCGAGTGACGCAGAAAAACGCGACGTCAACCGATTCAGTATCGAGAGCCGTCGATGCCCAGAGTGATTCGCTCCTGGACGTGACCAAGCTGACTGCCGAGATCGTGGCCTTTGCCGGCGTTCTCGAAGGCGAAGTGCGCAAATTCAAGTATGCGGAGTCTGATGGACACGGAGAAGAGACAGGCTGAGTCAGTGGATAGTTCGGCATTCGGCGACCGTATGCTGCTGTTCAAGGCCGGTTCCAGGAGATACGCGCTGCCGTTAGCAATAGTCGTCGAAGTGCTCGATATTGCGGCGCCGGCGATGGTCCCCGGAGCCCCAGCCTGGGTTGCCGGAATGATCAATCACCACGGCCGGGTGATTCCAGTTCTGGATATGGGTATGCTGGCCGGTGCAGCTGCTTCTCCTGGGGCCGCCCAGGTTGTGTTGGTAGAACTTGCGGGAGAGCGAATGGGGCTGGCGGTCGACCAGATCGAGTCGCTGGAGGAAGCTGCCTTGAAGGTGACCGGCGCCGTGGATGGGCCGGGCGGCCGGTGCGCCTGGTACAAGGGTGAAATGCTTGAGATATTCGATGCCGTGGCATTGCACAAGGCTATTGAAGGGAATATCGAAAGGCACGCTAGTGAAGTTGACGTCTAGTCGCTGGCGTAGTAGTTTGTGCCCGAGTTCCGTAATAGATTTTAAATGGTCTAGGAGGCAGGATGGCCGCCCGTGTTCTCATTGTCGATGACGCAGTCTTCATGCGTAACACGCTGAAAGAGATTTTTACAGCTCAGGGTTTCGAAATAGGGGGAGAGGCCGCCAACGGCGTGGAGGCTGTCGAGAAATACAGGGAAATTAAACCCGAAATAACGACCATGGATATAGTGATGCCGTTCAAGAACGGTATCGAGGCAACCAGGGAAATTCTGAAAGAGGATCCGAACGCAACGATCGTCATATGCAGTGCCCTGGGTCAGGAATCGCTGGTCATGGAGGCCATCGAGGCCGGGGCAACGGACTTCATCGTCAAGCCGTTCAAGGCCGAGAACGTAACCCAGGTAGTCAAAAAGGCCATGGCTGCCCGCCGCTGAGTTTACCGCCCCGCCCGGCTTGTTTGCACCCTTTTTAGAATGCCTTTTTTCCAAGACGGGTACTGCGAAATTGTTGGTCTTTTTTGTGGTGTTCGATAAGTTTCAAGACAGGCAATAGACCGCCGATGGACATGTCAAAGTACAAGTCGCTTTTCATAAGCGACACCACGGAGCATCTGGACGCGCTCGAGGCAGACCTCGTTCAGATTGAGAGAGATCCGTCCGACAAGTTACGAATAAACGAAATCTTCAGACACATGCATTCCATCAAGGGTATGGCCGGCTCGATGGGCTATGAAGAGATGGCCCGCCTGGCCCACCGTCTCGAGGACATGATGATTCCGCACCGGGAGCAGGAAAAACCCCTGAGCGGTGAAGAGATAGACTTGCTACTGCGAGGATTGGACGAGTTTCGCGTCCAGCTCGACCAGGTGCATAACGACGTCTCGCCGCGTCCGGCTCCCGAAGAATTGCTGGTCGCCGCGGACAGAATAGTCACCGGCAGGCTGTTGCGGGCGCCGCCTACAGAAGAGTCTTACGGCCAACCCGGTGATGAATACCAGGTGGAAGACGGGAAGTTACCCGTCTTCAAGATAGAGCTGGTGATATCCGCCCAGAGCGGCACGCCAGCCGTCAGGGCGTTTGTCGCATACAGACGCCTGTCGGAGACGGGAAAAATCATCTCGGTGGTTCCCGGACTTGCCGACCTTCGTTCAGGCCGCATCGAGGGTCGCCTGGTTCGCTTGCGCCTGGCGACAGACCGGGGACTGGCCGAAATCAAGAGGGTAATAGGCACACTGGTCGAGGTGGAACGCTTTGTGGTCGAGGCTGAAGATCCATCCGGCGACCGGGGACAGACGATGCCTTTGGAAAAGTCCCGGTCAGCGAAAAAGCCGGCGCGCCAGAAGCCCGAAACGGTGAGGGTACAGACAGAGTTACTTGATTTCTTCGTCGACTCGGTCGGCGAACTGATCACCTTGCGTTCCCACTTTGAACAGTTGGCCGAACGTCTAGAAACACCGGCTCTGCGTGAGGGAGTGCGCCGGCTCGGCAAAGTGATACGCAAGCTGCATGATCGGGTGATGGAGATCAGGATGGTGCCCATTTCGCTTTTGACCCAGCGCCTGCCGAGAGTATGCCGGGATATTGCCCGCAGCCGGGGGAAACAGGTGCAATTCGAGGTCGAGGGCGAGGATGCCGAGCTTGACAGGGCTCTGGTCGAGGCTCTGGACACCCCGATCTTACACTTGCTGCGAAATGCCGTTGATCATGGAATCGAGACTCCCGATCAGCGTCGCAAATACGGCAAGTTACCTCGTGGGAAAATCAAGTTGGCCGTCAAGCGAAGCTCGGAACGATTTGAGATCGTGCTTTCTGACGACGGGGGTGGTATCGACTCGAGCCGTGTACTCTCACGCGCGGCCGAGATGAACATCCCGATGTCCGCAAACCCATCGGCGTCCGAAGCCTTGGAACTGATCTTTCGTCCTGGGTTTTCGACTCATTCGGGGACAACAGAGATTTCCGGTCGCGGAGTGGGATTGGACGTCGTCAAAATGGAAATAGAGCGCCTGGGAGGTCTCGTCAGTGTGCGATCGGAACCCGGTCGTGGAACGGCATTTATCCTCAACCTGCCCTTGACGCTGGCGATCTTGCAGGTATTGTTGGTAGAAAGCGGTGGAGTTTTGCTGGCTCTGCCGGCTTCGCGAGTGCTCAGAGTGACTGCTATCCGGGGGCGACAGATCTCTGACCGCCAGCCGGATAACTCGATGTCCGGCCCGCTGATCGATCTGAATGGGCTTTTACGGGACGGTCTGCATGCCCGACAACGGTCGCCGCGAGAAGATGAAATGCCGTCAGAGTCGGTTGTAATCGGGCGGGACGGCAAGGCCGTGCTGGCCCTTGCGGTGCAACATGTCGCCGGTCATGTCGAGGTGGTGCTCAAGAGAGTTGGGTCTTTGCTTGCGCGTCTGGGGCCATTTAACGGTACGACTGTTCTGGGAGACGGCCGCCCGGTGTTGCTCTTGGACGTCGATGCTTTGATAGCTCGTGCGCGCGCCGTCATCAGGGAGAATCCGGATGGACCGTGAGAGTCTGCGTGAACTGCTGGACGAGGTGTCCAGCGGGCGGACGAACGTTGACGATGCCTTACAACGCCTGCGGCATATGCCCTTCGAAAATCTCGGTTTTGCCAGAATCGACAACCACCGGGCTCTAAGATCTGGATTCCCGGAAGTGATTCTGGGGACGGGCAAGACCACGGCACAGATCGCTGCCATTGCCGAACACATCGCCGCTGAGGGCGGGCCGCTGCTGGTCACCAGGATCCCGGCAGATGTCGGGAAAGTGTTGACCCAGAAGTTTTCTTCAGGCACATACAACGCAGACGCACGTACCTTCCATTTGGTTGAAGGGGAGCCGCGGGACAAGGGGCGCGGAGAGATTGTCGTTGTCTCGGCCGGTACCTCTGATCTGCCTGTCGCCGAGGAAGCTGCCTTGACTGCATGGTTGATGGGCAACCGGGTGACGCGGATCTACGACGCGGGCGTGGCCGGAATTCATCGACTGCTCGCTGATCGGAAAACCCTGGAGCGAGCCGCGGTGCTGGTGGTGGTTGCGGGAATGGAAGGTGCGCTGCCCTCTGTTGTTGGCGGTCTGGTCGACCGCCCCATCGTGGCCGTGCCGACCAGCGTCGGCTACGGGGCGAGTTTCGGTGGACTGGCGGCCCTGCTGGGAATGCTGAATAGTTGCGCTGCCGGCGTATGCGTGGTGAATATTGACAACGGGTTTGGAGCGGGTTACGCGGCCGCACTGATCAATCGCCGCAATCAGAGGGAGTAAGTTGTCTTGTTGCTGCACTTCGATATTATTTCCGGAATCTCCGGGGACATGACCGTCGGCGCATTATTGCACCTGGGTGCGCCGCTGGATCCGCTACGCCGGGCGCTCGATGCCATGGGGCTTTCCGATGTTGCGCTTACCAGCCGAGGGACGAGTCGGCATGGAATAGGCTGTGTGCAGTTCGTCGTTGACGTTCCGGGTAAAACGGCAACGCACCGTACATGGGGAGACATACGCAAGCTGCTTGTCCAGGCGGGTTTGCCGGCAGGCGCGAAAGAGCGAGCCGAGGCTGTCTTCGCCCGTCTAGCCGAGGCCGAGGCAGCCGTTCACCAGCAAAGTCCCGAGCAAGTCCTGTTTCACGAGGTAGGTGCCGCAGATTCGATTGCCGATATCGTAGGTTGTGCCTTGGCAATCGATCATTTCAATCCCGAGCGCATAACTTCTTCAACGCCGCTACTCGGCAGCGGAGTCGTGAAAAGCCGCCACGGCGAGATCCCGATACCCGCGCCGGCCACCCTGGAACTACTCAAGGGTATTTCGACTCGGGGCCTGGCAGTGGATGCCGAGTTAACCACTCCGACCGGCGCTGCAATTCTTTCGGCGATGGTGGATCAGTTCACCAGTTGGCCCGAGATGGCGCCGACCGGAATTGGCTACGGTGCAGGCAGGCACGAAATCGACGGACGGCCGAACCTGCTCAGGATTGTCATTGGCGAGGGTGTCTCACGCGCGGCGGGAGAGGAGTTACTGGTCGAGGCAAACATCGACGACATGAGTCCGGAGCATTACGATTACTTGATGGAAAAGCTGCTCGCGGCAGGGGCGCACGATGTCTGGCTGCAGCCGGTGATCATGAAAAAATCCCGCCCGGCGGTGACATTGTCGTTGCTCTGCAACGAAGATCAATTGGATACGCTCGAGCGATTTGTCTTCGAAGAATCGACGACGATTGGACTGAGGCGCTTGCCGGTTGTCAGGCGCAAGCTGACCCGCAGGAGCAAAACGGTCCAGACATCATTCGGTCCGGTGCGAATCAAGATTGCCGGCGAGGGCGGGCGTGTTTACACTGCCTCGCCCGAGTATGACGACTGCCGCCGCCTGGCCGAGCAGCAAGGCGTTCCTTTAAAAACGGTATACGCGGCGGCCGAGGCGGCCTGGAAAGAAGAGGACTGAGCCGGTGCCCGTGAGGAAAATCGCAAAGTCCGAACAACTCTTGTCCGGGACGGACCCGGAACTTGTTGAAGATCTGTTGGCGGGCGCCTGTCGCGATCCACACGCGGTACTTGGCGCCCATGAGATGACCCGCAAGGGTGTGCGCGGGATCGTCGTCAGGGTATACCACCCGGATGCAAAGCGCGCGTCTCTTGCCAGAGACGGGCATGAAGAATTACCGATGGAGAGGATTCGAGACGGACTGTTCGCGGTTTTCATGCCCGCGCTCTCATTTCCTCTGCGCTACCGCATTGTTTTCGGCTTTGCCGACGGGTCTTCATTCGAGAGCCAGGACCCCTACGCTTTTTTGCCCACGCTTGGTGATTTGGATCTCTATCTGGCAGGCGAGGGGCGTCACCTGCGCCTGTACGAGAAGCTGGGGGCGCATCCACGAGTAATCGAAGGTTTGTCCGGTGTCTCTTTCTCGGTCTGGGCACCGAACGCGCGGCGTGTGAGCCTGGTCGGCGATTTCAACGGTTGGGACGGTCGGCTATTGCCCATGCGCCTGATGGGCTCCTCGGGCATCTGGGAGATCTTCGTCCCGGGTCTGACTCGTGGCGCCCTGTATAAGTTCGAGTTGCTGACTTCAGAAGGCATGCTGCGCATCAAGAGTGATCCATTTGCCTTTGCCATGGAGCTGCGGCCGAAGACGGCCTCGGTGGTTTACGGCCTTTCCGACTACGCCTGGGGCGACAAGGGCTGGATGCAGGATCGTTGCCGGCGCGATCCGCGCCGGACACCGATGGCCATTTACGAGCTGCACCTGGGATCCTGGCAGCGGGTTCCAGAGGACGGCCAGCGCTGGTTGAACTACCGCGAGTTGACACCACGGCTGGTTGCGCACCTTCTGGAGCATGGTTTCAACTACATCGAGATCATGCCGTTGGCCGAACACGCCTACGACCCTTCCTGGGGCTACCAGGTGACCGGTTACTTTGCTCCGACTTGTCGTTACGGCAGCCCGGATGATCTGAAATACTTGATCGATACCTGCCATCAGAACGGTATCGGGGTGATAGTCGACTGGGTGCCGGCCCATTTTCCCAAGGACGATTTCTCGCTCAGGCGTTTCGACGGCACGGCCCTGTACGAGCACGAGGATCCCCGGCTCGGCGAGCACCGCGACTGGGGAACGTTGATCTTCAACTACGGCCGGCACGAGGTGAGCAACTTCCTGTTATCCAACGCCTGCTACTGGCTAGACCGGTTTCACATTGACGGCTTGCGGGTGGACGCGGTCGCCTCGATGGTTTACCTGGACTACAGCCGCGGGGAGGGGGAGTGGCTGCCCAACCGCTACGGCGGAAACGAGAACCTGGAGGCGATAGATTTCCTGAAGGAGTTCAACACTGAGGTCTACGCGAATTTCCCCGGGGCCTTCACGGTGGCAGAGGAATCCACGGCATACTCGGGCGTCACCCGCCCGGTCCACCTGGGAGGATTGGGATTCGGCTTCAAGTGGGACATGGGCTGGATGAACGATACGCTGGGTTACTTTAGCCACAATCCGATTCACCGTAAGTACCACCACAACGACTTGACCTTCAGCATGATGTACGCCTACAGCGAGTCTTTCATCCTGCCGCTGTCGCACGACGAGGTGGCCCAGGGCAAGGGCTCGCTATACGACAAGATGCCCGGCGATCACTGGCAGCGCCTGGCCAACCTGCGCCTGTTGTACACCTACCTATACACCCATCCGGGCAAGAAGCTGCTCTTCATGGGCGCCGAGTTCGGACAGGGTCGCGAATGGAACTTCGCCGCCAGTCTCGACTGGCATGAGGCGGCCGAGCCCGAGCGCGCGGGGCTGCAGCGTTTCGTAAAAGACCTGGGCAGGTTCTACCAGGCTGAGCCGGCCCTCTGGGCGCGGGAGCTCGAGCAGCAGGGATTTTTCTGGATAGACTGTAACGATGCGCAGAGCTCGGTGCTTTCGTTTTTGCGCTGGGGCGAGGGACGCGAGCTCGTGGTTGTGCTGAACATGACGCCGGTGATCAGACGCGGCTATCGGGTAGGCGTACCACGGCCCGGACACTACCTGGAGGTTCTGAACTCGGACGGAGAGATCTACGGGGGAGGAAACGCAGGCAATGGCGGCGGGCTCGATACGATTCCCGAGCCGCGCCATGGTTATCCCCAGTGCCTGGAACTGACTCTCCCGCCACTGGCTGGGCTAATTCTACGCCGGGAATAGAAGGATCCACGCATTTCTTGCCTGTCCGATCGAGCGCGTGATAGCATCTTTGGCGTGGACGCATCCGGACATCCGACAGGATCGGGGCTCAGCAAGATATTACTTGTAGAGTCCGACGCTGCCAGCCGCGACTATGTAGAGGCCCTGCTGGACGGCGGGAAATATTCGGTAGAGGTTACCGCGGACGGTCAATCGGGGATCGAGCGGGCCAGAAAGCTGAATCCCGATGCCGTGATTCTGGGCCTGTCGCTGCCCGATATGGACGGGGCCGAGATCGTGCTCTCTTTGAGAAGCGACTCTAGGACATCGCGGACTGTCGTGTTCTTGCTGGGCGAGCAGGGGGATTCCAGAAAAGCCCAGCGGGCAATGGAGATCGGCGCAGACGACTACCTGGTCAAGCCTTTCCAGACTCAGGAGTTGCAGATTCGCTTGCAGGCCCGCCTTCGCCAGCGCAGGACGTTCTGGCGGCCGGACGAGCAAAAGGCCCTGCTCGATCTGACCCGCCTGATGGCCTCCTCGCTGGACATGAAGGAGTTGCTGCACCTGGTGGTTGTGCGCACCGCCGAACTGCTGCATGTCGACCGTTGCTCGATGGTCTTGACCTCTCCGGATGAAGACCGGGCAACAGTGATTGCGGCCAGCGAGAACGCCGATCTTCAGGGAATCGAGGTGTCGCTTGCGAACTACCCCGAGATTCTCGAAGTCTTGCATACCAGGCGGCCTTTCGTCGTCGAGCGGGTCGAGAACAATCCCAAGCTGAGGGGAATTCTGCCGACACTGGTCAACAAGGGAGTCGGATCGCTGGCGTTGTTTCCCATGATGCACGAGGACCAGATCGACGGCGTGCTCTTCCTGCGATCCGAGCGATTTAGCCGCGCCTTGGGCGAACGGGACATCTTCTTCGCCAACGCGGTGGCGGCCGCCGTGACCCTGGCCTTGAGAAACCTGCAGGTGATGGAGAGAGAACGCAGCATCACGGCCGAGTTGCAACGCACCAAGAACTTCCTGGAAAACCTGATCGATTCATCGGTGGACGCCATTATCGCCGCCGATCTGAAGGGCAATATTATTCTCTTCAACAAAGGCGCGGAGCGAATTTTTGGTTACCGGGCTCAGGATGTCATCGGCAAGCTCCACGTTACCAAGTTGTATCCTGCGGACGGCGCGCGCGAGGTGATGGACCTGCTCAAGCGTGAGGGAAGCGGGGGTATGGGGCGCCTGAGCACAATTCGTAAAGAAGTTTTCAATATAAATGGAGACGTAGTTCCGATTCACTTGACTGCCTGGTGTGTGAAAGAGGGCGACGAGACGGTGGCTACCGCAGGTATCTTTACCGATCTGCGCGAGCGGCTCAAGATTGAACGCAAGCTGTCCCAGGCCCAGGAAAAGCTGCTGCTCACCGAACAGCAGGCGATGATCGCCGAGCTGGCCGGGGCGACAGCCCACGAATTGAACCAACCGTTAACTTCGATGATGGGATACGCGGAACTTGCCAAGCGCAAGCTGGAGGAGCCCGAAGAGGTGGTCCGCGTTCTCAATATCATTCTCTCCGAGGCCGAGCGCATGGCAGACATTATCCGCAAAATCGGCCGCATTACGCGCTATGAGACCAAGTCTTACGTGGGTGAGCAACGCATCGTGGATATAGATCGCTCGTCGGAACCGGAATAACAGGGGAAAACAAGGGTGGGTTCAGAGAGCAAGAATGGACACAGAGTACAATCCGGTTGAGGAAGCAAATGAGCGGCTGAGAAATGCCCTGACGCAGCTCAAGAAGGCCAGGCAGATTCACAAGGCCTTTCTGAGTTTGGGCAAGGAACTTGGCCTGGGATCGGGCCACGAGGTATTCCTGAGTAACATCGTCGCTGCGATCAGCTCGCTGTTTCCACAAGTCGACTACCTGGTTCAACTGGTTGATCCCAAATCGCTGAAGACGATCGTTTCCGATCACGCAGGCTCGCTGACACAAGGAGGGGAGCAGAAGATTCACATCAGTCACTCGGCGCTTGTCAAGACGCGTCTTGATCCAGGTGTGGCTAGTGCCGCATGCGTCGAGATTTGCGAACAAATTCCCTTTTTGTTCGAGAACTCAGCCTATGCAATCCACGTCCCGCTTGTGTCTGAGAACCAACTCTACGGCGCCATTCAGTTGGAGACAGGCATAAAAGCCCCGCTGGGGGATGACGACGAGGTGTTGTTGATCTCGCTCGCCAACCACATTGCATTGGCGTTGCGCAACCAACGCCTGCTGGACGAGACCGCCTACCTGAAAGACTACCTGGCCAGTATTCTGGAAAATGCAAATGCGCTGATAGTCGTCACCAACACCAATCGCCAGATCCTGGTTTTTAACCGCGCGATGGAAAACCTGTTAGGGTTTCCGAAGAATCAGGTGCTCGATTCGGACTTGTTCAAATGGGTTCCCGCAGAGGAGGAGAAAAGGCTTGCCCAGGAGATCTCCTTCACAATTGAGGGCAAGTCGACGCCGGGCGGCATCGAGACCAGGATGCGAAACCGGGACGGCCGACTGGTTCAGATAATTTTCCACTTGGCAGTCCTTTGCGGTCGTGACGGAGAGGTCGAGAGCGTAATCATGGTGGGCCAGGATCTGACACAGATCCGAGCGTTGGAGGCCCAGATCATTGAGGCTGAAAAAATGGCCACTCTGGGCAAGCTGGCAGCCGGAATAGTGCACGAGTTGAACAACCCGTTGACTTCGATTTCCGTCTACTCGGAATACCTGGTCAAGAAAATGGTCGATGGAACGAGTGGTGCTTCCGACATCGAGAAGATGAAGCGCATTCTCGAAGGAGCCGGCCGAATCCAGAAGTTGACCAGGGATCTGGTTTCGTACGGGCGACCTTCATCGGAAGAGCCAGAAGAACTGAACTTCAACGAACTGATCGGCCAGGGCCTGAGTTTCTGTGAACACACGATTCGCAAGTACGATGTGCGGGTGTCTACCGATCTTTGCCCGACCGGCACCAAGATGGTAGCCAACCGCAGCCAGCTTCTGCAGATCATCATCAATCTGATCACCAATGCTTGTCAGGCCATGGAGGGGGGCGGTGAATTAGCCCTCAGCACCAAGGTCGAAAAGCAAGAAACCATGATCTTCGTTGTGGCCGATACTGGCGGCGGCATTCCGGAAAGAGATCTTCAGCACATATTCGAGCCGTTCTACACGACAAAGAAAAGCGGCCAGGGTACCGGACTGGGATTGAGCATCGTCTCCCGGATAATAGAACATCATCGAGGCACGATCGATGTATCCAGCAGCCCGGGAGAGGGAACCACGTTTGAGATCCGCCTGAAAATCGAGGGTACGGGCGAACATGAACAAACAAGCGCTCAGTCCTGATCCCAAGGGTCGGCGATCGCTGTTTTGGAAACTCTTAATCGCTTTTCTGCTGTTGGCCGTGGTTCCACTGGCGGCCGCCGGAGTGGTGGTTGCCCTGCAGGTTGACGATCTGCGTAGCCAGGCTGATCGCACGGCTCGCACCTATGAACGCAGAGCAGAAAATATCGCCGCCAAGGTTTCGTCTTTCTTGCACCAGTGCGAAAGAGACTTGCACTCGCTGGCGAAGGTCGAGCGCAGCGATCAGGGCTACGTCAGGTTTTCCGAAAGACACATGCGCGAGATTTGGATCAGGGCGGGCAATGATCGGCAGATGACGGAGGAACGCCGGGAGATTCCGCTTTACAAGGAATTGAGCTTTGCCGATACGACTGGAAAAGAGAGGGTGTTGATCGTTCGAGGTCGCCCCCTGCCTTCAGAGCACCGGCGGAATATTTCGGATCCGGCACAGACTACCTATCGCTCAGAGCACTATTTTATCGAAGCCATGAAACTGAAGCCGGGACAAATCTACGTGTCCCATCTGAATGGCTTTCATCTCAACAAAATAGAGCAACTTGGCATCGAAAAAATAATCCCTAGACTTGAAAAGCGCTCGGCCCGCGACAAGCAGATATACCGTTACCTGCTGTACGAGATCCTGCGTGCCGCCGGAGAGATGGAGTACGTTGATTCTTTCAACGAGGGTTCGCAGAAGGTATTGGTCTATCGCAAGCCGGGTGAGGAAACACGTGTTCTGGTGGCGGCGCCGCCGCGCATGACGGCCGAGCAGCTGCAGGCCCGCAACCTGGAGTTGGAAGAGTTGATCGGCCGGCTTGCGCCCGAAGACACAATCGAAGGCAAGAGATACGACGGGGTGATCAGATTCGCGACACCCGTTGCGGGAGCCGACGGAAAGATCGAAGGTGTCGTCTCGTTGGCCCTCGATCACCTGCACTTGATGCAGTTCAGCCAACACGTCAAGGCGATGGAATTGAACGCCACGGTATTCGCCGGCTACCGTGATGCCGACTACACCTACTTGTACGATGACGAAGGATGGATAATCACCCACCCGAAGTTTTGGAACATCCGCGGAGTAGACCACCTGGGCCGGCTCGTGCCCGCCTACACCGATAAAAGCAGTCACAGCGAGGTGGAGGTCGGGCGAACTCCCGTGAACCTTCTGCAACTCGACTGGAAGATGGGAGAGGGATACCACGCCGTAGTACTTGAAACGCGAATGGGACGCACAGGCATTGCCACAAGCAACAACCTGGCCGGTATCTTGCGTACACGGGTATATTGCCCCATTTTCTACGACACCGGACAATACGCGAAGTACGGCATCTTCGGCGGCGTTATGATGGGCACCCGGGTCGACAAGTTCATCGAGTTACTGCGTCGCCTGGGCAGCCAGATCTCTGCCAGGACCGCCGGGGTGCACAGGACCATTGTCTGGGTTCTGAGTGGAGTGCTGCTGCTGCTTGGGTTGTTGTCGATCTTGATGGCTCGCAGCCTGGTGCGTCCTTTGCGTGCCTTGACAAAGGCCGCCAGGCAGATCGGCGCGGGAGACCTGGAGGCTCCCGTTCCCGACTGCGGCCGGGATGAAATTGGTGAACTGGCGCTTTCGTTCCGCGAGATGACCGAAAGTCTCAGAACCACCATCGACAAGCTGGAAAGAAAAAACGTCGAACTGAAAAGTACACAGCAGAAGCTGTTGCAAGCAGAAAAGGAAAAGCAGAGAGAATTACAGAAGGAGGTCGACCAGCTGCAGAAGGAAGTGGCCAGATCCTCGTTTGCCAACATGATCGTCGAAAGTCCCCAGATGAAAACGATCCAGGAAGAGATCGTGCGCATTTCGAAATCGTCGGCCACCGTGCTGATTCTTGGCGAGAACGGCACCGGAAAAGAACTGATTGCCGAAGCCGTTCACAGAAACAG
>Ga0315535_1000568_pt1 | contig 26156 bp, 21 predicted proteins | sample SalMarSW160220MG_2_FD_203092 | JGI IMG/M metagenome (GOLD analysis project Ga0315535, IMG submission 203092) | Salt marsh sediment microbial communities from the Plum Island Ecosystem LTER, Massachusetts, United States - Salt Marsh Sediment SW1602-20 ... | reverse complement strand
GTGGGCAGCACCGCAGCCACCGCGGTGGCGCTGGCGTGGGGCTTCCCGCTGGTGCACCTGGTGGCTGCCGGCTGCTACCTCCTGGCGGCGCTGGCGGCCACCTGGATGCTGGGGCTGGCGAGCACCCTCGACTGACCTCGGCGCGGCAGGCTCAGGTCCGCACCAGAACCACGCTCGAGCCCTCGAGGAGCGAGCGCTCCGCTGCCAGGCACAGCGCCACCGCCGCGCGCCCATCGCGGCCGTCGGCCGGCACCGGCGTCCCCTCCGTCACCGCCTGCAGGAACGCTGCGGTCTGGCGCGGCAGATCGAAGGCGTGGCCGGTCTGCTGCGGCACGGCGACGGCACGGATGCCGTCGCCGTCCTGCGCCCACAGGCCTACCGTGGGGGCGTCGTCGGTGTCCCGACGGCCGTCCCAGCGGGCCCGCAACGCGCCACCCACGGCGTTCAGGTCGCACCGCAGGTGATGCTCGAAGCCGGCGATGGTGCGCGTGACCATGGCACGGGCGCCGCTCGCGAACGTCAGCCGGATGTCGAGGTCCTGGTGGAGCCCCTCGAAGCCCGGACGGCTGACGGCCCACGCCTGCACCTCGATCACCTCGCCGAGGAGCCAGCGCGCCAGGTCGAGGTAGTGGATGGGCTCCTCCAGGATGCTGCTGCCGAGCTTGGCAGGATCCTGCTTCCAGCCCGACGCGCCGGAGCGGTGCGGGCGGCGGAAGAGCCTGAGGTCGAGGTGCAACGGCGCGCCCAGCCGGGCCGCCTCCTCGCGCAGCCGCTCGAACAGGGTGAACACGCGCATCTCGTGACCCACGGCCAGAACCCGGCCGGCGCTCTGGGCCGCGGCCACCACCCGGTCGCAGCCGGCCACCGTGATGGCCAAGGGCTTCTCCACCAGCACGTGCTTGCCCGCTTCCAGCGCGGCCTCCGCGTGCTCGGCGTGGAGGTAGTTGGGGCTGGCGACGATGACGGCGTCCACGCCGGACGCCAGGAAGGCGTCCAGGTCGGTGGTGACGGGCACGTGCCAAGCGGCTCGCAGCCGCCGGGCGCTCTCCTCGCTGCGGACCAGCACGCCCGCGAGCGACACCCCGCACGCCTCCAGCGCGCTGCGGTGCATCGCCGCCCAGCGGCCGCCGCCGATGACGCCCACACGCGGAGCCGGCGCGCTCATTGCGCCTCGCCCGCCAGCGACGGCGGATCGCCCGTCACCTCGGCGGGCACCACCTCGCGGTCCTCGGCGATGGAGGTCAGCACCGCCAGCGAGGTCCTCAGCGCCCGCAGGCCATCCTCGATGGTAGCCAGCGGGCGATGCCGCTGCCCGGCCAGCTCCGCGTGGAAGCTCGCGATCTCCTCGCGCCACGGGTCCACCGGCGGAGCCTCCCAGCGCAGCGCACCCTCGGACGTCTGCAGCGACACCTGCTTCGGCCACTCGACCGCCACCGCGCCGTCCGGGCCCAGGTAGTTGTGCCTTTCGGTCGCGGGTATGCCCGCGGGCAGGCCCCATGACACCTGGATCTGCCCCACCCCGCCCCCGGGGTAGCGCAGCGTGATCACCGCACTGTCGACCGCCTTGTGACGGATGCTGGCGAGCTGCGGCTTGTCGGCGCCGAAGGTGTAACCGTAGGCGCGGACGCTCTCGGGCTGACCGCCGAAGAACGCCTCCCACTGGTCGAAGAGGTGGCAGCACATGTCGATGATGGGCCCGCCGTTGGCGCCAGCGTCGTGCATGAGCAGCTTGGGGCGGACCCCCGCCGCCAGCGTGGCCTGCGCCAGCACCGGCGTCCCGATCTGCTGGCCGAACGCGCGGATGCGGGCGCTGGCCGGATCGAAGCGCCGCATGAACCCGATGCGCAGCCGCCGGCCGCTGGCCGCCTCGGCGCGGCGCATGGCCTCCGCCTCGGGCAGCCGCAACGCCGCGGGCTTCTCGCACAGCACGTGCTTGCCCGCCTCCAGGGCCTGCACCGTGTCGCGACCGTGAAGGTAGGTGGGGGTACACACGGACACCGCGCCGACGTCGGCGCGGGCCACGGCCCCCGCCAGCTCGTCGAGAGCCACCGCGCCGTGGGCGGCCGCGAGCTGCTCGGCACGGGCGGCGTCGGGGTCCACCACGGCGACCACCCGGGCCCCGGCCTCGGCCCACCAGCGCGCGTGGCGCGCGCCCATGTCGCCGGCACCGACCACCACCACACCGAGCGCATCCAACCCAGACACATCCGACCCAGACACATCCGACCCAGACACATCCGACCCAGACACATCCGACCCAGACACATCCGACCCGAGGGCGCCGGTCGCGACCGGCTCGCGCGTCACGCGCCGTACCCCCGGTGCCAGCCCTCTCCGGCACCAGCCAGCTCCGCCCGGCCCCCGAAACGGCGGTGCGCCGTCCACGGCCGTGCTCGGCCCGCCAACCCCGAGATGGCCCGCAGGTAGGGCACGGACCGCGTGCGCAGGCGCCGCTCCACCTCGGCCAGGTCGGGGTAGGCGTCGAAGGCGGCCAGCCACACCGCTCGGCCGGCCAGGAAGCCGCTGGCCCCGGCCTCGACCGCCAGCTCGAGGTCGGCGAGGAACTCGTCGGGGCCCGCACCGGCGCTGAGGAGCACCCAGGGCGCGGGGACGGCATCGTCGAGGTCGCGAAGCAGGCGTCGCACGTCCTCAAGGGTAAAGAGGTCCGGGCGCTCGCGTCCATCGAAGGCGCCACCGTGGTAGCCGCGGCAGTGCTTGAGGTCCGCCGGGAACTCCAGCTTGTAGACATCCACGCCGAAGCGAGGGTCGGCGAAGCGGCGGATCGACGCCAGCACCAGCTCCGGCCGCCGTGCCTGGTAGGCCGCCGAGGCCGGGTCCTCGCCCGGTAGCGGGTACACCAGTAGCTCGAGCACGAAGGGGACGTCGTGCTCGCGGCAGGCCGCGCCGACACGCTCGACCAGCGCCTCCTGGTGCGCCCGCGTGGCCGTGGAGGCGTCGGGGCGGTACCAGGCCAGCAGCTTGACGCCGGACGCGCCGCTGCGCTTGATCTTGCCCACGTCCCAGCCTTCGATCAAGCGGGAGCGGAGCTCGCCCGCATCCTTCTGGACGCCGTAGTCCTCGAGGGTGCTGAGGATGGCGGTTCCGCCAGGAACGTCCTGCAAGGCCGTGGCCTGGGTCCACACCGGATCGATGAGGATCGCGCCGGCCTCGGGCGCCAGCACGCGCGTGAGCATCCCCTTGGCGGCCGCGATCTCCCCGAAACCCAGGCTCGCCGGATCGCGGCCGCCGGGGCGTGCCAGGGCGGCGAACAGCGGCGGGCGCTGGTCGACCGCCACCATCCGGAAGACGCCGTCGTCCGAGGCCATGGTGGTGAGTCCGCGGAGCTTTCCCGCGCTCAGGCTGGTGTCCATTCTTCGCCTCTCCTTCCCCGACCCACGCGCCGCACATGCTCGGCCCGTCATGCCGGCAGGCGCACCGTGGGCATGGCCTCACGCAGGAAGTCCCGCGCCTCGGCGTCGGACGGGATGCCGGTGCGCGCGCCGAAGGTCCGGCACGCCATGGCGGCCACCGCCACGGCGTACGCGGCCGCCTGTCTGGCCGCGAAGCCGCGAGCCAGTCCGGCGGCGTAGGCACCGTGGAAGACGTCGCCCGCCCCAGTGGTGTCCACCGCCTCCACCGTGGGCGCCAGCAGCCTCACGGTGTCACTTCCGTCGTCGAGCAACACGCCGTCGGCACCCAGGGTGATCCCCACCACCTGGTCGGACCGCTGCCGCAGCCGCGTGAGCGCCGCGGCCGGCTCGTCGCGGCCGAGGAGCTCCGCCGCACACTCGCGCGACACCAGCAGATGATCGGCCAGGTGGGCGTGCTCGAAGTGGCGCAGGTTGCCGTAGTCGGCAACCACGGCCACGCCCTCCGCGCGCGCCGACTCCGCCGCGGCTCGGCACAGCCTCGGGTGGCGCAGGTCGATGACCAGGGCGCCGGCGCCGGCGAAGCTGACGCCCGCCAGCCAGGCGGGGTCGTCCTGCAGGCCACGGCCGCGGTAGGGGAAGATCCAGCGTTCGCCGTTCCTGGCCACCAGCACGGCGCTCACGAAGCTGAGCGCGCCCGGCAGCCGGCGCACCGCCGACACCTCCACGCCGTGGCCCGCCAGCTCGGCCAGCAGCGTCTCGCCCGCGGCATCGTCGCCGTGCAGCGCCACCAGCTCGGCCCGGACCCCCAAGCGTGCGGCCGCGACCGCAGCGGTGGCGGCGGGGCCGCCTCCTTGGACGCGGTAGTCGCTGGCGTCCGTTCGCGACGCCACGGGCGGGAATCGCTCGACGCGCCAGACGTGGTCCAGGCACGACAGCCCGACGCACACCACGCGAGCCCGGCTCATGGTCGCAGATAGGGGACGGGCGCGAGGGCCGGCACCACCTCGGCTCGCAGCTGTGCCGCCAGCTCATGGAGCGCGTCGTCCAGCTCGCCGCGGCCGAAGGCGAGGTGGTGGGGCAGGCGCCGGTCGAGCAGGTTGGCGACGAAGGCCCGCACGTCCAGCGGGGTGGCCGCCCAGGTGAGGTCGCCGATCCAGCCGCGTACGCCGTCGAAGCCCGGCTTGCCCTCCCCGCGCACCGTCCCCCCGACGATCACGGCGCGGCGTCCGGAGGAGAGCAACCGGAAGCCGGCCACCGGCCCGGGTCGCAGGCGCATGTCACGCACCACGCCGGTGCCGTCGCGGTTGAAGTGCGTGGTGAGGCGCGAGCCCGGCCCGCCCGACGGACCCGCCGCCGCCCAGGTCGGCGGGGCGTTGCCGCAGTGCCATGCCTGCAGGCTATCGTCCGACTCGTCGACGTCCGAGAGGTCCATCAGGATGGCCGGCTCGCCGGTCACGCCCTGCAGGGCCAGCATCGACAGCGCCCCCATGACGTCCCCCTCGCAGGCGGCCGGTGTGTCCCGCCCGGAGGCGTTGCCCATGGCCGCGCAGGCCATCGCGCCGCAGCGGTCCGGCAGCTCGGGCCAGCAGCGCACGGCCAGCGCCGACGCGCCCACCTCCCTGGCCATGCGCTCCAGCGCCAGGTCGATGCGCGCACCCGCTCGAAGCTGCTCGGCGCCGACGTCTGCCGGCTCTCGCGCTCGCCAGGCGCGCACCCGAGCGTCGGCGTCGCGGTCGCTCACCGAGGCGATCGCCTGGAACAGGTCGTCCAGGTCCCGCCGCAGCACCGTCGCCCCCTGCAGCGTCGGCGTCTCCTCGAGGCCGTAGAAACCCGGCGCGGTGCCGCCGATGGCCAGCACGCGCGCATCCTGGAGCGCCCGCAGGCCCCGCAGGGCAGCCACGGTCGCGGCCAGCCTGCGCCGGAAGCGGGAGTCGCGGGCGTCGCCGTAGAACCACTTGACGGGCTCGCGCTTGCCCACCTGGGGCGTCCCCAGCAGGGAAAGCGTCATGCTGAGCCCGCACAGCGAGTTCAGCGGTAGCGGACCGCCGGGCCCGCGACCCGCCTCGCGTTCGGGCAGCCCCCACAAGCCCGAGCGTGGGACGGCCGCCAGCAGCGGCGCGACCACCTCGCCGGTGGCGAAGGTGGTGAGCTGGATCAGCAGGTAGTCGAGGCGCTGCCCGGCCACTGCCCTGGCGGCCGCGTCGGCGCCGGCAACGTCTTCCACCGGGCGGGGCGCCGCCACCAGCTCGAAGCCCAGCTGCCCGGCCAGCTCGATCAACGCCTCCGCGCTGCGTCGCGCGGCGCCGGCGCCGTTCCCCTTGAAGGCGGGCCGGGCGACCGACACCAGGCCGATGCGGGGCGTGATCACGACGCGCCGGCCCCCCGGCTCGTCCGCCCGCGCCCCGGGCCTCGCGGCTGCCGACGGCGCGCCTCCGGAAGGCCGGGGGCGGCGCCTGTGGACGGCTCAGGCCGCACCCGGACCTCCCTGATGCCGGCTCGTGCTGTCCCTCACGATCAGCCGGGTCGCCAGTCGGACCGAGCCGACCTCGCCGCCCGCCATCAGCCCGAGCAGCGCGTCGAAGGCCAGCTCGCCGAGCCGGCGCGTGGGTTGACGGACCGTGGTGAGCGCGGGGCTGGCGACCGCGGCCAGCGGGGTGTCGTCGAAGCCGATTAGCGAGACGTCGCCGGGCACCGCCAGACCCTCGGCCCGGAGGCCGTCGAGGGCGCCCAGCGCCACCAGGTCGTTGTCGGCGAGGACGGCGTCGACGTTCATGCCCCGCCTCACGAGCGCCTGCGCTGCGGCCGCGCCGCCCTCGCGGCTGTCGTCGGTGGCGACGACCAGCCCCCGTTCCGATGCCAGCCCGAGAGCGCGCACGTCCGCTCGGTAGGCGCGCACGCGGCGCTCGGCGTAGCGCGATCCGCGCGGTCCGGACAGCAGCGCCACGCGCCGGTGCCCTAGCTGTTGCAGGTGGGCGAGCGCCTGCTGCACGCCGGCGCGCTCGTCGCTGCCGATGCTCACCGCCTTCAAGGCGCGCGGCCCGGCATGGATGGCAACCACCGGGAAGTGGGCCTCCACCAACGCGTTGAGACCGGCTACGTCGGCATCGCTGACGCTGGAGCCGAGCACCAGCAGGCCGTCGACGCGCCCCTCCCGGTACCACAGCCCGAAGTCGGGCTCAGGCGCCGTGGAGAGCAGCAGCGGGTAGCCGGCCTCCTCGGCGCGCCCGGACACCCCGAGCAGCAGCTCGCTGAAGTAGGGGTTGGCGAACACCAGCGCGGAGCTTCGCGGCAGCATCAGCCCGACCGCGTGGGCACGCCCTCGCGTCAACGCCCGCGCCGCCGCGTCGGGATGATAGCCCACGGCATCGGCCAGCTCCCGCACGCGGGCACGCGTGCCCGCGGCGATCTGCGGGTCGTCGCGCAACGCGCGCGATACCGTGGAGCGCGCCAGCTCCAACCGCTCCGAGAGATCCTTCAGGGTCACCTTGCGCCTCACACAGCACCGTCCGCGTCTCCAGGCAGCGCCGGCCGTCGGGCCGGCCGGGCGCCGGCCGCGCCCCGTCGCAACCGGTTGCGAAGACGGTAGCACGCACCTCGCCGCGACGCAAGGAGCGCGTCGGCTAGCTAGGGCGTGCGCTCTCCTCGCAGCCGGCGCGCCACCTCCTGTGCCGGTCCCGGCGGCGCCAGCAAGAACCCCTGGCCGAGCTCCACGCCGAGCGCCACCAGCGTCTCCAGCTCTTCCTGGCGCTCGATGCCCTCGGCCACCAGGTCGATGCCGAGGCTGCGCGCCAGCCCCACCACGGTGCTCACGATGTGCCGGCTGGTGGCCTCGCGGTCGATGTCGCGGACGAACGCGCGGTCCAGCTTGAGGGAGTCGATGGGCAGGTCGTGAAGCGCCTTGAGCGACGACGCCCCGCTCCCGAAGTCGTCCACCTGCACCCGCACGCCCAGCTCCCTCAGCCGCCCGAGCGACTCCGCGGCTGCCTCCGGGTTCCCCATCAGCGGGCCCTCCCCGATCTCCAGCTTCAACCGGGTGGCGGCCACGCCGGCAGCTTGCAGCGCACCCCTGACGAGCTCGTCCATCTCGCCCAGGACGACGTGACGGGCCGAGACGTTGACGCTCATCACCGGCGGCTCGTGCCCGGGGAGCTCGCGCTGCCAGGCGGCGAGCTGGCGGGTCGCCTCGCCCAGCACCCAGCGATCGATGGTGACGATCAGACCGGACTCCTCCGCCAGAGCCACGAACTCCGCCGGCGGGATGAGGCCGCGCTCGGGATGCCGCCAGCGCACCAGCGCCTCCACCCCCACCAGCCCGCCGCCGGCAAGGCGACAGACCGGCTGATACTCGAGGAACAGCTCGCCGCGCTCGGGAGCCCGGTGGAGGCTCGTCTCCATCTGCATGGCCCCGAAGGCGTGGGCGTGCATGCTGTCGTCGAACACGGCGTGGCGTGCCTTGCCGCTCGACTTGGCGCGGTACATGGCGATGTCGGCGTCGCGCAGCAGCTCCTGCGGCTCGCGGTACCGTGGCGCCGACAGCGCGATGCCGATGGACGCGCTGGTGAAGATGTCGTGCCCCCCGATGGTGAAGGGCTCGCTCAGGGCGTTCTGGATGCGCAGGGCGCTGGCCGTGACATGCTCGGCCCCGTCCACGTCCTCGATCAACACGCAGAACTCGTCACCGCCGAGGCGGGCGACGGTGTCGGACCCGCGCACGCAGGCCTTCAAGCGGGTGCCGAGCGCCTTGAGCAGCTCGTCGCCGGCGTTGTGCCCCAGACTGTCGTTGACCACCTTGAAGCGGTCGAGATCGAGGAACAGCAGCGCGAAGCGCCACGACTCGTTGCGCTCCATGCGGGACAGGGCCTGACGAAGCCGATCGAGCAGCAGCACCCGGTTGGGGAGGCCGGTGAGGTCGTCGAACAGGGCGCCGTGCACGAGCTGCTCCTCGATCCGCTTGCGGTCGGTGATGTCCCGCGAGGAGGTGACCAGGTTCCGCACCTGGCCGTCGGCGTCGAGCACGCTGCGCGCCACCGTCTCGAGCCACACGTAGTCCCCGCCCACGCGCCGCAAGCGGTAACGCACCTGCACCGACGCCGCCCCTTCCCGCAGGCGGCGTTGCAGGTTGCTGCGCACCACGTGACGGTCCTCCACGTGGATGAGGGCGTAGGGGTCGCTGCCGATCAGGGCCTCCGGCTGATAGCCGAGCACGGCGGCGGCGGAGGGGCTGACGTACTCGAAGCGCCCGTCCGGGCCGTGGAGGCACACCAGGTCCTGCATGTTCTCCGCGAGCAGGCGGAAGCGCTGCTCGCTGCGACGCACCTCCCCGTAGAGCCGCGCCCGCTCGATCGCCACCTCCAGCTGCTCGCCGACGGCGCCGAGCAGCTCCAGCACGGCCGGCCGCGCTTCACCCTCGCCACCCTCCGCCAGCAGCACGCCCGCCACGCCGTCGCGCGAGCGCAGAGGCACGCCCGCCTGCCAGCGCCGGGCGTCGCCCCCTGCCTCGCCGGCAAGCACGCCCTGGACGAGCGCCGGCTCGCCCTCAGCCATCACGCGCCTCGCCAGCGTCAACGGCAGCGACCAGTCCTCGCTGTCGGGCTGCCCCGCCCGGTGCTGCGGCGTCAGCTCCTCGCCCGTGACCAGCGCCACCCGGGCGGCGCCCAGCGCCTCTGCGGCCGCGTCCACCGCGGCGGCGAACAGGGCCGGCAGCTCCAGCTCGCTCGCCATCGCCGAGCGCACCCGGTCGAGCAGCTCGAGCTCGGCGGTCTGCTGCCTGGCGGCATCGTAGAGCCGACGGTACTCCTCGGCCTGGGAACGGCTCTGTTCGATCATCGCCAGGCGGTCGAGGGCGTTGCCGCACGCCAGCGCCGTCGCCTCGAGGAAGCCCGCGTCGTCGCGCCCGAAGTGGCGTCCTTCGCCCTCCACCAACGCGCTGAGCACGCCCACGACCGCGCCCTGCCCGTTGCGCAGCGGGGTGCCGAGGAAGGCGTCGGGCGCCGGCCTGCCGGCCGGCACCTCGGCTCCCGCCAGCTCCTCACCGTCCAGCGCCACGATGGTCCGACCCGACTGCACGACCCGCCAGATCAGCCCGCTGCCGCGAGGCACCCGCCAGTCGGACACCGGGTAGGCGTGCCCGCCCGGCGCGGCGCGGCTGCCGCCCAGCCGCAAGGCGTCGTCGGCCTCGTCGAGGAGGTAGAGGTTGCAGACGCTGGCGCGGGTCGTGTCCAGCACCGCCTGCAGCGAGCGAGCCACCACCTCGCGCCGCCGCACCGCACCGCGGAGCGCCTCGCTGGTGCTCACCACCGCTTCCAGACGGGCGAGCTGGAGGTCGCGCTGGTCGGCATCCTCCTGCCGCAGCAGCGCCAGCTCCAGGCTGCCGGCCAGCTGCATCAGGGCGTCGCGCACGGCCTCGTCGAACACCGTCGGTCGGCTGGCGAAGAATGCGATCACGCCCCAGGGCCGGCCGCGCAGCATGAGCGGCTGGGCGGCGTACGCCGGCGCCGGCTCGAGCTCGCCCGCCTCCTCGACGAAGACCGGCTCGGGGCTCTCGTCCAGGCTCGCCAGCGGCCCTCGCCCACCTCCCAACCAGTGGGCCTTCGCCAGCGCGGCCTCCAGCTCAGCGTCGCGCTCGCCGTCCGGGTCGTAGGCTTCGGCCCACACGCCCTCCGGTCCTGCGCTCAGCACCGCCATGCGCTCGAATCCGCTCTCCGGCACCCCCAGTGCGATGCGCGCCACCATCGGCAGGAAGCGCTCCAGTCTGCCGCCGGTGAGGAGCAGGCGCTCCAGGTTCGCCAGCAGCCCGTTCATCTGCGCAGAGCGCTCCAAGCGCTCCTCCAACCGCAGCCGTTGAAGCAGGGCGCCCACCTGCAGGCCGAAGGCCTCGGCCATGGCGGCAGCCTCGGGCGCGAAGCCCGCCTCGCTCTCCAGGTTGTCGAGGCGCAACGAGGCCGCCAGCCGACCGTCCTGCAGCACCGGAACCACCAGCGTGGCGGCCGGCCCCGGCCCCATCCCCGACTCGTGGGCGACGCGCGTGCGCGCGCCCTCGACACCGTCCTCCAGCGCCGCGCCGACGAGCAGCCGCGGCACCACCGCCTCGCCTTCGGCCGCCGCCACCTCCGAGGCGCTGAAGCGCAGCTCCGCCAGCGCCGCCAGCTCGGCGCCGAGCGCGGCCGCCACGGCGAAGCGCCCGTCCTGCCCGCGCACCAGCACGCAGCCCGCCTGGGCGCCGGGGATGACCGCCACCGCCCGCTCGAGCAGCACCTGATAGACCTCGGGCGACACCTCCTGCGCCAGCAGCTCGCGGGTCACCTCGAGCAGCGAGGCCTGGAACCGGCGCGAGCGCTCCCCCCCGAGCTCGCCCTGGCGCCGGCCCACCGCGGCTTCCAGCGCCGCCGGCGCCGCCCGCAGGGCGTCGACCACCAGCGGCAGCCAGCTCGGCGCCGGCGCCGCCCACTCGAAGGCGAGCATGCGCCGCACGGCGTCCTCGCCGACCACCGGGTAGAGCGCGAGGTAGCCGACGCCGATCCCTCCCACGCGCTCGCGGTCGGGCGTCGGCAGCTCGACCACGGGACCGGCGTAGCCCTGGCTGCTCTCCGCCCACTCCAGGAGCCGCTCGCCGTAGGGGGGCGTCGCGTCGTCCCAGGGCTGCGCCAGGGCGCTCTCCCAGCGCCGGGTGACGGTCACCCGCGGCGGGGACGGCCGGTCGGGCCGGGCACCCGCGGGCTGCGCCAGCTCCAGCAGGCTGACGCGGCTGGCAGCCACCGCCGCGCCCAGGCGCGACAGCAGCTCCTCGGCCGCCCACAGCCAGTCCGGCCGGCTGAGCAGCTCACGGCTCGCCTCCTGCGTGGCCGCCAGAACCTCCGCCCGCCGCGCGAGCGCCAGCTGCGAGGCGCGCTTCACCGTGACGTCGCGGATGATCAGCAGCCGGCCGCCTCCGGGCAGCGGGTGGGAGCGAGCCTCGTACACCGGCAGGCCGGCGCCGTCCCCGGGCTCGAGCACGAGTGACTCGCGCCCGAGCGACGCCAGATCCCGGCGCAGCGACGACAGCGGCCGACCCAGCACGCTGGGAGCGGCCACCGCCAGCGCCCGCTCGGCCGCAGGGTTCACGTCCAGGATCATGCCCATCTCGTCGACCAGCACCAGCCCGTCGCCCACGCCCGTGAAGACCTCACGGTACTCCGGCGGCCCGCGCCGCTCGAGCCAGCGGCGCTCCAGCCCCCAGGCGAAGAGCACGCCGCTGGCGCCGAATCCCAGCGGCGTCAGATCGACGGCCGGCAGGCCCAGCGCCGGCACCAGGCCCGCCACCGCCAGCGCCAGCGGAGGCACCGCCGCCAGGCCGAACGCCCGCAGCCCGGCGCGCTCGGCCGGTCGGCTGGCGCGGGCGGCCATGACCAGCACCAGCGTGCCGACCGCCGTCGCCCCCAGCCCGACCCCCACCCACCACAGCCACATCAGCGCGCTCGCGTGCACGCTCACCGTCCGAACGCCGGCTACCGTGACGGTCGCCAGCCCCGTCCACAGCGCGGCCTTCGCCGCAGGCAGCCACACGGACGCGGCCGCCGCCAGCGCCGGCACCGACAACGCCGTCAGCGCCGGCCAGCGCCAGCGGTGGCCGGCGAGCCGCACCGCGGTGACCAGCCACGCCGGCCCCACCAGGGCCGCAGCCGAGATGCTGAGATCGAGCCATGCCTCACCCTCCCCGACCGCGGGGAAGGCGGCTGCCGCCAGCAGGGCTCCCGACCACGCCACCACCACGGCCGCCAGCACGGTGAACGACGCCGCCGCCGGCGAACGCCGGTGCAGCAAGCCCACCGCCACCCCCGAGAAGGTGACGACAGCCGTCAGAAGCGGCAGGGTGAGCAGGACCAGCTCCAGGTTCATCGACCTGTCCCCCACGTCGGGCGGGTTCCGTCACGGGCCGGGCGGAACGAGCGGTGGGCAACGCTCGGCGCTCCCCTCCCGCTTCGAAGAGGATGGGCAGCTCCGATTCCCCATTCTCACCGTGAGTGCGCCACTGGACCGTGAAAACCCGTACCCGCACGGCGAGGTTGGCGCCGCCGCCGTCAGCGCGGTCGCGCGGGCCCCCGCGGTGCGCTACGCTGGAGCAGCCGCGCGCCGGGCCGGGGCGGCCGCGCGAGGTCGGCGCCGAGGCGCCAGAGCCAGGGAGTTCACGAGCCATGGCCGAGTACAGCCAAGAGGAACGGGCCCTGCTGCTGGATGCCGCCGCCGAGGTGCTGGTTGCGGCGGTGGCGGCCGAGCGCACCGGTCCCATCAACTACTTCCGCGAGATCATGGCGGCCGGGCGCTACCTCTACGACGCTCGGCGCCGCTACCGCGACAACGCGCTCGTCCAGGACTCGTTCACGCACGCCGAGGAGTACAGCGTCGACCTCGACGAGGTGACGCGCGACAAGCTCCGGGCCCGCCTCGACCAGGTGGGACGGACGGTCCACAATGACGACGAAGGCACCGAGTTCAAGCGCTTCCTGCTCGATCTCGCCGAGCGCGTCGCCGAAGCCTCGCGCAGCGGCCTGCTGGGGCGGCGGCTGTCGCACAACGAGGCGGCCTTCCTCGCCGAGCTGCGCCAGGCGCTACGCCTGCCCGAGGGCTGACCCGGCGGCTACGACCGATCCGGGTCGAACCCCTTGTCGCGGTTGAACGCCCGCGAGCCGCCTCGCGGTACCGACAGCGTCCGCCAGGCCTCGCCGCGGGCGTGCTTCGCCAGCAGCACGATCTGCCCGACGTGCTGGGCGGTGTGGGTGAGGTTCCGAAGCAGGGCCCGCACCACGGTGTGCTCCTCGCCGCGGATGCTCACGGTGCCCGTGAGGTCGTCGGGGGTGAGCCTGTCGAGCGCGTCCAGCACCACCTTCCAGGCTTCCTCCCACCACGGCAGAACCTGCGCCAGGCCGGCGGCCTCCTCCTCGAACTCCTCATCGCGCCGCCGCTCCGGCTTCTCGCCGTCGCTGGTGAGGAAGTCCGTCCAGCGCGACAGCAGATTGCCGTGCAGATGCTTCACGATCACCGCGATGCTGTTGCTGCCGGGATCCAGGCGCAATCGCACGTCCGCGTCCTCGAGCTGCGCCAGGGCGCCATCGCCCAGGCGCTTCTGCGCCCGGAAGGCGGCTGCGATCTCCGCCAGCGTCGTGCCGGGGATCGAACCTTGGTTCATGGGCCACCTCCTGATGCGGCCGGTCGCGTCCGGCCGTCCTCGCCTCGCCGCCAGCCTACCCCCAGGCGTCCCGGCTCGCGTCGCGCCGGCGCGTACCGCGCCATAACGTCGCCGCCGAGACGCACAAGGCCAGCACCAGCCCGCCGAGGACCACCGGCACGTCGGGGGTCCCCGCCCAGGCCACTGCCCAGCCGATCGCCGGGGCGGTCGCCACCGGTCCCAGGCTGGCGCCGGCGATGACGATGGGGGCGACGCGCTCGGCGCGCTGCGGGAACACCTCCTGCAACCATGCCAGCGCCGTGGGGAACACCGGTGCGAACGCCAGCCCCACCACCGCATAGGCGACCGGCGCCAGCGGGGTGATGGTCGCCAGCCAGGCCGCGGCCAGCGCCAGGAGGAGCGCCCCAAGCACCAGGTCCGCCGGCTTGAGCAGGGAGCTCACGGTCGCAGCCAGGAGGCGCCCGAGCGTGAGGGCGCCCCAGTAGAGGCTGGTGAGGAAAGCAGCCGCGCTCGACCCCAGCACCGGCGCCAGGTAGGTGGGCTCCCAGCTCGCCACGCCGACCTCGCAGGAGACGTAGAGGAAGTAGAGCAACAGGAAGCCCGCCAGCGGAGCCAACGGCAGCCGCGGGGCGCCGCGCACCACCGGCAAGGGCTCCGGCACGGCACCGACGGTAGCTATCCTCACGGCGGCGGCCAGGAACAGCGCCGCCGCCAGCAGGAACGCGATGGCCACGCGCGGGGCGAACAACCCGACCAGGAGCGGGCCCAGCACCGCGCCCAGGCCGAACAGCGCGTTCAGCAGGTTGAGCGCGCCAACGGCGCGGTCGCCGAAGGCACGTGCGAACAGCAGGTTGGTGCCGACATCGAGCAGGCCGAAGCCCAGCCCGGCGAACGCCGCGGCCGCCAGCGCCAGCCCCCAGGTGGGGCTGAGCGCCACCCCCACGGCCCCGACCGCCGCCCCGGCGGCACCCGTGGCCAGCAACCGCCGGTAGCCGACCCGCACCAGCAGCACCCCGGTGAGGGCGATCGTGACGAAAGAGCCGAGGAAGTGCGCGCTGACGATGGTGCCGACCGCCGCCACCCCCACGTGATAGTGCCGCAGGAAGGCGGGGAAGGCCGGCCCGTACATCGCCTGGAAGGCGCCGATGGCCAGGAACGCCAGGCTGCCGCCGGCGAACAGCCGGCGCCTGTCCCGGGTGTCGAGCAGGCCGCGAAGCACGCGCTCGATTCTACGCCGCGGGCCGGGCCGGCCCGCACAGCCCCGACGGGTATAATGCTGCCTCGGTCCGCGCAGGACGCGCGAGCGGGAGGCCCAACGGTGTCAGACGGCGTGAACAGCATCAACGAGCTACGCTCGAAGTACCTGCGCTTCTTCGAGGGGAAGGGGCATCTCGCCTTCCCCTCGGCCTCGCTCAAGTCGGGGGATCCCACCCTGATGTTCACCAGTGCCGGCATGGTGCAGTTCAAGCCCTACTTCCTCGGCGCCACCCCCAAGTTCGCGGGCGTGGAAGGGGTGCACCACCGCGTCACCACGGCCCAGAAGTGCCTGCGCATCAACGACATCGAGAACGTCGGCCGCACGCTCCGCCACCATTCCTTCTTCGAGATGATGGGCAACTTCTCCTTCGGTGACTACTTCAAGAAGGAGGCGGCCGCCTGGGCGTGGGAGTTCATGACCTCGGCGGCGTGGCTGGGGCTCGATCCCGAGCGCCTCTACGTCACCATCTACCAGGACGACGACGAGGCCTTCAGGGTCTGGACCGAGGAGGTCGGGGTGCCGCGCGAGCGCATCTCGCGCTGGGGCGAAGACGAGAACTTCTGGCCGGCGAACGCCGTCAGCGAAGGCCCGAACGGACCTTGCGGCCCGTGCTCGGAGATCTTCTACGACCGCGGCCCGGAGTTCGGCAGCGCGGACGAGACCGGTCCCAACACCGGCTCCGGCGATCGCTTCATCGAGGTGTGGAACCTGGTCTTCACCCAGTACGACCGCAAGGACGGCGGGGCGCTCGACCCGCTGCCGCAGAAGAACATCGATACCGGTCTGGGCTTCGAGCGCCTGGCGGCGGTGATGACCGGCCTCGAGGACGCCTACGCCACCGAGCTGTTCCAGCCGACCATCCGCCGCGTCGCGGAGCTCTCCGGCACCCCCTACCGCGGGGTCGACAGCGTCTCCGAGCGCGTCATCGCCGACCACCTGCGGGCGGTCGCCTTCGCCGTGACGGACGGCGTCATGCCGGCCAACGACGGACCCGGCTACGTGGTGAAGATGTTGCTGCGACGGGCCTCGCGCCACGCCTGGCTGCTGGGTCTGCAGGAGCCGGTCCTCTACGGCCTCGTCGACCAGGTGATCGAGAGCATGGGCGAGCCCTACCCGGAGCTCGTGGACGGCCGGGAGCGCGTGAAGGGCATCATTCGGATCGAGGAGGAGCAGTTCCTGCGCACGCTCGAGTCCGGCATGCAGCGCGTGGCGCAGGTGCTGGACGAGCTGAGCGGCGACGTGCTGGACGGCGCCACCGCGTTCGACCTGTGGCAGACGCACGGCTTCCCCCTGGATCTCACCCGGGAGATGGCGGACGAGCGCGGCGTGCGCGTCGACGGCGAAGGGTACGAAGCGGCACGCCAGGCCGCCCGGGAGGTCTCGCGAGGCGGCCGCCAGGGTGGCGCCCTCTTCAGCGAGAGCCGCGACGCTCTGGGCGATGTCGCGCAGCGTGTCGCGGAGACCGAGTTCCGCGGCTACGTCGAGCTGACCACTTCGGCCGCCGTGCAGGCGTTGCTGGCTGGCGACGAGGAGGTGGATAGCCTCCAGGAGGGCGCGTCCGGCATCGTGATCCTCGACCGAACGCCGTTCTACGCCGAGGGCGGGGGCCAGATCGGCGACAGCGGCAAGCTCGCCTGGGAGGGCGGCGCCGCGGTGGTCAGCTCGACCAGCCGCAGCAGCCAGGGCTTCATCCTGCACCACGCGCGCGTGGTGCGCGGCGAGCTCACCCCGGGCCAGCGCCTGGAGGCGCAGGTCGATCCCAGCCGCCGCGAGACCGAGAAGCACCACAGCGCCACCCACCTCCTCCACGCCGCGCTGCGCAGCGTCCTGGGGGCCCACGTGGCGCAGGCCGGGTCGCTGGTGGTGCCGGAGCGCCTGCGCTTCGACTTCTCCCACGGTCAGGCACTCACCCGCGAGCAGATCGCGCAGGTCGAGGAGCTCGTCAACCGCTGGATCCAGGCCGACGTCGAGGTGGGCTGGCGGGTGGTGCCCATCGCAGAGGCGAGAGCGGCCGGCGCCATGATGCTCTTCGGCGAGAAGTACGGCCAGCAGGTGCGTATGGTCACCATGGGCGCCGGCGGCACGGGCGCGGGTGGGCCCGACCGGGCGGCGGCGTCGATCGAGCTGTGCGGGGGCACGCACGTGCGCCGCACCGGCGAGATCGGCAGCCTGCTGGTCACCGCCGAGGAAGCGGTGTCGGCCGGCGTCCGCCGCATCGAGGCGCGGGTAGGGATGGCGGCGTTGCGCGTGGCGCAGGAGCAGCGGACCGCCGCGCAGCGCCTCGCTCAGGCGCTGGGCGGCACCGCGGGTGAGCTGGGCGAGCGGGTCCACAAGCTGCAGGCCGACCTCAAGCTGGCCCAGCGCGAGGCCGCCCAGCTGCGCGACCGGCTGGCGGCGGCGCAGACCGCGGGCGCGGCGGCCGGTGCCGAGCTCCGGGAGTCGGGCGGCTACCGCTTCACCACCGCCTCGCTCCAGGGGCTCGACGCCACCGCCCTTCGCAACGCCGCCGACGCCCTGCTGGGCAAGAGCGGCGCCGACGTGGTGGTGGTAGGCAGTGGCTCGCTGCTGGTGGCGAAGGTCTCGGACGGCGCCCGCCAGCGCGGCGCCCATGCCGGCAACCTCATCCGCGAGCTCGCCCGCAGGGCGGGCGGCGGCGGGGGCGGCAGGCCCGACATGGCGCAGGCCGGCGTCAAGGACCCCGCGGCCTTGCCGGCCGCCCTGGCCGCCGTGGCCGAGGTCCTGGCGGGCTGAGCGCGTGGCCGCGGCCTGCTTCCCCGGCGGCGCCCCGAGGCTGGTGGCGCTCGATCTCGACGGCACCCTGCTCACCAGCGACAAGCGCGTCAGCGCCCGCTCCCGGGCGGCGGTGGGCGCCCTGGTGGCGCGCGGCGTGACGGTGATGCTGTGCACCGGCCGGCCACCCCGCAGCTCCAGGGCCTACGCCGCCGAGCTGGGGCTGACGGACCCCTACATCTGCTTCAACGGCGCTGCCGTCTACCATCCCGCGACGGGCGCCCTCGCGGTCCGCCACCACCTCGAGCCAGGCGTCGCGCGCGAGGCGCTGGCGCGCTTGAGGAACGCCTTCCCGACCGTCGGCGTGGGGCTGGAGAGCGACCACGGCTGGTACCTCGAGCCCGAGGTGCTGGCGCGTCGCGAGGCCGAGGCCCGCCTGGGCCCGGGAGCTCCGACCGACGTCGGCCCCGCCGAGAGGTTCATCGACGCTGGAGCCATCAAGCTCCTGGCGTCGGCGGAGGGGCGGTCGGCCGCGGAGCTTGCCGAGGCCGTGGCGGCGCTTCCGGTCGGGCGAACCTGGAGCGCCGGCGGCCTGCTGGAGCTGCTCGACCCCCGCGTCGACAAGGGAGCGGCCCTGGCCGAGAGGTGCAGCGTGGCCGGCATCGATCGCCGCGCGGTAGCGGCCTTCGGCGACCAGCGCAACGACGTGGAGATGATCCGCTGGGCAGGCTTCGGCGTGGCGGTCGCCAATGCCAGCGAAGAGGTCAGGGCCGCGGCAGACCACGTCGCCGGGAGCAACGACGACGATGGCGTGGCGGCTGTGCTGGAGTCCTGGTGCGGCGCGCCTACGACGGATGCCGCACACCGGCCGCCCACGAACGGGTAGTAGCGTGGGCGAGGTGATCCTGGCACTCGACGTGGGACGTGCGCGCATCGGGGTGGCGCGCGGCGAGCGAGGCGGCCCGCTCGCCTTCGGCCGCGGCTGGCTCGACCGTCGCGGCACACGTGCCGACGTGGCGGCCGTCAGGGAGCTGGCAGCCCGTGAGGGTGCCTCCCTGGTCGTGGTGGGGCTGCCGCGCCCCACGCGCGGCCCCGAGTCGCGGCAGACGGCGCTGGCGCGAGCCTTCGCGGCCGCCCTGGAGGCCGCCGGGCTGCCTGTGGCGCTGGAGGATGAACGCTTCACCACGGCGCTGGCCGAGAGGCGACTGCGCGACAGCGCCTCCACCGGCGCGCGGCGCCCCGGCGGGCGGTCGGGGGGAGCGCTCCCCAAGGGCGCGATCGACGAGGCGTCGGCCGTGCTGATCCTGGAGAGCTACCTGGCGCGCACGGGCGTCGCCAGCCAGGCGGCGGGCGCCGACGCGCCGCAGCCCCGCCCCGACCCGGACGACGACGCTGACGAGGAGAGCTGAACCGTGGCGGACGGCCGGTCCCCCCGCGAGGAGCAACGTCGCCCGGCGGCCGAGCGGCCGCAACCGCCGCCTCGCTGGCGTCGGGCACGACCGGGCGTGCTCAGCGGGTTGGCCGCGCTGCTACTTGTCATCGCCGCGGTGCTGGCGGTGCTCTACCAGCTCACGCCGCCGAGCGCCACGCCCAGGCAGGTCACCTTCGAGGTGAAGCCCGGTTGGGGCGGCAAGGAGGTCGCTCGCGCGCTGGCCGACCAGGGGCTGGTGAGGAACGCGCGGATCTTCGAGCTCTACCTGCGCGCGCGCCGCCTCGACCGCAGCATCGGGGAGGGGCTCTACGACCTCAGCCCCGCCATGAGCGCGCCCCAGGTGGCGGCGGCGCTGAGGAAGGGCGGCCGGCCCCGCACGGTGGAGGTGGTGGTGCCGGAGGGCTGGCGGGCGACGGACGTCGCCCGGCGCCTGGCCAAGGAGGGACTGGGAGACGCCGCGGGCTACCTCGAGCTGATCCGCCACCCCGGCGATCTCCGACCCGGGTTCGTCCCCGCGGGCGACGGCCTCGAGGGCTACCTCTTCCCCGCCAGCTACGCCATCCCGGTGAGGAGCACCCCGCACGAGGTGATCTCCCTCATGCTCCAGCGCTTTCGCCAGGAGCTCACGGCCGCCGTCGAGAGCCGCCTGCGCGCGCGCGGCCTCAGCGTCCACGGCTGGGTCACGCTCGCCAGCATGGTGCAGGCGGAGGCGGCCAGCAACGGCGAGATGCCGATCATCGCCGGCGTGTTCCTCAACCGCCTCGACCTGGGCATGCCGCTGCAGTCCGACCCCACGGTGGCCTACGGCCTGGGCAAGGCCCTGCCGGAGCTGAAGCCGGAGGACCTGCAGAAGGACACGCCATGGAATACCTACACCCGCTCCGGCCTCCCGAAAGGGCCGATCGACAGCCCCGGCGACGCCGCGCTGCAAGCCGTCCTCCAGCCGGTGCGCACGGACGCCCAGGGCAAGCGCTACCTCTACTTCCTGCACGCCCACGTGAACGGCAAGACCGTGTTCCGCCCCAACACCAGCCTGCAAGCGCACAACCAGGACGTGCGCCGCTACCTGCAGGACCGGGCCCCGTGACGCATGGAGTTGCAGGCACATCCAACGCCGGCCGACGCTCGGCTGCCGGCACCGACGGTCGGCTCTGACGGCCTTCAGCCCCATCGGAGAGCGACCGGGGCGGACGCGCGATCGGCCGCGCCACTCCCCGGGTACAACGGCCCGGACCACGCCACGGGCGGTGCCCCGGGCGGCGGCGGTGCGTTGACGCTCGCTCGAGCTTGTGAATACCATGCGGTAATCCACTCACCCAGGGCGCGTTGCCACGGTAGGGGTGTCTCGAAGGAGCGAGGTCTTGAAGTTCTTCCTTGCGATGTCCAGAGGGATCGACGCCTTCACGACGATCGTCGGCAAGCTGATGTGGTGGTTGACGCTGTTCATGGTGCTCGTCGGGGTCTACAACGTCCTCACCCGCTACGGCTTCAGCGTGGTGGCGGCCATCTTCGGCCAGGCCGTGGCCGAGAAGGCCAGCGGCAACACCTACCTGGAGCTGCAGACCTATAGCTACAACCTGGTGTTCCTGCTAGGCGCCGCCTACGTTCTCAGGAACGACGGGCACGTGCGCGTCGACGTGATCTTCACCAATCTCTCCCCGCGGGCCAAGGCCTGGATCGACATCTTCGCCACGATCCTGTTCCTGGTGCCGTTCAGTCTCATGGGAATCTACTTCAGCCACCACTACGTGGCCGCGAGCTGGCGCGTGCACGAGATGAGCCCCAACCCCGGGGGGCTGGCACGCTACCCCATCAAGACGGTGATCGTCATCGCCTTCTCGTTGCTCATCGCCCAGGGGCTCAGTGAGGTCGTCAAGAACATCGCCTTCTTGTCGGGGCGCAAGGGCTCGCGCAGCATCTACGCCAGCGACCACCTCGAGGTGCAGGACGACAGCGCGGTGCGTGCCTGATGCTCGGCCTGTGGATGTTCGCCGCCGCGGTGGTGCTGCTGCTCATCGGCTACCCGGTGGCGTTCAGCCTGGGCGGGACGGCGGTGCTGTTCACCTTCATCGGCAGCGACTTCACCGAGAAGTTCCTGGGCTTCCACCTGCCGTGGCACCCCATCTTCACGGTCGCGCGCCTCAACATCCTGCCACAGCGCATCTTCGGCAACATCATGGACAACTACACCCTGGTGGCGGTGCCCTTCTTCGTGTTCATGGGGGTGATGCTGGAGAAGTCCGGGCTTGCCGAGGAGCTGCTCGAGACCATGGGCATCCTATTCGGCAGCCTGCGCGGCGGCCTCGCCATCTCAGTGGTCGCGGTGGGCGCGCTGCTGGCCGCGTCCACCGGCGTCGTCGGGGCCTCGGTGGTGACCATGGGCGTCCTGGCGCTGCCGGTGATGCTCAAGTACAAGTACAGCAAGCCGCTGGCGACGGGGGTCGTGGCAGCCTCCGGGACGCTCGGCCAGATCATCCCACCGAGCATCGTGCTGGTCATCCTCGGCGACCAGCTCGGGGTCTCCGTCGGAGACCTCTTCCTCGGTTCGTTCATCCCCGGGTTCGTGCTGGCCGGGCTGTTCATGGTGTGGGTGGCGCTCGTCGCCATCTTCAGGCCCCACGAGGCGCCCGCCCTGCCCGCCGAGGCGCGCAACATCTCGGGCGGCCAGCTGGCGCTCAAGGTGGTCGTCAACCTCATCCCGCCTCTGTTCCTCATCGTGCTCGTGCTGGGCACGATCTTCTTCGGCATCGCCACCCCCACCGAGGCCGGCGCCATGGGCGCGGTGGGCGCGATGCTGCTGGCGCTGATCAACCGGCGGCTCACCCTCTCGAACCTGGTAAGCACCATGGACCAGACGCTCAAGCTCACCAGCATGGTGTTCATCATCCTGGTGGGCGCCACCACCTTCTCGATGGTGTTCCGGGCCCTTCACGGAGACATCGCGGTGGACAACTTCCTCACCAATCTGCCGTGGGGTGAGTTCGGCTTCGTCTTCTTCACCATGCTGGCGATCTTCCTGCTCGGCTTCTTCATCGACTTCATCGAGATCACCTTCATCGTGGTGCCGCTCATCGCGCCCATCGCCGCGCGCATGTTCGGGCACGACCTGATGGTGTGGTTCGGCGTGCTCATCGCCATGAACCTGCAGGCATCGTTCCTGACGCCGCCCTTCGGGTTCGCGCTGTTCTACCTCAAGGGCGTCGCGCCCCCCGAGGTGCGCACCACCGACATCTATCGCGGCATCATCCCCTTCGTCGCCATCCAGCTGATCGCCGTGGTGATCATCGCCGTGGCGCCGGGCATCGTCAACCTGCTGCCGTCGCTGGCCTCCGGGCACTGACCCCAGCGGTCACGGACTCCACCGGGCTGCGGTCTGACCGGTGCCCTCGGCCGGGCAACCGGCCTGCCGCCGGCCGCTGCCATCGCCAACAGGCGCGTGGCGCGTCCGGCCGGCCGGACGCGCCACGCTCGCTCGTGCGCCTGCGGGCGCCGAGGCTCAGGTCTGGCTGAAGACGAAGTTCTCGAACGCGAAGGTGTTGAACTTGTCGAAGCCGCGCACCTGTCCCATGAACGAGGTCATGGAGTCGGAGATCTTCTTGTAGGTGGCGTTGGAGCCGCGCAGGTCGTCGTTGACCTTGGTCCAACCGTCGTAGAAGGTCTTGAGCACATCCTGCGGGAAGACCTTGGGCTGCGCTCCGGCCGCCTGCAGGCGCTTGAACGCCGCCGGGTCACCGCTGGTGTAGTTGGAGAGCATCTGCACGTTCACCGCTTGGGCGGCGTTCTCCACGATGCCCTTGATGTCGTCCGGGAGGCCGTTCCAGGTGTCGAGGTTGATGTACAGGCAGAACGCCGCTCCCGGCTCCTGCCAACCCGGGCCGTAGTAGTACTTGGCGGCCTTGTTCAGGCCGAGGATCTCGTCGTCGTGCGGGCCCACCCACTCGGCCGCGTCGAGGACGCCGCGCTGCAACGCCAGGAAGATCTCGCCGCCGGCGAGCGTCTGCACGTTGGCGCCGGCCTCTGAGTACACCTTGGCCCCGAGCCCTGCAGTGCGGAACGACAGGCCCTTGAGATCGGCCGGGGAGTTGATCTCCTTGTTGAACCAGCCGCCCATCTGCTGCCCGGTGTTGCCGGCGAGCAGGCCCTTGAGGTTGCTCTTGGCATTGAGATCGTCCCACAGCGCCTGGCCGCCGCCGGACTCGATCCAGGAGTTGATCTGCCTGGGCGTCAGCCCGAACGGCACGGTGGTGAAGAAGGCGTGGGCGAAGTCCTTGCCGACGTAGTAGTACGACGCCGAGTGGCCCATCTCGAAGGCGCCGCTGGAGACGGCGTCGAAGACCTCCAGACCGCCCACCTGAGCGCCGGCCTCGTAGACCTGGATGGTGACGTCCCCGTTGGTCATCGCCTTGACGCGATCGGCGATGGCCTGGGCGCCGCCGAACAGATAGTCGAGCGAGCGCGGCCAGGACGTAACCATGCTCCACTGGTACTTGGATCCCTGGGCGTTGGCGAACATCAAGGGCGACAGGGTCGCTCCGGCCGCAACGACACCAGCCTTCTTCAGGAAATCACGGCGCTTCATACAACCTCCGATGCTGGCCTCTCGAGTTGTTAAAGCCGAGACCAGTATAAGGTTTCACCCGGGCGCGGTCCTCCCCGCGCTTGTGTACGGACACCGGCGCCGTCCAGCGCGGTCCGCGACCCAGCTGCAGGCCGCGGCGCCGGCGGGCGCCGAGGCGCCATACGGGGTCGAGGTGGCAGCCTCATGCGGCGCCGCCCACATGACAGCGATCCGTCCCACGGGCACCCGCGACGTGATCGAGGCCACGGGGTCGGGCCGTCTCGACGTCGCCTTCTTCCCGCCCGACGGCGTCGTCGCCGCTCGTCGCGAGATCGGCGCCCCGTCGTGACTGCGCGCCAGCCTGGTGCGACGCCGTGCACGGCGGCCGCGCGCGAATCGCTCACGGGAAGGTCGGCGGAGGGCGGGTAGAATGGCCGGCATGAGACGGTTCCTGAACACACGCCTCGGCGTGACCCTCGCGGCCGTGCTGCTGGCAACCTGTATCGCCACGGCAAGCGCCCAGAACGGCAACTGGGTCGGGCTCCGGTCCGGATACCCGCTCGGCGTCACCCTGCACTACGGCCTGAAGAACGGGCTGGCCAGCGGCGCCGACCTGCGAATCAGCGGTCGCGTCTACGTCTACGGCTCGGTGGCGCACTTCGGTATCGGTCTCGACGCCATGCACGACGTGCTGGTGAGGTCGCCCTTCAGCGTCTACCTGGGCGGCGGGCCGGCCCTGGACGTCGGCTCGGACGGCAGCTACCTCGACGTGCACGCGCTCGCGGGGAGCGAGTTCCGCTTCGTGGACCTGGGCGTGCCGCAGCTCGGCATCTTCGCCGAAGGCACCCTGGGAGCCCTCATCGGCATCAGCAACCAGCCGTCACGCATCCCCACGTTCGGCCTGGCCCTGGGCGTCAACTACCACTTCTAGCGTCCGCGACTCTCGACCAGCCCGACGAGCGCCTCGGGGTCCCTCGGCGCCAGCAGCACCGGCGCGCCCGCGTCCGGCCGGAGCAGCACGCCTCGGCCGCGGCGCACGGCCACGACGACGAGCACGCCGCCGAGCCCGGAGAGCGGGAAGCGCCCCACGTAGTAGCCGGGGAGGTGGCTGCGCGGCCATCCCAGGTGCAGGCCGGGCCCCACCTTGAGGTCGAAGTCGATCTGCTCCGTAGCGGCTACGGAGCGGAGCGGGACGGTTCGGTGGCCGAGCAGCGTGGTGATCACGAGCGTGCGGCCCCGCAAGCGGTAGTCGAGCCGGCGCGGAGCGGCGTGGATCCCCCAGATGGCGATGGCGGCCGCGGCGACCACGCCCACCAGCCACAGAGCGGCGATGGCGGGCGCCAGCTCCGATCCGGCCTCGCCGGGCGCCAGCGCGCGCCACAGCACCACGCCAGTGGCCACCGCCCCGATGGCGGCCACCAGCAGGGTGGGCCACGCCTCGGGACGCTCGCGCTGGGGGCGGAGCTCAGGCGTCGGCATCCGCCTCCTCCCGTGCCGCAACGTCCGCCTCCCTGGCCGGCAACCGGCCCGCGCGACGCAAGGCCTCCATCAGCACGAACTCGATCTGCGCGTTCACGCTGCGCAGGTCGTCCGACGCCCACTTCTCGAGCGCCGCATGGACGCGCGGGTCGATGCGCAACAGGAAGCGCTTGCGGTCGGCCATGGGACCCCTCAGCCGGACGCGGTCAGGTAGCCGAGCAGCCAGGTGTGGAGCGCTTGGATGAGGACTGGCGACAGCGGCGTGCCGGCGTCCGGCAGGCTGTGGTCGATGGCACTTCCGCGCACCTGGTAGAGGTCGTGGGCCAGGTCGGGCAAGAAGAGATAGGTCGCGTGACTCGCGGCTTTCGCCAGCGCCCGTCCGTTGGCCTCGGTGACCTGCACGTCCTTGCCGCCCTGCACCACCAGCACCGGCGCGCTCACGCGGGAGGCGAGGGCGGCCGGGTCCTGCGCGAACTCGCTGCGCAGCAGCCCGGCGGCGTGGGCGAAGGTGGCGGCCCAGGGGTTGCTCGCCAGCTCTCCGGTGAGCTCCATGCTGACGCCGCTGCTGTGCTTGATCGCGGCGATGGCTGCCTCCAGCTGGGTTCGGGTCGTCGCGATGTCTTGCGGCGAGGCGCCCTTCAAGCGGTCCTGGTAGGTCACCTGGTCGAGGATGACGGCGTCGAGCGGCATCCCCGGCGACTCCAGCAGCACCACCGCGGTCGGGTCCGCGTATCCCTCCGCAACGGAATAGAGCGCGATCAGGCCTCCCTCGGAGTGGCCCATCAGCGCCACCCGCGTGCCGTCCACGCCGGGCTGCCGCCGCAGCCACGCCATCCAGTCGTGGACGTTCTGCGCGTAGGTCTGCAGGGTGACGGCGTTGCCGTCGCCGGTGCTGGCCCCGATACCGAGCTTGTCGATACGCAGCACGGCGAACCCCTGGCATCCGAGGGCGTAGGCCAGCTGGCGGTACACGCCGTTGGTGAGGAGCGGCGGCACGTTGCCGTTGCGGTCGACGGCGCCGCTGCCCGGCAGCAGCAGCAGGGCCGGCGCCGGCCGCGCGCTCTTGGGCACCGTGAGGCTGCCCGCCAGGGTCGCGCCGGCGCTCGTGACGCTGCCGTCGCGTTCGCTGACACACTGCTTCTCGCGGGCCAGGGTCTGCTCGAGCT
>Ga0315535_1000567_pt1 | contig 26193 bp, 22 predicted proteins | sample SalMarSW160220MG_2_FD_203092 | JGI IMG/M metagenome (GOLD analysis project Ga0315535, IMG submission 203092) | Salt marsh sediment microbial communities from the Plum Island Ecosystem LTER, Massachusetts, United States - Salt Marsh Sediment SW1602-20 ... | reverse complement strand
GACTTATCAGTGGGGGAACCCGCAGCTCGACGCAGTCGAGAATGCGGAGGGGGTAGCTATCCCACGCTGATAAATCACTGAAAAGACCAGCCCGGAGCCTCGGAACGGAAGAAATGGCTTCCTCCCTGAGCAACCTCAGGAGGGGGCGTGATGCCTCCCGCTCTGCCGGAGAAGACTCAGTCCATCTTGAGTTCTTCTTCCAGCTCGCGGATTCTCTCTTCCACACTCTCGCGTTCCTCGGGGTCGGAGATTCCCTCTTTCAGGCGCACCTTCAGGCCAAGAAGTTCCATGGATTTTCTATGTTCTGCACAACTGATCTGCATATTATTTTCCCAGACAGAACCGACTGAAAATGTTTTCCAAGACATCTTCAGGAGTTGTTTCACCGATAATTTGTCCCAGGGAATCGAGCCCGCTCCCGAGCTCCAGGGCCAGAATTTCCATGGGCAGGGAATCTCTGAGAGCGTCGGCCGCCCTGTTGAAGCAGGCAAGCGCCTCCCCCAAAGCCTCCCTGTGCCGCAGATTGGGCGCCACATGAGACTCCTCCGGACCCGGGCCTTCCTCCAGGACAAATTCGACAATAGCCTTCTTGAGCTGATCGATTCCTTCACCGGTGAGGGCGGAGACGGCAACCGTGGAAAATCCGGAAGATGCCTGCTCTCGTTCCGGCGCGGAGAGCTTGGCAGGGAGATCCGTTTTGTTGAGGACGATAAGAGCGTTCCTGCCCCGGCAGCGATCGAGAATTTCCAGATCTTCCCGTTCAAGAGGGTCGCTTTGATCAATAACAACAAGGATCAGGTCAGCTGATTGCATTTTTTGTCGTGTCAGATGGATGCCGATCCGTTCAACCTGATCCTTGCCTTGCCTCAACCCGGCGGTGTCCATCAGCCGAAGGGGAATGCCTTCGATATTCAGAGTGGATTCGATAACGTCTCTTGTTGTCCCGGGGACAGGTGTGACAATAGCCCGCTGCTCGTTCAGCAGGCGATTGAGAAGACTCGACTTTCCCACGTTCACGCGGCCGATGATAACGGTGTTGACGCCATCCACCCAAATTTGCCTGCTCTTGTGATCCATGACCAGCGCCTCGAGCGGTACGACCAGTTTTTCCCTTATACGCGATACTCCTTTTTCCCGGGAAAAGATTTCATGGTCTTCATCGGGGAAGTCAATGGCCACTTCCACGCGGGCAAGAATTTCCAGGGCCTCTTCCCTCACCTGTTCGATTCTGCGCCTGAGGGTCCCCTTGATCTGTTCGGCGACCAGATGGAGGCCCCTCTCCGATTGCGAGTCGATAATATCCGCGACTGCCTCAGCCTGGGTCAGATCTATTCTCCCGTTGAGAAAGGCGCGGAATGTAAATTCCCCGGGTTTTGCCAGGCGGGCGCCGTGGTCCACGATCAACTGGAGGATCCTGGACAGAAGCATATATCCGCTGTGGGAATTGATTTCCACAATGTCCTGGCGGGTGTAAGTACGGGGGGCCTTCATGAAGGCGAGGAGTACTTCATCCAGCATGGCCCCGGACCCCGGATCCACGAGATGTCCGAGGCAGAGTCGGTGGCTTTGAAAAGCAACCGCCGGTCGCTTTGGCCTGAATATGGTTTTCGCGATGTTCAGGGCGTTCGGACCGCTGATGCGAACAATACCGATTCCCGCTCTGCCTGGAGGCGTCGCAATAGCAGTGATGGTATCATCATTTGAAGGGGTCAACGTTTCTTGCAACTCTCCGCGATCGCTTGTTCCGCTTTTGTTATCTTTTGGGAATGATGACCACTTTCTTCAATATTCCATCACCTCTGCTCCTCGTATCCAGGTCGTTATCATCCCTTAACGCCAGATGGACGATCCGGCGATCGTGGGGGTTGAGGAGATTCGTGGTCACGGGCTTGTTCATCCTCTTGGCCTTGTCACCCATTTTCAGGGCCATCTCTGCCAGGGTCTCACGCCGTCTTTCCCGGTAATTTTCTGAATCGACTTGGACTTGCACCCGCTTCTCAAGGGCCTTGTTGACTATCTTATTCACAATATATTGCAGTGCGTCGAGCGTCCGGCCTCTTCTTCCTATGAGGAGGCCGGAGGTGTCGCCTTCGATACTCAGGGCAATCCTGCCGTTATCCTTTTCCGCCCGCACCGTGGTGGTTATGGGGATCAGCGAGAGTATTCTTTCAAGAGATTCTTTTGCAACGAGGAGATCAGCCTCGTTCGGTTCATCCGGTTTGTTCGATTCCCCCGTTCTTTCCGGTTCGAGCGATTCCGACTCATCGTCGAAAAAAGTTTCTTCAGGGATTTCCTCTTGGGGAGGTACGACCCTGATCCTTGCCCTTCGGCCGCCCACAAGGCCGAAAATACCTGCGGACCCCGGTTCGAGGATCTCGATTGTCATCTGGTCCTTTGAAACGTGAAGCTTTCGACACGCGGTTTCTATTGCTTCTTCAGTTGTTTTTCCTTCAAATTCATAAGTGTCCATGTTTTTCCTCCGAATATTATGCGGGTCCCCGGTGGATCCGGTACTGTTGGCCTATGGAAAGGATGTTGTTGACCAGCCAGTAAAGTACAAGGCCTGATGGAAAATTGATGAACATGACCGTAAAGACAATAGGCAGGAACATCATGATCTTGGCCTGTGAAGGGTCTCCCGGTGTGGGCGTCATTTTTTGCTGGATGAACATGGAGGCCCCCATCAGAAGGGTGAGCACGGGGATCCCGTAAGGGGGAGACATAAACGGGATCTTGAAAGCAAAGTGAAAAAGACGGTCGGGAGCCGAGAGATCATTGATCCAGAGCATGAAAGGGGCATGCCGTAGCTCTATGGAATCTCCGAGGATCCTGTAGAGGGCGAAAAAGACGGGTATCTGGATGATCATCGGCAGACACCCCCCCATGGGATTCACCTTGTAGGTCTTGTAGAGGGCCATCATCTCCTTGTTCATCTGTTCTTTGTTTCCCTTGTACTTTTCGCGGAGCTTGGCAAGTCTTGGCTGAAGTTTTTGCATTTCTTTCATAGACTTGTAGCTCTTATGCGTCAGGGGCCAAAAGAGAATCTTTATCAGGATGGTGAGGAGAATGATGGCAACACCGTAATTGTGCACATACTTGTAACAAAAGCGCAGGAGGTAGAGGAGAGGCCGCGCTATGATATCCGTCCACCCGAAATTGACCGCCTTATCAAGACCGTGGCCGAAATGTTTCAAAATTTCCAGTTCATGGGGTCCCATGTAGAGCAGGTAAGAGGACTCGATTTTTTCGGAAGGGGCCAGCTTGGTTGGAGGTAATTGAAATTTCCCGTTCAGGACGCCTGAGGGTCCCATATCCCCGGTGAAGCTGGCACTGCCAGGTGTCCCGGGCACTACTGCCGACATAAAGTAACCGTCTTCGTAGGCAAACCACCCTATCTTTCCGGTTACCAGCTCTTCTTTTGATTTCTTCTTGATCTTGAGCTTTTCCAATTTGTCGTTGGAAAGGGCCATCAGTCCGATATAGGAATAATAACTCTTTTTGCCCTCGGGTGGAAGAGCGTTCAGGGTTGTCTGGAATGATTTTTCCACGGTCGCCTGGGAACGGTTTTCCACCTGGACCTGGAGGTCAATCCTGTACTGGTCGGGATAGAATCGGTAGACCTGGGTGATCACCAGCCGGTCAGGCGTGAAGGTGCGAAATCGCAGCAATTCAGGTGCAGATCCACGCACAACGTCCACGCTTGATCGGTCGGACTCGTAGGTCAGGGGGAGATTGCTTTTCTCAGCATTCCCGGCAAAGCTGAACCGGAGGAAATCGCCCATACCCGCCTTCAGGTTTATCAGTTGAACCGGCGGGGAATCCTTTTCTACCGTTTCCCTGTATTTCTTGAGCTTGAAACTCTTGATGGTAGGCCCAACGTTAGAAAAGACAGCCTCATAGAGGGGAGTTTCGACTCGTATTTCTTTTTCGGGAGCCTGTGCATTTTGTTCAACGGGCAGCTTTCCGGCGATGTCGGGAGAGGGAGCGGGAGGAACCGTGACTTTTTCAGGTGGAAAACTCGGCTTTTCCTCGCTTGTTGCAACCGGGGGTTTTTCCGGTCGAGGTTTTTGGGAACTCTTGGGCCCGAACACAAAGGACCATCCGAACAATATCAGGAAAGAGAGTGCGAATGCAATTAATGTTTTTTTGTCCATAAGATTCTTCTCTGTCTCAACAGCAGGATTTATGAAAGAAACGACAGATATGGGGTTCTAAGAAGTTATTTCCCATTACTTCAGAGGATCATAGCCGCCTGGATGTAACGGATGGCATTTCAAGATCCTGATGAACGCCAGGAAGCCACCCCTGCAGATGCCATATTTTTCAAAGGCCTGACGGGCATACACGGAACAAGAAGGATAAAAACGACAGGAAGGAGGCAAGAAAGGTGAAATGGCTTTCTGATACAATCCTATCAAAACGATAGGAAGGTATCTGAATTGAAAAAGGGAACTTCTAGGAAAGCCTGACTTCGTTGAGTTCCCTTTGTAAATTCCAAAAATCCAGTTTGTTGGCATCCTTCTTCGCTGCAATAACGACATCGTGTCCTTGGGGGAAGCGCACCTTATGGAGCCTGAAATATTCTCTCACGAGTCTCTTGATTCTGTTTCTCTTGGCCGCGCAGCCTGTCCTTTTTGTTGCGGTGACCCCCAGTCTTGTAATGCCCAGTCCGTTTTCTTTCAGTATGATGATAAAATGCATTGATTGAAATCGTCTGCCCGACCGATTTAGATTGACAAAGGCACTTCGTTTCAATAACCTTTCACACTTTGAGAATGAACAATTTTCCATAAAAAGAAGGCCATTAGGTCGAGCATGAAAGGCATGAACTAGACGGCCAAGCGTTTCCGGCCCTTTGCTCTCCTTCTTTTCAGAATGTTCATGCCGCCTTTTGTTCGCATTCTGGTACGAAACCCGTGGGTGCGTGCCTTTTTGACATTACTCGGTTGGTACGTTCTTTTCATTGTCCTTTGGGTCCTTTTGGGTTTGAAGAAATAAAAAACTTTAATTAAACATCTTCTCGCATTATTGTCAAGACAAAACCACCTGCCTTGCCCCTTTGAGGAACTTGCAGAAATCAGAGGTGGTCCGGAAAGGAGAAACAGATGCTCTTAGATCCCATCCTCGGTATTTTTTCCAATGATTTGGCCATTGACCTGGGTACAGCCAATACCCTCGTCTACGTGAAAGGGAAAGGCATCGTATTGAGTGAACCTTCCGTTGTGGCCGTAAGGAAAGATGCGCGTGGTACGAGCAGGGTTTTGGCAGTGGGGAAAGAGGCCAAGATGATGCTGGGCAGAACGCCGGGAAATATTGTTGCCATTCGCCCCATGAAAGACGGAGTTATCGCTGATTTCGAAATCACAGAAGCCATGCTCCGGCATTTTATCAGAAAGGTGCATAACAGAAGAACATTGGTCCGGCCCAGGATTATCATTTGTGTTCCCAGCGGCATCACACAGGTTGAAAAGAGGGCGGTGCGCGAATCTGCCGAGTCGGCCGGAGCCAGAGAGGTATTTCTGATTGAAGAGCCCATGGCGGCAGCCATCGGTGCCGGATTGCCCATAACGGAACCCACCAGCAATATGGTCGTGGATATTGGAGGCGGGACGACCGAGGTGGCTGTTATTTCTCTCGCCGGGATCGTGTACAGCAAATCTGTTCGGGTCGGCGGAGACAAGATGGACGAAGCGATCCTGCAGCACATAAAACGGAAATACAACCTGCTGATTGGAATTAGAACAGCCGAGATTATCAAAACGACCATAGGGAATGCCTATCCGGGTGAGCAGATTGAAACTATTGAGGTGAAAGGGCGTGACCTGGTGACCGGGATCCCGAAAATATTGACCATAGATTCCGATGAGATCCGAAATTCTATCACTGAACAGGTGGATACCATCGTTGAAACGGTGCGTATAGCCCTGGAACAGACTCCCCCCGAGCTCGCTGCCGACATCGTGGATAAAGGGATTGTGCTGACCGGAGGGGGTTCACTGCTCAAGAACCTGGATGTACTGCTGCGGGAGGAAACAAAACTGCCCATTACTATCACGGAAGATCCACTCTCAACAGTGGTGCTTGGGTCAGGGAAGGCCCTGGATAACATTTCCATTTTGAAAGAGGTCACGATTCGGTAGTGCTCCTCCATGAGTGAATTTTGGGTATGAGCAAGCTTCCAGTCCAGAAATGAGATGTTTCCGGTTCTCACCCGCCATGGAATCCGCACATGTAGTGAAGAGCATGTCCCATCGCCGTTTCCGTCGCAAAGGAGAAAACGTTAGCCATTGAAAGGGTTGCCGCAGAATTCCAGAATCCTGCTGTGGGTCTTCCTCGTCGCCTGTGTTTTGCTCTTGCTTTCAATGAACTCAGGGCAAGAACGGTCATGGAGCCCGCTTGAGCAAATTGTGGTTGAGGTCACCGCCCCTGTTGAGAGAGTCTTTCAATGGACCATGGCCTGGACGGAAGGCATCTGGTCCGATTATTTTTTCCTGGTGAACGTCCGCAGGGAAAATACCGCCCTCCAGAAGGAACTCAATACTCTCAGGATGGAGAACAGCCGGTACCGCGAGTTGCTTTTCACTCATGCACGCCTGAAGGCTCTGTTTCAATTCAAACAGTCTATCAACATCCCGTCCGTGGCTGCACAGGTTATCGGTCTCGATCCGACCGGGTGGTTTCGGTCTGTTATAATAGACAAAGGAGCGCATGCGGGTATAATGGTCGATATGCCTGTGGTAAATGGTTCGGGTGTTGTGGGGCGGGTGGTTTCGGTGTCCCCCCACTATGCGAAGGTGCTCCTGTTGACCGACCAGAATAGTGCTGTTGACTCGCTGATCCAGAGATCCAGGGACAGAGGAATGGTGCGCGGCCTCAAGACTGAAGTCTGTGCGCTGGATTATATGATCAAAACGAGCGATGTGCGGGTGGGAGACACTGTGGTAACCTCCGGGCTCGGTGGGGTTTACCCCAAGGGAATCCCAATAGGAGAAGTGACTAACGTGGAGGACTTTCCAGGCGATCTTTTCAGGCACATCACGGTGAAGCCGGCAGTGGATTTTTCTCGGTTGGAAGAAGTTCTTGTCATTTTGAGGGAAAAGATATCGTCCGAGGAACAGAAAAAAAGAGGATAGGATTCTATCTCGGGGTGTGGCTGGCAGGGTTGATTTTTACCCTGATGAAAGGCCGTTTTATGCACGCCGTGGCAGCCGATTTCCTGGATTTCGACTTCATTGCAATTGTCATTGCCTTTCTGCTGACGAGATACGGTCATGGAGCCTCCAGTGCCTACGCCTTTGGGCAGGGTTTATTCATAGACGTAATTTCAGAGGGTCCACGAGGTTTTTCCACCCTTATTTATTTGGCCGTGTTTTGGGGTCTTCAATTTGGGTCCCGTTTTTTTGAGTTGAATCATCCGAGGAGTCAGATACTCTTGGTCGCTATGGCGGTTTTCTTAAAAGAGATTATGCTCATTGGAATGCTCAACCTTTTTGTTTCCCGGGTGCTTGTCATGCACTCATTTCCGTTGATGGTCCTCGGCTCCATGACGGTGACGGCATTGAGTGCACCACTCTTGTTCGGTTTTTTTGATTACCTGCTCGCGCTTCCAGGGGAAGACCGCACCGGAGCATGATGAAATTTTATCTGTTAATCGGCATTATGGCATAATACATGCAATTTATGACCCTTGAACCCCTGGAGCCCTGCTGGGATTTTGACCCTTGAGACCATCTAACTTCGATCCCATATCCGTCGACATTCTGAACCGGCAATTGAAAAAGGTCACCATCGTGGTCCTGATTTTTTTTGCCGGGCTGATATTTCGTCTCTGGTATCTGCAGATTGTCAATGGATGGAAATATAGGGCCAAGTCCGAAAACAACAGGATACACCTGGAAGACATCCCGCCTTTGCGGGGAATGATTTTTGATCGAGACGGCCGGCTGCTCGTGGATAACAGGGCCGGCTATGACCTTTGTGTTATACCGGAAGACGTGCAGAACCCGGAAGGCCTTTTGAACCGGCTGAATGAACTCATCGGGATTGACCTCGATAAGGCCCGCGATACCTTTCGCAAAGGGTTGCATAGTTTTCCTTTCAAGGCCGTTTCGATCAAGAGAGATATCTCAAGGGATGAACTTGCCTCCATAGAGACGCACCGTTTCAATCTCCCCGGGATTACCATCCTGGTCAGGCCCCAGAGACACTATCTTCACAATCATCTGGCAGTGCATGTCCTCGGGTATGTCGGAGAAATCACTGAGCAGCAGTTGGCCAGCGGAAAGTATGTCAACAACAGCGGAGGGGATCTTATAGGAAAGGCAGGGATTGAGAATGAATGGCAGCGTCTCTTGAACGGGACACCGGGCGGAGAGCAGGTGGAGGTGGATGCCGCCGGTCGAAAGCTGAATGTTATCTCAAAGAAGGACGCCGTTCCCGGTGCAAATGTGTACCTGACTATCGACAGCAAACTCCAGAGCGAAGCGGAAAAGGCACTTGAAGGAAAAAGTGGTGCTATTGTTGCAATGAATCCCATGGATGGGGAGATTCTTGCCATGGCCAGCAGTCCATGGTTCGATCCGAATATTTTTGTTAAAGGAATTGACAGGCAGACATGGGACGAAATGGTCAAAGGAGCAGGCCACCCGCTGCAGAACCGCGCCGTAGCCGGTCAATACCCCCCCGGGTCCGTTTTCAAGATCGTCGTCGCCTTGGGGGCGCTCCAGGAAAAGCTGCTGGACCCTGAAGAAAAACTGTTTTGCGGGGGAAGTTACAGACTGGGCAACAGTGTGTATCGCTGCTGGAAAAGGTGGGGTCACGGGTGGATAAATCTCCACACGGCCCTGGTACAATCCTGTGATGTGTACTTCTACCAGGTGGGGAAGGAACTGGGAATCGATAACATTGCCCGGTATGCCAGAAAATTGGGGTTGGGTGCACGCACGGGGTTGGATTTGCCCCAGGAAAAACCGGGTCTCATCCCCACCAGACAATGGAAGCTGAAGCGTTGGAGGGTCCCGTGGCAGCAAGGGGAAACCCTTTCCACGGCCATTGGACAGAGCTACGTGCTCACCACGCCGGTGCAAATGGCTTGCCTGATCTCAGCGGTATTTAACGGAGGCAGGCTTTTTAAACCGCAGTTGACAAAAAGGATCCATATGCCCGGCGGAGACGACATCCAGGAATTCCGTCCCGTGGAACGGTGGAACCTCGGGATCGACAATGCCTACCTTGAGCTGGTGAAGCAGGCCTTGATCGGAGTGGTGAACGAACCTCACGGCACCGGAGAAAAGGCGCGTTTGAAAGATATCGTCGTCGCGGGCAAGACAGGCACCGCGCAGGTGGTGTCTCTCACAAAAACGGATCATGGCGGCAGTCAAGAGGATATTCCAGAGGCCTTGCGGGATCACGCCTGGTTCGTGGCCATCGCGCCCGCTTCCGAACCCAAGATAGCGGTGGCGGTGGTCATTGAACACGGGGGGCATGGAGGCAGTGCGGCTGGTCCTGTCGCAAAAGAGATCATCTCTGCATATCTCGCCATGCACGAGTAATGCTTTTCATGATCACGGCGACCGATTGCATCTCTGATTTGTTCACCGGCTGCAGAGTGCACGGGTGGTAGTCCGCGCACCGAATCGTCTTAAGGAAGAAGTAAAGGAAGATCATAATGTTTGATCGCAGGCTTGTGCAGAATTTTGACTGGGTGCTGCTTCTTATCCTGCTCCTTATTGCGGGGATCAGTATTTTGAACCTTTACAGCGCCACCTATCCTATCAGGAACATGGGGGGGGTGCAGATCTTTCATAAGCAGATCTACTGGTATCTCATGGGATTCGGCGTGTTTTTTCTCATGACCACCTTCAATTATTACGCGCTCGAGCGCCTCGCGTATCCGGGATACATTGCCTGTATACTGCTCCTGGCCTTCGTTCTTGTTATGGGGAAAGTCTCGTCGGGTTCCCAGCGATGGCTGCACCTCGGCCCCATCTCATTCCAGCCCTCAGAAATAACCAAGATTGCCGTTGTCCTGGCCCTGGCCAAGTTCTTCCGGGAAAAGGGAGATCGGCGGTATTATCGCTTGCGGGACCTCTGGCAGCCCCTCCTGGTTGTCGCTGTTCCCGCTCTCCTAATCGTCAAGGAACCGGATCTCGGGGGCGCCATGCTGCTGGTGGTGGTCTCTTTTTCCATGGTCCTCTTTGTAAGGATGTATTGGAAGTCTTTCCTGATCCTTGTCGGGGGTATTTTTTCTGTGATTCCCTTTATCTGGTTCGGGCTGAAAAGCTACCAGCAACAACGCATCCTCACTTTCATGAGACCGGATATGGATCCGCTGGGAGCAGGGTATCACATTAACCAGTCAAAAATCGCGATCGGTTCCGGACTTATCTGGGGAAAAGGTTTTCTGCAGGGGACGCAAACCCGTCTCCATTTTCTCCCGGAGCAGCATACGGATTTCGCATTTTCGGTTCTCGCGGAGGAATGGGGATTCGTGGGTTCCGTTTTGCTTCTCCTGCTCTATCTCTTCCTCATCCTCTGGGCAATCAATATAGCGAAAAACTCCAAAGAACGTTTTGGATCCGTCATGGCCGTCGGCCTCTTGGCAGTGGTGTTCTGGCAGGTTGTGATTAACGTAGGCATGGTGACCGGCCTGCTGCCCGTGGTGGGGATCCCTCTGGTCCTGTTCAGCTACGGGGGATCATCCCTGATTACGACGATGGCGGCCATGGGCTTGCTGATGAATATCAGCATGCGCCGTTTCATGTTCCAGTAATGGGAGCAGCGCAGGTCTTTCCTGTTCACTAAGCCATTGCAGAACGGTGGGTTAATAGGCGTGAAAAAGGGGCAAGGCAAATGAGGCTTATGGCGTAGGGCGTAGGGCGCAAGGATCAAGGGGCGAGCCCATGAAAGTCTTTCCCAACATCTTGAGGCTTGTGCCTCGGAAGTCAGCTTATGGTCTTTGATTCTACGTAATATGGAATTATAGTGGCTAATAATGCAACTAAATTTGTTTGACTAATTATCTTGTGATTTTTCTTGCAAAAGAAAATTGAATATGCTATTGCCAACTCATTTCCAGGAGTTAACGAATCATGAAACACCCGAAAGACCAGATAAATGCCTTTTTGGGCAAGGATACCGAGTTTGAAGGAAAGCTTTCTTTTACGGGAGCTGTCAGGCTCGACGGCCAATTCAAAGGGGAGATATTTACCGAAGGAACGCTCATTATTGGTGAGGCTGCCGCCATTGAGGCTGATATCCGTGTCGCCCGCGTGATCGTCAGCGGTCAGATACGGGGAAATATCGCCGCCGATGAAAGGATTGAGATCAAGGCCCCGGGAAAGGTGTATGGAAATATCCAGGCCCCTAAGGTGATTATTGAAGAAGGGGTCCTTTTCGAGGGCAATTGTAAGATGCAGGTGGCCAAGGAAGGTTCGGATAAAAAGGTCAAAGTACTTCCCCAGGAATCTTCAAAAAATCTTTGACAAGGCGTTTCATATTTTATAAAAGGCGTTACCTTCCTAATTCGAATTAGCTCGTGCCCATGGTTTGCGGGGCATTCAATCGCAGAAACAAAATCATCATTTTTTGAGATATCGGTCGCAACGTAGAAAGAGGGATCTCCAGCCATGTTACAGATTGATCAGTCTTTATTCATCCAGATCGGCAATTTTCTCGTACTTGTTTTCCTTCTCAATATTTTCCTGTATCGGCCCATCCGTCGCATAATCGCGCAGCGGGGCGAAGAAATGGGTTCCCTTGAACATGCTATTCGAGATTACCAGGAGAAGGCAGAAGAAAATGAGAAGGGCATCCAGGAACATATGGTACAGGCTCGGAAGGAAGGATTCAACGTCAAGGAATCGCTGAAGATAGAGGGATTTGAAAAAGAAAAGGGAATCCTCCAGGAAACCAGTTCCACGGTAGAGGAAACAATTTCCAGGGGTAGGAGCGAAATTGATGAGCAGGTGAAAGGTGTTCGAAAGGTCCTGGACGAGCAGGTGGCAGTATTTTCAAAGGAACTGGCTGAAAAAATTCTCGGGAGGAATGTTCAATGAGGAATAAGAAGAGCAGCACGAAGGTATGGGCTTTCCTTGGCGGGTGCAGCCTCTTGGCGCTCCTTTTCTCCCTTGAATTCGCTCTCGCTTCTGAAGGAGCCGGGCATGGAGGCGCGCAGGAATCCGGGCAGATGACCGACTTGCTCGCTCGGACCGTCAACTTTATCCTGTTGCTGGTTATTCTGTACTTCGCCATGCGGAAAGCGGCCGTAAAGGAATTTTTCAGGGGGCGGAGAGAGCAGATCAAGAAGAAATTGGATGATCTCCGCAAAGGAAAGGAAGAAGCGGAACGACGATACAGCGAACTGGAAAAAAAGCTTGAAGAATTCGAGGCCAGGAAGGGCGAAATCCTTGAGCAGTTCAAGACAGAAGGACTTGCCGAGAAAGAGCGAATTATCTCGGAGGCCAGAGAACGAGCAGATCAGATGGTGGCACAGGCGGAACTCACTGTCCGCCGGGAGATCCAGGGCGCCAAAAGTCGTCTTCAAGCAGAGCTTTTTGATGTCGCAGCGCAGAAGGCCAAGGAGATCATTGTTCGGGAAATCAGGGAAGAAGACCAGGATAACCTTATCAATGAATTTATTGAGAAAGTGGAGAGACTACATTGATAGGATCAAAGATATCAAGGCGATATGCCAAGGCGCTTCTCAGTATTGGCCAGGACGAAAGGATTTACGGGGAATACGGTGAGAACCTGAGGGAATTTGCCACATTTTGCGAGGAAAGCGGGGAATTTTTCCGCATTATCTCGAGTCAGATCTTTTCTCAGGAAGACCGGCGAAAAATCCTTGAATTTGTACTGGAGAAAAGCGGGTTCAGGCCCATGGTGAAGAATTTCCTCAGACTCCTGCTTGATAAAGACAGGATCGGGGCCATTGGCGAGATAACGGATTACTATGCCAGCCTCACCGATGAACTTTCCGGAATGGCCCGGGCTGACATCATCGCCGCCAGGCCCCTGAAAGCTGAAACCCTTGCCAGGCTGGAGGAAGTCCTCAAGAAAATTACGGCCAAGGATGTCAAGACCTTTGTCAGGGAAGACGAATCCCTCCTTGGGGGTGTCGTCGTAAGAATAGGGGATTTAGTATTGGACGGAAGTGTCAAGGCCCAGATTGAGGGGTTAAAAGAAACAATGAGAAGGGGTGAGCAGAGCTAATGGAAATCAGAGCGGAAGAAATAAGCCAGGTAATCAGGGACCAGATCAAGGACTACGAACAGAAGATAGAGGTGAGTGAGACCGGGACGGTTTTGTCCGTCGGTGACGGTATTGCCCGCGTCTATGGTGTCGAAAAGGCCATGGCTATGGAAATGCTGGAATTTCCGGGCGGCATTTTCGGCCTTTGCCTCAATCTGGAGGAAGATAACGTGGGCGTCGCCATCATGGGTGACGATTTCAAGATCAAAGAGGGCGATACGGTCAAGAGGACGGGAAGGATTGCCCAGGTGCCGGTGGGAGATGCTGTCCTCGGTCGTGTCATTGATTCCGTTGGGTTGCCCCTTGATGGTAAAGGTCCCATTGATGCCAAGGAATTCAGCAGGCTTGAAGTCGTGGCTCCCGGCGTCATAGCACGACAGCCGGTCAATGAACCCATGTACACGGGAATCAAGGCCATCGACGCCATGACCCCCATCGGCAGGGGCCAGCGTGAATTGATTATCGGTGACCGACAGATCGGTAAGACGGCCATCTGCGTGGATGCCATTATCAACCAGAAGGACACGGACATCTTCTGCATCTATGTGGCGATCGGTCAGAAAAAATCCACTGTGGCCCAGGTGGTGGACATACTTGAACGTCATGGGGCCATGAAATATACCACGGTTGTTGCCGCCTGTGCAAGTGATCCTGCTACCCAACAGTTCATCGCCCCTTATGCGGGGTGCGCCATCGGAGAATATTACCGGGATAAAGGAAAACACGCCTTGATCATTTACGATGACCTTTCCAAACAGGCCACGGCCTATCGGCAGGTCTCTCTTTTACTCCGCAGACCCCCCGGACGCGAGGCCTTTCCCGGCGACATCTTTTACAATCACTCCCGGCTGCTTGAGCGCGCTGCGAAGCTCAACGATGAACTCGGTGCGGGCTCCCTGACAGCGCTGCCGATCATTGAAACGCAAGCCGGTGACGTATCCGCCTACATTCCCACCAACGTTATTTCCATCACGGACGGTCAGGTATACCTGGAACCGGGGCTTTTCTTTTCCGGTGTGCGCCCGGCCATCAATGTTGGTCTGTCTGTCTCAAGGGTGGGTGGTGCGGCACAGACCAAGGCCATACGAAAGGTGGCAGGTACTCTGCGTCTGGATATGGCACAGTTCAGGGAACTGGAGGCCTTTGCCCAGTTCGGCAGCGATCTTGACAAGGCCACGCAACGGCAGTTGAACAGGGGGCGGAGGCTGGTGGAAGTCCTGAAACAGCCCCAGTATCAACCCATGTCGGCCGAAAAAGAAGTCACCATTCTCTTTGCCGGGGCCAACGGCTATCTGGATGAGTGGCCTGCAGAGTCTGTTGGCGAGTATGAAAAACAGATGCTGGAGTTCATGGGCAGAAAGCACCAGGATCTGCTGGACGAAATAAAGAAGACCAATGACATAAGCGACGATCTGGCTGAAAAACTGAAGAAGGGCCTTGATGAATTCAAGGGTATTTTTCAGCCCGCCGTTCAATGACCGGAAAAACTGACCGGAAAGAGATAGTTACATGGCAACTTTAAGAGATATCCTGCATAAGATAGGTGCTGTTAAGAAAACCAAACAGATTACCAAGGCAATGAACATGGTTGCCGCCGCAAAGTTGCGAACCACCCAGGGCAAGCTGGAGAGCTTCGAACCTTATGCCCTGAAATTTGCGGAAGTTCTTGGAAACCTGGCGGGCCGGATTGAACCGGATATCCATCCCCTTCTCGTAAGAAAGGAGAAGGTATCAAAGCTTGAGCTCCTTCACTTCTCGGCTGACAGAGGCCTGTGCGGCAGCTTCAATGCCCATGCCATAACCACAGCTGAAAGATGGATGAAAGAGAAGAAAAGTGCAGGATTGGGCTGTTCCCTGACCCTGGTGGGAAAGAAGGGAAAAGACTACTTTTCCAGACGGGATTATGCCGTCACTAAATTCTACACCCATATCTACGGCACAATTGATATTGCCTTTGTCAATCAGATGGCACGGGAATTCATCGACCGGTTCCTTGCAGACAAGGTTGATGAGGTCTATATGCAGTATACCCGCTTTATCGGTATGGCTAAACAGGAACCCACCTTGGTCAAGCTGCTCCCCATAGAGCCTCCCGGAGAGCGTGTGACAGAAGGAGGGGCCGGGGCTACGGAATATCTCTATGAACCGAGCGCCGAAGGCCTTCTCATTGAATTGCTCCCCAAGCACATCAGCGTACAGATATACAACGCGTTTTTGCAGAATGAGACCAGTGAACATGCCGCCCGGATGGCCGCCATGGATAACGCGTCAAAGAATTGTAACGAGCTGGTTGACAGCCTGACCCTTGTCTACAACAAGGCCCGTCAGGCGGCCATTACGGCCGAACTGATGGATATCGTGGGCGGCGCCGAAGCACTGAAAAAGGCATAATGGTTTTTCCTATCATGAAGGAGGTCTGGATATAATTATGAACGAAGGCAAAGTTATTCAGGTAATAGGTCCGGTTGTGGACGTGGAATTTGCAGACGGGGAACTGCCGGAGATTTTGACCGCTCTTCTTATTACAAATGCGGCCATCGATGACACCGAAGGCAACCTTGTCGTTGAGGTGGCACAGCACCTGGGCGATAATGTGGTTCGGTGCATCGCCATGGATGTAACGGACGGTCTGGTCCGCGGGATGCCAGTCAAGAATACCGGGAAACCCATCCAGATGCCCGTGGGAGCGGCAGGGCTCGGGCGGGTTTTGAACGTGGTTGGAAAGCCCGTTGACGGACTGGGCCCGGTGAATGCGGAAAAATTTTACCCGATTCATCGACACGCACCGGCCTTTGAGGACCAGGATACTTCCGTTAAGGTCCTCGAGACAGGGGTAAAGGTCATCGATTTGCTGGTCCCTTTCCCCCGTGGTGGAAAAATGGGAATGTTTGGCGGCGCCGGCGTGGGAAAGACCGTGGTCATGATGGAAATGATCCACAATATCGCCATGCAGCACGGCGGTATCAGCGTCTTTGCGGGTGTCGGAGAGAGGACCCGTGAAGGGAATGATCTTTACCGCGAAATGAAGGAATCGGGCGTACTCGAGAAGGCGGCTTTGATTTACGGTCAGATGACCGAGCCTCCTGGCGCCCGTGCCCGGGTGGCCCTGTCCGCGCTCACCGCGGCGGAATATTATCGGGATGAGGAAGGGCAGGATGTGCTCCTCTTTATCGACAACATCTTCCGGTTTACCCAGGCAGGTTCCGAAGTCTCCGCATTGCTGGGACGCATTCCATCTGCTGTGGGGTATCAGCCGACCCTGGGCACGGACCTTGGCGAATTGGAGGAGAGAATTACCTCCACCAACAAGGGTTCCATCACATCGGTACAGTGCGTGTATGTGCCTGCGGACGACCTGACTGATCCTGCACCTGCTACGACCTTTGCGCATCTGGATGGAACCGTGGTCCTTTCACGGCCCATCGCGGAGCTTGGGATTTACCCTGCCGTGGACCCCCTGGATTCCACATCAAGAATCCTTGATGCCAACTACCTTGGTGAAGAACACTATTCCGTTGCCCGACAGGTCCAGCAAACTCTTCAGAAGTATAAGGATCTTCAGGACATTATAGCCATCCTTGGGATAGATGAGCTGTCGGATGAAGATAAACTGGTCGTGGCGAGGGCACGCAGGATGCAGCGTTTTCTTTCCCAGCCTTTTCACGTGGCTGAGACCTTTACTGGGACCCCGGGCGCCTATGTCTCTGTAAGTGATACGGTCAGGGGATTCAAAGAGATCCTCGAAGGTAAGCACGACGAGCTGCCCGAGGCGGCATTTTACATGGTGGGTACTGTGGAAGAGGCCCGCGAGAAAGCCGAAAGAATGGCACGGGCCAACGAATAGGGGTGATGCGTTCATATGGGAACACTACAGTTGGAGATAGTTACACCTGAGAAGGTTGTTGTAAGCCAGGAGGTCAATACCGTTGTCGCCCCGGGATCCCTGGGTGAGTTTGGGGTCCTTGAAGGACACGTGCCTTTCCTTACTGGAATAGAACCGGGTGAGCTTCACTACAGCAGCGGTTCAAAAACCGAGCACTTGTCGGTAACGAATGGGTTTGCCGAGGTCTCTGAGAACAGGGTTTCTATCCTGGTAGACGCGGCAGAGAGGACAGAGGATATTGACCTGGATCGGGCCCGCAGGGCTATGGAACGGGCGCGGGAGCGCCTTTCCAAGGATCGGGTGACTGCGAAGGATATCGATTTTTCACGGGCGGAAGCGGCTCTCCGACGTGCGGTGGTCCGGATAAGGGTTGCGGAAAAGAAGGGATTAATCGGGACGGGTCGTGCTTGAGCACTAACATATTAAATTGGCGAATACTTTCTGAAAAAGGCAAGCCGTGGGGCTTGCCTTTTTTGTTGACGTTTGCCCGCTTTAACGCTAGTATACACCAAAAACAACAGCTCAATAGACGGGGGCAGAGGTGTCTTTCTGATGTGAGTGCCGCCGGGGCTGTCTCGGTGAGGCTTAAGGCGCAAGGCCTAGGACACAAGGAAATAAAAGCGATTTCGGTCTGTAAATGCCATACTCCTTATGCCCTATGCCTTATGCCTCAACAGTGCACATCCCCTAAATACTGAACTTATACGTCTGGAAGTGTATCCGGCAGCAGAGAAGAACAAGAGAGGAAGAGATTGGGATATGGTTTCCGAAGTAGATCAATTTGATATCCTGGAACAAAAGATTGAATCGCTCATTCGCGCCGTCACCGTCTTGAGGAAAGAGAAGGAAGCTCTTGCTGAGAAAACGCAAATTCAGGAAGAAAAGCTGGCCGATCTCGGGGCACAGGTCGAAGAACTCAAAAGCGGAAGAGACAAGGCAAAACAAAGGATTATCAGGCTTCTGGAGAAACTGGAACAGATTACCGCGTGAGTTTTGGGTACCTGGGATTGGAAAATATCACCAAAATAAAAATTTTAGGACACGAGTACCTGATTAAGAGCGAAGAAAAGGGCGAGCAGGTACAAGAAGTAGCAAAGTTTGTGAACAGCAAATTTGAGGAGATAACGGACGGCATGGAAGGTCTTTCTGAAAGGAAAACAGCTATTCTTGCGGCCTTCCATATAGCAAACGATTATTTTCAACTGCGACGGGAGCAGCGGGATTTCCTTGCAGAACACAGGCGCAGAAGTGAAGCGCTGATTAACCAGATTGACTCTGTCCTGGGAGGTGCATTTCCTCTGAACGAGAGGGCGCAGGATTGAGATTAGACACACGAGCCGGGCTCATTGAATGAAGCCGTCAAATATAGGAACGTGACATGGTGCCATGTTATTATCCGGCCATCCTTCGCTTGGATGCCGCTTATGAAAGCGTGAATAACAGTATGTTAAGTGAGCGGATATTTTCATCCTCTCACTGGTATACACCATTTTTTGTGCTTCATTCAGAGTAGCCCATCACTGATCTTTTCCTGAGCAGTCAACCCATAATCTCACTCCTAGAGAAAAGGATCCCTCTCTGCGGCTGGACGGAGGCGGCGTTTTTCAGCGGCACCTTTCGACTTTAGCATTCTTCCTTCAGTTATTTTGCTGGAAGCTGATGGACAAGTGTGGAGCGCGCCGTAGGCAGACGCATTTCTGTAACTGCGTTTCACAGATTATATATCGAAGGAGCATGGTTTCGCTATGATCTCTATTGAAATAATTGGAGTCGCTGTTGTTGCACTTGTTCTCGGTATTCTTCTGGGGTCGTTTATCCGAAAAAAAGTGCTGGAGAGCAGGGTTGATTCCATAGAAAAGTATTCGAAGAAGCTTTTGACAGAGGCCCAGAAAGAGGCCAACAGCCTCAAAAAAGAAGCTGCGCTTCAGGCAAAAGATACTCTTTACCAGATGAAGGTGGACTTTGAAAAGGAGACAAAGGAAAAAAATGAACAGCTTCACGCGCAGGAAAAAAGACTTTTCTACAAGGAAGAAAACCTTGAGAAAAAGGGCGAACAGCTAGATAGGAGAGAAGGCAGGATTGTTGAAAAAGAGCGAGATGCAGAGAAGCTTGAAGAGGAGCTGAAGAAAAAGGAAAGGGAATACCGGAATCTGCTCGAAGATCAGCGAAAAAGGCTGGAAAGCATTGCCGGTATATCGGCCGGAGAAGCAAAACAGCTTCTCATCGGAGCAATGGAATCGGAAGCAAAACACGACGCGGCAAAACTCATCAGGAGAATCGAGAACGAAGCCAGGAGCGAAGCGGATCGAAAAGCTCAGAATATCCTGGCACTGGCTACGAAGCGCTATGCGGGAGACTATGTGGCTGAAAGGACCGTTTCAGTGGTGAATCTCCCCAGCGAAGAGATGAAGGGTCGCATTATCGGGAGGGAAGGCAGAAACATCAGGGCCATCGAGGCCGCTACGGGGATTGACCTCATTATCGACGATACACCCGAGGCCGTTATATTGTCCGGGTTCAATCCGGTCCGGAGAGAGGTGGCGAAAATATCGCTTGAAAGACTGATCGAAGACGGCAGGATACATCCGGCAAGGATTGAAGAGATAGTTTCCAAGGTAACAAAAGAGATAGAGGCGACAATGAAGGAAACCGGCGAGCAGGCAACATTTGACGTGGGGGTCCACGGTATCCATAGCGAACTCGTGAAACTCATCGGGCGGCTGAGATACCGGTCCAGCTACGCGCAAAATGTGCTCCAACACTCCAGGGAGGTTAGTTTCCTCTGTGGAATCATGGCTGCCGAACTGGGCATGAATGTCAAGCAGGCCAAACGGGCCGGACTTTTGCACGACATAGGAAAGGCGGTTGATCACGAGGTAGAGGGTCCGCATGCGCTGATAGGGGCGGATCTCGCCAAGAAATACAGAGAGTCCAACCAGGTTATTCACGCCATTGCGGCCCACCATGAAGACGTGGAACCCGAATCGGTCCTGGCAATCCTTGTGCAGGCTGCCGATACACTCTCCGGCGCCAGGCCGGGGGCCAGGCAGGAGATGCTCGAATCCTATGTCAAGCGATTGGAGGGACTCGAAAATATAGCCATGTCTTTCCGGGGAGTGAATAAATCGTATGCCATACAGGCCGGAAGAGAGATTCGCATCATGGTGGAGAGCAAGACCGTAGATGATGATCACGCTTTCATGCTTGCAAAAGATATTGCGAAAAAGATCGAAGAAGAGTTGACCTATCCCGGTCAGATCAAGGTGACTGTGATTCGGGAGACGCGGGCGGTAGAATACGCCAAATGACGCGTTGCAGAAAATCGGACAATCTCCATAATTGCGTTCCTTTTCACCCGTCTGTCAGGAGATAGTATTCGCATGGGGCAAGAAACGGAAACAGTTTACCTTGTTGACGGGACTGCTTACATCCACCGGGCCTATCATGCGATCAGAAATTTATCCAATTCCCAGGGTTTCCCAACCAATGCGGTATTCGGCTTTTCCAATATGCTCCTGAAACTCCTGGCCGATAGGAAACCGCTCTATCTCGCCGTTGTCTTTGATTCCAAAGGCCCCACTTTCAGGCACAAAATATACAGTGAATACAAAGCGAACCGCCCCTCCATGCCGGAAGATATGGCACAACAACTTCCCTTAATCAGGGAGGTCGTTTCCGGCCTGAACCTGATAACGCTTGAATTACCGGGCTACGAAGCTGATGACGTTATCGGAACCTTGGCCAGGATGGCGGAGGAAAAGGGTTTCACCGTGGTCATGGTGACCGGTGACAAGGACTTCAGGCAGCTCATCACTCCACGTGTATGCATGTGGGATACCATGAAAGACGTGGTAACCGATTATGCTGCCTTCAAGAATGCCTACGGTATCGAGCCGGGTCAGATGATTGATGTTATGGGTCTGTCGGGTGATGCCTCGGACAACGTGCCGGGAATCCCGGGAGTGGGGGAGAAAACCGCTCTCAAACTCATCAGGACCTACGGTTCTCTGGAAGCGGTGATGGACCATGTGGATGAGATAGATGGCAAAAAACTGCAGGAAAATCTGGGTAAATTTCAGGAAATGGCATTTCTGAGCCGCCGGCTCGTCACCATAGACCGCTTTGTTCCTCTCGAGGTTGATGCCGTGGAGAATCTCCGGGCGGGCTCCCCCAAGAAACAGGCGCTGGCCAGGGTGTTTCATGAGCTTGAGTTCAAAGGACTATGGGAGCAGTTTGCGTCCAGACAGGACGAGGAGACACACTATCGGCTCTGCCTGAGTCTGGAAGACCTCGCGTCTCTTGTCAGTGAGATCAAGAAAAGCGGCCTGGTGTCGCTGGATACGGAAACCACGAGCAAAAACCCGATGGAAGCCGGACTTGTGGGGCTTTCCTTTTCTCTTGAAGAAGGGACGGCCTTTTATGTGCCGGTCGGCCATCTTTACCCCGGCGTGGATACGCAGGTTGACCTGGAGGCGTGTCTCGGGATTCTCCGGGAAGTGCTGGAGGATGATGAGATCAAGAAGGTCGGACAGAACATCAAGTATGACGCGGAAGTTCTCAAGCTGCACGGGGTGGATCTGAAGGGTATCCATTTCGATACCATGATCGCCTCATATGTGATCAACCCGGGGCTCAGGCAGCACAATCTGGATTACCTGGCCCAGCATTACTTGAATCACAAAATGATCGCATATGGCGATGTGGTGGGCAACGGCAGGAATGTACGTAATTTTTCAGAGGTCCCTCTGGACCAGGCCAGGGATTACTCCTGTGAAGATGCAGACATTACCCTGCGACTGATGCACCTGCTCGAGCAGCAATTGCGGCAGGACGAGAACGAAGAGCTGTTCAATAATCTTGAGATGCGGCTGCTCCCTGTCCTTATGGATATGGAACTCACCGGGATCAAGATCGATAAGGTTTTTTTTGAATCCATGTCTACCGACTTTGAAGAACAACTGGAGGTTATTGAAAAGGAAATCTATGACGAGGCCGGGATGGAATTCAATATACAATCCCCAAAACAGCTCGGCTATGTCCTGTTTGAAAAGCTGAAGCTTCCTGTTCAGAGCAAGACAACCAAGACGAAATCTTTTTCAACCAACGTAAAGGTCCTGAAAAAGCTGACCGCTTTTCCACAGAGGACGCCCGAACTCATTTTGAGATACCGGACACTCTCCAAGCTCAAATCAACATACCTGGATGCACTGGTCAGGATGATCGATACACGGACCGGACGGATTCACACTTCTTTTAATCAGACGGTGGCTGCGACGGGGCGATTGAGCAGCAGTAATCCGAACCTGCAGAATATCCCGGTGCGGGGGGTCGAAGGAAGAGAGATACGGAAAGGGTTTGTGGCGGAAAAGGGGTGCATGCTCCTGTCTGCCGATTACAGCCAGGTTGAATTGAGGGTTCTTGCCCATTATTCGAGGGACGGGGCATTTACCAGGGCATTTGAGCGGGGCGATGATGTTCATACGCTCACGGCAGCCGACATTCTTGGTGTTGACAGGGATCTGGTGACACCGGACATGCGCAGGATCGCCAAGGCCATCAACTTTGGAATCATCTACGGCATGGGCCCCCAGAAATTGAGCGAAGAAGCCGGCATACCTTCCCGGGCCGCAAAAGAGTATATCGAGGCGTATTACAAAAAGTACCAGGGGGTCGCCCAATTCAAGGAGCAGATGATCCGGATGGCACGGGAGAAAGGTTACGTTACCACCCTGCTGAACAGACGCAGGTATCTCCCTGATATCCTGCACAAGAACCGGGTAATCCAGAGCGAGTCGGAACGTATGGCGATAAACACCCCTATTCAGGGTACCGCAGCCGATTTGATCAAGCTCGCCATGATACGGATAGCAGAGCGCCTCAAGGAGAATGACTTCGCGTCCCGAATGCTTCTTCAGGTGCATGACGAATTGGTATTCGAGGTCCCGGAAGGGGAACTCGAAAGGCTTACTCCCATGGTTCGGACAGAAATGGAAGGCGTCTATCCTCTCCGCGTACCATTGAAAGTGGACATAGGGTACGGGAAGAACTGGGGGGAGGCGCATTAATGGGGCGTAAGGCAGGGCGTAGGGTTTAAGACATATGGCGTAGGGCGTAAGGCGTAAGACATAAGGCGTGAGACACATTTCGAAACAACGCCATATATCACAAATGCAATTTGTGAGCGCTTACCAATAGCCATTACCCTTGACAGGAAATGATCGGGAAGGATAATGCAGTTTGTGGATCACCGGGATGGTGCATGAGATTCGTGAGAAAAGACCATCCGTATTGAGCGCGACGAGGAGGGACAGGGAAATGGCTGAACAACTCTATGTGGGTATAGATTCAGGGTCTGTCAGTCTGAATTGCATCGTCCTTACTGAAGCAAAAGAGATAGTGTACGAATCACCCTATGAGCGGCACATGGGAAAGGTCGAAGAGAGGGTCTGCGATTTGATTCGCTTTCTCGATGAGAGATTCGGGGCGGAAAGGATCAGGTCTGTTTCCTTCACCGGGAACCATGGGAAGAAGCTGAGTGAACAGCTGGGAACCTTTTATGAATTCGAGACTATCAGCCAGGTCCTGGGCGCCCTTTTTGTCGAGCCCGGTGTGAGAACGATTATCAGCATGGGCGGGCAGGATACGGCGCTCTTTCAGATCGACCAGGAAGACGACGGATCCCCGGACAGGGAGGACGGATGGAAACTGTCCTACTTCAATACCAATGGGCCCTGTGCATCGGGCACAGGATCATTTATCGACCAGCAGGCACAGCGGCTTGCTACCTCCTTGTACTCGCAGGAAACCGATACATCCCAGGAAGGAATCGATACTATCCTTAGCGATTTTATCGATCTTGGCGCCAGGAGCCGAAAACCCGCGAATGTCGCTTGCAGGTGCACCGTCTTTACAAAATCGGACATGATTCACCTGCAAAACAAAGGGGAGACACTCGAGGATATTATCTACGGGCTCCATATCGGGAACGCCAGGAACTACATGAGCACCATCGTCTGCAAGCGGGTGCTTGAGGAGCCCATTCTCTTCATCGGGGGCCTGTCATTGAATCGCCTGCAGGTAAAGGCATTCAGGGACTATTTTCCCAACCTGATTGTTCCCCCTCACAATACATCGCTGGGTGCGCTCGGGGTGGCAATGCAGGCCCTTGCCTTGAAAAGGGAAGACAAAGTATCTCTCGAAATCCTGGAGACCATGGGCTCGCAGATGGAGATCGCCGCTCCCCGGACTTCAAAGCTTGCGCTTAAAAGGACCAGTTTTCCTGAGACAAATGAAGTCAGGAAAAAGCCGTTGAAAAAAGAAACCAGGGTGTACCTGGGGATCGATATTGGGTCCACGACCACCAAGTATGCCCTGATCGACAACGAGCGGGAGATCCTCCATAAGAGTTATGTGCCGACCCAGGGAAAACCCATTGAAGTGACCCAGCGGTTGTTGCGAACCATCCGTGATGAGGTCGGCAAGAAGATTGAGATTGTAGGAACCGCTACCACCGGGTCCGGAAGGAACGTGGTGGGGGACTTCCTGGATGTTGATCTCATCATTGACGAGATAACCGCCCATGCAAGGGGCGCCGTGGAGATTGCGCCCGATATAGATACCATTTTCGAGATTGGCGGCCAGGATTCGAAATACATCTCCATCTCGAACGCATACCCGCTGGATTTTGATATGAACAAGGTATGTGCCGCGGGCACCGGGAGTTTTCTGCATGAACTGGCAGGGAAGTACGGCATCAATATCGTAGGCGAATTCCAGGATATCGCACTCTCATCCAAGGCACCCGTCAAACTCGCGGAACGCTGCACTGTCTTCATGGAATCAGACCTCGTCTCGTACCATCAGAAAGGGGTGGAACGCACCGACCTCATTGCGGGGCTGTGCTATGCCATCGTACACAACTACCTGAACCGGGTAGTAGGGAAGAGAAAGATTGGTGAGAGGGTCATGTTTCTGGGGGGGCCTTCTTTGAACAAGGGTGTTGTCGCCGCATTTGAAGATGTTCTCGGACGTGGCCTAATTGTTCCTCCGCACCGGGAAGTCCTGGGAGCCTACGGTGCTGCCATCAGCGTGCAGGAAAAAATGCAGTTTGAAAATGCGGAGAAGAGTACATTCCGGGGCCTTCAGAGCGCCATACGAGACCGCATGGAATACCGGGAAAAGACATGCCACGCTGATCCGGACTGTCACAATGAATGCAAGCTGAAGATATACGATTTTGATGGTCGCCGCAGCGTGTGGGGTGGAGAATGCGGCCGTTATGAGGTGGTGAGGACCAAGGGAACCAGAAAACAGAATTTTTTCCGCTTGCGACAGGAGATCTGGGAGACCTATCTGGCCGGTGTTTGCGAAGAACTGGGGAGTGATCCAATGATGGAAGTGGACGGCCGCCCCACAGTTGCATTGCAAAGGGCACTGTATGGACATCAGACGGGAATTTTTTGGGCCCATTTCTTTGATATGCTTGGATTGAGAATGGTGATGAGTCCGCCCACCAACGCGCAAATCTCTTTGAAGGGTATTGAATCCGTGATGGCGGAGACCTGCTATCCTGTCAAGATCTCCTACGGGCATGTCAGGGAACTGATGGAAAAGACCGCGTACCTCTTTCTCCCGAGCATAATCAATATGCACACGCCGGTAGATTCGGAAACGGGGTTCTACTGCCCCATGAGCCAGAGCAACTCCTACATGATGCGGGCCGCTTTTCCCATGGAAAGGGCCAGGATACTCAGCCCGGTGATCCATTTCAAGTATGATCCCGAAATGCTGGCCTTGGAGATCTGGGAACAGATAGGACCGAAACTGCACAAGAGCAGAAAAGAGGTAGGAAAGGCCGTTCTCCACGCGCTGGAAAGACAGGAACAATTCAAGAAGGAACTCTCCAGAAAAGGGTCGGAGCTCCTGGACGAGGTGAATGCCTTTGAGCCGGTGCTGCTGGTTACCGGGCGGCCGTATAATCTCTACGATGAACGGCTGAATCTGCGGTTGGGGCAGAACCTGGCTAAACTCGGCCTGCATGCGCTTCCCATGGACTTTAT
>Ga0315535_1000566_pt1 | contig 26220 bp, 22 predicted proteins | sample SalMarSW160220MG_2_FD_203092 | JGI IMG/M metagenome (GOLD analysis project Ga0315535, IMG submission 203092) | Salt marsh sediment microbial communities from the Plum Island Ecosystem LTER, Massachusetts, United States - Salt Marsh Sediment SW1602-20 ... | reverse complement strand
ATGCTCGATTCGGCCCTGTAATCATAAAAAACCGGCCCGGGGTAAGGATGGTAATTGACCTCCCGGGTGATCTCTTTAATAATGAAGCTGGTGATCACTCCCTTCTCCTGGTCAATCTCGTCCAGGGGGTAGTCGGTTTCATAGGGTGGGATCACATATTCAAACAGCCCTTCAACCCGTTTTATTTCCAGCGGTTGAATGGGATCCGATATATCCACCATGACCAGGTCGATGTAGCTGTCAGCATAGAGAACGTTGTCCCTGATGGCCATATCCACATTGCCGGGAATGGATATAAAGGCTTTCAATTGGGGATCTGTTGGATCAGACAGATCAACCACATGGATACCTTCACGGTATTCGTTGATGTACATGAACTGGTCCTTGAAATAGATTTTACCCGGCTTCGCCAGCGCTTTCCCCGTTGAAACTTCCCAGGAGGCTCTCAGTTCTTCGTAAGACATGTAAACGGGAACATTGGCAGTATAGGTCTGCAATTTTTTATCCGAGCAGGATGTGAGAAAAGCGGAGAAGATCAGGAACAGGAAAGCATATTGTTTCATCGTGGTCAGGGTTTGGTCAGGCTGTTTTGCTCCTAAGATGCAACGAAGGGGCCCCGGGTTGCGTTGAGGACGCAACCTTTTTTAAGGGAGATTCATCCTTGATTAAACGAAACCTGAACCCAAAAACAAAGCCATGCCCCAAGCTCCAAAAACCGCACTTCTGATCATTCTGATTTCAACGTTATCATCTTCTCTGCTTACAGCACAGGAGGTGGATCACATCTACCTGAAAACCGGAAGCGTGATCAGGGGGGAACTGCTGGAAGTTGAACCGGCTGACCATATTAAGGTTCAGGACCTGTGCGGGAATATCTGGTATTACCAAATAGACCAGGTGGAAAAAATCACTACCGAACCCTATGAAAGGCCGGGTTCAATTCAGAAGCTCCCCGGATTTGACCATGGTTTTGTCAACATCACCTCCATGGGGTTCCTGGCCGGATCCTCATCCAATATGCAGGTGGCACCATTCAGCCTTCTGATGGTTAACGGATGGCGCAACTCCCTGGGTTTGTTTGCCGGAGCCGGTGTGGGGATTGAATTTCTTTCCACCAACTATTTTCCTGTTTTCCTGGATCTGAGGTATGACCTGACGGGAAAAGATGTGGTACCCTACCTGGTGGCCAAGGGAGGATATTCGTTTCCCATGTCTTCAGGCTACTCCGAATATGATACAAAATACTCCTATTCCGGCGGGCCACTGGTTGCAGCGGGGATGGGACTGAAGATCCGGACCCGCAGTCATTTTGCCTGGGATGTTGAATTGATGTACCGTTACCAGCGGACTTCCTATATGGAGAGCTATGGATGGAGCGGCCAGGAATACAGATTTACTGACATCTATAACCGGGTTGAAATACGCTTGGGATTCTATATCGACTAATCCGGCAAATTGGATTAGGTTTTTCTCCCGGCCCGCTTTTGCACTGTCAGAAGCGGGCTTTTTTATGAGGCTGTATCCACTGACTCAATAGGACTGCGCTTTTTTCCTGGGCCTGCCCACCTTGCGCTTCTTCTCCTTTATTGCCGGATTGCCGGCTTTGATCATGTTGGCATACTCCTTTTTGATCAGACCGTTGGCATCAAACCAGCTTTTCAGTCCAATGTATTTTTCCCTGGTGCCCATTGAGAATGTATCCAGTTTCCTGTCCCGGGTCCGCAGACGGAAAACAACATTAACAACAGCCTGTTTGGTGCTGGTTCTTTTAGAGTCGGGAAGCTTGGAGAAGGCCATGATCTCATCGGTAAGTTCCTCATAGGTTACCGGTCTTTTCAACTGACGCATTCTTTTCATGATGAGCAGTTCCCATTTGGATTTTCTGCCTGTTTTCTTCCCGGACCTCCCGGCTCCCTGTTTCACACTTGTCTTTGCTCCCTGGGAGGTCGGTAGGATGGGTATCTCTTCAATGTCATTTTCGGGTATGGCTACACCCAGGCGTTTCAGGACTGCCTTGATGTGCAATAACCTGCTGCTGGTCCGGTTAAACTCTTCTTTGTAGAACTGCCTCATTTCGGCCAGTTCCTTTTCCGTAAGTTGAAAGGTCTCCATCATTGGATGAATTGATAAAATAAAAATTAATTTGCTATTGGCAGTGATTTAAAGCGCAGAAATACAATACAATAACCTGAACTTTTGTTTTTAATTCGTTTTAAATATAAAACAAACCCTTTAAATAATAAAACCAGCAGCAATTAAATTGCCTGTGATCTCCTTTACTTTTGCAAAAATGGCTGTCAAATAGCAATGAATGTGATTGTATAATTAAGGCAGCAACTGCTCAGGCGGTCTTCCTGCCAAATCGCAGCACCAGGTATCCCGACACACCTGCAAGCAGGGATCCCATGAGAATGCCCACCTTGGCAGAATCCAGCAGCGCCGGCTGGTCTTGAAATGCCAGGTTGGCCACAAATATGGACATGGTGAAACCTACCCCTGCCAGCAGGGCAATCCCAATGATCTGGGAATAGGTGACCCCTTCGGGAAGTTCCGCAAGCCCCAGTCGGACTCCCAGCCAGGAAAGCGAAGCAACTCCCACCAGTTTTCCGACCACAAGTCCGATCACGATGATGCCACTCAGGGTCGTATCCAGGTCCAACCCACCTCCAAGGTTTACACCCGAATTGGACAGTGCAAAAAGGGGCATGATCAGGTACGCCACCCAGTTGTGCATTTTATGTTCCAGGTGCTGCAGGGGTGATTGAACCTGTTCCGTCCAGTCCTCCAGGTTATCAATCTCCTGGATCTGACCGTGCGACAGCAAAGGGGCTTTGGAATCACCCTTTTCTTTGATGGTCTCCACAATATCGCAAAGCCCTTCCACATAGGTATCCACATTGATTTTTCGACTGATGGGCACGGTAAAGGCCAGCAGGACACCGGCTATGGTCGGGTGAATCCCTGCTTTCAGGAAGAGGACCCAGATGATCACTCCAAAAATCAGGATCAGACCTTTGGCATAGATTTTCCGGTATGACAGAAAAAAGAGGACGGCCAACAGAAAAAGGGCTAACCCTATGAGCGACCATTTCAGGCTTTCGCTGTAGAAGACAGCGATCACCAGGACGGCTCCCAGGTCATCAACAATGGCGAAGGCCGTCAGGAACACCTTGAGACCCAGCGGTACCCTTTTCCCCAGCAACCCGAGGATTGCCAGTGAAAAAGCGATATCCGTGGCCATGGGAATGCCCCACGCCCCGGATGTTTCCGGGTTTTTATTCAACACAGTGAAAAGCAGAACCGGGATGGCCATTCCACCCAAGGCAGCAAACACCGGAAAGGATGCTTTCTTTACCGAATTGAGTTCCCCGATGAGCAATTCCCGTTTTATCTCCAGTCCGATCAGGAAAAAGAAGATGGCCATCAAACCATCGTTGACCCATAGTATCAGGGGCTTGATCAATTCAAATCCGGAAGTGCTGATGCCGACTTTATATTGCCAGATGGATTGAAATTGTGTTCCCAGGGGGGAGTTCGCAATGATCAGGGCCAGCAGTGTGGAACCGAACAGCAGTATCCCGCTGAGGCTCTCGATTTTTACAAATTTCTGAAACGGGCTATTCAATATTTGCTTGACCATTGTATGCCGGTGTATGATTTAAGTTTGCAGGCTTTTTCGGACCAGAAAACAGGAATCCAGTTCCTTCACGATCTCAAATCCATTATTCATATAGAGTGCCAGCGGACCTTTGTAGTTGCCTTCGTCCGACTGGTCTCCTTTCGCAGGATATGCCTCGATCATCCCATATTCCAGGGCTTCGTAATCGGCGATGATCTTCTGAAGGATTTGATGTGCAATTCCCGAGCGCCTTGTCTCCTGGTGGATGACGAAACAGACAATGGAACAGGTCTTTTCATGTGCAGGACCCTCCAGATCATATTGGGAAACAAGCCTCTGATAATTCAGCCGGTTGTTGGCATTGCACCAGCCCACCGCTTTTCCATCCCTGTATGCAAGATACCCCTTCATGCGGCCCTCACCGATCAGTTTCCTTACTGCTGCCAGATTGTTTTCTTTGGTCCATTGCTCGGCAGGACCTGTAAAATGAAAGGAGTAGCAATAACAGGCCGACCAGTCCGGGTGGTCGCAAAACGCAACGCTTTCGAAAAAAGAGATAAAGTCCTCTGTGAGTTCCGGTGAAAGCGGTTTAATCTGGATCTCCATGAGTGACTAATTCACAGTAATAATGATAATCAGAGGCTTCATGTGCTATTTAAACTGGTAGAGGAAGACAACAACGCCTTTGAAAGCAGGCTTCTTGCTATCTTTGATCTCCATGACCACATCCACCTCAGCCTTGGCGGTTCCCTTCAGGTTCACTATGGATTTCAGCCAGGTTTTGATCCTCACCTCGCTGTTGACCAGCACGGGCTGACCGAATTTCAGGCTGTCCATGCCATAATTGACCAGCATGGTGATGTTGTTCACCTCGATGATCTGGTCCCACAGATAGGGCAGCAGCGAAATGGAAAGGTAACCGTGTGCAATGGTTGATCCATAGGGGCTCTCCTTTTTTGCTCTCTCCGTATCCACATGGATCCACTGGTGATCAAGCGTTGCTTCCGCAAACTGGTTGATCTGTTCCTGGGTGACCCTGTGGTAATCAGAAGCGCCCAGTTCCTTTCCGGTAAACCCTTCAAATTCTTTGTAGCTGTTCACTATTAATTTTGACATAAAGAAAAGTATTGGTTGCCAGAGCAAATATAGAAATTACTCAAACAACAGGGTGGGATCAAAGGGGTAACGGCCAAACCTTTCTCCGAAAATAGCCACTCCCCCGGGCAGGCCATCGCCCACTTCAAAGCGGATCTCCACACTGCCGTCAGGCGGGTTCTTTAGAAATTCAAGCGGAATTCTGGCCTTGCACAGGTATCCGTAGGAGCCGGCCTCCCTGAGTTTCCGGTCTCTGGGCTGGGAATGCCACGAGAGCACCCCCCGGTGATCCGCAGGATCATCCTTCAGGTAGAAGGTCCCGACCACATGTCCGTTCACCAGTACCTTCAGGATGGTCGGATCGGGATAGGTGTCGGTCATGGGGTAGGAGTTGGGATTGAGGCTGGGATCAAAAGTGCCCTTTCCCCTCATATAATCCCCGTTCAGTCCGGTCTTGTCACCCCGGTCCTTTCCATTCAGTTTTTTTGCCGATGCTTCAAACACCAGGGTTGCATTCTGAACCTCATCCAACTGTATGGTGCCTGGGATCTCCACATCATATACAAAGTATCCCGAGCCGGCACCATTCACTTTCAATCCATCCAGGATGTTCCAGTTTCCCTGTGACCATTCGGCCTCACGGTATGATGCCGGCGCAAAAGATACCCGGTTGGGATGGGGTTCCGGTTTACCCTCATCCACCAAAAAACTTGTGAAATTCAGGTGGTATATGTATGCGTTCCGGTCCCTGAGCCTCAGCGTAAGGTGATACAGACCTGGCGTTTCCGGCATCGTGATCTCCAAGGGTTTTAGCGGACCGTTAAACCAGGGCTTCGAGGGAAGCGTCATGCTGTTGAATAGCTCAAACCTGTATTTCCCTGTTTTATCCCGGCCCGCAAGTTCATAATCCAGGATATAGTGGTCAGAGGGAACTTTGTCGGTCATTGCGGAGAGGTACAGGGGGACTTCCACCTGCGATCCCGGTTCCGCTTCCACACACAGTTCAGACCCGGTGGAGAGGTACACATCGCTGTGCAGGTGAGAAAGGGTCATGTCCGGAATGAAATCGGACAACCCGGTTAATTTTTCCGTCCTGTCGAATTTGTAGTAACCGTTCCATTCATTGATCACATCGTGGTGTTCTGTGTACAACCATCCTGCCACTTTGGGCTGCCTTCTGAATGCATTCATCATGATGTGATAATCCCAGCTCCAGTCCACATCACCGGTGCTTCCTTCATAGCCCCAAACGTTGCCGCACTCGCTGTTCAGCATGGGAACCTTTGTCTGCCTGTTTCCACCTGTATAGTTCCATGCGGACCCTTCGAAGGTATTTTTAACGGCTTCGGAGAGAAACTGCTCCCAGCTGTATCCCGGCAGGTATGCATGCCAGCTATTCAGGTCTGTTTCCACATGATCATAATTGCAGGCAGAGTTGTCCTCCACCAGTCTGGAAGGATCGAGCGCTTTTGCTTCATGGACCATTTTCCTTACCCACTGTTGAGTCTCCGGTAAATACTTACGCTCGCTGCCATTGCCGGAAAAGAGCCCCCAGGTTTCATTGAAGAGTACCCAGGAGAAAATGGAGGGGTGGTTGTAATCCCTTTCGATCATTTTATGCATGGCATATTCCCACTCTGCCCTGGCTGCATCATCCGGTTCTCCCCAGAAGTTGGGAACATCGGCCATGATCAGCAATCCCAGCTTGTCAGCCCAGTACAGCTTGCGTGGAACCTCCACCTTGATGTGGATCCGGTTGCCATTGAGCCCGATCTTCTTTGACCGGATGATCTCATCCCGCATAAATGCATCGCTGGGATAGGTGTAGAATCCATCAGGATGGTAGGCCTGGTCGAGACAGAGCTTCAGGTAGACCGGTTTGTTGTTCAGGGCCACATAAGGAAATTCTGTCCCGGGCAACTTCATGATGCTGATCTTTCTCATACCGAAATAGGAATGCACCCGGTCCAGCAGCGTCTCCCTGCCGGATAGCTCAATATCCACATCATAGAGGTAGGGGTCATCCAGTTCCCAAGGGTGCGGGTCAGGCACGAGTACCTGAAATTCGATCTCCTGCTGATTCTTCATGATCTTCGGAGATGAAATGGCTCCCTGTTCCCCGTTTGGAAAGGAGAGCGATACATGGAGTACTTCGTCAGCCGGCTGGTCCAGTCTCGCCCTGACTTCGATCAGATTGTTGTCTGTATCCGGAGTGAAGTGAATGGATTCCAGGGAGATTTTGCCCCTTTTTTCCAGGTAGACCGTCTGCCAGATCCCTTTTGCATCTCCATATCCCTGTTTTCCATAGAGTTTGAACGGATGTTCAGTATCATCCACCCGCAGGACCAGCTGATGAGTGCCTTCGGGAGCAAGCAGCGGGGTCAGGTCAAACTCAAACGGGTTGTACCCTCCCTGGTGTGAGCCCACCTTTGTTCCATCGACCCACACATCGGTTTTCCAGTCACATGCACCGATCACCAGAAAAGTGCGCATCCCCTTCCACGTCTCCGGGATTTCCAGCTGGCGGCTGTACCATCCCAGGTCGGCCTGGTTCTCTATTCCGGAAAGAGGTGATCCCCACGGAAAAGGAACAACTATTTTTTCTTCGAAATCTGCTTCATTGAACCACTGGTCCCTTAGACCCACATCCTCCTGATCGAACCGGAATCCCCAGTTTCCGTTCAGGTTGATCCATTCCTCCCTTTCAAAATCGGGTCGCGGGTGTTCGGGCAGGGGAATCTGCTGAGCCTGGGCAGGATGGCACAGAAAAATTGCAATCATTGTGGTGAAGAATGCCTGGAATATACGCATGGTTTTTACTTTGGATTTTATATCTCTGTTTGTTTCCGCCTGTTGAGGACCGGATTGGCATAGAGCTGCAGGAACATGATTCTAAGTTCTTCCTGGTTAAATCCTTCGAGTGATGCAATTTTATGATGCATTGATTTTTCAAAATCACGCTTCTCCTCCTCCGAATAGAACCTTCTGTATTCGCAGCTGTTATGAAGCATATCGAATGCAATGTAATTTCCTGGCCACAGCATGTAATCCCTGTAAACCTGACGGTCGATCTCGGAGGTGATGCGCTCAATAAGCTCGCTGTCGTGCAAATTCTCACCGGCCAGCGATTCAATAAAACCTTTCAATGGTGTTCCGAAAGCGTAATGGATCCGGCCCTTCTCTCCGGTGATCCCGGCCAGGATACTCATCAGATCCTCGTCGGGGGATTTCACATAGGGCGCTTCCTTTGACAAATAGAGCTCCCTGACTTTCTGTATATCGCATGGTTCAATTTCATAGGAGATGGTCACCGGAACCATGTTCAGCCCTGCAAGTGATTCAAAGATGTTCTCTTTGCCCACCATGAACATCTTGACCAGTCCCGGTTGGGTAAGGTCATCCCCGTTTTTGGTACGACCGTTGCGTTGGGCGATCCAGATGGACTCCTTTTTCTCTTTGATTACATGGTTGATATAAGCCGAATTGATCAGCGCATTCTTGTATTGCCTGATCTTTGATCCTCCCCTGTAAAAGGTGAACATTTTGTTCAGTTTACCCAGGTCCAGAAGGAGCTGTCCCGACATAAGGTTTTCTCCGAAGGTGATCTGGGAGGTTGTATGCCCATGAATATGAAGAAGATACTGCATAATGGCTGCATCCAGTACAATGTCGCGGTGATTGGCCACAAAGAGATAGGGTTGGGATGGGTCCAGGTTTTCCGAACCCTGGTCTGTGATCCCCCGTGAGGTTTTGTCAATGATGGTTTTGACCGTATAACTGGAGAAGAAGAGCTGGAACTGATCAACGGTTTCAATCTCCATAAACTTCCTTCTCAGTTCCCCCACATCCCTGCCTTCATAGAGGTATCCCAGGACCCGATCGAAAAGGGGATGGTTTACCAAGCGTTCAATGGCTGGTTTTACCTCATGGTCCATATAGGGCCTGATCATCTCAAATTGTTTTGATAAATCCATACCCAAATATGGGAAATATTACTTAGGATTCCTTTTATCAACAAAAGTTACCGGTTTCCGGCTCATTTTGGGGAATTGCATCTTTTGTACTTCGCCCGGATCCAGGAAGCGGATGGACGGAGCCACACGGAGCTTGGCCCTGAAGTGGTCCTTGATCGATTTTTCAAGCTGGGGATTGTGATTTTTGCAACCGATGATCACCATGATATCGTCCGTGTCAATGCTGTTGGTGGATACCTCCACAATATAATTCTCCACCTCCCGGATCTCATTGAGGATCTCATAAAATGCCGGGGGAAAAAGGGTTGTACCTTTGTATTTGATCATCTGGTTTTTGCGGCCCACAATGGGGCCCAGGCGGACTGTATTTCTTCCGCATCCGCATTTCTCTGTGAAGTGGTGGCAGATGTCCCCGGTTTTAAAACGGACCAGGGGCATTCCCTCTACCCCAAGGCTTGTGATGGTCACCTCCCCCAGTTCACCCTCTTTCACAGCCTGGTGATGATCATCCAGGAATTCCACCACGATCATTTCCGGGTTCAGATGGCAGCCCTTGCTTTCACTGCATTCGGTAAATGCGGCACCCATCTCGGTGGATGCATAGGTTGAGTATAATTTGATGTCCCACTTGTCTTTAATCCTTTTTCCCAGCTTGTTCAGCCTGAACTGACTGTCGCGTATGGGCTCACCGATACAAACAGCACTTCTGACAGAAGTTTCTTTCAGATCGATCTGGTTCTGTTCCGCATAATCGATCAGTTTCAGCAGAAATGAGGGAAGTGTGACCAGGACGGTGGGAGAGGTCCGGTGAATGGTGTCAAACTGGAGAACAACATTTCCCGGCCCGACCCGGATGATGCCCGCACCCATTTTTCTCAGTCCCAGGAAATAGGCCAGTCCTGCCATGAATCTTCGGTCCAGTGTCAGCATCAACTGGTAGATATCACTGCTGCTGCCGTCTGCGCAGGTAAAAGAGGCATATTCGTTATCCGCGAGCCGTTCCAGGTCTTTTTCGGTAACGGCAAAAGTGACGGGACTTCCTGTTGTTCCCGATGTGGTGATGTAATCAATGATCCTTTCCTTTTCCACGCAAAGGAAGTCCATATTCCGCTCCTGCAGCTCCTTTTTGGTGGTCACGGGTAGCATCTGCAGATCCCCGGTTGTTATAATGGCTTTCGTGTCGAAGCCGGAAAGGTGATCCTTGTAAAAAGGGGAATGCCGCATCACATAATCAAGCTGCTTGACCAGACGCTGGGACTGGTGGTTTGCGATCTCCCGGGTGCTTTTGAAAGACAGGGCTTTGTTCATCCTTTGGAATTAAAGTGTGGCTTATTTCAGGCGCTTCATGGCCTCCTCTACCTGCTCCCTGTCCACCTTCCGGGGGATTTCCAGGGAGAGGGACCGGTTATACAATGTTTCAGCTCGCTGGCGGTTCCCCTGCAGACGGCAAACCTCGCCAGCCAGGAAGTAGGGGTAGTAGAAGTGAGGATTCAGCAGCAGGTAATCATCCAGAAAGTTCTCGGGGACTTCCGAAACCTCCTTCTGCCCGATCATGGCCTTGATCTTTTTGGTTTCTTGCCGGTAGCGGTTAAACTTCTGGTAATCCTCAGAAAAGAGGAACGGATCCTCGGCAATGCTCTCCCCATTGCAAAAGAGCTGATCGGAGACTTCCGTGGAATCGGAAAATACCCTGTTCAGGTCGTAGCAAAGGTAAGTGCCCAGTTGGTAAGGATTTGCCGAGATCCACATCCTGAGTTCACCTGGTTCAAAGATCACCGAATGGTGGGCGATCAGTTGATTGACAGCTTTCTCGTTTCCCATCCCGATGGATTTGTCAGCAAGTCCCCTCTGGTCCCTCAGGATCTCTGCAAAAGAAGCCACATCGTGTACAGGCTTTTTATCAAGTAACTCTTTCGTTCTCTCCCAGCGGTATACGGAAGCTCCTTCGGCCTTGTTCTTCAGGGTAAGTTCAGAATTCCTGAAATAGTCACTTTGAAAATGGTTGGTCAGGATCAGTGTTTCCCCCCCCGGATCGTAAAGGGCCATGCCGTTCTGCGATTTTTCAATGACCACGGTCTTATTTTCTTTGGCAGAACTCACCAGGAAAGATTCTGCCACAAAGATCTCAACCTGTCCGGCAATTTCATAGGCCTCCTGAATATTCGATGCATACTGTAATATTTGCCGGGCCAGGATGGAAGTGGGTGTCTTTGCGGATTTCGGAATACCTGATTTGGCGGCATTGAGTGTAAGCACCAGACCCTGGTCATTCATTCCTGAGACCACACCAATCATCCCTCCCCAGGTAATGGATGCGAATTTGTAGCCCTTTTCAGGATGATAAAATGCTATGATCTTGTTCCTTGCAAAATCATCACCCATGGAGAAATCAAAATTCCTTCCCACCAGAAGCCTGCCATCCTCTGTCCTGCTTCCATGTATTCCGATGGCCGTGCATGCCACCAGATTCATGTTCTGCAAGGCATGTCCGATGTCATGCGCTGTATGGTAATTCAGGATCCGCTGGTAAGATGGCCCTATAAAACTGAAGGTATCTGAAGCATACAATGCCACTCCGTAAATCTCCTTCTGATATTCAATGGGTATATAGTCATCAAGTTTCCGGTTCATCCACACCACTACCTGCTTCAGAAATCTGAGATAGAAGTCTGACGGCACCATCTCCTGGAGTTTGTTGACGAAAACTTCCTCCTGGGTTTTGATCAGATCCACCGCCAGAATCCCGTTTTTCACTCCCAGTTCAAACGCGGAACCCTGAAGGTACATCTCCCATAGTCCAAACTCGTTCTTCTTCAGCCAGCTTTCCTCACAGGTATACATGTCGTTTCCAAGTTCCACCCGCTTCAGGTTCCGGGCGTAACCTTCATCCACCTTTGGGGGTTCGATGGTGATGGCCATCCTGAAAAGCAACACCAGGATGCTGATCGCAACCAGGACGATGGCTGTCCATTTCAGCAAGCCGGTTTTTATCGTGGGTCTATCCATTTCTTATCTTCTCTAAAAGTATACTGATATCCATAAAATTAGCACAAGTGAACAGCGCTGACACGGTGACTCCCAGTACACCATGCAAACCAACCCCTGAATTCTGCCCGGTCATGAAGAGGTTCGGAATTCTGGTATTGGGTGAAATATAGGACCTTCGCGGGTTGCTGCAATCTTTCAGAATTCCGTACACAGATCCTTCCGGGATTCCGGTATAGTCACGAAAGGTGAGGGGAGAGGCAGTGAAATATTCATCAATGGTTTCACGGATCTCACTGAATTTTGTTTCCACCAGGCTGATCAGGGCATCCGCCTTCCGCTTCTTGAAAGTTTTATATGCGTCACCCCGCTGTTCCACCCTGCTGTCTTCCCACTGTTTTACCTCCTCAAATTTCATAAATGTAGTCACAGTCAGGCTCTCTGCATAATCATGATTGTCCGGGTCCGGTGTGGTATACATAATGCAGGCCCCGGGCCAGTGGCCCGTTTTATAGTTTCCGGCATTCCACACATCCTTTGTCGTGGATATGAATACATTGGAATTGATGTTATTAAAACTCCCCCTTTTTAATTTTATATAGACACAAAATGATCCAACGGTGTTGTCCAGTCCCTCAATGCGGTTCACGTAAGCTTTCCTGAACCTGCCCGGTTCCACAAGCTTTACCAGTTGAGCCGGATGAAGGTTTGAAATAAAGGATCTGGCCTCTATTACTGAACCGTCACTGCACCTCACTCCGGAAGCATTTTTTTCCTTGAACAGGAAGTCAGCAACTTCCATTTTTGCATGAACTTCCCCACTATTTTGCAGGATGATCTTCTCCAGTGCACCGGCCAGATGATCCGTTCCTTTGCTGAATTTGTATGCACTCTGGATGTAGTGATAGCTGATGATGGCATGGGTGATCAGCGGAGATCGCTCCGGAACTCCCGCATAAAATGCACTGGTTACCCCCAGCAATGCCTTCAGATCCTCATTATCGGTGAGCTTATCTATAAAATCAAAGGCATTTACCTGTGTATACTGGGTTTCGGCATCATAGAGGTTTCTGAAATCAAGGAGATTCAACACATTGGTGCTGTTCCAAACCTTCACGATTTGTCCGAGATAGGCATCAATGGCTTTTGCTTCGCCCGGAAAGTAAGAGAGGAGCCTCTCCCTGTGCTTATCAATACCATTGGCATGTGAATAGACTTTATCCCCCATGTAGATGGTTTCATAGCTGGAGCTGTCAAGTTTCTCCAACCCGGTCTCATCAAGTATGTCCAGGTAGCTGAATACCTGGTGGAGAATCTGGCCCTCATCCATGGTGCCAACGTAATGCATGGCAGCATTAAATTTGACTCCCCTGCGGGTAAATGTCTGCAGGTTTCCGCCTATTTTGTGGTGTTTTTCAAGCACGCATACCCTGAAACCGTTTTTAGAGAGGATGGCTCCGCACAAGAGCCCGCCCAGTCCGCTGCCAATGATCACTACATCAAAATCCTTCCCTGTCATACAATCGCGCTATTATTTGGTGATTAGATAGGTGATATTGGAGGTGCGTCTGGAATGATCTTTCCTTTCATACCGGAATCCTTTGTCTACGATGAAGTTTTCAATGATACTGCCCGGAAGATAAGTGAGTTTGTACCGGGTTTTATTGAACCTGAAAATTCTGGTGGACTGGATCTCAGTGAATTTGGTATAGCGTGTTCTCCTTGCCAGTCTGGTATCCGCATCCCTTAAAATGACCATTCCGCCATCATGGATCAAATCCATGCATTGACCCAGGAGCTTGAGCTGAAGATCTCCGGGCATATAGTGAAGCACATCATTGAGGATATAAATATCCGCGTCGGGGATCTTCACAGAAGTGATGTCACCGGTTGAAAATTCAATATGCTCCATGTGAAACGCTACATTTCGTGCCACGGTTATTTTCTTTTCATCATAATCGATCCCGGTAATGCGCCTTTCACTGGAAATCAGGCCAAGCATGACGGAAAGAAATCCGTAACCGCAGCCCAGGTCCACGATGGAAGCCTCCCTGGGTATGATGTGGTTGAAGAAGGCATACTCCTTTTCAAGTCTCAGTTTTATTCTCAGGTACCACTCCAGTACCGGACCTTTATAGAGATATTGACTGATCAGCTTCTTCCTGTAATATAATGGTGTACCTACCTGTTTATCAAGCTCTCTGTACTGCTTCCGGTAGAATTCGGTGACCTCTTTTACCTGCGAACGGTAGGTTTTCATTCCCTCATATTCCATGGGCCGGGGTTTTATCCGCGGGAAGAATTTGATGGTAATGGCTCCCGGCTTCAGGATATGTTCTGTTTTCGGGAGACAATCATAGGCTCCGTGGATCATCACCGGCTGAATGTCCAGGCCAAGCATGCCGGCAATTCCGAAAGCTCCCTGGTGAAAACGTTTGATTTTTCCGTCAGGGGACCTGCTGCCTTCGGGGAAGGCAAGGATGGAGTATCCTTCACCAACTTTCTTCTGAAGTTTTTTAAAGTCATGGTCCAGCCCCTTGTAGACCGGGTAGAAATCAGCAAACCGGATGATGGTTCCATAAAACATGTTGTTCCAGACCCATTCGTTCACCAGGATGATCATTTTCGGGTGGAGACTCAGCATCAGTATAAGGTCCAGCTGTGACTGGTGGTTTGAAATAAGCACCGAGGGTTTGTCAAAATCCAGCAGTTCCCTGTTGATATATCGCTTCTTGATGAAGAATCCGATCCACGCTACGAACGAAGTGAAGTGATAGATGATCCGGCTTAACATCCTTTTCTTCGCGCTTCTCTTCACCGGAAGAATAATGAAACCAGGAAGGGTCACTGTGACCAGCAAAGCAAAACCAAGGAAAAGCATGAAGGTGACCAAGGTGCCCATGAAGCTGAAAAGTGTGACTGGCTCCAGCCTTCTCCTTCCGCCGCTTCTGGTAAGAAATCCGAACAGCAGGGGTAACAATGTATAGGAGATCAGTAGCACCGTGGTGATCCCGAAGATAGAGACTACGGCAATGGACTTAAGGGCAGGGTGTTGGGCAAAAATCAGCACCCCGATGCCTGCAATGGTAGTCAGGGCCGACAGAAGGATCGAAAGCTTATAGGGTGCCAGGCTCACATCCCCTTCCCTGTAATTGGCGATGATCCCGTTCATGATGAAGATGCAGTAATCAATCCCCAACCCGAATATAAATGTGGAGATGATGATGTTAAAAATATTGATTTCAATGTTGAACAAGCCCATCAAACCCAGGGTCCAGAGCCAGCTGATCATGATTGGGATAAAGGTGATCAGGGCGATTTCAATCCTTCCGAAAAAAAGAAGAAGGATCAAAAATACCACGATCATTGAGATCATAACCAGCTTGTTGAAGTCCTCTTTCAACACCTCAAAAAACTGGTTAATGAAATACTGGTTGTCAAAAATGATAAAATCCTTTGAAGCCCCCAGCCTGTTGAAGAGCTGCTCCTTCTGTTCCGGTTCCACCTTCAGGATGGAAACCACCGAAGTGACGCCATCTTCTGTATCCACGTAATTATCCAGGAACAAATCCATCAGGAGTTCATAGTCCTCCAGGGGAATGGGTTCGAACTCCCTGTTCAGCAGTGTGAAAAAGGATTCAAATGCATTTTCTTTGAAATGATAGTGAGCACCCTTGTTCCGAACGAAGTTTTCCACCCGGCTCCGGTCCGCTTCATCCCAAAACCGGTTCCACTTTTGAATCCGCTCTTTCTGCATAGAACCGCTTAGCATCAGTTCCGATACCGAGGATATTTCTGTGACCATACCTTCCTGCTTGCATGATTCGAGCAAAGCCCTGTTCACCTCAAGTTTCTTCAGTGCTTCCTCCATGGACGCTCCCTGTGTCACCAGGTAAACAGAGCTGTTGGCCACCGAACTGATTGATTTGAGTTTGGCTTCGGATGCAGCCAGTTGGTGGGTCAGGTAGTTCAATGTTGAAATATCCCCGTTAAAACGGATTTTTTGTGAGGTGAATGCAAACAGGATCGTCAGAAGAAAGAGCAGGGCCACCAGCACCCTGTTCTTTTCAAAACTGTATCCAACCGCCTTCTCGATGTATCTTATCCAGTCACCTTTCTCTTTTTTGCCAGGGATACTGCTTTCGTCTCCTATAAGCAACGGGGTTACCACCAGGACAGACAGGGCAGACAGTACCACGGCGAAAGCGGCAAAAATCCCGATCTGGTTCATGGCATCTGATTTAATCACTGACAGGCAGAGGAATGCCGATGCCGTAGTGAGACTGCTCATGATCAGCGGAATGGATATTTTCCGGAGGGTTTCATGCATGGAGCCACCTGTCCGGATATGGGTGAACAGGTGTAGGGAGTAATCCACTGTAATCCCGATGAAGATTACACCCACTCCCAGTGCAATGGCCGAAACCATTCCGTAGAGGAGCGTAAGCATGGCGATGGAAAACAGAGCGCCGATCATCACCGGAACAAACATAAGCACGATTACTTTGAACCTTCTGAAGAAAGCAAGAAAGACCAGAAAGAAGAAGCAAAGTGCAATGGAGAGTGTCAGAACTACATCCTTCTTAACCCTTACCGAATTTGCCACAGCCACAGCAGTTCCACCATAATATTCCACGGTGGTTTCCTGCATTTCATCCTCCAGTATTTCGATGGAGTGATCGATGAGTTCGATCAATTTCAGGTTCTCCAGGGTATTGGAACTGGGTTTGGCCGGATCCAGAAAAAAAAGAAGATGCTTTTTATCCCTGGTAAATATGGCTGAATTGTAGAGGATGAAATTGTCATCAAGCTGGAACTGATCCAATTTTTTCAACGCCAGGGGAGTAAGATTCAGTGGATCCCTGAGGATAAATTCTCCGGTGGCAATACCTGTAGGCGAAATAAGTGTCTTGAAGTCTTTTTCCAGGGTTTTTTCTATGGCATCTTCCGTGAGCAGATCACTGATCTCAGCGTAATCTCCATCCGTCAGGAAGAGAGGCAGGTTGTCATAGATAAAATCATACACACCCATCATGGCATCGCCGCCCACTTTAAAACTGATCTCTCTTACAAGCCCGGTATCCTTTTTAAGAAGATCAACCAGGAGTTCCGCATGTTCGATGAGCATTAGCGGATTGGTCCGGGATGAGTCCTCAAGGGAGAGGATGAATACAATCTGGTCGGCCAGCTCTGATTTGTCGAACACGGCGCTTATTTTGCTGATTCTCTGATCTTCAGGGATGATCGCATTCAGATTCTCTTCCAGTCTGACCCCGGAGGCAATGTATCCAGCCGCAACCAGGCACAGCAGGAAAAGAAGGAGGAAGATTCTCTTTCGTTTTGCCAGGTACCTGTTCAGGTTCACAAAGAAGCTCTGCATTTAACGTGATCTTTTAATCAGGATCAGGATCACATATGAAAGTGCTCCCATCACTATTCCTGCAATTGTTGCAAAAACAACAGCTCCGGTCAGGTACTGTTTCAGGTTCTGTCCGATGGATTCGAAATTCAGTTCGATGTCCACAGTCCAGCTTCCATTTCCAAGCACATAGCTGCCGGTCACATAGCTCAAATAAAGCACCAAAGGTATCATGGGCGGAATGCTGATGTTCGCTGCAATGAAAAAGATGGCCTTATTCAGCTTGAACAGATGTGCAAAAAAGAACCCGATAACCAGCTGATATCCCCAGACCGGTAAAATGCCCATGAATATACCAAAAGCTACAGAAAGCGCGATCATGTACCTGGGAGTATCACTTCGGATAATGTCCTCCCTGAAGATTTGTCTGATGCTTTTGTTCCGGTATTTCCGGAATACAAGCCGTGGCCTGAAATAAATCAGGCCCAGAAAAACCAGGAGCACGTTGAGAAGGCTAATTCTTAAAAAATCAGTAATGGGTCTGAAATGGCTGACCCTTTCTGCCGAAGGTGGATAGTAGACATCGATGGGGACCTCCACTATTTTTATTCCTTTCCATGATGCCTTGACCAGGATTTCAAGTTCATATTCGTATCTGCCCGAGAAGGGTTTTAAACCTTCCATGGCCCTGATGGGATAGAGTCTGAATCCTGACTGCGTATCTTTTATTTTCTGTCCTGTTTCGACCCTGAACCAGAAACTGGATAACCAGTTGGCAAACCTGTTCTTCCCTGGAACATTCTGATGCGTCAGCACCCTTGACCCGATGACCAGTGCTTCGGATTCATCATCCAGGGTGTGCAGAAAAGCCGGAATATCAGTGGGCCTGTGCTGGGTGTCAGAATCCATGGTAATGGCATGATCGAAGCCCAGGTCAAGGGCTTTTTGAAAACCGGCCTTGAGGGCCCCTCCTTTTCCATGGTTCTTCTGAAATGTAATCACATGGATGGTATTGAAATTTGACAGGATCTCACGGGTTTGATCTGTACTGCCGTCATTGATAACGATGATATCGCCGCAGTAGCCCAGAATGTCATTCAGCAGCCCCTCAATGAACCCCGCGTTGTTGTAAGTCGGCATGACCACACAACATTGATGCCTTTTAAAAACTTCCCTGGTCTTATTCTGCTCCACTACTGAATTCCCCCTTGAATTTTAAATACCTGGTATTGCCTGTGAAAAGCAACCCGTCCACTACAATGTTTTGTCCCTCTATCGAATAGCTGATTCGAACATTGATCTTCCTTGCCCGGTCCGGATGGTGAACAGCTGTGAACTTGATTTGTTTTGCCTTCGCCATGCGCAGGGGAGTATCGAATTCTCCCTGCAGAATCTCTTTGATCATCAGAACCTGACATACACCGGGCGTGACTGCAAAGTTTGGGAAATGGCCCCTGTACACGCTACTCTGCCTGTTCACCGAAACAATGGCATCGAAGGCATGATCCGCGTGGCTGATCACCTCATATGTATAGAGGTCACCGATCAGCATGGCCACCCAATTGATTCACCAGTTGAAGTGTAATATGCAGTTGGACGTGCTTATGCACAATCTCTATCTCCAGGCCGTTTGTCCGGACCATGTTAAATTTCACTATTTTGAATATCCCTTTTTTCGTGAGAATCCGGTAGGTCCCTTTTACCTCACTGTTGAAATACACATATTTCTTTTTCCTGTACCTGAATATCAGAAGCTCTGCCGGGAGTCCATCTTCAATGGTTTCGTCAAGCCCAAAAGATCCAACGGCAGACAAATCTAATAATAAGGTCCGGAAATCATTCTCCAGGGTTCTTAATATGGAAGGTTTGTTCAGAAATTCCTGTACGCTGACCACCTCGAACTGGTCATCCTTGTACCGAAGATCCAGTAAGTTAAGCCCCAATTCCGATAGAAACACCACGTGCGTGGAACTGTCAGGCATCGTTTTAATCAGGAAAAGCCCGGAATAGTGCTCTCTGAAAAACGCAATATGAGATTTGAAGAGCAAGGTTTCGCTACTGTCGCCCAGGGGCCTGAATTTTGCCGCCGGGATGCATTCTGCCTGCTCAACCTGATCCAGTCTGGCCGACGGACTGCATGAATGGAAAAGCAGGTTAATAAGCAGTGGTAAACACAGCGTTGGGAATAATCTCATTGATGCTCCTGTCAATAAAGGTGATCACTGTAAAGTCTTTCTCGCTCTCCCTCATGACGATTTCAGATACCATCAGGTCTGCTTTATCGAAATATACCTCCATTTGATCGATCACATCTCTCATCTGGATTTCCCTGGGGACAAGTTTCAGAAGATATTGCTGTTCATTTTCAAAGGCATTCAGATCAAATTTGTCCCGCTCCATTAAATTTCCCTGAACCATTCCGATGATCAGGTCGTTGATTTCCCTGAAGGCTGCATTGGATTCAATATCATAGGTACTGATCTGTTCACCGTCTTTGATCTGGAACTTTCCACCATGGATAATAATGGCATATTCAAAGGGTTCCTCATAGGCCCATCTCAGGTTGTTCTCCTTGCGGAACCAGAACTTGCCTTTGCTCAATATGGTCTCGTCAAGGTATTCAAGCTGCTTTTTCTGAATGAAACTGCTTTGAATGGATTCGATCTCCAGGGCATTTTGATTAATTTTCTCCATAAGTTGCTCCTGGTCGGCAACCGGCACAAACGTTCCCTGTCCGGCCGTTATGGCTATCGGCAGCAGGAAAACCGTAAGAATTGACACAAAAGACAGGCTTGTTTTTTTCAGTTTCATTTTTGATATAAAATATTGATCTTTTGCCCAAAGGTAGTAAAAGAAAATATTAGTAAATTTGAAGCTTTTCTGAGAATTGAATCCCGGATGTTAAGGAAATTGTAGCTAAATTTAACCTGCTCCCTAATAAAATGATTCGTGATAAAGATTAAAGCGAAGGAAACTCTGACACTAGAGGCAGCGGAGGCAATCATACTGGAGAAACAACCCTTTGAACTGGATAAAAAGAGTTTGGATCTTGTAGAAGAGAGCCTGAATTTCTTGCTTGATTTTTCTGTAGAAAAGATAATTTACGGGATTAATACTGGCTTTGGCCCCATGGCCCAGTACAAGATCGACGAAGATAAGCAGGTTGAACTGCAGTACAACCTGATCCGGAGTCATTCGGCCGGAGCTGGGGAGAACATTCCGGACCTCTATGTGAAGGCAGTCATGCTGGTCCGCCTCATGTCCATCATCCAGGGCAATTCGGGAATTCATCCCTCTTGTGTACACCTGCTGCAATCCCTTATCCTGAAGGATGTATATCCCTGCATACCCGAGCACGGTGGTGTGGGTGCCAGCGGTGATCTGGTCCAGCTATCTCATTTGGCACTTATCCTGATCGGTGAAGGTGAGGTTACTTATCAGGATGAGATTCGCCCCACCGGTGAAGTGTTCAGGGAGCTGGGGCTGGAGCCCATCAGTATCGTACTCAGGGAGGGGCTTTCCCTGATCAACGGGACATCCGTCATGACGGGAATCGGGATTATCAATGTGATCAAGGCCAAGCAGTTGCTGGACTGGTCCATTGTTGCATCGGCACTGATCAACGAGATCGTTCACTCCTTCGATGATCATTTTGCAAAGGAACTGAACCAGGTTAAGAAACATGAAGGGCAACGTTATATTGCCAGGATCCTTGAGCATATCCTCTCTACCAGTGACCTGATTGACCGGCGGGAGGAATATTTCTATACCAACAACGAAGAGGCGCGGATTTTTAAAAGAAAGGTCCAGGAGTATTACTCCCTCCGCTGCATTCCCCAGATCCTGGGGGCCATACATGACACCATTCGGAATGCAGAGGAGGTGGTGGTGAATGAAATGAATTCGGTGAGCGACAATCCCATTGTGGACATGGAGACCAGGAATGTATTTCACGGGGGCAACTTTCATGGTGATTATGTATCCCTTGAGATGGATAAACTTAAAATTGCAGTGACGCGCATCTCCATGCTTTCCGAAAGGCATCTTGCTTTTCTGTGCAATCCGAAACAGAACGAGCTGCTTCCGCCCTTTGTGAACCTTGGTCAGCTGGGACTGAACCTCGGAATGCAGGGGATTCAGTTTACATCCACCTCCACTGTTGCGGAGAATCAGGCACTGTCCAATTCCGTTTATGTTCATAGTATTCCAACCAACAATGACAATCAGGATATTGTGAGCATGGGTGCCAATTCGGCTTTGATTACCAAGCGGGTGATCGATAACGCATTCCAGGTTCAGACCATAGAGATGATCGCACTGCTTCAGGCAGTGGATTTCCTGAAGGTGGACCACAGATTATCGGAAACCACTTCAAGGTATTATAAGGAGATGCGCAAGGTGGTCCCCATGTTTGTCGAGGATACACCCAAACACAAGGATATTGAGAGGCTCAGGAATTATTTGTTTCATACGAAAGCCGTATTGCCAAAATAGGAAGGCATGAAGATTGCATTGGTTACAGGAGGTTCCCGGGGTATTGGAAAGGCAATTTCATTGAAGCTTTCCGAAGAGGGTTGTTATGTACTGGTGAATTACAGATCCAACAGGGTTGAAGCAGCGGATACACTGGACCGGATCAGAAAGGCCGGGGGTGACGGCGAACTGATGCAGTTTGATGTCTCAGATCCGGAAAAGGTAAAACAGGTGCTGGACCAATGGCATGAGGCAAATCCCGGGAAGACCATTGAGGTGCTTGTGAACAATGCAGGGTTGAACAGGGATAATCTGATGGTGTTTATGTCCGACAAAGAGTGGGAGGAGGTCATCGCCACCAACCAGCACGGATTTTTCTATGTGACCCGGCATTTGCTTCAGAATATGCTGGTCAATAAGAAGGGGCAGATCGTCAATGTTGTGTCTCTTTCAGGGCAGAAGGGTCTGGCTGGTCAGGTGAACTATGCTGCATCGAAAGGTGCAGTCATCGCTGCCACCAAATCGCTGGCCATGGAAGTTGGCAAGAAAAACGTAAGGGTAAATGCAGTTGCCCCTGGATTTATCTCTACCGAAATGACGGCTGGTCTGGATGAGAAACAACTTTCCATGATGGTCCCGCTGAGAAGATTTGGCACACCGGAGGAGGTTGCCGAGGTTGTCAGTTTCCTCGTATCTGATAAAGCCTCCTATATCACCGGTGAGATTATTTGTGTGAATGGAGGAATGCACAGCTAGCATGAACAAAAGAGTTGTCATAACAGGAGCAGGAATTTACTCAACCATCGGAAAGGATATGGAAGAGGTTAAGCAATCCCTTTTGACAGGAAGGTCCGGAATTGGTGTCGATCCAAGGCGGATCGATTTTGGATTCAGATCAAGCCTGACAGGGATTCTTGAACGGCCCAATCTGAAAGGGCTTTTGCCCAGAAGAATGCGGGTGGGAATGGCCGAACAGGGAGAATATGCCTATGTGGCTACCATGGAGGCGCTGGAGCAGGCCGGGGTCCATATGGACTTTTTGGAAACCAACGAGGTAGGTATCCTCTATGGGAATGACAGTTCGGCCATACCGGTCATCGAAGCCATCGACATAGTCAGGGAGAAAAAAGACACCACCCTGATCGGGTCAGGATCAATTTTCCAGAGTATGAACTCCACCATCACCATGAACCTGGCTGTTATCCTGAAACTGAAAGGGATCAATTTTACCCTTAGCGGTGCCTGTGCAAGCAGTTCCCATGCCCTGGGCATGGCCCACCTGATCATCTCCCAGGGTTTGCAGGAAATGATCATTTGCGGGGGAGGGCAGGAGGTGAATGCTGAGTCCATGGGAAGCTTTGACGGATTGAGCGCTTTTTCCGTCCGGATGGATCATCCTGCTGCGGCTTCGCGACCCTTTGACAGGGACCGCGATGGCCTGGTTCCCAGTGGAGGGGCTGCCACACTGGTTGTGGAAAGCCTGGATTCGGCCCTTAAAAGGGGCGCAAACATTCTGGGAGAGATAAAAGGGTACGGATTTTCATCCAATGGTGACCATATCTCGGTTCCCAATGTCGATGGCCCCACCCGGTCGCTGGAGCGCTGCCTGAAACATGCCGGGATGGCACCGTCTGAAATCGATTACGTCAATGCCCATGCCACCTCAACTCCGGTAGGCGACGCAAATGAGGCCACTGCCCTGGCCAACGTGTTTGGGGAAGCAACTGTACCGGTAAGTTCTACCAAATCAATGACCGGGCACGAAATGTGGATGGGCGGCGCAAGCGAGGTGATCTATTCCCTGATCATGATGCAAAATGAATTTATCGCTCCGAACCTTAATTTTGAAAATCCGGATGAAGCATCCGCCCGTTTGAACATTATTGCAGAGAAAACCGATTATCATATAGAAACCTTTCTATCCAACTCGTTTGGATTTGGAGGGACCAATTCTTCTTTGATAGTATCTAAATACAGAAAATAACAAACGCACAACTGATATGCAAAGGGCTGAAATTATTGAAAAAGTGAATGAGTTTTTAATTGAGGAGTTTGAGATTGAGGAGAGTGCCCTAGGACTGGATGCGCATCTGATCAACGATTTAGGAATTGAAAGTCTTGATTTTGTTGATATTGTAGTATCCATTGAAAAGGAATTTGGCTTCAAAGTCAAACGTGAAGAGATTACCGAAGTACGCACCCTGGATGATCTTTATACATACATTGAGAAGCGGGTCTAGAGATTCAAACAGTTACAAATCATGGTGATGCCCGGGTGGTCAGGTAAATCGAAAGGCGGGACTTTGGGATATCGTTTCTTCATCGCCCTGATCCGTTTTACCAGCATCAGAATTACATATTTCTTTACCCGGATGGTGGCATTTCATTACTTGGTTTTTTCTGAAAAATCTGCCATGAAATTCTATTTCAGGAAGATTCATGGATATGGGTGGTGGAAATCATTGACAAGCATCTACCGGAATTATTGCCTGCTCGGGGAGATCCTGGTGGATAAAGTGGCCATGCTGTCGGGCTCCAAAACAGATTACACTTTCAGTTTCGAGGGTGAGCAATACCTGCATGACATCAGTAAGCAGGGCAAGGGCGGCGTACTGATCGGAGCCCACATGGGAAACTGGGAGGTAGCCGGGCAACTGCTGGAGCGCATAGATACTCCTGTAAATATCCTTATGCTTGAGGCTGAACACGAGCATATCCGGAAGCTGCTGGACCGGGTTATGGAGAAGAAAAATATCAGGGTAATTCCCCGGAAGGAAGACTTCACCCATCTGTTTTTGATTGACGAGGCTTTCAAGAGAAATGAATTTGTGGTGATTCACGGGGACAGATACCTGCCGGGAACCAACACTGTATCGGTTCCTTTTCTTGGAAAGGAAGCCCTTTTCCCCACGGGACCTCTTTACCTGGCAAGCAAACAAGGAGTGCCTGTTTCCTTTGTATATACAATGAAAGAGACCTCAAGCCATTACCATTTCTATGCCTCTCCCGGAAAGGTTTTTCCATATCCGGCAAGAATGAACACAAGGAAGAGAGAGATCAGGGAGATGGTGGAGGCCTATGTGGCTTCACTGGAAAACATGGTAAATAAATATCCGCTTCAGTGGTTTAACTATTATCATTTCTGGAGCGAAGATCAGGTTGTACCTAAGTAACTATCAATGAAAATAAACTACGGCTCAGACAAGAAGAGTGCTTTGCAGGCAAAATTCGATGCACAGAAGATTGCCTTCGGGCCCATTATGTTTCAGGCTGCAAGGGCATTGCGTGATTTGGGGATTCTGAAACTCATCAGGCAGCACCGGTCAGAAGGAGTAAAACTGGAAGAGATTGCAGATGAGCTGGGGCTCAGTGTATATGGGGTGAAAGTATTGCTGGAGGCAGGCCTGAGCATGGAACTGGTCTGGGTTGAGGAGGGAAGATTTAAGATTACGAAAACAGGGTGGCATATCCTCAATGATGAACTGACCCGGATCAACATGGATTTTACCCACGATGTGACTTACCTGGGGATGCATAGCCTGATGGATTCCGTCAGGGAGGGGAAACCAACCGGATTGAAAACCCTGGGGGATTGGGATACCATTTATCAGGGATTGTGCCGGATGCCGGGCAAGGCACAGGAGAGCTGGTTTGCATTTGACCACTTTTACTCTGATTACTCCTTTTCTGAAATACTTCCTCTTGTGCTCGGGCCAGGGGTGAATCATCTCCTCGATGTGGGAGGAAACACAGGAAAATTTGCCATCCAGTGCGCAGGATTTAAAGAAGACATCAACGTGACCATCCTGGACCACCCTGACCAGATTGAAAGGGCCAGGGCGAATATCAGGGAACAGGGGCTCTCTGACAGGATCTCGGGTGTGGCCATGGATTTGCTTGACCACACCAGGCCTTTTCCCAAAGGATCTGATGTGATCTGGATGAGCCAGTTCCTGGATTGTTTTTCAAAGCAAGACATTGCAGAACTTCTTCGCCGGAGCAAAGAAGCCATGACCATGGAATCTTCGCTCTATATCCTGGAGCTGTTCTGGGACAAACAGAAATTCGAGGCCTCAACCTATAGCCTGCATGCCACTTCCCTCTATTTTACTAACATAGCCAACGGTTGCAGTCAGATGTATCATTCGGGCGATCTGCTGGAGCTTATTGAAGATTCAGGCATGGTTGTTGAGGAATCCTATGAGGAGATTGGCGTGAGCCACACTTTGTACCAGTGCAAGATAAAGCAATGAAAAAGATATCTGTACGAGATATTGATATTCTTGAACTTATACCACAAAGGCCACCTGTTGTGATGGTAGACAGACTGGTTTCCGTGACCGGCAGGAGTGCCACCTCTGTATTTACGCTAACCCGGGAAAACATTTTTGTGGACGGTGAGCTGTTTCAGGAAAGCGGCCTCATAGAGAATATCGCTCAGACTGCTGCAGCCCTCCATGGATATCAGACCCTGATTGAAGGAGGAGAGGTGAAGAAAGGATATATTGGGAGTATCAAGAACCTTGAGATCAGATATCTCCCTGTGGTGGGTGAGCAGTTGATCACCCGTGTAACTGAGGAGAACCGCGTGATGGGGGCAAGTGTTCTTACAGGTGAATCCAGGGTAGGCGAAAGAATAGCCGCCAGTTGTGAATTGAAGGTATTTATACAATGAATATAAATTAATTAGTTTATATTATGAAAAAATTAGCAAT
>Ga0315535_1000565_pt1 | contig 26277 bp, 19 predicted proteins | sample SalMarSW160220MG_2_FD_203092 | JGI IMG/M metagenome (GOLD analysis project Ga0315535, IMG submission 203092) | Salt marsh sediment microbial communities from the Plum Island Ecosystem LTER, Massachusetts, United States - Salt Marsh Sediment SW1602-20 ... | reverse complement strand
CGAACTCCAGTCTCGGTGAATCTCCGCGTGGGGTGCTGGGCAATGCCGTTACCGGTAAAGTGATCATTGAGGAGAGGGTCCTTCCCAGGTTGGGAACCTCCGTCCAGTGAACTCCATCCCCTTCAAAAGCACGCTGAAAATGACCTGCTTCCATGGAAACTATCCCGTTGTTATCAACAAAGAATTCCCTGTCAGGAAGTGCGTTACAGACTTTCCTGTTGTCCACTTTTACAAGCACAGGGACAGAAACATGGTCAGGTCCGCTGATTTCTACCGCTACCGTGTGGATTCCCTCCGGAGCCTGGTCCCAGTCAACCCGTAAATAGACGCGTTCCTGCAAATCAATTTCCAGGGTGGAGGAGGAAGGAATGATCCAGGAAACAGAGGGAGAGATGGTGCAATTGAACGCAAGGGTTCCCCGGTTGAAAATCTCAATGTAATATTCCTGACGGTTCAGGGCATCGAACGTCGGTAGTGAGGGCGAATCGCAACTTCCGGGCCAGACCTGGCCGGAGTACTCAACGGCGACTCCCATAAGCGCCTTTTCCGGAACAGCAATCTCCAGGATTTCAGGCATGTTGTTTTGTTCGGGCTGCTGCCAGTATTTGTAGCCGATATGGGTCTGGGACATCATGTGGTTCCATTTGCCTCCTGCAAGTTCCCTGTGGTATTGTTCCGTAAGCAGGCTGTCATTTTGAAACAGCTCCCTGGTCCTTTGGGCCACCAGATTGGTGGCCGATCTTCCCTGTGCTGCATATAGCTTGTTCATTGCAGCTGTGATGTACAATTCATTCAGGTTGGCACATGCTTTGACAGGGAACAGCACCAGTTGAAAGTAAGCATCCCGTAGCTCAGCAGGGATCTCCTGGTAGATGAAATCGGCAAGTTCCTCCAGCTCTTTGTACTCCAGCAGGACCCGGTCGGACTCCCTGAAGTGGGTCAGACTGTAGGTTTGTGGAGAGAGCAGTTCCGGCTTTCGCCTGGCATTGAACCGGGTATACCCGGCCAGGATCTCAGCCACCGGCTCTGCAAAGGTCTCACCGAATTGCTGAGCAGCCCATTGGATGTAATAATCCCTCAGGTTATCCGCTTGCCACCGGTCAGGATCCCAGGCATAATCCAGGAAAAACTGGATGGGGAGTTCCATGGGTTTGATGTCACCCACATTGACAATCCAGATCTGATTGGCTCCAAAGGCATGGGCCAGGTGCATCTGCTCCCACACCCTTTCAATCTGGTTGGTGTTCAGCCATTTATAATTTCTTGGCCCGCCCACATAGTCGAAGTGATAATAGATTCCGTATCCTCCGGCCCTTTCAGGGCTGCCAGGTTCCGGCAATTTCCTGATGTTTCCCCAGTTGTCATCACAGAGCAACAGGGTCACATCATCGGGTACCCGCATTCCTTTGTCATAATACTCCTGTACCTCTTTATAAAGGGCCCAAAGCTGTGGTGTCTCCTCCGGGGCTTTCCCGGTCACACGGCTGATGATGGCCCGTTGGTCAGCCACGATCTCCTCCAGGAGTGATATGGCAGTCCCCTGGGTCATGGGTTCATCCCCGTCCCCGCGCATGCCCAGCGAGACAATGCTTTCATGATCCCCCATGCGCCTGATCCCTTCTTCCCAGAAGGCCCGGATGGTATCCCGGTTCTTCCTGTAATCCCAGGGGCCGTTTCCATACCTTGCCCACTCCACATGGGCCCGCATGAGCGGTTCATGATGCGTGGTACCAATGACCACGCCATATGCATGGGCCAGGGGAGCGTTCAGGGAATCGTCATCGTAAAAGGCCCTGCCCCACATGGCCGGCCACAGGTAATTGCCTTTCATTCGCAGGATCAGCTCGAACACATGGGCATAAAACGCATGATTGAATGATCCGTAATTCTCTTGCACCCAACCGGCCAGGGCAGGTGCTTCATCATTGATGAAGATTCCCCGATATTTCACTGCCGGTTCGTGCAGGATATAACGACCGGGGATAACATATATTTCATCCCGGTGGATGGGTGTAACGTCCGCCCAGAAATACCAGGGTGAAACCCCCATCCGGGCGCTGCACTCGTAGATCCCGAAAATGGTACCCCGCCCGTCACTCCCTGCTATAACCAGGGCTCTGGCCACACCAGGGAAGGGATTCCTGACTACAGTGGTCACCGAGGCTTCCCACTTTCCCTTTACAGACGATACATCCAGCAACCCCTTTTCAACCAGGTTGTCAATGAGGGGATTCATTCCGATGGTTCCTGCCAGAATGATGTTGCCCTTCTCTACGGCCTCCTCACCGGGGACTTTTTCCAAAAACCGGGTATCAGGCAGGATTCCTGTCACCCTTTGTATGTCTTCCTGAAAGTTATCAAGCGCAATGATAACGCCTTCGTCCTCCCCCTTTGCAAGCCAGATGGGACATGCCGTCCCCCCTGAAACCAGAGCCATTTTTTTGTTTGATCCTTCGAAAGAGATATAACCGGTATCCGCGTTATGATCTACCGGTTCTGACTGGCAGCCCCATAAGGACAAGATGATTAATACCAGGCCGAGGTACCTCATAATGAAGTTTTCTAGTTGGACGATTTCAGTCCGATCACAGCGTCGAAAGCCGGTTTCGGGTTGCCTTGGCGGTCAAAAAGCAAAGGGTAATTGGTCCTGCCCCGGACGGGCCAGTTGTTCTTCCATGATACACCGTCATGGACACCCCAGAAGGTGACCCGGTCGATTTGATCGCTGTGATCCAGGAACAGCCCAAAGAGCGCTTTGTAGCGCATGGCAAGCACATTTTGAACCGAATCGGGCAATCCTTCCCTGTATGGGTTCAGCCACTCCTCCATTTCAAATTTTGTGCTGATATCCGCACCGGCATCATCCCCGGGAACCGGTAGAACGGTCACCTCCACCTCCGTGAAACTAACCTGAAGTCCGAGTGCCGCAAAGGCTTCGACGCTGGCTTCAATTTCTTCCAATGGCGGATTCTCCAGGTGGTAGTGGCCCTGCATGCCGATGCCATCGATCTTTATCCCTTTGGATTGCAGGTCTTTCACCAAGTTTACCACACCATCCCGTTTGACTGGATTGGGCAGCGAGTAATCATTGTAGATCAGCTCAGCATCCGGATCGGCTTCATGGGCATAGGTGAACGCCTTCTCAATGAAATCCTCTCCAATGATTTGATACCAGAGAGAGTTGCGGAAACCCCCGTCATCCCCGATGGCTTCATTGACCACGTCCCAGCCGTTCACTTTTCCCTTGTACCGCCCCACCACGGTATAGATGTGGTCTTTCATTCGCATCAACAGGGTATCCCTGGTCGTCAGGTTGCCCGCGGCATCCTGAAATACCCAGCGCGGGGTCTGGCTGTGCCAGACGAGCACATGGCCCTGGAGAAACATCTCTTTTTCCTCAGCAAATTCTACCAGTTTGTCAGCCAGTTCAAAATTGTATACCCCTGGCCGGGGATGGATCCGTTCCCATTTCATGCAGTTTTCGGCTGTCAGTGAGTTAAACTGCGTTTCAATGATTTTCGCTGACAATGAATCTTTGCCCAGAATCTGGGATTTGTTCAGGGCTGCACCTATGAGGAAATCGTCCCGGAACGCCTGTTTGAGAGAAAGTTGTTCTGCTTTCGGAGGGTTGCAGGAAGTAAACAGGATCACAAGCATGAATAGCATGCCGGCCATACCGTGTTTTCCAGTGGTGATGTGATTGTGGTTCATATTTGTATTGTTAGGATTTGGGATTCAGATATAAAAAGGAAAGATAAGAAAAAAAAGGGATGCAATCGGTTGCGAAAATTTGCAAAATTCCTTCCTGGAAGTGATATATAATGTTTAAAGGGCTTTATTTCTGGATATCAGTTCGTTGATAGCCCGCACCGAGGCGGCCGACCGCAGGTTGTCCGGAGGTGTGTTCATGCAGTAATCAACCAGCTGGTCGATGGTTGAAGTGGCCACATGCATGCGGGTATCCGAGGAGGCATAGTAGATAAAAACCTTGCCATCATCATCAGCGATCCAGCCGTTGGTGAACAGCACATTGGATACGTCGCCCACCCGCTCTTCCTTCAGGGGGCCCATAAACAGACCTGCAGGTTTATGAATTACCCTTGATGGATCATCCGGTGCGGTCATGAACATATAGAGGGTATACCGCAATCCGGCGGCACAGTTTCGCACACCGTGGGCCAGGTTGAGCCATCCTTTTTCAGTTTTAATAGGAGCAGGGCCCTGACCGTTTTTCAACTCATAGATGGTGTGATAGGTCTTTGCATCCATGATCTCTTCCTTTTTCACTTCAGCGTTGACCATGGAATCTGAAAGGCCGAAGGCAATGCCGCCACCTTTCCCGGTATCGATGAATCCGTCCTGGGGCCTGGTGAAAAAGGCATACTTTCCTTTGATGAACTCAGGATGCAGTACCACATTGCGTTGCTGTCCGCCATAGGTAATCAGGTCGGGCAGGCGCTCAAAGTCAAGAAGGTCTTTGGTTCGTACGATGCCTGCTGCAGCAACAGCGCTGCTGGTATCACCATCAGGGGCAATGGGATCTTTGCGTTCTGTACAGAACACGCCATAGACAAAGCCATCTTCATGTTCGGTAAGCCTCATGTCATATACATTGGTGTCGGGGTCTTCGGTCTCCGGCAGTGAGATGGGCCGCTCCCAAAACCTGAAATTGTCCACCCCGTTGGGACTTTCCGCGATGGCAAAAAAGGATTTCCGGTCATTGCCTTCGCCCCTGACTGCCAGCAGGTACTTTCCCTTCCACTTGATGGCTCCCGAATTAAAAGCCGCATTGAACCCGATCCGTTCCATGAAAAACGGATTGGTCTCCGGGTTGAAGTCATACCGCCACTCCATGGGGAAATGGTCACGGGTCAGCACGGGATACCTGTACCTGTTGAAAATCCCGTTGGTACTGAATATGGCCTCATTTTCCCGTGTCAGAAGTGCCTCGTGTTCCTTGCGGATGGATTCCATGCGTTCAGCGAATAATTCATTTCTCATTTTTCTTCTGCTTTTATAGTTTCTTCTATTCTCCGGATCATTTCCATGCAGGCCCTCCCATTGTGGTAGGGGCACTTCCAGAACCCAGCCTTTTCCTTCTCTTTTTGCGGATTCCCATCCTTGTCCACACTCCAGTACCACTCTCCATGTTCACGGTCAATGAGTTTTCGGCTGATAAAATCCCAGCTAAGCATTGCCCTTTCAGCAAACTCCTGGTCTCCCGATACCTGGTAAGCATTGAAATATCCCACCATGGCCTCGGCCTGCGGCCACCAGTGTTTATCCGTATCCAGATGGTTCTCTTCCGGGAAGCACTCATAATAAAGCCCGCCATCCGCATCCATCCCGGTCATGTTCTTCCTGGCCATCTCCACAGCCAGTTTTGCGGTCTTCCCAATCCTTTCCGGGTCATCCAGAATCTCAGCGGCCTCGTGGAGCAACCAGGCACATTCAATGTCATGGCCATAGGAGATCAGGCTCGAACGCAGAATCCAGTCATCGTCGAAGAAGAGGTTCAGGTGATAGCTCTCCCGGTCCACAAATTTATCCAGGAAGAGGTCAATCACATTGCCCAGCGCCTTTTCCAGCCGGGGGTTTTTCCATGTTCTGAAGAGCTTGGCGTATGCCTCCAGGATGTGAAGGTGGGTATTCATGGTTTTGCTTTCATTCTGGTCCTTGTCGCTGAGACGCAAATCCTCCACAGGGTCCCACTCCCTGGAAAGCGCATCTGTATAACCGTTCCGACCCTTGTCAAAGGCATGATCTTCAATGTCTCCGAACAGTGAGATGGCAGTTTCCAGTGCTGCATAATCCCCACTGGCCACGTGGTATTCAGCAAGGGCATAGATTGTAAATGCAATGGCATAGATCTGCTTTCTGGATGCGGTGACATTGCCCAGGTGGTCCAGTTCCCAGAATACACCGCCGAATTCCCTGTCCAGGAAATGTTCCATGATGTACCGGTATGCTTCGCCGGCGGTTTCAAGGTACGCAGGATTGCCAACCATCCGGTAGGCAGCTGAAAAGGTCCAGAGGATACGGGCATGCATGATGGCCCCTTTCCCGGCCTTTTCCACCACCTGGTTGTCATGGGTGATGTGACCGTGGAAACCGCCTTCTTGCCGGTCGGGTGAATGCTCCATCCACCAGGGAAGTATGTCCTCTCGCAATTCCTGCTCCAGTGCTTTGCCCAAGCGGTCCAACCTGTCTTTCATCATTTTACGGCAGGTTTGTCATCGGGCAGCCTGTCCCACCAGGTCTTTTTCATAATCACAGCACAGACCGCGATAATGGCCAGTGAGATTCCCAGGGGCAATACCCTTTTCAACACGATGTAGATGGGGAAGATCACCAGTGCGGTCTGCGCAATGGTTCCCACAACGATGTTGAACATGTCCATTTTGAAATCTTTGTTGCGTTTGAAGGTGGGATCTTCGGCCACCACTTTGTCGTGGATGGGTTTCCAGAAACCCCAGGGCTTTACATTTTTATAAAAGTTCTTCAGGGTCTCTTCATCGGTGGGTGGTGTCCTGAAGGTGCCAATCAGGGCAGCTACCAGGGAGATGGCCACGATGAGCGGGAAATAGTAGAGGTCCAGGAAAGTAAAGATCCGGCTGAAGATGAGTGCGGCAATAATTCCCACGAACATTCCCCAGAAGAACCCTGAACCGTTGAACCTCCACCAGTACCATTTTAAAATATTGGAAACCACATAGCTGCCCCACAGGGCCGATACGATCCATTGCAGCACACTGTTCACGTCCAGCGCAAAGAACCCAAAGAACACGCTGATGGCAACCACCAGGATCCCTGTCAGATAGTTGGTGCGGCTCATCTGTTTCCGGGAGGCATCGGGCCGGATGTATTTCAGGTAGATATCATTGACGATGTAGGCCTGGGCCGCGTTGAGGGTCCCGGCAAATGTGGACATAAATGCCGCCAGGAGCCCGGCCAGCAACAGGCCCATGAATCCCACCGGAACAAACTCACTGATGGCAGATGGCAGGATCTGCTCGAAATCAATCCGGTTGCCCACGATCAGGTCCAGCTTGTCGTAAAAAAGGAGCCCCAGAACACCGAAACCTGCGATCATAAAGTACCTGGCAGGCATCAGCACCACCGAAACAAAACCAGACATCTTCGCGGCCTCTTTGGGCGACTTGGTGGAGAGGATCTTTTGCATGTCATAGTTGGGGGCCGGTCCGGCCATACTCACAAGGATCCCTTTGAACAGCACCATGCTGAAGAAGATCCCGAACAGGGAATATCCGTCACTGGCAATTTTGTCATTTACCTCGTCGATGATCCCGGTCCAGTCCAGGTCCAGCCTGGCCCGGAAGAAGGGATTCATCCAACCGTCGGGAACCACAAGCGGATTGTCGGTGAGCGCATTCATGGCGATCACACCAATCACAATGGCCGAGATGGTCATGATGGAATACTGGATCACATCGGCCCAGACGATGCTGGACATTCCTCCCAGGATGGCATAGAACATGGCAAACAATGTAAATACAATTCCATACACATGGGCCACATATTCGGGGGGTACATGGAATGGAACATAGGGAGATACCACCTCCCATGGAATAAAGATTTCAACGAATTTGCCCAGCCCGATAAACCCGTATGTGAGAAAACCCAGGCAGGAGATCAATGCAAAAGTCACCACAATCCAGTGGGACTGAACACCACCACGCCCCGATCCAAACCTGGTTCCGATCCATTCGGCACCCGTGGTGGCATTGGACCTGCGCAACCAGATGGAGAGGAACACCATCAGGAAGATCTGGTTGAAGACCGGCCACAGCCAGGGGATCCAGATTGATTTTAAACCATATACAAAGGCCAGGGTTACCAGCCACATGGTTCCGGATATATCAAACATCCCTGAAGCATTGCTCAGTCCAAGCATGTACCACGGCAATTTGTTCCCGCCCAGCATGTAGGCAGATTTATCCTTCTGGGCACGCTTCTTCATGACCAGGCCGATCACGATGGTGGAGGCCAGGTAGGAAAGGATGATCAGGATGTCTAATAGAGTCAGTTTCATGTGTAATAGGTAAAAGTTAAATGATAGTGGATAGTAGTTATTGGGTTAATAAGGGTTTGGGTTATTGGGTTATTAAGGGTTTGGGTTAGTGGGTTATCGGATTGGTTTCAGAGGGTAAAAATATTAAAATAGTAAAACGGTTCACCTAAAAAATATAGATAGTGTCTTTGCGAAAATAGAAATTATTATTCAATCCAATCCGAGATTAGCATTTGACTGTAACCCTCATGAAAGTATATCCAAGTTGCTTTGACTGTGTTTTGTCGGTATCCAATCTTTGTCTGACGTCTTTTTGTCTTGAGGTACTCATCTCGGTAGTGTTGTCTTGCAGCTTCTACCCGAACAGAACTTTTGCCACTGTCAAAAGATCCGAAGCTCATAGCGGGAGTGAAACTGGGCATTATATTGCTCCCAGCTTTATACACGCTTGCGAAATTGAAGTAATCAAACTGGTGGGTGATGATCGGTGGGTGGTGTGGGGGTCAGATTTTTTGAGTTTTTGGGTAACAATATTCCGCTCATCCTGATTAAACTATATTGTGTGGTTGAATTAGTATTAATATAAATAGTACCATGAATTATTTAGTAATGTTAGGCTCTGATATGTTCTATGGAACAAATGGAATCATAACAGTTCAAGTTGGCAACAGACTTGTTGAATTTTTGAGGATTCGAGAAATCTTTAAAGTCCGTTCCACTGGATCTTACCTTGCGGTGGATTGTGACATTAAGGATAGTGATAATATTGGAGAAGTTAAGCTAGTTAAAAGTAAACCAGTAGTTCAAAGTGATGATATTACTAGTTCATTCGACATCCAGGAAACAGTAGTTAAAAGAAAAGATGGAAGTATAATAATAAAGGTTGAGCAACTTGACTTAAACAATATTCCGTTACCAGGATATGAACCTGTTAAAAAGGCTTTATCACTATTCCCTAATGATGCGTTTGGTTTTATTATGGAAGACCTTAATTCGATATCAATTGATGCGGTTATTAAGATTACAGGAGACTTCTATGCTGGGCAATACCACCTAATTATTAGAGATGATAATTCAACCATTGATGGATATAAGACTGGTGGAAACTTATTGATAGGTACTCAGGGTATGGAACTGACAAATAGAGGTTTTATAGTATAAAATAGGCAGTGGATAAAACATGGCCAGTAGAAATTAATGAAATCATTTCCTTTCATCTACAGTTCGCAAGGGAAGTGATGGAACTGGTTGGCGATAGGTGGGTGGTGTGGGTGAATTGAGAGGAAAATAAAGGCGCCAGGAAAAGCAGAAGATAGGAAAGTGGAAGCTCACTCATGATGGACCAGACGTCTGCTTCCCTAAGCCTGCCTGCTTTGGGCAGTGCTGTTTTGTTATTCTCCGCGATTCTCCTAAATTGCATCTTCCTTTGATACATGCCAAAACGACTCAATCACAAATATGCCGGTTCTGAAAAGCATCAACCCATACGATCCCCTGCGGGAGGTTAACCATCCACAGGTGTCAGACATCAACCTGACTGTGTTGATTGGAAGGGCTCGCACGGCTTTTGAAGTATACAGGCAAAGCTCCTTTGGGGAACGTGAAGCCCTGATGAACAGGGTGGCGGTGATCCTTCGTGACCGAAGCAGGGAATTTGCAGAATTGATTACCCGGGAAATGGGGAAACCGGTGAAGGAATCCGAGGCCGAGGTCCGCAAATGCGCCTGGGTTAGCGAATATTATGCGGCCCATGCTGAAGAATTCCTGCATGAGCGGATGGTCATCACCGAAGCAGATGAAAGCAAGGTTCTCTTTGAACCCATGGGGCCCATACTGGCCATCATGCCATGGAATTTCCCTTTCTGGCAGGTATTCAGGGGTGCTGTGCCTGCTCTGATGGCAGGAAATACGATTCTTCTGAAGCATGCCTCCAATGTGCAGGGATGCGCCGGGGCCGTCGAGGAAATCTTTGGTGAGGCAGGTTATCCGGAGGGTGTTTTCCAGAACCTGGCTATCTCTTCCGACCGGGTAGCCGGGGTGATCGCCCATGAATATGTCCGGGGTGTGACCCTGACCGGCAGTGAAGCTGCCGGCAGAGCAGTGGCGGCCCAGGCGGGCCTTCACCTGAAGAAATGCGTCCTTGAACTGGGCGGAAACAATGCCTTTGTGGTACTGAATGATGCAAACCAGGAGTTGGCATTGAATATTGCGCTGCCGGCGAGGCTTCAAAACGGGGGGCAGAGTTGTATTGCTGCCAAACGGTTTATCCTGGAATCGTGGATTGCGGAGGATTTTATTCCGGCCCTGGCAGGCCGAATCGGTAAACTGGTGATGGGAAATCCCATGGAGGAGGGAACAGACCTGGGTCCGCTCTCCTCGGTTAAACAGGCCGAGGAGGTAGAAAAACAGGTGCGTGAATCGGTGGAGATGGGAGCAAAACTGATCACGGGAGGGCACAGGGACAAAGCTTTTTTTGAACCCACCCTTGTTACCGGGGTGAAACCCGGCATGCCGCTGTTTGATCAGGAGGTATTCGGGCCAGTATTTGCAGTCACAGAAGTGAGTTCACCTGATGAGGCACTGAAACTCTCCAACCACTCTTCCTTTGGTTTGGGAATGCAGGTCTTCACCCAGTCGGAGGAGATGAGCAGGAAATTTGTCAGTGAGACAGAGGAGGGTGCTGTATTTATCAATGCCATGGTTAAATCAGATCCAAGGCTTCCGTTCGGGGGGGTGAAGAATTCAGGTTATGGCCGTGAACTTTCCATGGAAGGAATCAAAGAATTTGTTAACATAAAAACAGTCTGGATCGACTAAATATGAAACACTTACTATTAACTTTTGCCTTTAACCTTCACCCTTTAACCTTTAACCTTTCAACTTAATGAATATACATAGAATCGCAGTCCTTGCACTGATGCTGTGTTCCCTGGCGGGAACCTTGGCTCAGACCGGAACCATAACCAAACCGTCCGACTATTTCGGATTTGAGCCCGGTTCGGACCGGAATCTTTTTACCTACGAACAACTTGTAAGTTACCTGCAGGAGCTGGACCGGCAATCGCCCCGGATCAAAATGGAGGAGATCGGTGCCTCACCCGAGGGACGGACCATGTACATTGCATTTATCTCCAGTGAGGAAAACATCAGCAAGCTTGGTGAATACAAGGTCGTCAACAGGGAACTGGCCCTGAATCCGGAAATAAAAAAAAATGAACTGGATAAAATGACCCGTGAGGGAAAGGTGTTTGTTCTGGCTACCCTCTCCATGCATTCCACCGAAGTGGCGCCATCACAGGCAGCCCCACTGATTGCCTATGAATTCGCCACTACTTCTGATGAAAAGAAGCTGGAATGGCTGAACAATGTGGTTTATATGCTGGTACCCAACCACAATCCGGACGGAATGGATCTGGTCGTGAATAACTACAAGAAGTATGTGGGCACCAAATATGAAGGGGCCTCCCTTCCCCAGGTGTATCATAAATATGTGGGACACGACAACAACCGTGATTTTGTGATCCTCTCCCAGGATGACAACAGAGCCATCGCCAGGATCTTTAACCAGACCTGGTTTCCACAGGTGATGGTGGAAAAGCACCAGATGGGAACCACCGGTCCGCGCTATTTTGTGCCGCCCAACCATGATCCCATTGCCGAGAATGTTCCGGCAGGGATCTTCCAGTGGGCTGGCGTATTCGGTCAGCACATGGTCACGGATATGACAGCAGACGGTCTCGCCGGAGTATCCCAACACACCATCTTTGATGATTACTGGCCCGGATCCACCGAGACATGTATTTGGAAAAATGTGATCGGATTTCTTACCGAGGCAGCCAGTGCCCAGGTAGCCACCCCCATTTACGTTGAGCCTTCTGAACTGGTTGTAAGGGGCAAAGGATTGTCCGAATACAAGAAGAGCGTCAACATGCTTCTTCCCTGGGAGGGTGGATGGTGGCACCTGGGAGATATCGTGGATCTTGAGATCTCATCCACCATGTCCATTATCAAAACAGCTTCCCTGTACCGGGAAGACATACTCAGGTTCAGGAACCGTATGTGTGTTGAGCAGGTTGAGATGGGAAAGAGTGAGGCCCCTTACTATTATATCATGCCTGGGGATCAGCATGACAAGGGAGAGCTGGTCAACCTGGTCAACCTGATGAAAGAGCAGGGCGTGGCTGTGTACGCCCTTGATAGTGAAGTTGTTATTGATGGCAGGCTTTACGCAAAAGGTGATGTGGTTATCCCGCTTGCCCAGCCCTTCAGGGCCTTTATCAAGGAGGTGATGGAAACCCAGGAGTTCCCGGAACGCCACTATACCCCGGAAGGAGAGCTTATCCAGCCTTATGACATTACCAGCTGGTCACTCCCCTTGCACAGGAGCGTTACCTCCCGTCAGATCGATACCCGCAGCAGCGGGGTTGAATCTAAACTGAGTCTGGTTCAGGGTACTTACTCGCTCAATTCGGGTGAAGAGACCATGGCACACAGCATGGTGCTGCCGGTGAATTCCAATGAATCATTCAGGGCTGCTTTCCTGGCCCTTGAAAAGGGATTGAAAGTGAAACGCCTGAAGGCAGACCTGGAAATCAGGGGGGAGACCTATGGCAAGGGAAGTTTTGTCGTATACCTGGATCCCAAAAAGAAAGAAGCCGGTGATGCAGTCCTTCAGTCCATGCCCTTTACCCCGGGATTGATTTCCGATAAAAGGGCCGTGGATGGTGATCCGCTGGATATGCCCAGAATCGCGCTGGTGGAGACCTATTTTCATGACATGGATGCCGGTTGGACCAGGTACCTGTTTGATAGCTATCACATTCCCTTTACCGTGCTTCATCCCGACCAGTTTCCCGGAACCGACCTGGCAGGGGAATTTGATGTGGTGATTTTTCCCGATACGGACAAATCGATCCTGATGACCGGGAAGCAGAAAGAAGGGGATTCCTATTACATGGGGGGGTATCACCCCGATTATGTGAAAGGGATGGAAAAAGAAGGTTTGGAAAAGCTGATGACCTTTAGCGACCAGGGTGGCATCATTATCGCCTGGGGCAGGTCAGCCAACCTGTTTGAAGGCAACCTGAAAATCAAGGGGAAGGATCCGGAAGAGGAGTTCCAGCTTCCTTTTAAGGACCTGTCACCCCAGTTGGTAAAGGATGGATTGTATGTGCCGGGAAGCCTGGTGAAAGTAAACCTGATTGCAGATCATCCCCTGACCCTGGGGATGCCCGGGCAGATCGGCGTATTCTCCCGTGCACGTCCCGTATTCCAGACCAGCATCCCCATGTTCGATATGGACCGCAGGGTGATTGGCTCCTATCCGGAGAAGGATGTGATCATGAGTGGATACGGAGCCAAGAGTGAGAAGATGGCCAGCAAGGCAGCGATGATCTGGATGAAGAAGGGAAAAGGGCAGTTTGTTTTTTATGGATTCGGCCCCCAGTTCAGGGCATCCACCCAGGCTTCATACAAGCTGCTGTTCAACGCCATGCTGCTGGAAAAGGTCAATTAGGCAATATGTCTTTCTCTTTGTCCATTTCCGAATAGATCTCGCGGATCTCTTCCCGGAGTGAATCGACATCCCAGGAACTGTCTGTGTGGTGAGAAACATCATCCTGCTCGGTCCGGAAGATCTCTTCCAGTTCGCTGGCATATTTCTTGGTTTCGGACAGGTACTTTTTTTCATCTTCTCCATAGTGCTGGCTAAGTTCCTTGATCACCATGCTGTTGTGTTTTCTGAAGGCTCTGGCCAGCCTGTGGGCCTGGTATTTTTGATAACCCAGTTGGTTCAGGACCTTGATGCCCAGTTGCAGTGAGGATTCGAAGGTATCCCTGTCAAAACCATCCACCTTTCTTTTCAGAAGCTCATAGGTGTGCTCCATATCTGTGGCCCGGGCCAGGATCTTCAGGTTGGGATAGTGCCGTTGTACCAGGTCGATGATCTGAAGCGATTTCTGCTTGTCATCAACAGCTACCACAATCACTTTTGCCTGACTGCATCCGGCCGCTTTGAGCAGGTCAGCCCTGGATGCATCTCCATAATAAACCTTGAATCCGAATTTTCGCAATACCTGAATGTTTTCCGGATTGTCATCCAGGATGGTGGCCTTGATTCCATTGGCGATCAGGAACCTTCCGATAACCAGGCCGAATCCGCCAAAACCGGCAATGATCACAGGATTATCCGTCTCCTCGATTTCATCATGCTCGGGTTGGTTCTGGTTTCGTACCACCAGGGGTTCCACCACCTTGTCATTGAAGAGCAGGAGAATGGGAGTGATGGCCATGGAGAGGGCCACTACTACAAAGAGTATTCCTCCAATGGGGCCGGTCACCACCCCTTTCTCAAGTCCGAATGCGACCAGAACAAACGCAAACTCCCCTCCCTGGGCCAGGGAAAATGAGAAGAGCGTGTTCTGTCTGCTCTTCAGCCCAAACCCCCTCCCCAGGATAAACAGCACCATGAACTTGATACCGATGAGCAAAAAGAGAAGTCCAACAATTGTTCCGGGCATCTTCAGCAACAGATTAAAATCAATGCTTGCTCCCACGGAGATAAAGAACAATCCCAGCAAGAGCCCTTTAAAGGGTTCAATATCGGCTTCCAACTCGTGCCTGTATTCGTTGTTGGCCAGGACGACACCGGCAAGAAATGCTCCCAGGGCAGGGGACAATCCCACCAGGTTCATGAGCATGGCTATGGCAATGACCATCAGCAAGGCTGTGGCAGTGAAGATTTCCCGAAGGCCGGTGCGGGCAATCACCCGGAAGATATACCGGGCCAGGTACCTTCCGGCAAAGACAATTCCTGAAATGACCACCAGGATCAGTCCCACCTGGAACCAGCCTGTGATATCACGTCCCAGGAGTTGCCGGGCCCCTTCAGCATGGGCCGGATCTCCACCCGGATGGAAACCTGCCAGCAAAGGCAGCAGGGCCAGTATGGGGATGACCGCCATATCCTGGAACAGAAGCACAGAGAATGAGGCCTGTCCGGATGCCTGTTTGATCAGACCTTTTTCTGCAAGGGTTTGAAGAACGATGGCTGTAGAAGAGAGTGCCAGCATCAGCCCGATGGCAATGCCCTCTTTGGGTGTCTGCCCCAGCAGGATAACGACCAGGGCAATGGCCAATGTAGTGAGGATGAGTTGCAAGCCTCCGAGTCCGAAGATGGACCGTCTCATCTGCCAGAGAAGATTGGGCTTCAGTTCCAGGCCGATCAGGAAAAGCATCATTACCACACCGAATTCAGCAAAGTGCATGACATCTTCCCCCTCGCTGCCAATGAATTTGAGCACAAAGGGGCCGATGATGATCCCGGCAAGCAGATAACCCAGGACCGATCCGAATCCGAGCCGTTTGGCCACGGGTACTGAAACAACTGCTGCCAGCAAGTATACAAGAGCCTGATAAAAGAAATCCTGTTGTTCCATGTCCCTATTGTTGGATGATATCGTTGGTATATTCGTATTTCTGTAGCTCTTCCTGACTGAAAAGGCCATCGCGCAGGGAGCTTATGACGCGGCGGTAATCTCCGGCTGCTTCCGAGATTCCCTGTGCATCCAGCAGGTGGGTGCCATGCACTACAAAAGGAGGAAGGTACTCCATATTACACAGTTTTACAGTCTGTTCAAAAGGGGCCAGCAGCTGCCTGATTGTATATTTCCTGATTCCTCCTTCCTTGTAAATTTCACGTTTTCCGCCCGAGGAAATGGTGGTCATTACTTTTTTCCCCGCCAGGGCTTTGCCCTCCCTCCCATAGGCGAAGCCATGCTGGAGCACTATATCGATCCACTCCTTCAAAAGGGAGGGGGAACTGTACCAGTAAAAGGGATGTTGCCACACCACCAAATCATGGGCAAGGAGCATCTCCTGCTCCACCTCTACATCGATGCTAAATTCAGGATAGAGGTCATACATGATCCGGAGTGTTACGCCCTCCAGATCTTCCACCGCCCTGATCAACTCCCTGTTTACCCTTGATTTGTGCAGGAGGGGATGGAAAAGAAGAATGGCTATTTTATGTTTAGGCGTCATTGACTTCATGTTGGAAACCACTCTAAAATAAACAACAAAATGGAAAAAAGGATCGGCCCATGACACAATAAAAAAGCCAGGGGGCAACAAATTTTCTGATGCCCCCTGGTCTAAACCTGGTTAGATCATATGGAAATTGCTCCTATTCTTCCGGAAAGGCAAAATCCACCAGTTCCCATAACTCCACGCTTGCCTGTATTCTGTGGGCGCTTACCTTTTCCTCCCACTGGTCCCAGGTCATTCCGGGATGCACTTTCGAAAGGAGGTCTTCCCCGCCGCCGGTCATCTGTTCAATGCTTTTGTATCCATCCACTGTGGTAAACCTGATCTGGCCCTCTTTGTAGGGCCAGGCCTGCCAAACTCCCCAATGGTTCATCTGGCCTGCTTTGATCTTTGCTTCCTGGAGGGGTTTGGCGTATTTCCCCTCGGATTCGAGATAGGCATTGTCCATTCCCTGTTTCACTTTCATGCGGTTTACCAGGATGTAGGTTGCACCCTGGTTGTTATCAGCTTCCATGACCCGGTGCATGACCTCCTTGTTGACAAGGGTACGGGAATTTAGGGTCTTATCCCACATCTTCTGGTCCTCTTCAGTGTTAAGAATAGGGGCAATGTTTTCTTCCCAGAAACCATCAGGAGGGGAGGCCAGCGAGTGTTCCCAGTTTTTGTACCAGTCGATGGTGATGTACTGGTAAGGATCATCAGCTGCGGCATACACATTTCTCCATACCTGCCAGCCGGTCAGGATTCCGGCCTCAATCCTTTTTTCCTGAATTTTTTTCCAGAATTGTTCAGTCTGGATGTAAGCGTCATCCATACCGGGCGATACCTTCATGTAGTTCAGAACAATCGTGGCATCCTGGGCCATCAGAGACAAGGAAAATACTGCCAGAAGCACCACTGCAATAGCTTTAATAATTGATTTCATTGATTATTTTTTAAGTAAACATATGTGATTAATCATGAGCAAGTTATAGCGAATTCTTGATTTAGTATCTAATAATCACAAGTTTAACATTCCTTTATGATTTGAGCAGAAGGATTGTTAAATTGCATGGGTAACCAAAAAGCTATTCACATGAAGCCAAGCAAACTGATAAAAACAACCGTTGCACTGATTTGTCTTCTTATACCAGGCCGGTTGCTTCTGTCACAGGAGGCAAATGGTCTTTCAGCCAGCCTCACCGTTGAATGTGATCAGGGGAAGGATACCATCAGCAGGCACATTTACGGCCATTTTTCCGAGCACCTGGGGCACTGTATTTATGGTGGATATTGGGTGGGAGAGGATTCGGACATTCCCAACACAAGGGGTATACGCAATGATGTGGTCCAGGCACTCCGGCAGATTCAAATACCGAACCTGAGGTGGCCGGGGGGATGTTTTGCAGATGAATACCACTGGATGGATGGCATAGGTCCCGCCTCCCAGCGACCCAAAATGGTGAACACCCACTGGGGAGGGGTTACGGAGGACAACAGCTTTGGAACCCATGAGTTCATGGATCTTTGTGAACAGCTTGGTACGGAAGCAGTCATCTGCGGCAATGTGGGAAGCGGGAGCATCCAGGAGATGTCCCAATGGGTTGAGTACCTCAATTTTGACGGGATCAGTCCCATGGCCGATCTGCGCAGGGTCAACGGAAGGGATGAACCCTGGGGAGTCAAATTCTGGGATGTGGGGAACGAAAACTGGGGATGTGGCGGGAACATGACTGCCCAGTTCTATGCCGACCAGTTCCGCAGGTATGCCACCTACTGCAGGAATTACGGTTCAAACAGGCTTTTTAAAATTGCAGGCGGGGCGAATTCGGAGGATTACAGCTGGACCGAAACGCTGATGAAACAGATCCCACACCGCATGATGGATGGGATCTCCCTCCATTATTATACAGCCGACTGGGGAAATAAGGGGTCTGCCACCGAATTCGGAGAGAATCTCTATTTTGATATACTCAAAAGGTGCCTGCACATCAGGGACGTGATTGATGGCCATATGGAAATCATGGACCGTTATGATCCGGACAGGAAAGTGGCATTGTCGTTCGATGAATGGGGAACCTGGTACAATGTGGAGCCGGGAACAAACCCGGGATTTCTTTTCCAGCAGAATACCATGCGTGATGCGCTGGTGGCTGCCCTTACTCTCAATTATCTCAATGAAAGGTGCAACAGGGTCAAAATGGCGAATATTGCGCAAACGGTGAATGTACTCCAGGCACTGATCTTCACGGAGGATGAAAAGATGATGCTTACGCCCACCTACCATGTCTATGACATGTATAAGGTACACCATGACGCTGCCTTTTTGCCTCTGGAGTTAAAGGGACCGGATTATGTTTTCAACGGAGATACCCTGCAGGCTGTAAGTGCAAGCGTATCGAGGGACCGGGACGGGATCATTCATATGTCGGTAGTGAATATTGATCCTCACCAAACCGTCAACCTGTCCGCACATCTGCCCGGTGTCAAAATGACCAAGGTCGTTGCTACGATACTGAAATCCAGCGAAATGACAAGCCATAATACCTTCGAACATCCCGATACAGTGAAGCCTTCTGAGTTTAAGGATTTCAAGGTAAAAGACGAAAAAATCCTTGCCGGACTCCCTCCGGGTTCTGTCATTGTTTTCGAGATAAGGTAAGCAGAACCGGATTACAGGGGCGAGTCCCCTTTTTCGACGGGTCTGTCGTAGAAGCGCTGGGTCGGGTATGCAAATTCAATGTCCTCATAGGTGGCAAAGGCATTCAGCACATCCTCCCAGATTTCGTGTTCGGTAACCCTTCGCCTTCGGGGATCACACACGTAACGCATGGTCAGCAGGATACCACTGTCCCTGACCGAAGTATATACAATGGGGGTAAGATACTGATAAAAGATCATGTACTTCTTGCTGGCTTCGATGATCTTTTTCTCAGCATCGGCTGAGAGATCCTTGGCGTGGTCGCTGATGATCTTTTGCAAAAGGTCACGGGCTTTGGCCCAGTCGCTTTCGAAGGTGACCAATACAGGGATCTCGTTCCAGACAAATTTAAATCCTGCGCTGTAGTTGGACTGTGGCTGGGTAAATATGGACCCGTTGGGAATGTGGATGATCCTGCCGGTACTCTGGTCAGCATCCACCCAGTTTCCGATTTCCAGCAAGGTGAACTGGAAGAGCCGCAAATCGATCACATCACCTGCGTGTGGGCCGATCTGGATCCGGTCGCCCAGTGCAAACGGTTTGCGCGTCAGAATAAAAAACCATCCGGCAATGTTGGTGACCAAATCTTTCAAAGCAATGGCCAGGCCAGCAGACAACAGTCCCAGGAAAGCTCCGAATTGTCCGATGGCGCGGATCCAGACACTCCCGATGAGTATGACCGTCAGAATCCCGATGATAAAGGAGAGGGATCGTTTCCAGCTGTACCTGGTTTTCGGGTCCTCCGTAAACCTCCAAACAATTTTCAGGATTGTAAACCGGATAATTCCCAGGACCACAAGAATGATGATGGAGTAGAGGATCTTTGACTGGTTTTCGGGACTGATACCGATGGAGTTCTCTAAAAATTCAGTAATCCGGTTCATGGAATGAAGACAATGTTCCTAACCAAGTTAGTGAATTATTTTTATAATTGCTTTTCTGAATCAGATCCATTCCTCCTGCAGGATTTCCCCTTCCACGCCCACGATCACTGATTTCACCGGGATCTTCCTTTCGGCATGGCTGGAAGCGATCTTTGCTATCTGCAGAAGACCTCCACAGCAGGGGACCTGCATCATCATGACCGTCAAGGTATTGATTTCTGCATCATCGATCAAGGATTTAATCTTTGAAATGTATGATTCCTGTCCGTCGTCCAGCTTGGGACATGCGATTCCAAGGGTTTTTCCCTTCAGCCATTTGGAGTGGAAGTTCCCCAGGGAAAAAGCCACACAATCGGCTGCGAGAACCATATCAGTCTGACTGAAGTAGGAGGCCGTGGGATTGAGCAGGTGCATCTGAACCGGCCATTGTCGCAGTTCGGAAGGCTGATTGGCCCCACCCGGATAGCCCAGGGTCAGGGATCCTGCAACTACAGCCGCCGGCTGACCTCCCGACGACTGGGGGGCGAAACTTCTGGCTTCCGATCCGGCACAGCCACATGCCAACTGTTTTTCTTCCACGTGTGAATGATGAACTTTGCTCATCACTTCGGTCTCATTGTATGCTTCGGCCTCCCTCTTCTCAATGGTAATGGCTCCCTGTGGACAATGTCCCAGGCAGGCACCCAGTCCGTCACACATCAGGTCACTGATCAGCCGGGCCTTTCCGTCGATTATTTGCAGGGCGCCTTCATGGCAGTTGGGTATGCATTGTCCGCATCCGTCGCACAACTCCTCGTCTATTTTCACAACTTCTCGTAACATGGGTATCATTTTTGTAACAAACTTAGGGGAAGTATGGATTAAAAACGGTAACATTTGTTACAGCTAGAAAATTTAGCACAGGATTTTTGTTAATTTTACCGCGCAATTAAAACAATATATATGTTTCAATTCAAACCTTGGGCAAGCCTGAAGTCATGTTTGCCTGTACTGATATTCATTGCATTTTTTGCACTGATCCTGGTCTCCTGTGAAAATCCTGAAGGATTTGGAGGTACCGGTTCCATTTCAGGAACCATCACGGAGTATTTCTACAACGATGATTACTCCAGCCAGATCTACCAGCAGCCCGCTGTAGATGAAGAAGTATTCATTCTTTTTGGTGATGACAATGCCTTGGGAGACAGGGTTAATACAGGGTTGAACGGCGAGTTCAGGTTCGATTATCTCTATCCGGGAAATTATCAGATCTATTACAGATCAAAGGATTCAACGCAGCTGCCCGATGACGGCTGGAGTGAACTGCTTTCGGTGGATCTGGACAATGGGGAGGACAGGGACCTGGGAGAACTGACCAAGGTAAGTACACTTGATTATGACGAAGGATCTGCTGTGATCAAAGGTGTGGTGAAAAAGATCAAATACAACAAGAATTCCTATTGGCCAAACCTGGTGGTTGAGTATGTGGATTTTGCCCACGAGCAGGAGGTATACATCTCACGGGGCACCAATGATTTCATTGATGACAGGGTGAGGACCCAGTATGACGGGTACTTTGAGTTCAGCCATCTGATCCCCGGTAGCTATCTGGTCTTTTTGTACTCAGATGATGTGACCCGGCAAACCGAGCATGTGGTACTGAAGTACGAAGTAAACATCACCGAATTGGACCAGGTGGTTGACCTGGGTTTGATAACCATTGAGAATTTTTAAAAAATGCTTCATATGAGATTTACATGGTATAAGATCTTAGTCATTGGCACTGTATTGAGCCTGGCCATCCCTGTTCAGGGACAGAATAAGAAGGAGATCCGTGAGAAAGGTATTTCCACCATAACCGTTGAGGAGTACTTCATTGAAGAGGGTATGAATAAACCTGTGATCGAATCCATTGAAAAATATAACAAGGAAGGTGAGCTGGTGGAAATCCAGTTGTTCAACAGCCGCGGGGAAGTTAAGACATGGGAAAAATATGTCTACGATGACAAAGGGTTTCTCGTGGAGGAGATTTTCCTGGATGAAAAGGGCAATATTGTGCGTACGGAAAAGAGCATCTATGAGAATGGGCTGAAGGTTGAAAAAGACTTCTATAACGAGCGCGATAAGCTGTACAAGAAGAAGGTTTACAAGTATGATTACCGTTAAACACATCCTGAGGGTCCTTCCCCATTTTGAAGCGGTCTCCCTGGAGGAGATTGAGAGAGCCAGCCTCATGCGGAGAAAGGACAGCAAATACATATTTTCCGTGAGGCATTTGCCGTTGTTGCTTGAAAAAGCCCTGCAGGACTACAGGATCCTGGAAATTGAGAATAAGAGGACACACAATTATCACACATTCTACTTCGATACCCCGGGAATGGATATGTATCATATGCATCATCGCGGCATTGTCAACCGGTATAAGGTCAGGTTCAGAAAATATGAAAGCTCCAATTCTCTTTTTCTGGAGGTAAAAGAGAAAGATGCCAAGGGGGTCACCATTAAGAACAGGATGCAGACGAGCAAAGGCGAAGCAGCCATATTAAGTGCAGAAGAGGAGTTTCTCTCAGTATTTACCCCTTCCTTGCACAAGAATATGATTCCGGTCCTGGAAAATAACTTTAACAGGATTACCCTGGTCAATGCGGACCAGACTGAGAGAATTACCCTGGACTATCAACTTTGGTTTTCAAGCTGTTTCACTGATCAGACCATTGAAATTCCTGGTATTTCCATCGCTGAAATCAAATATGAGAACCGGCTGGCAGGATCTCCTTTTCATGCTGCACTGCGAAGTCAAAGGATCGTACCCAAGCGGTTCAGTAAATATTGTACCGGCATGGCCATGCTGAATCCCGGCCTGAAACAGAATCTTTTCAAAGAGAAGGTCAGGTATGTGAATAAGATTAACGAAAACTACTTATTATCCATTTAAATACTGCACTATGCCTGAATTTCTGAATATTGAGCTGATGAACTGGGAGGACTTCCTGGACCTGGTGATCAGGACTTCCCTGAACCTGATTGTGATCATTTCCCTGGTCAGGTACCTGTATTACAAAGTAACACCAAGAAAGGATTACCTGTTCACCTATATTCTGATCAGTCTGGTGGTTTTCTTTATGGTCTTCCTGCTGGAGAACATCAAAATAGAGCTTGGTTTTGCATTGGGGCTTTTCGCCATCTTCGGGATCATCCGGTACCGGACAAGACAAATACCCATACGGGAAATGACCTACCTTTTTCTGGTTATCGGTATATCGGTGATCAACGCCCTTTCAAATAAAAAGGTAAGTTATGCCGAATTGATCTTTACAAACTTGGCGATCCTGGGTATTACGTACCTGCTGGAGAAGGTATTCCTGCTGAGGCACGAATCCAAAAAAACGATCAATTACGAAAATATTGAATTGATCAAACCCCAGAACAGGGAGGCATTGATCGCAGACCTTGAGGAGCGTACGGGGCTTACTATAAACCGCGTTGAGATCGGAAGAATTGACTACCTGAGGGATTCAGCCAGGGTTTTCATCTATTTTTTTGAAGACGATAGCTGGACCTCAAACAATGATGATGAGTCCGTGATGGATGACGGGGATGATGATTAGCCGTACCAAATATTATTTGCTTTTATTCATTGTACTGCAGGCCCCGGGAACCGGAGTGTTCGGACAACAGAAGGACTTTCAGTCCTGGTATGAGGCAAGTCTGGAAAAGGGTCTGAAGAACGGGCTGGATCTTTCCGGTGAGCTGGAGCTCCGGCTGGACGGAAACAGTTCACGGTACGACCGGTCCATGTTCACCCTGGGCGCCGGTTATGATCTCAATGATCATCTGGGTGTAGACGGAGGAGCCAGGATGCTGATGGTGGCCGACAGGGAATCCCGGATCAATCCAAAGTACCGGATCCATGCCGATGTGGTGGGGAAATCCGCTTTGGGAGCGGTTGATCTTTCACTCCGGGTCAGATTCCAATATGGCTTCGAAGCGTTTATCTATTTCAATGATCTTCGTTATAACAGCCTGGTAAACAGGGTCAGGGTGAAAGCAGCCTACCATATTTTCGGTACCAGGTTCAGTTTATTTGGCTCGGCAGAGAACTGGGGATTGATGACAGATAACAATGGTCACTTTTTCAGGAGAATGAAATATTCTGCAGGAACCCGGTTTGCCCTGAATTTCCGCTCGGAATTGAACCTAAGGTATGTGATTGAGGATGAATTTAACAGGGTGAACCCCCTTCAATCCTACATCGTAGTGATCGGATATTCATACAAATTATAATTCGTTAAAGCTTCATGATTTTGGAAACCAGTCTGGTAGTTTCATCCCGAACCTCCAGGGTATAGATTCCCGCGGCCAGCATACTCAGGTCAGGCAGCCGGTATGCATATTCAGAGAATGAAAGTTGAAGCTCAGTTTCGAAAACCACCCTTCCCTGAAGGTCGGTAAGACGTATGTAAGCCGAAGCGGATTCTGAAAATGGGATGGAAACATACGTATTTGACAGGTCGGATGGATTGGGATATACTTTCAGGAGTCCTGGTTTTAGGATCAGGGCTTCCTCCCTGGCGGATACGGATATACATACGCCACCCCATTTGCTTTCCATCCACAGCAGGCGCTCATCAATCCAGGTCCTGAGGAATTCCTCCTCCTCCTGGAAGGTTTCACCCACGAAGCTGTTGGGCCACACATATACGCCCAGCACAGGCCATTGCTGATAATTCCTTTGGATTGCATCTTCCAGATCAAACAGGAGTTCGTCGATCATTGAGGATACGGTTTCCGGATCAAGGATCGAATGATAGAGCTCTTCCCAACGGCAATACACCTGGTTTTGAAACCATGGATCGTTCAGCAGCCAGGCCCACCAGTAAATGGTCATGGTTTTGGTATAGATCCATTCGGAAGGGCTGTTGATATCCCCTGCAAAATCGTTGTTCCCGAAAGTGAGGTTGTAATCCCACGGCGGGCCCTGGACAATCTTCCCACCCTGGTCGTCCCGTTGCTTATAAAAATAGTGGCTTAACCGGAAGGCATCCACATCCTTTGTAAACTCGTTCAGGATCATCAGGTCGACAAACGAGGGTATATCCAGGACCGACCGGTAACCTGTCATGGGATCTTTGTACTCCGGAGAGGTCAGTACCTGTTCGAAGTGTTGCATGTAGTTTCTGATATAACTTCGCTGGTTGGTGGTCAGTTCGTCGTATCCCGGATCGAAGTACTGGTATTCAACACGACCGTATCCACTGATGGGAGGTTGAATATCTGACAGCCAGTACTCGGAAGGATCCAATTTTGAGGTTTTGTCAACCCTTAATATATAGCCTCCGGTCACATCAGGTGCTGCAGTATCCCCGGGTGTAATCTTGGCAATATTGACCCGGTTCTGGTCCCGCTTGATCTTTTCCACAAGCACATAGATTCCCTTGTAGTCATTGTTAACTACCAATTCAATGAATCTGGTCCGGGGGGAATAGTGTCCCATTTTTTCAAAAAGCCGGTAAGAAACTACATTTCTGATCTGACTCTTATCACCATAGGGAGCATACAATACAAAATCATTCTCCGGAGGGAGTCCAAGCAGTGAAACATTGTTGTTGGTCCCGCTGTCGGTCTGTGTCTCAAAACTATAGGACTTTTTAGGGTACATGGAAGAGGATTCACCCCTGGTTTCGATGGAGATGGCGCCCTCGTATTCATTGAACGGATCATCCGGCGATTGAACGTTTCCCTCCCCGTTAAATATAAGGCCCATCTGTGCTGTGATCCTTACCTCATCCTGGATATCCTGGGCCCCTGTATTGATCACCATGATGGGAAGCTTGGTACTTTCCAGCAGAAAGGGAGGATTGAACCATCCGGGGGGATCATCGAAAAAGTGGTCGCTCGTTGAGATACCTGCATGAAGATAAAGGTTGGATGAAAGGTCGGAGGAATAAGCTGATTGGTTGTGCACCTCCACCGATAGGATGTTTTCTCCGGAAACAAGCAGATCCAGATCGTTCCTGTCCAGGGTGAAGCGCATGGGAGTATTTCCCTGGTAAAGAAGGGCTTCATGGAACCCGTCGGACAGCTGATCCCAGGAGACTGGACTTCCTTCAGGCCCCAGGTTATACCGTGCCAGTTCCGTCCCGTTGAGGTAAGCCACAAATCCGTCATCGAAATCCATATCCAGGATAAGCTCCGAAACCACTGCCGGATCGGCCAGGTCAAACCGGTACCTGCAGTAAACCGCTTTGGCTGTATCCACCGTTGTCCCGTCATCTTCATCTCCGTAACCTATACCTCCCGGCCCGGCATCCCATTCGGAATCATCAAACGCATTTCCCGTCCATCTATCAGTCACCGGAGATGAAGGTACCAGGAAGCGGCAAATGCTTCCCGGAGCCACCGGAGTTTCCCAGTGATCGACAGCCCCAAAAAGGTTCATTGGAACCAGTATTAGAATAACTGCAAAGCGAATATTCATCCAGATCGCTTATATTTATCTGCTGTCAAGGCGGATCCCTGAAAACAGGTTCAATGAAAGAGAATGTAAATATAGTACAGGAAACCATTTTACTCCTAAAAAACTGTCCACTCTTTGTGGGTTTGGAAACAAAGGAATTGAAGGTTCTGCTCGATGATTCCACGAGCCGGATCAGAACTTT
>Ga0315535_1000564_pt1 | contig 26282 bp, 27 predicted proteins | sample SalMarSW160220MG_2_FD_203092 | JGI IMG/M metagenome (GOLD analysis project Ga0315535, IMG submission 203092) | Salt marsh sediment microbial communities from the Plum Island Ecosystem LTER, Massachusetts, United States - Salt Marsh Sediment SW1602-20 ... | reverse complement strand
TGGAGGCGGCGGGAGTCGAACCCGCGTCCGCGGATGGATCCTGTGGAGGCACTACGTGCGTAGACCACTATTGGCTCTCACCCCTGGCGGTCAGTGGTCAACCGCTTCGGAGCCAGCTACCGGAGATCTCACCCACCGCCGCGGCAGCGACGGCGGCAGGCCAGTCCGACTCGTCGACGCTTCACTGACCGCCTCGGACGGGCAATCCGTGAAACGGGCCGGTAAGATTACGCGGCCAGCGCCAGGTTTGAGTTGGCAGCTATCGAAAGTTCCCGGGGATTTTCGAGGTCCGGGACCTCGGCACGCTCCTCCACGCTCACCAAACACGTCGAAACCGTGACGCCCCCGGTGACGGGTGGGTCTGTCAAACAACCGTCATCTGAAAGCTACCCAGGGGATGGGGTCGAGGTCCACGGACCGCTCCCCCGTTGCCTGCTCTCAGGCCGGCGACACCGCCCGCCGGTCCGCCAGGTATCCCTCCAGGAGCCGCTCGATCTCCCTGAGCTCCGTCACGTGGAAGAGCTCGGTGCGCAGCCGACGCCCGTCGGGAAGTCCCTTCGTGTACCACCCCAGGTGCTTGCGGAAGTCGATGACGGCACGGGCGGGATCCCGCTCGAAGGCGATGGCGTTGCGGGCGTGCTCCAGACAGACCTCGAAGCGTTCCTCCACGTCGGGTGTCGGAGGAATGGGGAGCCCATCCAGCGCAGCGCGGGCCTGCGCGAAGATCCACGGATTGCCGTGCGAGCCACGGGCGATCATGACCGCCGCGCAGCCCGTCTCGTCCCTCATGCGCGCCGCGTCCGCGCCGGTGCAGACATCGCCGTTGCCGATGACGGGGATCTCCAGCGCGTCCACCACCGCGGCGATCTCCTCCCAGCGGGCCTCGCCGGAGTAGAAATCGGCCCGGGTCCGCGGGTGCAGGCAGAGCGCCGCCGCTCCGGCATCCTGGCAGCGCAGCGCGATCCCCACGGGGTCGCGGGTGGCCTCATCGTATCCGCTCCGGATCTTCACGGTGGTGGGCACCGACGTGGCCGCGCGTACCGCGCGGATGATGCGCTCGACGAGGTCGAGGTCCCGGAGGCACCCCGACCCGCCATTGCGCTTCACCACCTTCTTCGCCGGGCACCCGAAGTTGATGTCCACGAAGTCGGGGCCGTAGACGTCCGTCACCAGGGCGGCGGCCTCCGCCATCTGGGACGGATCGGCGCCGAAGATCTGGACACCGATGGGGCGCTCGGCCTCGTCGAAGCGCAGGTAATCCCGGGAGCGCCTCGACCCCATGACGATTCCGGCCGCGCTCACGAACTCGCTCACCACCACGTCGGCGCCGAAGCGCCGACAGAGGCGGCGGAACGGCGATTCGCTGACGCCCGCCTGAGGCGCCAGGTAGAGGGGCGTCCGGTCACCCCGCAGGAGATCGAGCATGCTGGTCATGCCATGAACCTAGGGACCGGGGCCGGCGCCCGGAACCGCGGTGTTGGGGTCCTGGCGTCCCGGATGTTAACATAGACCGCTCGACCACTGACCCTTGTATCGAACCGAAGCGATCTTCGGAGGCAATAGAATGCGGCTCAGAGAGCTCTTCACGGCGGACGTCGTGAAGCTCGAACTCGAGGGCGAGACGAAGGACGACCTTCTCAAGGAGCTGGTCGCCCTCCTCGGCCTCGACGAGAAGTCCGAAGCCATCCTGTTCAAGACCCTGAAGCGCCGCGAGAACCTCGGGTCCACAGGCATCGGCAAGGGGATCGCCATCCCCCACTGCCGCTCGCTCGTGGTCAACCGCCTGCGCCTGGCGTACGGCCGTAAACCGACTGGCGTCGATTTCAACGCCATCGACGGAGCCCCGGTCCACAACTTCTTCCTCATCGTGGCTCCTCCCCTGGAGGTGTCGAACCAGTACCTGCCGGTTCTGGGCAAGATCGCCCAGTTCGCCAAGGACCCGGAGGTGCCGGAGCTGCTTCTGGACATCGACGCGCCGGAGGAGTTCCTCTCCCTGCTGGACCGGAAGGCTCCGTAGCTCCAGCCGAAGCGATCCACGCGACCACTCGGGGCCCGCGCGAAACGCCTGCGTCTCGTGGTGGGGTGAGCGCGAGGAGGGGCGCCCGTCATGCCGGGCGCCCCTCTCTTCGTGGACCCACTATGGACACACTACGGACCAGGCCCGCAAGCCGGACTACTTGAGCACGTACATCTTCCGGGTCTGACTCACCCCGTTCACCGTGAGCTGCATGAAGTAGATGCCGGACGCGACCTGGCGGCCGTTGAGATCCCTGCCGTCCCAGAAGGCCTCGTAGCGCCCCGGTTGGGTGTACTCCAGCTGCTTGAGCTTCACGCCTTCACCTGCGGGGTGGTTCAGGGCGACGGGGATGGCCACCATCTGCTGGAGCAGGTTGAAGATGCGGAGGGTCACAACGACAGGACGCCCGGAAGCGAAGAGCTCCTCTCCAAGTACGAAGGGGATCTTCGTCTCCGGATTGAACGGATTTGGATAGTTCTGTTCGAGCTGGAACCCGTTCGTCCGCCCCGACGTCGCCGGCTTCCCCGGCTCCTGGGCAGAAAGGGTGACCGACGCGCCAAACGTGAGGAGGAGGACGGACAAGACGCCCCACATGCGCCTCATCAGGACCTCCGCACAGCCATACCTGTGCCGTAGCAAATGATCGAATAGCACTCCCGGAAGCGAACCGCACCAAGCGCCGCGCGCTCGCCCCATGATACTCGAAAGGGAGTCCGGGGGTCAAGCGAAAAGGCTTGAAATCCGCGGCTTCTCGGACCTTCTACTACAGTAGACGCGCAAGGGGACCATTTGGTTGCCGGACACGTCACGGCTCCGCCACATCTGTCGGCGGTCCGGGGGGCACGTCCCTACCCTCCCTCCTGCGAACGGTGATGCCCACACCGTCCAGGTGGAGGAGAAGGGGGATGAGGTGCTTCCTGGAGACAGGGAGCACCTCCCGGAAGTCGGCGGGACCGAGCCCCGACCGCCCGGCGAGGTTGCTGCTCACGGCCTCGCCCGCCTGCCGGAGCGCTGTGTCGTCGATGAACAGTCCCTCCGCCAGGGTGTGGAGGACCCCCCGCCCTTCCATGTACCGGAGGATCTCCGGGAGGTCGACACGGCCGCGCAGGTCGGCAGGCAGCTCTGCCACCGTCGGGGGGGCGAGCCCGGAAGCGGCGTACAGCTCCGCCAGGCGGGAGCATGCCTCCTCCTGATCCGGAGATGGAACCGGCACGAAGCCTGGGCTGCGGGCGCCTCCGTCGGCGAGCTCCAGAGTGCCGGCCTCCGCCAGGCGGTGGACCGCCACGTCCGCGAGCACCGCCGGGGCCCAGGCCGGGACCGCAGCGCGCAGCCGATCCAGGGACACCACCGGACGCAGAGGCTCCCGCCGGTGCGCGTCGTCCAGGGCCTCGGCCACGCGGGCCTCCGCGCGGGCGACGACGGCGGGGGCGAACGCCCTGCCGCCAGCCGTGACGCCGCCGTCGGGCTGCCGGCGGGAAGCGGCCACCTGCGAGGGAGTGGCGCCGCAACGTACGGGGAGCTCCTCCGCCGGCACCCCCTCCCACCCGGCCAGATCGAGGACCCCCCGAAGAGCGTCCGCCGGCGACCCGTCCAGGACGCGTGCCAGGGCTGTGAGGTCGTCGTCTTCCAGCGACCTCCGCTTAGAGGGACAGGGCTCGGCGACCTCTCCCCCTCCCAGGGTGATCAGTGGCGAGTACGACCGCAGGACGAGGTGGTCGCGTGCCCGCGCCACCGTGGGCGCCTCCAGGCGGAGCTGCACCCAACCGGCCTCTCCCGGCGCCACAGGCTTCCCCTGAAGGAGGGCACACCGGGCGAGAACCTCCGCGGTCCCGAGATGGACGCGCAGGCGCTGGTTGTGCTCGATCCCCCGGGGGGCATCTTCGAGGACGCGCACGCGTGCCGTGAGCATCCAGGTCTCCTTCCAGCCGTCCTCCTTCACGACGGCGAGCCCGCGCGCCGCCAGCTCCCGGTCGACGCCCGCCAGCGCCAGGGCGACGCGGACACCCGCCTCGGCCCGGGGCACGGCGTGACCGTGTACCTGGACACCGCGTACCCGCGCCCCGAGGCCGCCGGGCAGGAGACGGACCCGCTCTCCGGGGGCCACCGAGCCGGACCAGAGCGTTCCGGTCACCACCGTGCCGGTGCCCTGCACGGTGAAGGCCCGGTCCACAGGCAGTCGGGTGAGGTCGTCCACGGCACGGCGACGCGCCCTGCCGGCGGCGCCGTCGAGCTCCGTCAGGAGCGCCTCGATGCCCTGCCCCGTGACGGCGGAGGTGGGGACGACGGGTGCGCCCGCGTAGGTGGTCCCGGCCAGGAGGGTCCGCACGTCCTCGGTGACGAGGGTGATCCACTCCTCGTCCACGGCGTCGCACTTCGTGAGGGCGACCACCACCTCCGGTACCGCCAGGAGCTCCACGATGTCGAGGTGTTCGCGGGTCTGCGGCATCACACCCTCGTCGGCGGCCACCACCAGCAGCACCACGTCCATGCCGGTGGCTCCCGCCACCATGGTGCGGACGAAGGCCTCGTGGCCGGGCACGTCCACGACGCCGAACGGCGTGTGCCCCTCCCGTGCCAGCTCGGCGAAGCCCAGGTCGATGGTGATGCCCCGGGCTTGCTCTTCCGGGAGACGGTCCGTGTCCACGCCGGTGAGGGTGCGTACCAACGCCGTCTTGCCGTGGTCGATGTGCCCGGCGGTTCCCAGGATCGCCCGTGCCACCGCCTCACTCCTCCGGGTCTGGCGGGAGCACGTCGCTGAGGAAGCGCAGCGAGCGGAGAGGGCGGCTGGCCACGTGATATGCCACGAAGTCCGAGACCAGGGCGAGGTGTCGTCGCGGGAACGTGATGGGGGCGTCGAGGCGCCCCTCCAGCAGCGCCTGCAGCTGGCTTCGGGCGATGGGTCCCACCCGGGGCGCCTGAGATGCTTCGCCGCACCGCGCGCAGAGGACGCCGCCCGCCGCCGGGTCGAAGCGTCCCACCTCTTCCTCTCCCAGCTGCTCGCCGCACCGGATGCAGGCGTCGAGCTGCGGTGCGAAGCCCAGAGCCTCCACGATGCCCCAGACGCCCGCCAGGGCGGCGGCGGCTACGGCCTCGGATGTCTCCTCCAACCGGTCGAGGGCGGCCTCCATGGCATGGAAGAGAGTCGGATTCGGGTCGGACTCCGCGTGGGCCAGCACCAGCTCCGCCACGGTGGAGGCTCCCGCAAAACGGAGGAGGCTGGCTCCCAGCCCTCCCCGAAGGCGCGTGCACGCGAAGTCCTTCATGGTCTGCAGCTCGCGCTGGGGCTTCACGTAGACGGTGAGGACCCCAGACGCGAACGTGGAGACCGCCGTGACGCCCCTGCCCCCCTCGCCCCGTACCCCCTTGGCCATGACGCCCAGGAGTCCGTGGTCCTCGGTGAGGAAACGGAGCACGCGACTGGTCTCACCGTACGGGTGGGCTCGGAGAAGCACCGCGGAGGTGCTGACCGGCGCCATCCTACCCCAGGGCGCGGAGGCGTCGGAGCAGCTCCCGCCGCCGCACCTCGTACGCCTTACGCTCCTCCGGCGAGGGCGCTTTGCGGGCTTCGAAGGCCTCGTCGAGCTCCGCGACCTCCATGAGCAGGGCCTGGCGGGTGTTGGCGCTGCGCGCGGGTCTGGGCAGCCCACGGGCGGCCCCTTTCCTCAACGCCCACAAGGCCACGCCGGCCAGCAGCAGCGACAGGATCACCGCGTACCAGCGTACCGGCGGCGGGCGAGGGGCGGCGGCCTTCGTCAGCCGGACCACCCCGTCGCGCAGCTGCTCGGCCTCGTAGTGTCGGTAGGTGGTACCGGCGTCCATCTGGATGGGCTCCTCGAGGGTGAAGCCCGGGGCGTTCAGCGGGGGGGCAGGCTCCCGCACCAGGATGTTGAGCTGCTCGGTTAGGCCGGGCAGGCGGAGGGTGAGATACGGGTCCGGCACCTGGTAGCGGGCCACGAACAGCTGCTCTCCCGGCGACAGGGGAGCGCGCACCACCAGGTCTCCGTCCTTGAAGCTCTCGGCGTCGGCGAGGACGCCCGACTGTGCCATCACGGCGTTGGTGGCACCTGCCGCCAGGGGATAGCGCCAGACCAGACCCCCGGGGTGCGCCACCAGGGTCTTCTTGCCGTCGTTGATGATCTGAAAGAGATCCGTGACGTCCCAGCGGCCGCTGTCCTGTTGGAGGAAGATGTTGCGCGTCTCCACCGTGAGCGGCGTACCCGTGGGGGCCACCATGGTCGTGTCCCAGGTGTGGATCTCGTACAGCGAGTCGAGCTGAACCGCCATCGTCAGCGCCGGGCCGAAGTAGAGGATCCCCGCGTACCGGACGGAGGCGAAGTAGATCTCCGAGTGTGCCGAGTCGGGCACCGTGGGCAGCTTGAAGGAGAACGTGCCGTCCCGGGCGATGCGCACCGAGTCCACCTCCCCCTGCGTATTCGGGGAGAGGTGGTGGAGCACCACCCTGCCCTGGCGCAGGACGGAGTCGCCGACGAAGACCTTGCCGTCGAGGACCGGCTTCGCCAGCACCTGGCCCTGGAGGGGGGACGCGCACAGCAGAAGGACTCCCGAAGCGACCAGCGCTACAGGGAAGAGACAGCGCCGCATGGTGCGACCTTCAGGGCGTGAACCGCCCAAAGTCCTCGGGGTTGAGCCGACGGAGATGCTCCTTGAGCTCCTCGGGACCCATGAGGGGCACCTGAAAGCCCATGCCCTCCTTCGAGGACCCCTGTTCCTGAGACGCTTCCGTGGACTCGTCATCCGCGATCTGGATCGAGTTCTGCTGCAGGAGATCCTCCTGCGCGAAGATGCGGGCGTCCACCCTGAGCGCCACGGCGATGGAGTCCGACGGTCGAGCGTCAAGGGAGATCACCTCACCGTTCCTCTGGAGGATCAGCTCTGCGTAGTAGGTGTTCTTCTCTACCCGTGTGATGATCACCTTCTGTACGGTCCCTCCGAGTCCCTTCAGGACGGAGACCACGAGATCGTGCGTGAGAGGTCGTGCGAACTCCATGTCCGCCAGGTGCATGGCGATGGCGCTGGCCTCGCTCGGCCCGATCCAGATGGGCAGAACCCGGTCGCCTCCGAGCTCCTGGAGAATCACCACGGGCGTGTCCGATGAACGGTCCAACCCGAGGCTCTGCACCCTGACCTCGACCAGCACGGATGAAGTCCTCCGACGCGAGGAACGAACGGAAGGGCACCGGCCCCTCCGGACAATCCCCAACCAATACTCCGGAAGCCTCCGTGGGGTTCTTCCTCTCCCGGCAGGGAGGGCGTCGCTCCCCTCAGGCGCCGAGGGCACGGCGCAGGTCGTCGACCATGTCCGTGCGCTCCCAGGGGAAGCGCCACACGGCTTGACCCTGGGCCCCATCCCCCTGCTGCTCGGGTGTGCGGCCGAAGTGCCCGTACGCGGCGGTGGGCGTGAAGATCGGATTGCGCAGGCCGAGTCGCTGGATGATGGCCAGGGGGCGGAAGTCGAAGACCTTCTCCAGCGCCGCCACGAGCTCGTCGTCCCGCACGTCGCGCGCCGTGCCGAACGTGTCCACGTGGACGGAAACCGGACGCTCGACACCGATGGCGTAGGCGAGCTGGATCTCGCATCGCCGCGCGAATCCGGCCGCCACCACGTTCTTCGCGGCCCAGCGCGCGGCGTACGCCCCGGACCGGTCCACCTTGGTGGCGTCCTTGCCGCTGAACGCTCCGCCGCCGTGCCGCCCCATGCCGCCGTACGTGTCCACGATGATCTTGCGGCCCGTGAGGCCCGCATCGCCGTGGGGCCCACCGATGACGAAGCGGCCCGTGGGGTTGATGTGCAGCGTGCACTTCGAGGCGTCGTAGAGCTCCTCCGGCAGCACGGGTGCGACCACGTGCGTGCGCACGGCTTCCTTGAGGTCTTCCAGGGCCACGTCCTCGTCGTGCTGGGTGCTGACCACCACCGTATGGATGCGCACGGGCCGGTCGCCGTCGTATTCCACGGTGACCTGCGCCTTGCCGTCGGGACGGAGCCACGGGAGCGCGCCGTCCTTGCGCATCTCGGCCAGGCGCCGGGTGAGCCGGTGGGCGAACAGGATGGGGGCGGGCATGAGCTCCGCCGTCTCGTCCGTGGCGTACCCGAACATCATGCCCTGGTCTCCCGCCCCTCCGCTGTCCACCCCCATGGCGATGTCCGGCGACTGCCGGTCCAGGCTCGTGAGCACCGCGCAGGTGGCGGCATCGATGCCGTAGCTCGCGCTGGTATAGCCGATGCGGCGGAGCGTGCCCCTCACCACCTCGGGAATGTCCACGTATCCGGTGGTGGTGACCTCGCCGGCCACCATCGCGACACCGGTGGTGACCAGCGTCTCGCACGCCACCCGGGATTTGGGGTCCTCGGCCAGGAGGTGATCGAGGACGGCGTCGGAGATCTGGTCGGCGATCTTGTCCGGGTGGCCCTCCGTGACGGACTCGGACGTGAACAGGGTGCGGCTCAAGAGACTCCCTCGATGTGTGGGGATCGTTTCACCGGTGAGGCGGGTGAAAGGCTATCCAATCACTGGGGAAGCGACAAGCTCCAGCGCCCGGCGAAGACCGTGAGATCCACCGAGTCGCCGATCCCCTCTACGAGACAGTGGACGACGTCCTGGCTCGTTGGCGCAGCCAATGCGCTCCGGGCGGCCCGCCGAGCGTCTTCGATCCGGATGTCTCGGACGAACTTCTTGATCTCGGGCAGTGACGGCCACGCCATGGAAAGCGCCATGATATCCAGGCCCAGGAGGAGAAAGGTCCCCAGGGGATTGGCCGCGAGCTCGCCGCACAGGCTCACCTCGATGCCCGCCGCGCGGGACACGCGCGCCACCTGGTGCAGCAGCCGTACCACCGCGGGATGGAAGGGATTGTACAGCTTGGCGAGGCGTGTGTTGGTGCGATCCACGGCCAGCGTGTATTGCACCAGGTCGTTGGTGCCGATGGAGAAGAAGTCGCAGTGGCGCACGAGCTCCGCGGCGTCCAGCGCTGCCGCGGGCGTCTCGATCATCACGCCCAGCTTGTAACCCGAGTTGAAGGGGATCCCGTCCCGGCGCAGGCCCTCCTCCTCCTCTTCGAGGAGGGCGCGCACCTGGCGGACCTCGTCGACATCGTTCACCAGGGGGACCATGATGCGCACGTCGCCGTGAGCGGTGGCCCGCAGGATCGCCCGGAGCTGGGTACGGAACAGCTCGGGCTCGTCCAGGCACACGCGGATGGCGCGCCACCCCAGGAAGGGGTTCTCCTCCCGGGGCATGTGCAGGAACATGGGGAACTTGTCGCCCCCCAGGTCGAAGGTCCGGATGTAGACCGCCCCTTCGGGGAAGGCCTCGGCGACCTTCCGATAGGCTTCGTACTGCTCCTCCTCCCCGGGCATGGTGTTGCGGCCCACCACGAGGAACTCGGTGCGCAGGAGCCCGATTCCCATGGCCCCGTGGGACCGGGCCTGGTCCACCTCCACGGGAAGATCGAGGTTGGCCCGAAGCGCCACGGGCTGGCCATCCAGGGTGACCGACTCCTGCTCGGCGATGACCGCGATCTCCCCCTCCCAGTCCTTGAGGCGGGCCCGGCGCCGCTTGTATGCCGCGCGCTCCCGGTCGTCGGGATCGAGGATCACGCGTCCTACGCGGCCGTCCAGGATGACCTCCTGGCCTTCGCGTGCACGCTGGGAGACGGTTCCCAGGCCCACCACCGCGGGGATCTCCAGCGACCGCGCGAGGATGGCCCAGTGGGCCGTGCGCGTGCCCTGGTCCGTGGCCACGCCCAGGACGTGCTCCGGGTTCAGGTGCACGGTCAGGCTGGGGGTGAGGTTGCGCGCCACCACGATGACGCCGCTGGGCTCGCGGGCCAGGTCGGACGGATCGTGGTGCCCCAGGAGGCGGTGGAGCACCCGGATCATCAGATCCTCGAGGTCGTTGAGCCGGTCCAGGACCATGGGCTGAGACGTCCGGCTCCACATGGCCTGCAGCTCGAGCATGCGCCACTCGAAGGCGCGCTGGGCGGTGAGGTGGTTCTCCCGGATGTAGCGCACCGCCCCGTCCACGACGGCGGGGTCGTCGAGCATGAGGAGCTGCGGCTCGAAGATGCGGGCCTCGACCTGCCCCAACCGCTCCTCCGTGACCCCCTGCACCGCGCGAATGCGTTCCTTGGCCCACTCCCGGGCCTCGTGGAAGCGCTCGATCTCGGCGTCCACCTCCGCGGGCTCCACCGTCTTGTGGGGAACCACCGGGACTCCCCAGTGGAGAAGGAACACCTTTCCGGCGACGATCCCTTCCGAAGCCGGGGCACCGTCGAGGACGAGGGACATCAGAACTCCCTGGGCGTCATGCGCCCTGGTGAGGGGGGCATCAGTACGCCTCCTCGAAGCCCCCGTCCACCAGTGTGACGAGGGCTTCCAGCGCCTGGAGAGCGTCGCTGCCCTGAGCCGTAAGACGCAAGCGGCTACCCTGCTCCGCCGCCAGCATGAGAACTCCCATGATGCTCTTGCCGTTCACTTCCAGGCCGTCCTTCTCCACCGTGATGTCGGCGCTGAAGCGTCCTGCCACCTTCACGAACTCCGCCGCCGGCCGCGCGTGCATCCCCGCGCGGTTGACTATCTGCACCTCACGCTCCAATCGATCCTCCCCACTCATGTGAGCAGTCCCCAGGTTGCCAGAAGGGCCACGGCCGCCACCACGACCACCGCCGCGGGGCGCCACAGGCGAGGTCCCACGAGGAGACCCGCCAGGAACGCCACGATGGCCAGGACACCCCAATGAGCCCCGGCCGCGCGGAGCCCGTGGTCCGCGGCCAGGACGATGCCGACGAGGAGTCCCAGGAGCCCCGCGGAGGCCGCGCGGACACGCTCGGTCCACACTCCCAGCGACGCGTCCGAGAGGCGTCGCCCCACGCCGCTCCCCTCCTGAAGGCCCGCCCGGAACCCCCAGGCACGCAGGCCGATGTGCCCCGCGTTGTAGATGCCCAGGAAGGCCAGCACCGCCACCCAGCCCGGGGCGCCCAGCCAGATGAGCGAGAGCGCGGCGACGGACACGGCGGGGAGCCAGGACGCCCACACCAGGGCGTCGCCGAGACCTCCGAGGGGCCCCCGGAGCGCCGTCTTGAAACGGCGCACCGTGTCGCCGTCCTCGCCGTCCGCCTCCAGCCGGAGGGCCGCGCCCAGCGCGACATCGGACAGGTACGGGTGGGCATTGAAGTGCTCCAGATGTCGGCGCACCGACGCGACCATCGCCTCGGGATCGTCGCGGAAGAGGCGGCGCAGGCCCGGCAGCATGGCGAAGGCGAAGCCCGAACCGAGCATGGTCCGGTAGTTCCAGGAGCCCTGGATCAGGAACGAGCGTGCGAAGGTCGCCGCCAGGGCCCGACGTGAGAGTGGGGCCATCACAGAAAACGTGCTCCGAGGATCCCCAGCGCGACCCCCGCCATGAAGTAGAGACGTCGCCGACGAAAGCCTCCCAGGCTGCGCAGGAGGATCCCCGCCGAAACGGCGCCCCCGGCCAGGAGCAGCCCCAGCGAGTTCCCCGGGTCCAGAGGCCATGCCTGTGCCAACAGACGGACCGCCGCCCGTGCCCCGACGATGCCCAGCCCCGTGATCAGCGTTCCCCGCAGGAAGTCCAGGCCCACGGCCTCGAGATGCGCCCGCGTCACCCGCTCCGGGCTGGGCGTCTGCGGACCCGGTACCAGCCGCCCGTTGAGGTGCCGCAGCCAGGTGATGGTCACACCTCCCAGCTGCCCCCAGACGAGCCCCGCCGCCACCGCGAGAGGGAGCGCGCCCGGGACGTTCGTGGCGGATGCGGCCGCCACCGCCACCACCGTCGCGGTGGGACCTTCCGGGAAGCGCGATCCTCCGGTGGGGAACGACACCAGGAGGTAGAGCTCGAGGAGCGCCCCGATGACGAGGCCGGTGGTGGGTTCGCCCACGATCCAGCCGGTGAGCACGCCCGTCACCAGCGGACGGGACACCATGAACTGTCCCACGGACGTGGCGTCCAGGGCCAGCAGGCCACCCAACAGGGCGAGGGGCAGGAGGTCCATCAGTTCACTCGTCGGGGCCGTCGCGAGCGCCCTGGGGGAGCAGCGCCTTGAGCGGGACCTTGTGCGCGTCGGGGAGGTCCCGGGCCGAGACGTCGATGCCCTCCTCCTCCAGCGCACGCAACCCGGAGATGTCGTCCTCGGTGAGGTGCAGATAGGCCAACACCTGAAGGCGCCCCGGGCCGTGGTGGATGCCTCCCAGGTTGACCTTCTCGCCCCGCAGCAGCCCCCCCTGTGCCAGCCGCAGCATGGACGCTACGTCCCGTGTAAGCAGGATGGACCGTACCAGGTCCTCGCGCCATTCGGGGAGCATGAGTCGAGCCGCCTCCACGGAGGCGAAGACGATCTCGGAGTCCCCCGTACCGAGTCGGTACAGGTCCTGCTCCCACTCGCTGAGCGCCAGGTCGTCGTCCACCACCAGATAACGATGCGGCAGGAGCTGCCCGCCCCACCCGAGGACCACCTGCCCGTGGATGAGGCGCTCGTCGATGCGGTAGAGGACGATGGACATCGGCCGGTCAGCCCACGCGGGGAAGCGCCCGGATACCGTCCCGCCCTTTCTCGACCAGGCGGGGGACGAGCTCCTCCATGGGAAGGTCACGATGGAAGACGAAGTCCAGGAGCACCGGCAAGTTCACCCCGCACACGACGGCACCCTGGTCCGCTTCCCGGCACCCGGCGAAGGCCGCCATGCCGCAGCTCCCCGAGAGCAGGTCGGCGAAGACCACCACGGGCCCTTCACGGGCCAGCTCCTGGATGGACGCCTTGAGCTGCTGCGGGCTGCGCCCCTCGTTGGAGATGGGCACCAGGGCGTCGGCGACCCCTCCGGCGATGCGACGCACCGCATCGATGAGGCCGTCGGCCATGGATCCGTGCGCCACCACCAGGCCCCGTACCCCGTGGGGCGCCGAAACCCCCGGGGCGGCGGAAGGCTCCACCGCCCCTGCGGTGCCGCGGGTGGTGGAGCCACCGTCACTCATAGTCCTGCTCCAGGTACTCGCGGATGGGCTTCATGCGCTCCTGAATGCGGCGCTCGAAGGCCTCCGCGGAGTCGATCCCCGAGTACTTCAGGAGGTGGTTCATGGCCACGACCTCGGAGACCACCGTGATGTTCTTACCGGGGTTGAGGGGCACGGTGACCCGGGGCAGCCGGACGCCCAGGATCTCGATCTCGTCCCGTTCGAGGCCGGTCCGGCTGTAGGTGCGGTCCTGGTTCCAGAGCTCGAGCTGCACCACGACCTCGATGCGCTTCTGCTGGCGGGTGGCGCGCACGCCGAAGAGCGCGGATATGTCGATGATGCCGATACCGCGGATCTCCATGTGATGACGCTGGAGCTCGTGTCCCCTCCCGATGAGGACATCGTTGCCCCTGCGCGACACGAGCACGAGGTCGTCGGCGACCAGTCGATGGCCCCGCTCCACCAGGTCGAGGACGCACTCGCTCTTGCCCACGCCGCTCTCGCCCACGAACAACAGACCCACTCCGTACACGTCCGCCAGGGAGCCGTGCAGGCTCGTGCTGGGGGCCAGGACCTCCTCCAGGTACGGCTTGACGCGCTGGTAGAGGTCCTTCGTGGTGAGGTGGCTGAGGATCACCGGAACCCCTCGGCTCCGGGCAACCTCCAGGAAGAACTCGGGCACGTCCTGTCCCTTCGAGACGAACACCGCCGGGATCTCGAACGCGAAGAGCTCCCCGAGGTTCTCCCGCGCTTCCTCGACGGGAAGGGAAGCCAGGTACGTCATCTCGGTCTCGCCGAAGACCCACATGCGTCCCAGCGGGACACGGTCGGTGAAGCCCGACAAGGCCAGGCCGGGGCCGGACACGTCCGCGTCGAAGGCGCGACGGTCGAGGGACACGCCGGGTGTCAGCAACTCCAGGCCCAGCGCATCGCTCTTCGCGTCCAGGATCTCCTGGATCGTGATGCTCTTGCCGCTGTGCGAGTTGGAGCGGGAGGGGTCCGGGCTCACGGGATGAAGGCTATCCTCGCTGGTCTACTCGCTGCTCATGCGCTCGGCGGCGCGGGGACCCTGGTGGTCCCTCGCCTGGGAGCGCTGACGTCGCAGGATGCTCCGCAGGCGGTCGACGACCTTGTCCAGGGCGCTCCGGAACTCCTCGCCCTCTCCCCGGGCGATGACGGGCTCACCGCCGTGCACGGAGAGTATGACCTCGACGCTCCGGACCCGCTTCACTTCCTCATAGATTGCGTCCGCCGAGGCGATCCGTGGGTCATACTTCGCCAGGCGGGCGATCTGCTCCTCTGTTCGGGTGCGCACGGAATCGGGGATCTGACAGTGACGTGCCGCGACTTGGACTCTCAAGCTGCGCCTCCGGCATCGAACGGAACCGTACGTGATATCAAGTTAGCCGGGCCACGAACCGCCGACCACCCGGATCAGGAAGCGCTCCATGGCCTCGGCAGACGTCTCCCATGAATACCCCTCTGCGAAGGAACGAGCCCCCGCGCCCAACCGGTCCCGCAGCCCGGGATCGCCCAGGACGCGCTCCAGCCCGTCCGCCAGCGCCTCGACGTGACCGTGAGGCACCAGGAGCCCGGTGAGGCCGTCCACCACCGAATCCCGGAGGCCCGGCGCGTCGCTGGCGACGGTGGGGGTGCCGCAGGCGGCCGCCTCCATGTTGGCGATCCCCCACCCCTCCTTGGGGGACGTGAGCACGTGCACCCAGCTCCGCCGGAAGAGGTCCGCCTTCTCGGCGTCGGACACGAACCCCAGGAACTCGACGTGGTCCGTGACCCCGAGCTGGGTCGCCAGCCTCCGCAGCACCGGGAGGTGGTCGCCCTTTCCCGCCACGAGCAGTCGCACCCGGCGGCCGCGGCGCACGAGAGCGTCCAGCGCCCGGAGCACCAGATCCACGCGCTTGTAGCGCTTCACCCGGCCCATGTAGAGCATGGTGGGGATCTCGAAGCGCTGGGGGGCCGGCCCCGGGCGGTACGCCTCCAGGTCGATGCCGTTGGGCACGATGTCGATGCGCTCCGCCGACATCCCGCGGGCGGCCAGATCGTCCCGGGTGCTCTCGGATACCGCCACGGTCGGCGTATGCCGGAAGACCCGGGGCACGGGCCGCTCCATCAGCCACGTAGCGGTGGCCAGGGGGAGGGAGGCCTCGCGGAAGGCGGTGCCGCCGAACAGGTGGTGCACCACGAGAGCCACGGGAACCCGTGTCCACCACGGAGTGAAGAGCGGGACCTTGTTGAGATCCTCCACCACCACGTCCCAGGGCGTGGCGGCGAGATGTGTCCGGTAGTATCGCGGGGCCGCCAGGGAGAACGTGTAGCGTCGGCCGGCGCGGTGCACGGAGATCCCGTCCAGCTCGGCGATGGGGGCGCATCCCGCCCAACCGGAGGCCAGGAGAGTGACCTGGTGGCCCGCGCCGGCCAGGCGCCCGAAGATCTCATGGAGATGGGCCTCGGCGCCGCCGGCCTGGGGGTTCTCGCGGTCCTGCCAGTTCACCACGAGGATCCGCAACGGGGAGCGCCCGCCGCCGCCGGCAGGACTCACGCCCGGGGACCGGCCTGCGCCTTGTAGAGCGCGTCGAGGACCCCGTTCACGAAGCGGGGGGAGTCCGGCCCACCGTACATCTCCGCCAGCCGGATGGCCTCCTGGATGGAGACCTTGGGGGGAACCTCTTCCACGAACAGGAGCTCCGTAGCCGCCACGCGCACGATGGCGCGGTCGATGGTGGACAGGCGCTCCAGACGCCAATTCTCCAGCGCCTTCTGCAGGGCACGGTCCACGGCCTCCGCATTCTCCTCCAGGAGGGTGAGGACCTGGCGCACGTAGGGGAGCCGGCGGGGGGAAAGGCGCCGGGTGGCGGTTGTCGCCGCCAGCGACTCGCGCAGGGTTCCCTCCCGGCCACAGGCCTCCCAGCGGTAGTGGATCTGCAGCATCCACGCGCGGGCTCGGCTCCGGTCGATGCGCTCACGCTTCCCGAGGCCCTTGCTCTCCGTCACCGCGTCTCCAGGCCGCGGTAGAGGGCCACCATCTGCAGGACGCTGAGCGCCGCCTCGTAACCCTTGTTGCCGGGGCCCTCGGCGGCCCGGGCCAGGGCCTGGGCCCGGTCGTCGGTGGTCAGGACACCGAAAGCCACCGGCGCCTTCGAGCCCCGCGCCACGGCGCCGAGACCCCGATTGGCTTCGGCGCTGACATACTCGAAGTGCGGGGTCTCACCGCGGATCACACATCCCAGGGCCACGACGGCGTCGTGGCGTCCCGCCTCGACGACCCGCGCGGCTGCCTGGGGAAGCTCCCACGCGCCGGGCACACGGTACACATCCACGTCTCCCTCGGCGGCTCCGTGCGTCCGCAGGCACGCCAGGGCACCCTCCAGGAGGCGTTCGGTGACGTCCCCGTTGAAGCGGGCCACGAGCACGGCGACCCTCACGCCGGCGGCGTCGACGGACCCGCTTGACCGCTCGGCATGGCTTCCCTCGGAGCTCACAGGATGTGCCCCAGCTTCGTCTTCTTGGTGGCCAGGTACTTGTGGTTGTGCTCGCCCGGCTTGACGGTGAGCGGCTCCCTCCCGGTGATCTCGATGTCGTACCCCTCCAGGCCGACGATCTTCCGGGGATTGTTGGTGAGCAGCCGGATGGAGTGGAGGCCCAGGTCCAGGAGGATCTGGGCGCCGATCCCGTAGTCCCGCAGATCGGGCTTGAAGCCCAGCCGCTCGTTGGCCTCCACGGTGTCCATGCCTTCGTCCTGGAGGGCGTATGCCTTGAGCTTGTTCCCCAGGCCGATGCCACGCCCCTCCTGGCGCAGATACACGATGGCGCCCGCACCCTCCTCCTCGATGCGCCGCATGGCCGCGGCGAGCTGCTCGCCGCAATCGCAACGCAGCGACCCGAAGACGTCCCCGGTCATGCACTCGGAGTGCATGCGCACCAGCACGTTCCCCTTGCCCGAGAGGTCGCCCTTCACCAGCGCGAGGTGCTCCCGTTGGTCCACGATGCTCTCGTACCCGATGACCTTGAACTCGCCCAGCCTCGTGGGCAGGTCCGCTTCGGCGACGCGGCGCACCAGACGGGTCTTGGTGAGGCGATAGGCGACGAGCTGCGCCACGGTGATGAAGCGCAGACCGTGCTCCTTGGCGAAGACCTCGAGCTGGGGGCGGCGCGCCATGGTGCCGTCGGGGTTCAGGATCTCGCAGATCACCCCCATGGGCGCGAGCCCCGCCAGGCGCGCCAGGTCCACACTGGCTTCGGTCTGGCCCACGCGACGCAGCACGCCGCCCGGCTTGGCCCGGAGCGCCATCATGTGGCCCGGACGGCGCAGATCGGCGGGCCGCGTCCGCGGATCGAGGACGACCTGGACGGTCTTGGCGCGGTCGTGGGCGCTGATGCCCGTGGTCACCCCGAAGCGTCGGTGCGCGTCCACCGAGATCGTGAACGCCGTTCCCTGGGGGTCGGTGTTCGCCTCGGTCATGAGGGGGAGGTCGAGCTCGTCGGCGCGCTCCTGCGTCATGGTCACGCAGATGAGGCCCCGGCCGTGCATCGTCATGAAGTTGATGTGCTCCGGCGTCACCTCCGCGGCCGCCATGACCAGGTCCCCCTCGTTCTCACGGTCCTCGTCGTCGGCGACGATCACCATCCGCCCCTGGCGGATGTCCTCGATGGCGTCCTCGACGCGGTCGAAGGGCATGGTGTGATTCCTTCCTCAGGAACTGGTCCGAATCATGGATCGGGCCGTGACGGAGCACATCGCACCTGCGACCGGAGCGCCACGACCCGACATGTTGAAGGGTGCCAAGAAAGTCCCGGCGGCGCCACATCGGAGCGCGCCCGCCCCCGGAATGCGAGCCCTCCGCCCGGCCCTGGAATGGAGGGAGCTCATGCCTTCACCTGTGGCGTGTCGGAAGGGTCCCCCTGCTCGGTGGGGTCCGGAGAACCCCGCGCCGAGAGGATCCTGCCCACGTACTTGCCGATGAGGTCTCCTTCCACGTTCACCGGGTCGCCCACCTCCAGGCTTCCCAGATCCGTGTGCCGGTACGTGAAGGGGATGATGCCGATGCGCACGCCTGATGCACCCACGAAGTCGCTCACCGTGAGGCTGACCCCGTTGAGGGTCAGGGAGCCGTGGAGAACCGTGGTCCCGAGGACGTCTCCGGGGAGGCGGAAGTCCATGAGCCAGAACTCCCCATCCTTTCGAACCTGCTCGAGGTGGCCGAGGCCATCTACGTGTCCCTGCACGAGATGGCCGTCCAGCCTGTCCCCCATCTTGAGGGCCCGCTCCAGGTTCACCGGGGTGTCCGGCGCGTAGCGACCGGCGATGGTCCGGTCCAGCGTCGTGCCGATGACGTCCACGCTGAAGCCCTCGGGCTCCGTCCCGGTGACCGTGAGGCACGCGCCGTCCACCGCCACGGAGTCCCCCGGGGCGAGCTCCGAGGCGAACGCCGGCGCCTCGATGACGAAGCGCCGCGTGGTCTCCAGGTCTGCGGTTCGGGCCACGCGGCCCATGGCCTCGATGATTCCCGTGAACATCAGGGCGTCTCCTCCCTGTCCAGTACGATCAGCGTGTCCCGCCCGTGGAGGACGGGGGTAAGAACGGGCAGGAAGCTCCTCCAATCAAACGCATCGGCGTCGGGCGGGAAGGCCCTCACCCCCGACGCGCCCAGCGTGAAGGGCGCCAGGAACAGGTAGAGCCGGTGCGCGCGTCCCTCCCCGAGGAGCGAGGCGGCCAGTCGGGGGCCTCCCTCGCACAGGATAGAGCCGACCCCCAGCTCGCGGCACGCCGCCAGCACGGCGCCCAGGTCGAGGCCGCCTTCCCCGCCCGTGCTCACGGGGACCGCGTGCACGTGGGCTCCGGCCCCCTCCAACCGGGCCACGTGCTCCTTCGGCGCGCCCTTCCGCGTGAAGACGTGCACCGGGATCTGGGCGGCCTCCTCCAGGAGCGCGGCCGTGGACGGCAGGGAGCCCTCCGAGTCGAGGACGATGCGTCTCGGGACCACGCTCCCCGCTGGAGCCAGACGGACCGTCAGGCGGGGATCGTCGATGCGCGCCGTCCCTGCGCCCACCATAACGGCATCGAACCCTGAGCGCAGGCGATGAACCTCGCGTTCCGCTTCCTGGCCGGTGATGCGGGTGCGCACCCCCGGAGCCGCGGCGACACACCCGTCCAGGGTCAGGGCGAGCTTCAGGGCCACCCACGGCGACTCCCCGTGCGCGGCATGAAAGAACGCCGGATTCTCGGCACGTCCCTCCAAGGGGCTCCACACCGGCCCGGTGACCTCGACGCCGGCGCGGCGCAGAGTATCGGCGCCTCCAGAGGACTCCACCCCGGGGTCCGCCACGCCGTACACCACCCGGCGGACACCCGCAGCCACCAGGGCCTGGGTGCACGGCGGCGTCTTTCCCTCGTGGTTGCACGGCTCGAGGCTGACGTATGCCGTGGCACCCTTCGCCAGGGAACGTGCCGACTCCAGCGCCACCACCTCCGCATGGGGACCACCGAACTCCCGATGGTATCCTTCGGCTACCACGCGCCCGTCGCGCACCAGCACGCACCCCACCATGGGGTTGGGATGGACCCTGCCCCACCCCCGGCGTGCGAGCTGCCGGGCCCGCTCGAGGTGGTCGACGTCGGCCTGGGATACGTGCGTGGTCATCAGAACGTCAGGCGCAGCGCCAGGCTCCCGAAGAGTGTCCCCGCCGCCGGGTCGAAGTTGGAGCCCTGCTGCCCCGCCACCGCGGAGAACCCGTGGGCCCACCCCGCCTCGGCGGAGACCTGGAGGATGAGGAAGTTGAGGGACAGGCCGCCGAAGATCAGGGAGCGGCTCTGGTCATAGCTGTTATCGGTGGCGGAGATGACGGTGCCCGTGACCTCCCTCTGCTGGAGGGTGGCGCGGCCCGAGTACCAGTCTTTTCCCACTCCGGCCAGCACGCCCACGCCCACAAGGTCCTTTCCCACGGTCGCGCGCAACGAGGTCACGCTGGGTGCCAGCTCGACGCCTCCCCACGGCCCCGTCGCGCTCCCCAGGCGCACGGTCCCGAAGCTCCGGTGGGACACCGACACCGCGACGCCCGGCAGGGTGAACGACTCGCGGAAGACGCCGACGCGGACTCCCAGGGTGAGCGCCGCCTCGTGTCCGTCGAAGCCCTCTCCCGACGGGAGGAAGAGCACGCTGGTGCTTCCGAAGGCGTCCAGGGAGAGCACCCCTCCCACCGTGGGGACGATGGAAAAGCCGTCGAAGACCCCCACCGCCACACCGGCCTGGAGGGTGGGGATGACGAAGGTGGTCTTCCGCGGGAGGTCGGTCCCCGTGTCGAAGAGGTCCGGAAGCGCCACGTTCGCGAAGGCAAGGCGGAGATCGCCGGACACGCGCGGGGTGCTCTTCAGCCGGTGTCCGAGGGTGCTCGCGCTCCCCGCCACCTCGGAGCCGAGGCCCGCCATGAGGCCCACGTGGCCCTGCAGGGAACGCGCCGTGATGGCGAGCTCCATGCACTTCGCCACCTCCCCGCCCACGGCCGTGCACTTGGCGGTCAGCCCCTCGACGCTCTGGGCGCTCGCCGTCGGCACCAGAGCCAGGAGGCCCATGATGGACGCCACCAGGGCGGCGGACGGGGCCCGCATGGGGTGCGGGGTCATCGGCGGTATCGGACTCCGGCGCCGCTCTCCACGGCGCCGATGACGTGGACGGCCACGCCCCCGGCCTCGATGTCCCGGGCCGCTGCCTCGGCGTCCCAGGGGCGCACGACGACAACCATACCGATCCCCATGTTGAAGACCCGGTCCATCTCCTGTCGCTCTACCTTGCCCGCTTCCTGAAGCGCCCGAAAGACCGGTGGCACCTCCCAGGCGCCACGGTCCAGCACGGCGCCCACGCCATCGGGCAGGATTCGAGGCAGGTTGCCCGGGATGCCACCCCCTGTGATATGCGCCAGGCCCCGCAAAGTGCCCGCCTCCAGAAGGGGCCAGAGGGGCTTCAGGTAGCTGCGATGGACGGCGAGCAGCTCCTCCTCGACGGTCCGTCCCGTCCCCGGGAGCTCGTCGTGCACGTCGAGGCCCAGGACGTCGAAGACGATGCTCCGGGCCAGGGTATACCCGTTGGTGTGCAGCCCGCTGGATGCCAGCCCCAGCACCACGTCCCCCGGAAGGATGTCCCGGCCGTCGAGGATCCGCTCGCGCTCGACGACGCCCACGATGAAGCCCGCCAGATCGTACTCGCCGGGGGCGTAGAAGTCGGCCATCTGCGCGGTCTCGCCGCCGAGGAGAGCACACCCGTTCGCGGCACACGCCGCCGCCACGCCCCCGACGACGTCCGCCACCACGGCCTCGTCCATGCCGCCCGCGGCCAGATAGTCCAGGAAGAAGAGCGGCCGGGCGCCCTGTACCAGGATGTCGTTGACGCAGTGGTTCACGAGGCACTGGCCCACGGTGTCGTGGCGGTCGGCGGCGAAGGCGACCTTGAGCTTCGTGCCCACCCCGTCCGCGGAGGAGACCAGAACGGGGTGCGACAGCCCGTCGGGGACCTGGTAGAGGCCGCCGAAGAGCCCCAGCTCCGACAAGGTGAAGCGGTCGCGGGTGGCGGCCACCAGGGCCTTCAGGCGCTGCTTCGTGCGGTCGGCGGCGTCGAGATCCACCCCGACGTCGCGATAGCTGAGGGTCTCGTCAGGCACGCCGTGCGACCTCTTCCCGCGTCCGGAAGGCGGTCATCTCCCGAAACTCCTCGACCCGGCGGGCGACTTCCTCGGCGTCCAGGGCACGGAAGCGGTCGATGCTGAAGTCCTCCACGGCGAAGGAGCCCATGGTGGAGCCGTAGACCATGGCGCGGCGGAGGTCCTCCGGCGCCAGGGAGCCCGTGGAGGCGAGGTAGCCCATGAAGCCGCCGGCGAAGGCGTCACCGGCACCGGTGGGATCGAAGACCACCTCCAGAGGATACCCGGGGGCGAAGAACGCCCATCCGTCGGCGAAGAGAATGGCTCCGTGCTCGCCCTTCTTCACCACCACGATCTCGGGTCCTCTCTCACGGATCCAGCGCGACGCCTTCAGCAGGTTGGGCTCGTCGGCGAGCTGGCGCGCCTCGGCGTCGTTGACCATGAGGATGCGCACCCGCTCGAGAAGGGACACGAGCTCCTTCCGGTTGCCCTCGATCCAGTAGTTCATGGTGTCGCACGCCACCACCTCCGGAGCCTCGACCTGGTCCAGCACCTGGTGCTGGAGGGTGGGGTCGATGTTGCCCAGGAAGACGTAGCGCGCCGACCGGAACGCCTCGGGGATCTTCGGCTCGAAGGAGGCGAAGACGCCCAGACGCGTCTCCAGGGTGTCCCGGGAGTTCAGGTCGTAGTGATAGCGCCCGGCCCAGAAGAAGCTCTCCCCTTTCCTCCGCTCGATCCCCGACAGGTCGGCTCCGCGGCCCTTCAGGAAGTCCAGATCGTCGAAGGGGTAGTCGTCGCCCACCACGCCCACGATCTGCACGGGGTCGAAGAAAGTCGCCGCCGCCGAGAAGAAGACGGCGGAGCCGCCGAGCACCCGGTCGGCCTTGCCGAAGGGGGTTTCCACCGAGTCCAGGGCCACGCTTCCGACGCAGAGAATCGACATGGGGTGCCGAGGTACGGGGGTCAGGCGGGCTCGTCGGCCTCGACGCGGTCCATGCGTCGGGGTGCCTCGATGCCCAGGAGTGTGAGGCCGTTGTTCAGGACGATCTGCACGGCGCGGGTGAGGACGAGACGCGCGGTGCGGAGATCGGGGTCGTCGGTGAGGACGGCCAGCTCGGGATTCCTCGCGGGATTGCCCGCGTGGTACCACGAGTTGGCCGCGCCCGCGGTCTGCTCCAGGTAGTCGCACACGAGATGGGGCGCGGCCTGCTCGGCCGCGCGCTCCACGGTCTCCGGGAACTCCCGCAGTCGCTTGATGAGCTCGCGCTCGTGGTCGTGGGCGAGCAGCGAAAGCTCGGCGTCCCGGCCCCCCGCGGAGCCCGGGGACACGTCCTCCGGATCCATGCCGGCCTTGGCGAAGATGGAGCACATGCGCGCGTGGGCGTATTGCACCTTGTAGACCGGGTTCTTCTCCGATTGGTCCAGGGCCACATCCAGATCGAAGACCACGTGCGCGTCGGGCTTGCGCATGAGCAGGAAGTAGCGTGCCACGTCCACACCCACCAGCTCGTACAGCTCCCGGAGCGTGGTGTACGACCCGGCGCGCTTCGAGAACTTCACCTCGCGGCCGTCGCGCTCGACCCGCACCATCTGGTGCAGAATGTACTCGGGGTACCCTTCGGGAAGTCCCAGTGCCCGCAGCCCGGCCCGTACCCGCGGCACGGTGCCGTGGTGGTCCGACCCCTGGACGTTGATGACGCGATGGTACCCGCGATTCCACTTGCCCACGTGGTACGTCACGTCCGGCAGGAAGTAGGTGGGCGCTCCGTTCGAGCGGATCATCACCCGGTCCTTCTGGTCGCCGAACTCCGTGGTGCGGAGCCATACCGCGCCGTCACGCTCGTACACGAAACCGGCATCGCGGAGCGCCTGCACCGTCCTCTCCACGCCACCGTCCACGTACAGGGAGGACTCCAGGTAGTACTCGTCGAAGCGCACCCGGAAGTCGGCGAGGTCGCGGTCCTGCTCCTCGCGGATGACCTTCACGGCGAACACGCGCATGGCGTCCAGCGCCTCGGCGGAATCGTCTCCCACCCAGCGCTCGCCCACCTCGGCGGCGAAGGCCTCGGCGATGTCCGAGACGTACGCGCCGTGATAGCCCCCCTCGGGGACCTCCGCCGCGCGGCCGAAGCGCTCTTGATACCGGGCCCAGACGCTCTGGGCCAGGTTCTCGATCTGCGCGCCGGCGTCGTTGTAGTAGTACTCCCGATGGACCTTCCATCCCGTGCGGTCCAGGAGCGACGCGATGACGTCGCCCAGAGCCGCCTGGCGTCCATGCCCCAGGTGCAGCGGCCCCGTGGGGTTGGCGGACACGAACTCCACCATGACCCGCTCACCGCCCCCCGTGTCGCCACGGCCGTACGACTCCCCGGCTCCGACGATGTCGTCCAGCACCGACGCCACCGCCCCCGACGTGAGGTGGAAGTTCAGGAAGCCCGGGCCCGCCACCTCGACCGCCGAGACCCCGGCGGCGGCCAGGTCGAGGCGGTTCGCGATCTCCTCCGCGATCTGGCGCGGAGGCCTCTTCAGGCTCTTCGCCAGGGTCATGGCCACGTTGGTGGCCAGGTCTCCATGGTCCGGGTCGCGCGGCCGCTCCAGGCCCACCACGGGCTCGGCGACCCCCATCTCCCTCAGGAGCGACTCCAGGGCGGACCGGATGGCTTCGAGGGCCATTGTGGCCGGAGGCTCCTACGAATCCTTGGGCTTCGCGGCGGGCTTCGGGTCGGCCTTCCCGGAGCTCTTCGGTGCGTCCCTGGACGCTGCGGCCGGCTCCTTGGACGGAGTCGCCTTCCCCTTCTCGTTCGAGGACTTCTCCTTGTACTCCTTGCTGCGGTGGTCGGTGATGTAGAAGCCCTCGCCCTTGAAGAGGAATCCTGCGCCGGCCGAGATCATCCGCTCGGCGGACTCCCCGCATTCAGGGCACGTAGCGCCGGGCTCTTCCGAGATGCGCTGGAACACCTCGAATTCGTGCCCCCGGGGGCAGCGGTATTCGTACGTGGGCATGAGCGTGAATGAAGGATTGAACGGTTCGGGCCGTCGAGCCCTTGAAGCCCAAAAAGCTAACGGACGCTTCGCTGACGGACTACCGCACACTGCGCCACGCCACACTACGGATCGTACGTTCCCCACTCCGACCGCAGCGCGTCGCTGATCTCTCCGAGGGTCGCCATGGCCTTCACCGCGGCGATGATGGGGGGCATGAGGTTCGTCTCTCCCCGGGCGGCCTCCCGCACGGCATCGAGCGTCCGGCGCACCAGGGCGTCGTCCCTGCCGCGGCGCAAAGCGGCGAGCCTCTCACGCTGGCCGCGCTCCAGCCGCGAGTAGTCGGGCTGCCCAATGCGCGGCGGGCCCTCCTCCTCGGTGTTCACGTTCACGCCCACCACCGGCCGTTCGCCGGACTCGATCTCGCGCTGGAAGCGGTACGCCGCCCGGTGGATCTCGTCCTGCATGTACTCCAGGGCCGCCGAGGCGCCGCCGAGCTCGTCGATGCGCCCGAGGTACTCCCGGGCGCGGGCTTCGATCTCGTCGGTGAGGGCCTCCACGTACCACGATCCCCCCAGCGGGTCCACCGTCCGCGTGACGCCGGACTCCGCCGCGATGATCTGCTGGGTACGCAGCGCCAGCTTCGCCGACTCCTCCGTGGGGAGCGCCAGGGCCTCGTCGAACGAGTTCGTGTGCAGCGACTGGGTGCCTCCCAGGGTCGCCGCCAGCGCCTGCACGGTAACGCGCACCACGTTGTTCAGCGGCTGTTGGGCGGTGAGGGTGGAGCCGCCGGTCTGCGTGTGGAAGCGCAGCCGGGACGAGGCGTCCGAGGCGCCGAAGCGCTCCCGCATGAGGTGCGCCCACAGGCGGCGGGCGGCGCGGAACTTGGCCACCTCCTCCAGGAGGTCGTTGTGCGCGGCGAAGAAGAAGGAGAGCCGGGGGGCGAAGGTCTCCAGATCGATGCCCCGGGCCAGCGCGCGCTCCACGTACTCGAGCCCGTTCGCGAACGTGAAGGCTACCTCCTGCGGCGCTGTGGAGCCCGCCTCGCGGATGTGGTAGCCGGAGATGGACACCGGGTTCCAGCGCGGCAGCTCGCGGGAGCAGAACGCCACGATGTCGGCGATGAGCCGCAGGCTGTGCGCCACCGGGTAGATGTACGTGCCCCGTGCCACGTACTCCTTGAGCACGTCGTTCTGTACCGTGCCCGCGAGGGCGGTGCGGGACACACCCTGCTCATCGCCCACGGCGATGTAGAGCGCCAGCAGGATCGCCGCCGTGGAGTTGATGGTCATGGACGTGGACACCTCGTCCAGGCGGATCTCCCGGAGGAGGACACGCATGTCCTCCAGCGAGTCCACGGCGACGCCCACGCGGCCGACCTCGCCGTCCGCCATGGCAGCATCGGAGTCGTAGCCCATCTGCGTGGGCAGGTCGAAGGCTACCGAGAGCCCGGTCTGGCCCCGCTCCAGGAGGTAGCGGAAGCGCTCGTTGGTCTCCTCCGCCGTCCCGAAGCCCGCGTACTGGCGCATGGTCCACACGCGACCCCGGTACATGTCGGGATGAATGCCCCGGGTGAAGGGGAAGGCCCCGGGCTCATCCAGCCCCTCCCCCGCCGCCGCGGGGCCGTCGGTCCGGGAGGGATCCCGAGCCAC
>Ga0315535_1000563_pt1 | contig 26290 bp, 25 predicted proteins | sample SalMarSW160220MG_2_FD_203092 | JGI IMG/M metagenome (GOLD analysis project Ga0315535, IMG submission 203092) | Salt marsh sediment microbial communities from the Plum Island Ecosystem LTER, Massachusetts, United States - Salt Marsh Sediment SW1602-20 ... | reverse complement strand
TTCATTTTGCGGGCTACGACGATGCCCCGCCTGAAGCTCGGAAACCTTTCAAAAACCTGTTCGCCAACACGTGTCTCAGACATCGCTTTTTACTCCTAACCCAGATCAGTGACTGGCATGCTTTTTGGCAGTGGTAAATGGGGACACTCTCGGCTCGTTTACATCTATCATCTCATATATCTGATGGTAGATGCCAATCAAGAAAAAAATATATTTACAATGAAGTCAGTGACATTTATAGGGTAAAATCGACCTGGTAATCAACTTCGACGAACCTGGACGATATCCCAGGAAAAGAAGATAACAAAGCTTCGCAAAATGGATCCAGTCGTCAGCGCAGGCAGGCAGCCTGCCTACCCGCTTGCGGTTGCTCCGCGGCGATTATGCAGAAAAGGAGATCATGAAATGGTAAGAGTAATTGCGTCGATTCACGTAAGAGAGGGTCAACTGACGAAGTTTATTGAAATTTTCAAATCCAATGTTCCAGATGTCCTTAAAGAGAAGGGATGTATAGAGTATGTGCCCACTATTGACTTGCCTGCAGGCCTTCCCCGTCAAGAGGTGAACAATAATATTGTCACAATAGTCGAGAAATGGCGTAGTTTTGAGGACCTGCAAGCACATCTATCGTCACCGCACATGCTTGCATATCAAGAAAAGGTCAAGGATCTTGTTGAAAAAGTATCATTGAAAGTTCTGGCGGAGGCATAATCCGTAGTCTCGGCTTGCCTGACACCCACAAAAGTATTACCCGTTTGTGTCACGGTTAAAACGTTGGAGACAGGACGTAAGCCGCTAAACATTCCATGGAATTCAACTAGGTGGGAAAAGGGGTCACAGTCTTCTTTTGACTCATGTTTAGATGAAAAAGGTGCTGAGATCCTGTTTTGGGCCACAATGTCCTACCGACGCATGCTTATAAAAGAATCACCGGATACGTCTGACTGTAATTTGTGCAACGGGATTTCGCCAGTCATGCGCAGAGGGATTCACCATATCCGGGTCCGGACCGATACCATGAATTCCGGCATGGATATGAACATAACCCTCGGCATCTGCCGGGTCATGGGCATTATGACTGCCACAGGGCGGCCCCGGAATAAAGGAGCAGTCCTCAGAATTCCGCTCACTCCCCGCATCATAGGCATCCGCCTCGATCGCTATCTCTCGTTTAAGAGGGACAGCCAGATCCCGGATAGCAAAAAAGCCGTCATTTGTTGTGACCAGCATGCCAGCGACTGAGATCCACCTGGCCCTTTTTGCTGCGGAGACTTCCAGAACCACTGATTTCCCGGGCAAAACCGGGCCATCTGAGACCGCATAATTCAAACCCGGGTCCTGGTCGATTTGATTGATCAATAGACTGGCATCCCCCTCTTCTGCCAGCGCGGCCAGTTGCGGACTCGCCGGATCTCCCAGTTTAAAGAGCTGAAAATTCCAGTCATGACTGATAACGATGGGGGGGCTGAATATCTGGCCCCGGGTAAGGTTTGTGATGGTGATCTCGTATCTCTTCATGGACTGACCCGCAAAAATCGGACCACCTGCCAAAACGATAATCAAAAAAAGAACGATCATGCAAATATTTCTGTTTTTTGCCACGTCACACCTCCTAAGCTTTTCATTTGGATCTCAGCACGCCATACGGCATAATAAATTCCTTGATTGAAAGGATATGAGGTGGATTTCACAGGGTCATCACGAAAATATCATTTTTGTGTCACAGACTCTTTTTGGGCGGATTCTCACACCTGAGCAGGTGTGTGGGTGGCGAGTTGAAGATCATTTCGGAGGGAGGCCATCAGGCGTTGATAGAGCATGGGGGAGCATCATAGCCTCAACCCGCCTGCTTGCCTCATAAGGCCATTTCCACTATACTTCCCCTTAGAAAAGGCAACTTCATTTCACCTTCATCAGGAGGATTTGGCAATGAGCAAAGACAATCGTGTTTTTGGCTGGCTTCCCTGCTCCGTCGTCTTCGTCGGCACAACAGATGGGGAACAGCGTGACATCATGACGGCGACTGCCACGTTTGTTTCGGAAAAAGCCCCCTTGCTTATCATAGGCGTGTCAAAAAGCCATTTGACCGCTCGGTTGATAGAGCAGTCAGGGGAATTCACGTTGAGTATCGCCTCCCAAGAGCAGAAAGACCTGGCCGTGCTGCTGGGGAGTGCGGAAGGGAAGAAAGAGGACAAATTCAGTCGCCTTTCCGTCAAAACCATTCCCAACGGAACGGGGAAATTGCTCGTTCCGGAAGGGAGTGCAGCCTGGATGGAATGCAAGGTGGTGAGTCTTCAGGAAATCGATGGTTATCGTTTGGTGATCGGGCGCGTTGTGGACAAAAAGGACTTGGGAAAACCCCCTTTGGTTTGGCATAAGGATATGTTTTTCTCCTTGAAACCACTGTGAAAGACCCGTGGACACAAATCATAAATCATCACTACCAGATCCGCCTTTTCCCTTTCCGATTCGAAGATTTTCGAGGTGGATGTTCCGATCACTCAGAAGGCGAAGCTTGATCAATACGCGGAGCGAGGATTGGAGCGCATGTATTTCGCAGATGCATCAGGCGGGCTCGTGGGGCGAATTAACGCTACGCATTCTCTGGTGAAGGCGGTGAAGCCTCAAGAGCAGAAGGGGTGTTTTGAGATTGACTCAAAGCGATAGATTGGATATTCCGATTAACCAGCATCGATGGATGGAAAGAAGCCAAGTTCAGAAAGGGGAGAAAACCATGAAGGTAGTGGCATTTAACGGGAGTAGCCGGAAGGACGGGAATACGGCCATACTGCTGGGCGCCGTCCTTGAAGAACTCGCAAAAGAAGGAATCGAAACCGAACTGATCCAAATGGCCGGAAAACAGCTGCAGGGTTGTATCGCCTGTTACAAGTGCTTTGAAAACAAAGACAGGAAATGCTCGGTGAATTCGGATAAGCTGAATGAATACCTCGGAAAGATGATCGAAGCCGACGGGATGATTCTGGGTTCTCCGGTCTACTATGCAGACGCGACCGCAACGATTAAGGCGCTCATTGAGCGCTGCGGATTTGTCTCAGCCGCAAATGGAGGGCTATTCACGCATAAGGTGGGGGCTGCCGTCGCCGCGGTGCGTCGGGCGGGCGCCATACGGACGTTCGATACACTCAACCACCTGTTTCAATACAGTCAGATGTTCATTGTCGGTTCAACCTACTGGAATATGGGCATAGGTCGTAATCGCGGCGAGGTCAAGGACGATGTCGAGGGCATGAGGACCATGGAGAACCTTGGAAAGAACATGGCGTGGCTGCTCAAGAAAATTCACGCGTAGAAGACCGCTGCGCGTTGCGCGATGCCCTCTGTATCAATACATTCAAGAAGGCGGCTATTCCCGACTTTAAGAATTTTCATGCAGCATCGAGGAACTGAAGATCACGTGCCTTTGCAATAAATGAATCCTCCAAGACGGTGGGTTTGGGGAAGTCAAGACGCCACTTGTTTTCAGGACTGTTTTTTGAACAGTGTTCTCGCTCCCTGAACGGTTTCAGGCATATGGCGGTGAACGATCCAGGCGCCCGCGATTGCCATGATCCCGCCCGTCAAAAAGGGCAGATCGAAAAACACGATTGCGAGAACACCGGCGATCATCGGGCCCAGAGCCAGTCCCAGACCGAACCCCAGGGTGATGAGGCTCATCTGCCGACCTTCGCCCCCGATTTGTGAAAGGTCTGCCGCTACCGCAAACGCCGGCGCGGCAATGCCCGCAGTCGCTATCCCCTGTAAGACCCGCAGGAAGATGAATTGCCAGAGGGTGGTGACCTGTCCCAGCAGTCCTGTGATGGGGGCAATGAAGAGCAGTCCCAGGATAATGATAGGCTTTCTCCCCACCGAATCGGAAAGATGCCCCAATGGAACCTGAAACAGCAGTCGACCCACCATCAGAGAACTGAATGCAATGCTGAAACCGAGGGCGTTGATATCCAAACGCGTGTTGAATTCATTTTCCAGAGTGGTGACCATGGAAAAGGCGATGGCAATGATAAACGTGGCGGCTGCGGCGCTAAGGATTCCCGGATGCATCAATTCCCTGTCCAAGACCTTGAAGGGCCGGGCATGTAAGGATTTCGGTGGTACTTTCACCTCTTCGACCCAAAAATGGACCAAAATAATTGCCGCGGCAATAAAACCTGCGCCCACAACGAAGGCGGCATTGAATCCCCAGGTGACTTTCAAGAATCCACCCACCAGCGGCCCGATAGCAAACCCGACGACGCGTAGCGTGCTGTAGATGCCCATGGCGCCGCCGCGAGTTTTCCTTTCAGTGACGGCTGCCATAATGGCCATGGAGGCCGGGATAGTGATTGCGACGCCGATACCCTGGAGCACTCGAAGGGATACCAGTTCGAGAAAATTGGTCGCGGGAATAAATCCGATGGTTCCCACGCCCATCAATCCAAGCCCAATCAGAATGAGGACCTTGCGGCGGCCGATACGGTCGCTCAGTGCACCCATAAAGGGTTGCAGTACCGAATTCACCAGGCCGTACAGCGAAAGCAGGATACCCACGAGAACCGGCAGGGGAAAATGCAGATACTCCGTCGGGATCTTGGCCACATAGAGCGGCAAGACAATAAAAAGGATACTGTTGCCCATGGCATCGGCCATGCGTGCGATCGAAAGTGCCAGAACAGGTCGAGTCAGTCCGATGGATTCCGCAAGTCTCTTGTTCAATTCATTATCTCCAGATTCAGTCGTCCGCTCTTTATCGCAGACTCTTTGTATCCTTGAAACCTTCGTGACTACAAGATAGCCATGCACTAGCCGTTTACAAGAAGATTCATCCCCCCTGATCCACCATCAAGGTATCATCTGCTGCGTTGCCTTCGCTCGCTCCTCCTTGCGACGTATTTTTTATACGACTCAGTCGTCGCTCCTCGGCGCCTTGCATCCGACACCTTGCTGGTAATCAGGAACGTCACCAAATCCCCCATCGGAACCCATGATGAGTAAATCAGACGGTGGATTTGGTTCCCCGGGAACCTGCTGCCCATGAAGGTGCGTTTCGGAATGGCAATTCATCTCCGATTATTGTATATCAATAAACCAGTAACGATGGAATCGCAAAAAGTCCGTTCGTGGACCTTTATCTCATGGAGAAAAGGGGTCGTCTACATTTTTGTAAAAAAGCAATTTAGATAACCTCTTTATAAAGGGGTCACGCCGGCCGTCTTTCTCTGGAAGGCGAAGCCGCCGCTTGATGCCTTGCAGCAGGCCTTGATCTCAAAATCTTGGGAGAGCTTTTTCATGTATTTGAGAATACCCTTTCACCTTCAACCATCACGGCAATCGAGAAAGAATTTAGGTGGAAATCAATGTCAACATACGCTATCTTTTACATTGGCTGCTCCTCTTCCAGGAGTAAATCATACCTGGGAGCCGCCTGTTTCATATTATCCAGCCTATGGGAGGCAACACGATAATCCTTAATACGGAAAGGAAAAAGATATGAAAACTGTAATTTCAATCATGATAGCATTGGTTGTGTTAAATTGGGGAATTTGTGGGTGGGCTGCGGAGCAGCCGCCGCCAACGCCCGCGGGGGAGCAGCCGGAGGTGTTGACCAGCGGGCCGGTGAATGAGGCATTTGCGGCGCCGGTGAACCTTGAGAACCAGCCGGGAATTATTGCGCCAAGCCAGCCGCCCGCCAATATAGAGGAAGTTCCGCCCGTGGACAGGCCCGTGGGTAATGAGTTTGTCTGGGTGCCTGGCTACTGGGGATGGGACCCTTCAAGAAACGGCTATATCTGGATAAGTGGCTGCTGGCGTGCAGCGCCGCCTGGGATGTACTGGGTGCCGGGATACTGGACGGCCGTTGCGCGGGGCTGGCAATGGGTGGCGGGATTCTGGTCGCCCGTGGCCGACAACGAAATCGAGTATCTTCCTGAGCCACCTGCTCTCACGGACGTCGGACCGCCGGGACCGGCGCCTGCGGCTGATAGAATCTGGGTCCCTCCTTGCTGGTACTGGAATCGCGGCCAGTATATCTGGCGGTCGGGATACTGGGTGAGAGCCAACCCGGACTGGGTGTGGGTACCTTCCCACTACCTGTGGACGCCGCGCGGGTATGTGTTTGCCGCGGGGCACTGGGATTATTCGCTCAGGCGGCGAGGGATGCTGTTTGCGCCCGTGTATTTCTCGAGGCATTTTTATGGGCGGCCGAGGCTCTTTTATCCGCTCAGTATCGTAGTAGATATAGGTAATCTGGAGTTTGGTTTATTCACCTATCCGCGTTACTCTCATTACTATTTCGGCGATTACTATGGCAATTCCTTCATCAGCATCGGCATATACCCGTGGTTCGACTGCGTGAGCCGGCACACGTGGTATGACCCGATTTACTTTCATGACCGCTGGCGTCATCACAAAAAGGAACCGCGATGGGAGGAGCACGAGCGGCAGGGCTATAAGCGCCGGCTCGCGGACAGGCGCCTTCGGCCGCCGAGGACTTATCGTGAGATGGAAAGCCGGACTGCCAAGCTGCCCAAATCGCAGCGAAGGGCCTTCAAGTTCGCTGAGCCGGTGAAAACAATGGTTGCCAGAAAGACGACTGCGATGAAGTTCGAGCCGATAAGAAGCTCAATGAGAAAACAGTTAACGAAGCATTCAGCCGAGATCCGCACGTTCACGGAGCAGCGAAGCAAATGGGAGTCGCAGGGGCCCAGGGCGAGGAAAGGCCAGCCCACTATAGAGCGTGTTCCTCCGGCAGGGCGCAGAAAAACGGCCGCACCGACAATTGAGCGTAAAAGGCAGGAGATGAAACCCTCCAGGCGTAAGGAGGTTATACCCGCTCCCATTGAGCGCAAGAGACCGGAAGCTGCACCAACAGAGCGGAAGGGCAGGCAGATGCAGCCGACTGCAGAGAGAAAAGCGCCGCCAGAACGCAGAAAACCTGAGATGAAGACGCCTGAACGTCCACAGCAAAACTCGGAAAGGGTGAAGGTTCCGACGTCGCCTGTTTCCGGCAAGAGGGGCGGTTTGTTCACATTCAAGAAACGTCCTCCTTCCCAGCCGGCTGAAGAACGAAAGAGCGAGAAGAAGAAAATTCGTAAGAAGAAGGAAGAGCAAAAAGAAGGTGAGCAGGGCAAGGGCCGAGGCGAGCGGGACAGAAATTAGCTTATTCGGACTGAAAAAAGAAGTCAGAATTCCGTGGCGGCTGCCACCATGCCTTGGACGTTTTCAAGCCTGGCGTGGGCGGGCATGCAGCACCCGGATTGAAGGATGAACCCTTCCGTAACTCAGAAAAGGAGACATTGATTCCAAAGCAACCTGAACGGTCAGCATTGATTTTGTATGCTCCAGATATATGATCGCTTGCAGCACTCCAGTTGAGCTGCATGATAAAGGAAGTGCTGCATAAGCCTGGATTATTTCTCCGGACTCATCCGCCTGATAATTTTTCGACATTACGCGAAGGAAATGATAAAATCCATAAGAAGGGTATTGGTAACCCAAGAAATTCCAAAACTGAAATTTAAGAGTTCTTTGATCAACTGAGGAGGTTATCAAATGCGATGTGATAGATGTGAAGAGAATATCGAAGAAGGAGAAGAAAGAGAATTGCATGGGCAGACTTTATGCGAGGATTGCTATATTGACTCCCTTTCTCCCGCCAAGGCGTGTGACCCGTGGGCAGTATACAATGCGAAATCCTTTTCAGGGCAAGATGGATCCGATGGTGAGATTTCTGAAACCCAGTCAAAAATACTACGGATATTAGAAGAGACCGGTGGAGCAGAGCCGAGAATCATGTTAGAGAGGCTTCAAATAAAGCCATCTGAGCTTGAAAGAGAGATTGCGACTCTCCGACATATGGAGAAGGTACGGGGTGAACTGCGGGAGGGAAAGAAAATAATCCGTCTATGGTAATAGGAATGATCGGCGGTGTCAGGGTGCTATGGAGAAGTCATGAATGTAGAAGAAATCATGAGCGAAACTATTGTCACTGTTGAAATGGATGATTCGCTGATGGTTGTTAGAGAAATTTTTGATAAAGTCAGGCTCCACCATCTCCTTGTCGTTGAATCGGGCATCCTAATTGGCGTGATCTCTGATAGAGACCTCCTAAAGGCCTTAAGTCCCAACATTGGAAGTGTTTCTGAAACAGTCGGCGACTTGGCAACCCTTAGTAAAAGAGCACATCAGATAATGACAAGAAGACCTGTTACGTTGTCCCGAAAAGCAGGAATCCATGACGCAATTGAAGTTTTCAAGAATCACAAGATTTCTTGTATACCAATTGTTGATGAAGAGCGGAAACCGGTTGGGATAATAAGCTGGCGAGATGTACTCGGAGCAGTTGAGGCAATGTAAGGCAACCTCCCTTTTGAGGGGGGAGGAGCGGCACCACCCGTGACCCATATCCACTATTTTGAGAGAAGGACAAGAGATGGAAAATGTAGGCGATTTATTTCAAAGCAGCGACTGGAAAAAGGAGAAGCATGTGCCTGTCATTGAGTGCCCTGATGAAGTTGCTTCGAACGAAATATTCCAGGTAAAGGTATCCTTGGGCAAAGAAATAGCTCATCCTAATACCACCGAACATCATATTCGATGGATTCAGCTTTTCTTCAAGCCAAGCGGGGAAGCATCCAGTTATCAAGTGGGAAGTTTTGTGTTTACGGCACATGGGGAATCAACGAAAGGCGCCAATGAAGGTCCGGTGTACACGAACCACTCGGTGACAACTGAACTCAAGATAGAGGTTCCAGGGACGCTGTATGCAACGGCTTTTTGTAACATTCATGGTCTCTGGGAAAACGCAAAAACGATAAAGATAAAATAGGGAACCGCTACTGAACAGGTTTCGAATTGCAATAAGGAGGAGCTACAATGCCAGAATTCGGATCTCCATTTTCCGGACTTGCCAACGATCGTAAACTGACTCATGAGGAATTGATTCGGGCAATACGCTTCATGGTTGCTGCCGAATATGAGGCTATTCAGCTTTATATGCAACTGGCCGAGTCTACGGACAACCAATTAGCTATTGAAGTTCTTAAAGACATAGCAGACGAGGAGCGGGTCCATGCTGGAGAGTTTCTTCGACTGTTAAGAGAGCTTGCCCCGGATGAAGAGGAGTTCTACAAAGAAGGGGCTGGTGAAGTCGAAGAGGAAATCCAAAAGATCAAAAGATGATAACAGCATTATCTTGGAAAGCTGTGTGGAAAAGGATCTCCTCTTGCTCAAAGCCGAAGAACCTTTCAGCGTACCTTTTTCACGCAACAGCGTGCCCTTTTCTACGGGTCATGCATAAGGTTCCCGTCTTGACAAAATACATGGTTTTCCCTATTGATAAGTTTAACCCATTCCTATTAGTGTGGTAACTGAGCTTTAAATCGCCCCGAATCGAGAAATTGGTTTCGGTTGTATCCTGAAAGAGGCCCGGGTACGATCCGGAAAAAGACAACGATCTGGACAGAAAGGAGAACATGTCATGGCAAATTGTGCAGAAATGAAGAAAGGGGATCTTTTCGTATGCGAGACTTGCGGTCTTGAACTGAGAGTCTCCAAGGCCTGTTCCTGTGGTTCGGGCGGCAAGGAAGCGTGCAGCGTACCGCTCCGGTGCTGCGGCAAGGATATGGTCAAGAAGTAGCCATCGACATTTGGAAATTCTTGCGGTCTGCCGACAATGCGCTGGCGGCGAGTGCGGGAGTGTTTTTTGTTGGGAAAAGGATTCATCCGTGAAAAATCAGGAGGCCCGGGAAACCAACGGCCCATATGAGGAATGTGAATCTCCAGACGGAGACGACCATGAAGAGTGACGAGTACGGGTGGAATGATAATAAAGAAAACGAGGCACGGGAGATCGACCGCGAATTAAAAAAGACCTTCGATCGGATGCCAAACAAAATCCCCCTCCTTCTGTTTACGAGCCCCACGAAAAATGAGCCCTTCAATGAAGCAACGCGACAAATCATACGTGCTATAAGGCAGTTGACTGACAAGGTGGATTTGCTGGAATTTGACCTCAGTCATAAGATGGCGCAAAAATGGAAGGCGGAACGGTCCCCTACCCTCCTTTTCGATCCGGATAGATATCATATCCAGTGGTTGGGTGCTCCTGCCGAAGAGGAAGTGCGTACTTTCGTACAGGCATTGATTATGCTGGGCCAGGGGACAACGACCCTCGGGGAGCAGACAAGGAAAATTCTGGACAGAATAGATGGACCGCGTCATATCAAGATCTTTGTCAGCCCGAGTTGTCCCTATTGTCCGCAGCAGGCCGTTAATGCCTTGATGGCCGCAATCGAGAAACCCGGAATCATCTCCCTTGAAATCATCGATATCCTGGCAAATCCTGAATTGGCCGACAACTATTCGGCACAGAGTGTACCGCAGACCTATGCGAATGAAATTCTCATCGCTCAGGGCGCCCAATCGGAAGAGCTTTTCATGCTGTCTCTCGAGAGGATGGAACAGCAGAACATCTTTATCCCCGACGAGGATGCTCAGGAAATTGAGGTGGACCTGGTGATCGTCGGAGGGGGGCCGGCAGGACTTACCGCAGGAATATATGGAGCGCGAAGCGGGCTGAATTCTGCAATCATTGAAAAGGATACTCTTGGGGGACAGATCGCAACCACACCCATCGTCGAAAACTATCCGGGCGTCAGCCAGGCCGGAGGGAAGACACTGGTGGACCTGATGGTGAGCCATGCCCTGGAATATTGCAGAATTTTTCAGGGGGAAGAGGTGATGGACGTCCAGACCGGAAAACCTATCGTAGTAACAACAAGCAAGAGGCGTTTCAAGACCAGGACGGTACTCCTCGCAACGGGAGCAAAACACCGCCATCTTGGTGTAGCCGGAGAATCTCGTCTTTCCGGCCATGGCGTCAGCTACTGCAGCACTTGTGACGGCCTTTTATTTCGAGGGCGGAAGGTAATTATGGTGGGCGGAGGAAACAGCGCAGTTACCGAAGCCCTTCACCTCAAGAATATCGGTGTTGATGTTACCCTTGTCCACCGCAGGGATACCCTCAGGGCTCAGGACCACCTGATCAGCAATCTCAAGAACAACCAGATCCCCGTGCTGTTCAATAGGGAGGTAAAGGAAATCAGAGGGAAAGACCGGGTGACCGAGGTTGTGCTCCGTGACAACAGGACCGGAAAAACCAAGAAAATGGGAGTAAACGGCGTTTTTGTTGCCGTAGGTTACGAACCCGCCGTTGCATTGGCACAAGAAATCGGCATCGAAGTCACCCCGCAAGGCTACATTCGGCATGATTCCCGCCACCGGACCAATTTCCCCGGGATTTACTCTGCCGGGGACGTGGAGGGGGGGTATAAGCAGATCGTTACGGCGGCGGGCCAGGGTGCCGAAGCGGCCCTTTCCATTTTTGAAGATCTCGTCAATCCATACTGGAAAAAAGAGAGGAAACTTGACGAGCAGCGCAACATGCACCGGGAATGAAAAATCACGCTGTAACACCAGCAAGACCGGTGCGTTTCTAATGATCCAGCATCCCACATGGAGGAAAACCCGATGGAAGTCCAGACTTTTTGCGTAGATTTAAGAAGTGAAATGACCGAATGGAAGGCAAAAACCTATGATCTCATTAGAGAACTGGATAGGCGGTCTCCGAGTGATAAAGCAAGAGCATCTGCTTCCATTGATGATCTCAGCCGGATGATTGATGAAATCGAGAAGAGAATCGACCGGCTTGAAGACCAATGTCCCGCAAATTGGGATTCTGAAAGGGTCGAATTGGGAGAAATGGTTGCTGAACTGGAGGAGAAGTGGGGTGAAACCGCAGCCATGTCCCCGGACGATTTTTGACGGCAAGCACCCCGGGTTAAGGAGATCGCGGATCAACCGCCCCAGGATGTCCTCTGCACTGGTGGCAAGCCAGAACCAGAGGGAAGAGGTTGCGACCGCAGGCAGAATCGTGGCAATGCCCGCAATGAAAATCCTGCTTAACCGTTTCATGAATACTTCCTCGATCCTTTACGCTGCTGTGTATTGCGATATGCTGGAGGATCCCTTTCATGAGGTCGTCGGTTATTGGACCCTCCGAGATGGGGCTGGGGGATCTTTCTGTTTCTTTGCGCCTCGGTTATTTCCGGCTTCCTCTCACTGCGAGGATGAAACTGGAGCTTTTCGCAAGAATCAAAACGACCGTTGCACATCCGACCCCGAACAGGGGGATCAGCAAGGAACCGATGGCCAAGGTACCCAGTGCCGCGCCTGCCAGGTCCGCTGCCAGGCAACCTGCGGCAGGGCTGTTTTCCTCCCCGATGATCTGTGCAACCACCGGGAACTGAAAACCGCAAAGCACTGAAAAAAGGAAGCAGTAAAGCATAAAATAAACCGGATGCGGTTCGATCTTCGACAACGTTACCCAGAGAAGGAAAACAAGCAAGAAACCCAAGATACCCACATCGGATAAGACAAGGTTCCTTTTTTCGTTTTTCTGCCGGCGCCTCCCCAGCAGGACACCCGGCAGCAGGCCCAAAAGGGACGAAGTAATAATAGCACCGATTTCCAGGTAAACGTACCCAAAGAGGACCTGGAAAGAAAAAATAACCAGCATTTCGACACCCATGGACGCGAACCCGGTGGCAAATAGAATGTATTCCTCTCTCCGGATAAACAGAAGGTAGACGATCAGAACTCCTGAAAGTACCAGGAGAAAGATCAGTGGGCTGGTCCCGTATTTTGAAAACCATTCCAGGAAAACAATTCGCATAAGTCTCGGGTGAAAATCACCATTGAGAAAACCTTTCCCTTCCAGCGCATTCCGCAATTCACGCACCCGATCCACCGTTATGTTCCCCCGATAAAAACCCGCAATATAGCTGGTGGAAATTCCTTTAAGCTTTAACCTTGCCGGAATATCCGGATGGAGATCTCCGTCGCTGCAGATGAGATAGGCCTCTTCTCCCGGAATGGCGAGCACGTGCTTGAAATGAATGCTGACCGTATGATAAATGGTGGCGAGCTTTTTCCTCCTGATCTCGCTGATATAATTCTGTCCATAGGCAAGGCCCAGAGACATCACCCCTTTTTTTGAGAGGATCTTCCTCACCAAGGAAAAAAATTCGCTGGTATAGAACCGATTGACCTGGAACGTATCCGGGTCCGGCAGGTCCAAAATCACGGCGTCGTAACGCTTTTTCGTTCTTTGAATGAAACGCCTCGCGTCCGTATTAATGATCCTTACCGTGATATTCCCTGCCAGAGCACCGAACTCCTTTGCTGCCTTGATCAGAGAGGGGTCAAGTTCCACATAGTCCACTTGGAGAGGGTGATGCTTTTCGATCTCTTTCAGGGTCTCGCCGAGACCCCCTGAAACAAGGAGGACCTTTTTCACCCGCTCCAGCTGGCACAGGGGATAATGGACCTTCTCTTCACTCTGAACCACACTGAGATCCGAATAAATGGGGGATCCGGATTGCCAGAAGGTGTGCTGAGAATCCTCCTCTGTAACGATGATCCTCCCATACGGGGATTCCATGTAGCGGACGATTTTGCCATATTGTGGCACGAAAGTCGAAACCTCGAAACCGCGATGAAGGGCTCCATAGTAGAACATGAGGATGAGAGGCAGAATACCAATGAATGCAATGTATCGGGCGGTTTTGACCCAAAGACCCATGCCAACGAGAACAAGCAGGGAAGAGGCAATAGCAATAGCCTGAAATGGCGTACACCAGTACACCAGAACAAAGCTGAACAATACTCCACCGCCGATATCACCGATATTGTCAGCAAGGTAAAGATCACCGCTCGTATAGCTTGGGGTGATCTCCTGGATGACTTTCAGCGTATACGGAAGGATGAAGCCCAGCAGGAAACAATAAGTGGCCGTGGTCAGCAGGATATGAAAAAAGGTGGGATAAAACCCCGGTGACATGCCGTGGAGGAAAAACCATATCCTCGCGCGTCTGATCAGCAGGATCTCAGGAATTGGCGCAAGGGCAACGGTAACGATGAGGATGCAGAGGGTAAACAGGGAATATCTTTTTACAAACTTGGCCGCAAAGCTCCCGGCTCCGGTCAGTGATAACCAGCAAAAAATGGTCAGGGAAATGGTGATTTCATTCCCATGAAACTGGGAAAGGAATTCCCGGATGACCAGCAACTGGGTACTAACGGATGAAACGCCGGTCCCGATGATGGACCACACCATGAGGCGCTTTTCGTTCACATTCTATCTATTCCTCGAATGCCTGTACCTGGTAGGTGGTTACCTCCACATCGCCAGTCATCCACGCGTCTCCATCCAGGCCGGCCTTGTAACAGAGATGGGTCAGGAAATCCTTTTTATCCGGTAGTTGGTCCCACACTTGTGGCAGGAACGTGGCTTGGTGATACCCCTTCTTAACAATCACCCCGTCAATCCCCGGACGCAGCTTTGCGAGGAGATCCTGGGCGTCTGTGTAGGAAAGGGATTTCGGATCGGTCAGAATGCTTACTTCAATTTTGACATCCTTCCACTCATCCGGCCTGAGGGGATGGAAGCGTGGGTCTCTGAACGCCGCATTGATCGCGTTTTCCCGAACACCTTCAATCAGTGTCTCCTGGGGGATAATGTGCCCGATACATCCCCGCAACTGCCCCGTCTCCGTCAATGTCACAAAGGTCCCTCTTCTCTCTTGGAAGATGGGAGATAGCTTGGCCTCATCTGGTTCCTCGCCTTTGCGGGCAAAGAGTTCCTGTTCAATGGTCTGGCGTGCCATTTTGAGAAGGAATCGCCCCTGATCCTCCGTCAGTTTGTCAGTTTCCACGGTCTTTTCCTCCTTCCTGGTTCTTTCCGAGGATGGTTTTCCGGCAGCAGGATCTCCTGCCACAGCCTTGCTCCAGCAAAGGCCCCACACGACCATTACAAAAACGAGCTCCTTTGTGATTCCGCATCTCCCGGGAAAAAAGCGCATGCTTTCATGATAGCCCAAAACGGATTTGTGTCAATAAGAAAGGGGAAATCAGTCCCTTGACAACCCTGAGCATTGCGGTACATAGTAGGCAAACATGTTTGAAAGGAGTGGTAATGGAAAATTCGGATACCTTGAAAAAGAGAGCCAAGAAGATCTATGAGATCCTGGATCCCCTGTACACGCACAAAAAAACAGCGCTCGAATACCGCACCCCTTTTCAGCTCCTTATATCAACCATCCTTTCGGCCCAATGTACGGACAAGCAGGTCAACCAGGTCACCAAGATCCTTTTCCAGAAATATCGTACGCCGGAGGACTATATAAAGGCCCCCATTGCTGAACTGGAAGCTGATATCAGGCCCACCGGTTTTTTCAGGAACAAGGCCAAGTCCATCAAGGGCTGTTCCCAGGGTATTGTGGAGCTTTATGGAGGAGAGGTCCCATCCACTATGGCTGAAATGCTGAAGCTTCCCGGCGTGGGGAGAAAAACCGCCAACTGCGTTCTGGGAGCCGTCTTCGATGTACCCGGAGTCGTTGTAGATACCCATGTAAAACGGCTTTCTCAACGGCTTGGACTGACTGAGAATAAAGATCCCGACAAAATTGAGAAGGACCTCGAAAAGCTCCTGCCAAAAGAACGATGGCGCAGATTTTCCGATATTCTCATCTATCATGGAAGAGCGGTTTGCATGGCCCGAAGGCCGGATCACGCGAACTGCCCTGTAGCCCTCCTCTGCCCCTCAAGCTCCCTCTGATCCACCTGTCCGCCGAGCAGTTCTGTCGTTCTCACCCCTTGCCGAGTGATACGGGGAGAGAGGGAGGGGCACGGGGCTCCTTTCTGGCGGGAATATATTTTGCCGGCGGTATTGGAGGGACTTAGCCCGCATTTCTCACGGGCAATCTACTGTGACGGCGGATAGCCCCATGGCTCCTGCGTTGCGCTTGAAAAATGACTTTGACGTACTGCAAGTACGCCTTCATCCATTTTTCTTCGCGCGTCTTGTATCCACGGGCCTCTTCACCGTCTCGCTACGAAGGCTCGTGAGAAAAGCGGGTTAGCCATTTCATCGAGAGATGACAGAAACCGACACGGCCCCCGGCCGCCTTGCTCAGCACTTCTTTCCGCGGCCATCATGATGACCCATCGTGCTCGCAAAAAGATTGCTGTCACCCTTCACCACGTCATTTTAAGACACTATGCTGATATGCCAAATGGAGAAGGAGGGAGCGCAGCTTCAGGAATATGCCGTTTGCCTGCTTTCCGGAGCGAAAAGAGAGCCAGGTTGTGGGCTGGGGCAGGCTTGTCAGGGGAGCGCGAATTCAGCCACAAGGAAGGTATGGTCGGAGGGTTTTGGGAGGGACCTTGCATCCGTATCGATCCAGCAGTCCTTGCAGCCGTCGGCCAGCGGTGGGGTCGCGAGGATATAGTCCACACGCCAGCCCATTTTTCGTTTGAGGGCGTTCGGGATACGGTAATCCCAGAAAGTAAATTGGCCTTCCTCGGGATGGTACTTTCTCAGGAGATCAACCAGCCCCCATTCAAAAAACCGGCCTATCAACGCGTGCTCCTCAGGATGGAACCCCACTTCGCCCCTGAATCCTTCAGGATCATACACATCCTTTGCCTCAAGGGCTACATTGAAATCTCCTGCCACGAGGAGCGGTTGCTGCTGGCTGTAACTTGCATGAAGTTGGTCCAACAGTTTATTAAGCCATTGGAGCTTGTATGCGAATTTTTCCGAGCCCACCGCAAAACCCTGGGGAACATACACATTGATGATCGTGATATTTCCAATCTTGCAGCGAATAAAACGTGCCGGTTCTTCAGTCTCTCCGGTCAGGGTGAACTCAACATCGGCCGCAGCTTCCCTGCTCACAATGGCCACCCCGTTATAAGATTTCTGTCCCCTGTACACGGTCGAATATCCCAGCTTCCAGAAAGGAGTGTTCGGAAAATCTTTGTCCTGCACCTTGGTTTCCTGGATACACAGAATATCCGGGTGTTCCCGTTCCAACCAGTCCAGGATAATCGGAAGGCGGGCGCGGATGGAGTTGGTGTTAAAGGTGGCACATTTCATTATCTCACTTTACTCCCGGGCACCATGACTGCATCCGGCATCAAGACATGAACGCCGGAATCATCTTCCGCTGCCAGGACCATCCCGCGCGATTCCACCCCCATCAGTTTCACCGGCTTCAGGTTGGCCACGACGACAACCTGCTTGCCATTCAGATCTTCTGGTGCATAGTGTCTTGCTATACCGGCCACAACGGTCCGCTCTTCCCCTATATCCACCGTCAGCTTGACCAGTTTATTGGATTTGGGGATTGCTTCGGCCGCCTTGATCGACCCGATCCGAAGATCCATCTTTTGGAATGTCTCAAAGTCAATCATTTCCTTTATTGTTTCAGGTGCCTCATTGGGTTCCATCTCACGCGATCCTTTCTCCTTTTCTTTTGTTTCGATTCTTGGGAAAAGGGCGGGTGCCTTTTCCACAGGCCGAGCAAAGGAAAGCTCGCCCCACTGCCTGATTCGGTCGATGGGGATCGGTTTTTCTTCTCTTTGCAGTCCGATTTGCTGTTGGATTTTCTCAGCAGACGCGGGCATGAACGGCCAGATCAGGACGGATATGGTCTTTAAAACCTCAAAGATGTGGTACATGACCGTTTCAAGCCTTCCTTTATCTGACTTAGTGAGGACCCATGGCGCCGTGGTATCGATGTATTTATTCACATCGCCAATAACCTCCCACACAGCCATCAAGGCCTTATGAAGGCCCAGGCCCAGCATAAAGGACTGGTATCGCTCGATCATATCCAGTGTTCTCGTCCTGAGCCGGTCATCCATTTCCTGGGGAGTGCCCTGCCCGGGAACATTCCCCTGAAAATATTTGAGTACCATGCTGACACTCCGGCTGACCAGGTTTCCCAGGTCATTGGCCAGATCCGCGTTAATCCGGTTTACCAGAGCCTCTTCACTGAATTCCGAATCAAGCCCGAAAACCATATCACGAAGCAGGAAGTATCGAAACGCATCAAGGCCATAGATATCCATCAAATCAAGGGGTCTCACCACATTTCCCAGGCTCTTGGACATTTTTCCTGCGTTGATATTCCAGTATCCATGGACATTCAGGTGTTGATAGGGATCTATGCCGGCTGATTTCAACATGCAAGGCCAGTAGATTCCGTGGGGCTTCAGGATATCTTTGGCAACGATATGCTGGGCAACAGGCCAGAAACGGTTGAACAGCTCACCGTCCGGATATCCCAATGCGGAAACATAGTTGATTAGGGCGTCAAACCACACATAGGTAACAAAATTGTCGTCAAAAGGCAGGGGAATCCCCCAGGTCAACCGGCTCTTCGGCCTGGAGATGCATAAATCTTCAAGGGGATCCTTAAGAAAAGAAAGCACCTCATTCCTGTACCGTTCCGGGCGGATGAAGTCAGGGTGCGTGTGAATATGATCGATCAACCAGTCCTGGTATCGGCTCATCCTGAAAAAATAGTTGGCCTCTTTGATGATGGCAGGTTCTGTAAGGTGATCAGGACACTTCCCGTTTACGAGTTCCCGCTCCGTGTAAAACCGTTCACATCCGAAGCAGTAGAGGCCCTCATATTCGCTGAAATAAATGTCCCCGTTTTCTTTGACCTTATTGAGAATCAACTGCACGACTTGCTGGTGATCGAGGTCGGTGGTTCTGATGAAATAATTGTTGCTAATATGCAGCTTGGGCCAGAGATCCCGGAAAAGCTGGCTAATCCGATCTGCATATTGCTTTGGTGTTTCTCCAGCCTTCTCTGCGGCTTCGACGATTTTGTCGCCATGCTCATCTGTTCCGGTGAGGAAAAAGGCCTCTGCGCCACAGAGCGTATGGAAACGGTTCAACACGTCAGCGACAATGGTTGTGTAGGCATGCCCGATATGAGGTTCCGCATTCACGTAATAAATAGGGGTCGTCACATAAAATTTTTCAGGCACTTTCCTTTCCCTTCTTCCATTGTCAGGTTCAGCGGGCATCTTTTTTCCCCGTTTTCTTGGGAGTCGAATGGCGCTTTTTCTTGAAGAGACGTTCCGTTGAAAGGTCTTCAAAGCCTACTTCCTTTTCCTCTCCTGAATCCAGAACAACTGTCAGGGTTTCCTTCAATATATTCTGCCGGACGACCTTTCCCTCCCCGAAATTGGTATTAACGCGTTTTCCAATCTTGGGAAGGTCCCTTTTGATCTTCTCGTAGTACAGGTGTTCATAAGTCAGACAGCACATAAGTCTGCCGCACATGCCGGAAATTTTCCCCGGATTCAGGGAGAGATTCTGCTCCTTCGCCATCTTTATGGTTACCGTGCCGAAGGTGTTGAGAAAAGAGGCGCAACAGAGGGGTCGACCACAGGTACCCAACCCCCCCACCATTTTTGCCTGGTGTCTGACCCCAATCTGTCGCATCTCGATTCTCGTACGGAATTTGCGTACCAGGTCCTTTACCAGCTCTCTGAAATCAACCCTGCCTTCTGCGGTAAAAAAAACCAGGATCTTGCTCCCGTCAAAGCGCCGTTCCACCCCCACAAGACACATGGGTAACGATCTCTCCCTTATCTTTTGCCCGCAGTACTGAAAAACTTCTTCCTCAAGCTTGCTCCCCTGTTCATATTTCTTGATTTCCTCATCAGTTGCAAGCCTGAAGACTTTTTTGAGCGGTCTTTTGGGTCTCTCCGGGCCCGGATTCCGGGGCTCGATGCGGACACATCCAATGGCAGGACCTTCTTCGGTGATCACCATGACCTTGTCCCCTTCTTTGAGGACAAAATGCCCGGCATCAAAATCATACACCTTCCCGCCGTCCTTGAACTGTACACCTACAATTTTGCTCATATATTGTTTCCTGGATCACGTCTGCCGTGAATCTTTGGGAAAAAGGTCAATAAGGGGAATCCGGCTCCGTTCAGTCTTGCCGACCCGGATTTCTCACTGATCTTCATCATGCCTGGCCGGCAAGCGCCCTCAATTGCAGCACCAGGTGCTCCAATACCAGTGCACTATTCCTGTTTTCCACCAGGTCCATCTGCGCCCGATCAATGAGGAAAAAACTCTCCGCCAAATGTTTTATTCTAAATCCCTTGGACATTTTTTTCAAGTTTTGTGAAAAATCCCTGTTCATGAAAGACTGTTCTCTGCCCTCCGCCTTTGCGAGCAGGAGGTCCCTGTACCAGCTCTTCCAGATATCCAATACCGCCGTCGGCCCGAATCCGGTGCCCTGACCGCCACGGATATCCCCTGTTTTGATTTCTTCGGCCCATTTGAAAGCCGCGCCCAGGGCTTTCGTCTTCGGAAACGCAGCGAGTTCTGCAATCCTTGAGATCCACACTTCTCTTTTCTCCAGAAAATCGCCTTCCACCATATCCAGAGCCCGGCCTATGCTTCCTCCTGAAAGTCCCCCGAGGATATCCGCCTTTTTCCCGGAGAGGCCTCTTTTTTCACTGATCCATGCGGCCACCACCGCCCGGGGCAGGGGCTGGAAAGATACCCTCTGGCAGCGGGAAACAATGGTCGGCAGTAAATCCAGGGGTTCAGTGGCAGTGAGGATGAAAATATTCCCCGGAGACGGCTCTTCAAGGGTTTTCAGGAATGCGTTGGCCGCTTCAGGAGTCATGGTCTCAGATTGACAAATAACAACCACTCTGTACCGTGCAGACAGAGGTGCAAAGGAAAGGCCGTGATTCACCTCCCGTATCTGGTCGATTCCTATTTTGCTGCCTCCCTGGCGTATCACTTGAAAATCAGGGGCATTGCCACTCAGGATCTTTCGGCAGGAAGCACACGATCCGCACGCGTCACCATCTTGTGGTGAAAAACAGTTCAGTGCCATGGCCAATGCCTGCGCGGTGCTCTTTTTTCCCACCCCGGGTATTCCGGTAAAAAGATAGGCGTGAGGCATTTTCTCCCTCGCCATGACCTGTCGCAAAAAATGCTGAGCCTTTTCCTGCCCGAGGATGTCCGAGAAGCGCATGTTCACCATCCTCCGTTCATTTTTTTGGACGTTCCAGCAGGGGCCTTATGTGCTTGAAAATACCCGTTTCCATAGCCTCTTCTTCAAGAGTTGCATCTATCAGTATGAAGCGTTCCCTTTCGCTGCCGGAAAGCTTCAAATATCCCTCCCGCACGGACTCATGAAATTGTTTCCGCTCCAACTCAAACCGATCCTGCCCTTTCAGTTCCATGTTCCTGTTTCGATTCAAGGCCCTTCCCAGCCCTATTTCCACCGGGCAATCCAGGAGAAAGGTGAGATCTGGAAGAAGCCCTTCGGTTGCCGTCTCATTGAGCAGGCGAACCAAATCCATATCCAAACCCCTCGAATACCCCTGGTAGACCGTCGTAGCATCGAGATACCGGTCACACAAGACCCATGTTCCCTGCGCCAGTGCAGGGCGTATCACATCCCGCACATGCTGTGATCGATCGGCCGCATAGAGAAAAAGCTCAGCGAGGGGCGACAGGTGTTGATTCCGGGCATCGAGGAGCACAGAGCGAATCTTTTCGCCAACGGGTGTGCCTCCGGGTTCCCTGGTGGTACGCACTGGGATGCCAAGTGCTTTAAGGCGACGAGCCAGGCGATGGACCTGGGTTGTCTTGCCACACCCCTCAATTCCTTCAAATGATATGAACACGCAACGTTCCTTTCTCCCTTGGATTGGGACAAAACAACCATCCGAGATGACATGTCAGCGAGTATAGAGAATATCGGGGAAGGAATCAAGGAACAAGAGGCCTCCCAGGAAAAATGTATTTCCTGACGGTTTTTTTGCTCTTTTTTATTGACAAACAGGAAAAAATAACTAATATTCCCACGCTTCCGGGGTGATTACAGCAATTTACAGATTTTGAACCACGTCATATTTTCCCGAAAAAAGATTTCTTGGAGTGGAAAAAGGGCTTTCTCCCCGGACCGGTGAAACCTATCCGGGCCCTCCCCCAGAGGTCGATGGTTTCATCACAGCTAGACTTATAATGCAAGAGAGGTGAAAGGATGACAGACAACAGAGAAGATTTCCTTTCAAAATTGACTGGCAAAAAGAGAGAGTTCGAACAGGCGCTCCAGCGTCTCCGGGACAACCAGAAGGAATACCAGGAACATCTCGAGGGAGAATCGTCCATGGATGAATCAGATCAGGCGCTGAGAGAGATTTCGGTCTCCAGTAATTATACTCTTATAGAGAGAAAATTTAGTGAACTCAAGAAAATAGACCGTCTTATCAGGCAGGTGGTCTCGGACAACCATTTCGGCTTGTGTGAAGAATGTGGCGACCCCATCCCTCCCGAGCGGTTGCTGATCGTTCCTGAAGCGACCCTTTGTGTGGCCTGCCAAAGGGCGCTCGAAAAGATGGACAACCTCAAGAGGATCTCGAAACACAATTTCACCCGCCTCCGCATGTCTCCGTTAGAGGACTTGGAAGCCGAAAATGAACTCCCCGTGCTGGATACTGAGGGCATTGATTCTGACCTGGAAATCATCCCCTTGCCCTTGATGGACCTTGAGGAACCGGAAAATCAGGTGTTTTCGAACGACAAATAGCCGGTTCCCGGGGGAACCTGGGCAGCATGCAGGGGAACCCGCCCCCCGAGGTGTGTATTATTTTCTTCAGATATGGCATTTTTATATCATTTTACCCTGAGGAAACCAAAAAAAAGAGGTTGGCTGATTTCTTCTGATAGAAATGGTTGAAAGACGATTTTCTCACATTGTTTCAGTGGGATATATGTCTACCAAATCAGCTCATCCTGACTGGCACTGAATTTGCAGAATTCTAATTTGACACCACGTCAAAGGAGCTGTCCATTCGGGATGGGAAAGGATATCCCCAAAAATCGCTCCGGGAACTCAGACACCTGCTCCTGGAACATCGATGACGCACTTGAATCTCTCCAGGATGTGGACAAAAAAATCAGGGAGTTTCTGGAGCAGAAAAAAAGGCTTGAAAAAGGGCAGGGAGACCCCCGAACCGGAGAGGAATCGGAAGCTCCGGCTTCTTGACCACCCCTCCATACCCCCTTCGGTTTCAGCTCCTCCCTTGAAATCTATTGACGAGCCCAACCCCCTCTGATAAGAATTTCAAACGCGTTCTTGCCCAAGACCGATGTTTCTGCAATGACATTGTTCTGATGGACAAACCTAACCCGATGAGGCACGTGTGGAATTTTCGGCTATCAAAGGATTCAAGGACATATTGCCCGAAGAGATCGGCTACTGGCACCTTCTTGAGGCTGAGGCGCGGCGTCTCTTGCGCCTTTTCGGTTTCTCGGAGATAAGGACCCCGTTGCTTGAAAAAACAGAACTGTTCAGCCGTGGAATCGGCCAGGATACGGACATTGTTTCAAAGGAAATGTACTCCCTCAAGGACAGTAAAGGGAGGAGCCTTACCCTGCGCCCAGAAGCTACTGCGGCCGTGGCGCGGGCGTATATCCAAAACCATCTCCATGAAAAACAGCTTGTTCAGAAGCTCTTCAGCATTGGGCCTATGTTTCGCCACGAGCGACCTCAAAAAGGACGCCTCCGGCAATTTCATCAGATCAATGTGGAGATTTTCGGGGATCCAGGACCCAGAAGCGATGCAGATGTCATTATCCTTGCCCTCGAACTATTTCGCGTAATCGGTCTGGAAGACTTAACACTTCATGTAAACTCACTCGGCTGCCCGGAGTGCCGCCCCCGTTTCAAGAAACAGTTGAACCGGTACCTTGAGGAGAGGGAAAAAAACCTCTGTGCCGACTGCAGGCGGAGGACTGCGACAAATCCTTTGAGGGTGTTTGATTGCAAGGTACCCGGGTGTAGGGAAATAATGGCGGACGCTCCATCGATCATAGACTCATTGTGCGATGCGTGCGTGGCCCATTTTCATGCACTCAAGGAGGACCTGCTATTGGCTGAGGTTTCTTTTGTTCCTGATCATCGCCTGGTCAGGGGGCTTGATTACTACACCCGCACCACTTTCGAGATCCAAACCGAGCGGTTGGGGGCACAAAATGCGGTAGCAGGGGGCGGCCGCTATGACGGCCTTGTAAAACTTTTGGGAGGGCCGGCGTACCCCGCAATCGGTTTTGCCGTCGGCATGGAACGGGTCATCGCGCTGCTCAAAGAACTGAGTCCCTGCGCACAACAATCCCCGGATCTTTTCGTCGCAGCCCTCGGAGAAACCGCACAAAAAATGTCATTCATGTGGATTCAAGAACTTCGACGGGCCGGATTGGCGGCGGAAATGGATTACGCCTCCAGAGGCCTCAAAGCGCAGCTGAAATACGCGGATCGACTCGGCGCAAAGAAGGTATTGATGATCGGAGAGAATGAATTGAAATCCGGCAAGGTCGTCCTCAGAGACATGTCCAGTGGCGCGCAGGAGGAAATCGATCTGGATGGTCTTGCGGAGAAACTATGCGAGGCTCTGCCATCTGATGAATGAACACGCGCCCGTCAAAATTGATTCGCTCGGAGATTGGACAAGAACCCATGACTGCGGCAGTCTCCGTTCCGGACATGTGGGCAAAGAGGTTCTGCTCATGGGATGGGTAAACGCCAGAAGGGATCTTGGAGGATTGATTTTCATAGACTTGCGGGATCGCGAGGGTATCACACAGATCGTCTTTGACCCCCGCGAGAGCCGGGAAAGCCATGAAAAGGCCCAGATCCTCAGGAACGAATGGATTGTAGCGGTGAAGGGACAGGTATCGCGCCGGCTGGAAGGACAGGAAAACCGGGATCTCTTCACGGGTGAAATCGAACTGAAGGCCTGGGAACTCAAGCTTCTGAACAAGACCGAGACCCCTCCATTCCAGGTAGATGGTATTGTCGATGCCTCTGAGACCCTTCGCTTGAAATATCGCTATCTCGAACTCAGGCGCCCCCGGGTATTTGACCTTTTCAGGAAACGCCATGCCATTGCAACGACCATTCGATCCTATTTGAACGACCGGGGTTTCGTTGAGGTGGAAACTCCTTTCTTGACAAAAAGTACGCCGGAAGGTGCACGCGACTACCTGGTACCCAGCCGAGTCAGCAAAGGCATGTTTTACGCCCTTCCCCAGTCTCCGCAACTGTTCAAACAAATCCTGATGGTTGCGGGTTTTGACCGCTATTACCAGATCGTTCGCTGTTTTCGAGATGAAGACCTGAGGGCTGATAGGCAGCCGGAATTCACCCAGGTAGATCTGGAGATGTCCTTCAGCGACGAAAAACAGGTTATGGCCCTTTTTGAAGGCATGATGGCGGCACTGTTCAAACAGGTCCTCGGTACAGATATAGTGAATCCTCTCCCGCGGCTGACCTACCGCGAAGCCATGGAAAGCTATGGGACCGACCGACCTGATACCAGATTCGGGATGACCATTCAGGATATAAGCGATTTTGCCTCGCAATCCGCATTCAAGGTCTTCCACCGCGCCATAGATGATGGCGGCCTGGTTGCAGCCATCGTGGTCAAAGAGGGAGCCGGTGTCTTTTCCAGGAAGGGACTGGATGAACTCACCGTCACAATGGCCCATTACGGGGCCAAGGGCCTTGCCTGGATCAAGATCAAGGAAGACGAATGGCAATCGCCCATCGCAAAATTCTTCGTACCAGACGTCCAGACATCTCTCTCCGACTTCCTGCACACGAGACCAGGAGATCTCGTGCTGATCGTCGCAGACCGGGCCGAGATCGTCCGAGAATCCCTTGGGAGGTTGCGTCTTGAAGTGGCAAAGATTATGGATATGGTTGCAGACGACAACCATGCCCTGGTCTGGGTCACACGATTTCCATTGTTTGAATACGACGAAACGGAAAAAAGACTCGCAGCGGTCCACCATCCCTTTACCGCGCCGCTTGACGAAGACTTGGACCTCCTGAAAAACAATCCTGAAATCGCAAGGTCACGGGCCTATGATCTCGTGCTGGATGGGGCAGAAATTGGTGGGGGGAGTGTCAGGATTCACAATATCGAGGTCCAGGAAAAGATTTTCCGTATTCTTGGCATCTCCACCCAAGAGGCGCAGGCGAAATTTGGATTCTTTCTCGAGGCCCTTCGTTACGGAGCCCCTCCCCACGCCGGTATGGCACTCGGTTTTGATCGGCTTGTGGCCATTCTTTGTGGGGTCAAGTCCATTCGTGAAGTGATCGCTTTTCCTAAGACAACCAGCGCTACCTGTCCCCTCACGGATGCCCCCTCCCGGGTCGACGAAAGGCAGCTAGAGGAGCTGGGCTTGTCACTTGATCCTCTTAGCTCCTGAAAAAAGGACACACATCCTGCACAAATCTCTGCCAAGCTAAACCAGCATGGCTGGACCATAGTAGTCCCAGCCATCCCTGAACATGAAAATACGACCCGTTATCTGACCACCACCGGGGAT
>Ga0315535_1000562_pt1 | contig 26333 bp, 21 predicted proteins | sample SalMarSW160220MG_2_FD_203092 | JGI IMG/M metagenome (GOLD analysis project Ga0315535, IMG submission 203092) | Salt marsh sediment microbial communities from the Plum Island Ecosystem LTER, Massachusetts, United States - Salt Marsh Sediment SW1602-20 ... | reverse complement strand
TCGGCGCCCCATTCGATGAGCTCCATGACGCGGGCCGGCCCCTCGCGGACCAGGACCTCCACGGCCCGGGGGTGACACAGCCCCGCCCCCGCGACCAGGGTGTCCTGGATATGCAGCTCGTAGCGGTCGTCCTGACCGAGCACCGAGGCGATGCCGCCCCGCGCGTAGTTCGTGGAGGAGTCGGCACGCTCCTTCTTCGTGATGAGAAGCACCCGAGCCCGTGGCGCCAGCTTCAACGCGAAGGTCAGCCCGGCGATGCCGCTGCCGATGACCAGGACGTCGGTGGACCGCTCCAACTTCTAAGCCTCCCGCGGCGCCAAGGCCGCAACCAGGGTCCTCACTTCGCCTTCCCCTGCTTCCCACTCCAACCGCACCCCGAGGACGCGCACGGAGCCCAGGGTGCTGGCGTGGGCCTCCAGCTTCACGGCGTCCTTCTCCGTGACCACCAGCGTCCGCGTTCCCGCCCTTCTGCGCAATGCCCGGACGTCCGCGGGGGTGAAGCCGTGATGGTCCGGAAAGGCCATCAGCTCGACATCGGATACACCGTACCCCGTGGCTTCCGCCACCTGGCGGCGGAACGTCTCGGGCCGCGCCACGCCGGCGGCCGCCAGGACGGCGCCCCTCGGCGCGTCGGCCGGCTCGCCGGCCAGCGTCGACCAGCCGCCGGGCGGCAGGCTGAGAACCGCCACCGCCAGGGCGGGGTGCCGCCGGAGGATCTCCCGGGCCAGGCCCGCCGCCACGGTTGCCGGCGCGGTCCGCCGCGTCACCACCACCGCGTGGGCGCGGGCCAGCGCTCCGGGGGGCTCCCGGTAGGGGCCGCGCGGGAGCATCCGGCCCGGGAACGCGTCCTCCGCCGCCAGCAGCACCACGTCGACGTCCCGTGCCATGCGGCGGTGCTGGAAGCCGTCGTCCAGAACGGCCACGTCCGCACCCTGCTCCCTGGCGGTTTGCGCCGCGGCCAGCCGGTCCGCACCCCCGTGCACGGGAACGTCGGGGCTCCAGCGCCGATGCAGGAGGATCTCGTCCTCGCCGTATCCCCGGGAGAGCAGAACGGGATGCGCTCCGGCCTCCGCGAGCAGGCGCACGGCCCAGGCCGCCATCGGCGTCTTCCCCGTTCCCCCCACGGCGAGATTGCCCACCGAGACCACGGCCAGCCCCTCCACCCGTGCTCCCGGTCTCGACCGGTAACGGAGGTCCCGACGGCGGACCTCCGCCGCGTAGACCCATTCCAGGGGCGCCGTCACGGCCGAGAGCACGGCGCCGGCAGCGCCCATCTCGCCCGCCCACCATCGGCGCACGCCCCGTTCCAGAGCACGCCTCATGATTCCGCCTCGACGCGCGCGCTCACGAGGTACCCGTGGCCGCCGCGACGGCGCTCAGGCGGTCCAGCTCGCGGCCGATCTCCTCCGCCATGCCGTCCAGGGCCTCACGCCCCGCTTCCCGGGACACCCATCGGGGCTCTCCGTACACGATGCGCACCCGGGAGAAGGGCCGGGGCACCATGAAGCCGTCCCAGCTCGAGAAGTGCCAGGCCGACGTGGCCCCCGCCGCCAGGGGGATGACGGGAAGACCCGTCACCTGCGCCACCGCCAGCGCCCCCGCCTTGAACTCCCCGGCGGGTCCCTTGGGCCCGTCGGGGGTGAGCGCCAGATCCCTGCCTGCCCTGGCCTCGCGGATCAGTCCCCTGAGCCCCTGGGTGGCACCCCGGGTGCTGGAGCCCCGGACGGTGCCGAATCCGTGCCTTCGGATGACCTGGGTGATGTACTCGCCGTCGGCGTGCTCGCTCACGAGAACCACGACCCCCTCCCCGCGGTGCGCGTACACCAGGGGAAGCATCTGACCGTGCCAGAACACGAACACCACGGGCTTCCCCTCCCGGCGGAAGCGCAGATAGTGCTCGTCCCCCACGCGCTCCATGCGGATCGTGGTGCACAGGGCCCCGAGGAGCCCCAGGCCCAGGACGCCCACGGCCTCGAACTTCAGCTCGCTCACGCTCCCGCCTCCGCGAGCAGCTCCTGGGCCAGGGCCGCCACGCGATCGGAGGCGCCGGGGGTCCCCAGTGCCCCCTTGACCTTCGCCAACCCCGAGACCTGTCTGGCCCGCTCGGGGGAGGACTCGTCGAGGAGGGGCAGGAGCAGCTCCGCCAGCCTGCCGGGTGTGGCCTCGGACTGGAGCACCTCGGGCACGACCCCTTCTCCCGCCACCAGGTTCGCCAGCGCGACGTGCTCGACGCGTACCAGCCGCCGTGCCAGCCAGAACGTCAGCGGGTGGGTTCGGTAGGCCACCACGAACGGTGTGCCGGCCAGCGCGGTCTCCAACGTGGACGTGCCCGACTTCACCAGCGCGGCGCGGGCATGCCGGAGGAGCGCGCCGGTGTCGTCCACCACCGGCAGGTGAGCCTTCGCGAGGGCCGTCGAAGAGACGCTGGAGGCGCGGGCCAGGATGGGCTGGACGTCCGGCATGCGTGCGCGCACCTTGCTCGCGGCTTCGACGAAGACGCGCAGGTGTCTCTCGATCTCCTGCCGGCGCGACCCGGGCAGCAACGCCAGGATCGGGCGTTCCGGATCCAGATCCCAGCGGGCACAGAACGCCGACCTGTCCATCACGTCGTCGTCGCGCTCGAGGAGCGGGTGCCCGACGAACGTGACCCGGGCACCCACGGAGCGGAGCACGTCCACCTCGAACGGCAGGATGACGGCCACCCGTGCCGCGTGACGGGCGAGCTGCCGCGCCCGCCCGGCCTTCCATGCCCAGACCTGGGGAGAGATGTAGTACAGCACCGGCACGCCGCGCTCGTGGGCGGCGCGGGCCACCCGCAGGTTGAAGCCCGGGTAGTCCACCGGGATCACCAGGTCCACCTCGCCGCTAGCCAGCAGCCGCGTGACGCGCCGCAGGAGGCGGCGGAAGAACGCCAGGTGACGCGCGACCTCCACGAAGCCCATGACGGCGAGGTCCTCCAGGTCCGCCATGAGCTCCACGCCCTCCGCGCGCATGCGCGGCCCTCCCAGGCCGCTGAGCCGAGCCTCCGGAATGCGGCGTCGCAAAGCCCGCGCCACCCCGGCGCCGTGGTCGTCTCCGGATGCCTCACCGGCGAGGATGAGGATCCTGGGGGCGAGGGACATGCCGGGTGACGGCGGGCCGCTCAGAAGCGGCCCAGGTACCACATCAGGGCCACCACCAGGATGAGGAGCAGGAGCAGCTTGCTCCCGCCCATCCCTTTCTTGGTGTCGATCCAGTTCTGCTTCCGTCTACGCCGGACGCGTATCAGCGACATGGGACTCGATCCGTTCCTGGATGGACAGGGCCACGGACAGGGCGGCACGACCGTCGGCACCGCTCACCGCCGGCGGGGCCAGGCCGCGCACGGCGTCACGGAAGTTCTCCAGCTCCCTGCGCAACGGCTCAACGCCGTCGCCATGGAGCGGGACACGCTCGACGATCTGCGCCAGATCCGTGGCGCCGACGCCCTCGGCCGCCTGGGCCTGGAGCGTGCTCAACTCGCTCTTCAGGCGGAGGAACTCACCGGTCCCGTCCGCCAGGTTCAGGCTCACGTACCCGGACCGCTGGAACAGGCGCAGCTTGCGCATACGCTCCAGCGATACCCGGCTCGCCGTCAGGTTCGCCACTGCTCCTCCTTCGAAGCCGAGGCGCGCGCTGGCGATGTCGACGTTGGGGGTCAGCACGGGCACCCCCGACGCCGCCAGCTCACGTAGGGGGGTACCCACGAGGCTCATCACCAGGTCCACGTCGTGGATCATCAGGTCCAACACGACGGCGACGTCCGTGCTCCGTGGCGTGAACGGCGCCATGCGATGCGACTCCACGAACATGGGCCGGTCAAGGAAGGGCTCCGCCGCCAGGACGGCCTGGTTGAACCGCTCCACGTGCCCGGTCTGCACGAAGGCGCCCGCCGCCTCCGCCTCGGCCAGAATGCGGTCGGCGGCTTCCAGGTCCGGCGCCAGCGGCTTCTCCACGAGGACGGGAGCGCCGCGGCCCAGAGCGGCGGCGGAGACCTCCTCGTGGGACGACGTGGGCACCGCCACCACCAGGGCGTCACAGCCGTCCAGGAGGCCATCCAGGCTGTCGTGGATGCGGACGCCGAGCTTATCCCCCACCTCGGCGGCGCGCTCCGGGCGGATGTCGAATATCCCGCACATCTCGACGTCGTCCAGGGAGGCCAGTATGCGCGCGTGATGGAAGCCGAGAGCTCCTACCCCGGCCACGCCGATTCTGGGTCGTTCCACGGGGTTCATGAGCCGCTCGTCAGACGGTGATGCCGCGCTCGCTCGCCTTGATGAACTCGAGGAGGTGGCGGACTTCGGGGATGGGTGGGGCCTCGGCCTCAGCGCGAGCCATCGCCTTCGACAGGTTGAGCTTGGACTGGAAGAGGATCCGGTACGTGTCCTTCAGAGCCTTGCGCACGTCCTGGGAGAAGCCCCGACGCTCCAGCCCGATGGAGTTCAGCCCGTGTAGCGCCGACGGGTTTCCCGCCACCAGGCAGTAGGGGGGCACGTCCTGGGCGATGCGCGAGGCGCCTCCCACGAACGCGTGGGCACCGATGCGCACGAACTGGTGGATCGGCGTGATGCCGCCCACGCTGACCCAGTCCTCGATGGTGACGTGACCTGCCATGTTCACGGCGTTGGACAGGATCACGTGGTTGCCCAGCTCACAGTCGTGGGCTACGTGCGCGTAGGCCATGAGCATGCAGTCGCTCCCCACCACGGTCTTGCCTCGGGCATGGGTCCCGCGGTTCAGGGTGGCGAACTCGCGGATGACCGTACGGTCCCCCACCTCGAGCGTCGTGCGCTCGCCCTGGAACTTGAGGTCCTGGGGGTCGGTGCCCAGCACGGCGCCGTTGGAGACGCGACAGTCCTCACCGAGCACGGTATCGCGTTCGATGAGCACCCTGGGGCCCAGCTCCGTGCCATCCCCGATCCTCACCCCTGGCCCCACGATGACCCACGGTCCGACGATCACACCCTGGCCCAGCTCCGCGTCGGGATCCACCAACGCGGTGGGATGGACGATCGTCTCGCCTCGGGTCCCCACGGTGGTCTCACTCATCTATCCACGATCCTCGCCATGAAATCGGCTTCAGCGACCAGGTGTCCGTCGACGAACCCCTGCCCACGCATTTTACACGTATGTCCACGGAACTGAACCATCTCCAGCTCGAACACGAGCGTGTCCCCCGGAACCACCGGGCGGCGCCACTTCACGTTGTCCATGGTCATGAAGTAGACGACCTTCTCGTCGGGATTCTCCACCTCCTCCATGAGGAGGAGGCCGCCCGCCTGGGCCATGGCCTCGATGATGAGCACGCCCGGCATGATGGGGTGCCCGGGGTAGTGTCCCTGGAAGAAAGGCTCATTGATGGTGACGTTCTTGATGCCGACGATCCGCTTGCCGTGCTCGAACTCGGTGATGCGATCCACCAGGAGCATCGGATAGCGGTGCGGCAGGTACTGCATGAGCTTGGCTACGTCGATGATCGGCACGCGCCCGGACCTGCGGGTATGCTCCGCCAGGGCGCGTGCGAGCGCCACGTTTCCGGCGTGGCTCGGCCGCTCCGCCACCACGTGGGCATCGAGGCGGGCACCCAGGAGCGCGAGGTCTCCAACGATGTCCCCCACCTTGTGACGGAGGAACTCGTCGGGGAACCGGAGGCCCTCGTTCATGATGCCGTTGTCGTCGAGGACGACCGTGTTCTCCAGGGACGCGCCCAACGCGAGGCCGCGCTTGTGCAACGGATCGGCGTCGGCGCGAAAGCCGAAGGTGCGCGCAGGGGCCAGCTCCGTGGAGAAGGCTTCGGCCCTCACTTCGAAGGAGCCGAACTGTCTGCCGATGAGGGGATGCTGAAAGTCGATGGTCGCCGAGATTCGAAGTCCCTTGGCGGGCGTCACCACATAGCTCTCCCCGTCGTCGCCTCGGACCTGAATGGGAGCCTCCGGCGCGAGGACCCGGACGTCCGCGTCCTGCTCCGACACACCGGCGTCGCGGAGGGCGGCGACGAAGTCCTGGAAGCTCCCGTCCCGGATCGGGATCTCCGGGCCCGTGAGATCCACGGTGACGTTGTCCACACCCTGGCTGTAGAGGGCCGCCAGCACATGCTCGACGGTGAGCACCCGAACCCCATCCCTGCCCAACGAGGTTCCGAGCTCGGTGGCCACGACGTGGTCGAGAGTCGCGGGGATCTCGGGCGTTCCCGGGAGGTCCGTGCGCCGGAAGCGAACTCCCGCGCCGGGGTCTGCCGGGCGGAACGTGAGCGTGGCGGCCTCACCCGAATGGACCCCTGTCCCCTCGAGCGTGACCTCCTTCGCCACGGTCCGCTGTCTACCACGGTTCATGAGTGTCCGGAGTGCGGGAGTCCACGGCGTCCGTAACCAAAACAAAGAAAGCTAATCACAATCGGGTCACGAACGTAACGGGCGTCGACGAGACGACGGAGCCTGGCACAGGGCCCACAGCGGGGGCCTCACGCACCGGAGCCGCCTCCTCTCGGCTGGCCCACGGCGGCCTCGAGGGCCTTGACCCGCTCCACGAGGCTCGGGAGTCGCTCGACGTAGGCCTCCTTGCGCAGGTATTCACGGTTCGGCCTGGCCGGGTGCCCGGAGACGACGGCTCCCGGCGGCACGTCGCGCATGACCTTGCTGGCGGCGGCGATGCGGGCGCCGTCCCCGATATTGATGTGGTTGATGACGCCGACCTGCCCCCCCATGAGCACGCCCTGCCCTATCCGCGTGGAGCCCGCGATTCCCACCAGAGCCGCGAGCATCGACATGGCTCCCAGGCGCACGTTGTGTGCCAGGTGGACGAGATTGTCCAGCTTGGCCGAGCGCCCCACCACCGTATCGCCGATGGAGCCGCGGTCCACCGTCGTGTTGGCACCGATCTCCACGTCGTCCTCGAGGACCACCCGGCCCACGTGCGGCATCTTCCGTGGAGCGCCGTCCGCCACGGCCCACCCGAAGCCCTCCACCCCGATGCGCGCGCCGGCGTGGAGGACGACGCGGTCACCCAGCACCGTCCTGGGGTACAGGACCACCTGGGGATGGATGACACAGCCCCTTCCCACCTGCGTGTCGCGTCCCACCACCACGTGGGCGCCGATGCGTGTTCCGGATCCGACGCGGACCCCGTCCTCGAGCACGGAGTAGGGACCGATGCCCACGTCCTCGGCGAGCTCGACGCCCTCGCCGAGCACGGCGGTGGGATGCACCACCGCGGGGCCAGGTACGTCCGGGTAGAGATGACTCAGGATGTGGTAGAGCGCCAGGTGGGCGTCCTCCACCACCACGAGGGGTCTGCCCTCGCCCGCGTGACGCTCCAGGTCGCTCTCGACCAGGAGAGCCGCGGCCTGCGACTCGGCCACGTAGCGGACGTACTTCTTCGAGGCGAGGAAGCCCAGCTCGTCGGGGCCTGCCTCGTCCAGTGGGCGAATGCCCGAGACCAGGAGCGAGGCGTCGCCCACCACCCGGCCCGACGCCAACGTCGCGATCTCCTGAAGGGTGATGGGGCTCAGTTCACGGGATGCGGCCATTGAGAGTACCTCGTTACGGAGTGCGCTGCCTTCGAGACGCGCTGCATCCGTGCAGCAAGAAGAGGGGCCTACGAGCGCCGGTGAGAGCGCCCGTGGGCCCATGTGCGTTCGGTGCGGGATCCGTCGGGGTCAGCGCTCAGCGCCCCCGCCCCCCGTGCCCTTGCCCTTCGCCGGAGCCTTGGCGGTGTCCGCCTCCGCCTTGAGGCGGCGAATGACCTCCTGCGTGAGGTCGAGGCTCGGGTCGGCGGAGAGGATGGAGCCGGCCGCCGCATCGAGGATGAACGTGTAGTTGCCCTCGGCGCGGATCTTGTCGATGACGGCGTTGATCTTGTCCATCACTGGCTGCACGAGCTCCTGCCTGCGCTGCTGCGCCTGCTGGTCCAGCTGGCTCATGCGCTGCTGGGCCGCCTGTGTCTTCTGCTGAAGCTGCTGCTGGCGATTGGCCTTCGCCTCCTGCGACAGGGTCAGGGACTGCGCCTGCAGGTCCTGCTGCATCTGGGTGATCTCGTCGCGGAGTTGCTGAGCCTCGGCGTTGTAGTTCTGCATGTCCTTGTCGAACTGCGCCTGCGCCTCCTTGGCGCCGGGTGCGTTGGCGAGGATCTCCTGCGAGTCGACGTAGCCGATCTTCAGCGTCTGCGCCTCCGCAGAGCCGGCGACCAGCGCGACGGCGAGCGCCAGGGCGGCGAAGGGGGTGCGTCGCATGGGTCTCTACTCCGTTGGGGTGGGACTCGGTGTATCGGCGACCTTCCCCGGCGGCCGGCCCGGCCCGCTCGCCGCCGTCGGGGAGCACGTATGCTCTCGCGCTATCCTAGGCCGGATGTGCCGCCAAGGTTCCGGAGTCCAGCCGCAGGAGAGCCCAGCCCAATAATCTCTTGAAGATGCCCGTGAAACGGGAGACCCCGCCGGGCCTGGAACGAGCCCCACCACGGCCGGTGGCTCAGTAGCTCGTGCCCATCCGGAAGTGGAGCTGCCATCCCGGGATGGGCTTGTCGAACCCGTAGGCGTAGTCGAGGCCGATGGGCCCGAACGGCGTGACGAGCTGAACGCCGAAGCCGGCCCCCCTGAAGAGGTGCGTCGGGTCGATCTCGTACGGGGAGCGCCAGAGGTTGCCGGCGTCGTAGAAGGCCGAGAGCGAGATCTGGTCGGTGAGACGCATGGCGTACTCGGCGGTGAAGCGGAAGAACGCGTTCCCGATCCTGTCGATGTCCGGGACTCCCGCCGCATTCTGCGGGAAGTAGCCGTAGGGGGTTATGGACGTCTCGCCATAGCCTCGCAGAGGCTGGCCGAACTGGACCCCTCCCATCCAGAACCGCTCGAAGGGGAACGCGCTGGCGTTGCCGAACACCGCCCCGGCGTGGGTGGACAGGCCCAGGGCGAGGCGTACGGGGTGCGCGCTCTGGGCGCTGCCGAGGGTGCCCGTGGGGACCCACCATTCGCCGTCGAGGAGCACCTTGGTGAAGTTGCCGTTCCCTCCCAGGATGCCGCCGTTGAACTCCACCTGGACGCTCTGCTTCGACCCGCTGGTCGGGAAGATCGGGTGGTCGAGCGTGATGCGGGTCACGCCGACGGAAAACTGGCTCTGGACGCCCGGCGGACGACCGAAGAGCGAGGTGTCGGTCTGGTCCGCGAACTCCAGGTACCTGGTCCTCGACAGGCTGTACCCGAGGAAGAGCCTGGTCCAGCGGGAGTTCGGCCAGGGTATGCCGAACCTGAGGCTCGACCCGAGGCGCTTGCGGTAGCCGGTGGTGAACTGGTAGAAGCGGTCCCGGGAGTTGAACAGCGAGATGGTTCCCGAGATGAGGCTCTGGAAGAGGGCCGGGTCCGTGTAGCTGGTCTGAAAGCTGTTGATGTAGGCGCCGTAGTCCCAGCGGATGCTGCCCGACTTCGCCTGACCAAAGAGGTTGGGCTGGTCGTAGCCGATGAAGCCGGACAGTCCGACGCCGCCCCCCACCGACGTCCCGAAGTTGAGCGAGCCCGTCTGCTTCTCCTTCACACGGAACGTGATGTTCACGTCGCCGTTGTCCTGCGGTGTGACATCCGGGGTGGGCAGTGGCGTATCGAAGAACCCGAGACCCCCGATGGCCCGCCAGCTCTGGATCAGCCGATCCTGACTGTACACGTCACCCGGCAGCACGGAGAGCCGGTCCCGGATGACCCAGTCGTACGTATAGTCGTTTCCCAGAATGGTGACCCGGTTGATGATGGCCGGGACCCCCTCCTGGATCTGCCACGACGCGTCCACCGTGGGCGGCGTGCTGTCCGTCCCCGCATGCCGCTGGATGACCGGGTTCACCTGAGCGTAGATGTAGCCCTCGTCCGCGTACTTCTGCTTCACGTCCGTGATGGCCTTCTCGAAGGCGTCCTCGTCGAAGACCTGGCCCGTCTGGCCCTGGGGCCCTGCCTTGGTCAGGCCGAGGCTCTGCAGGAGGCCACCCTGGCTATGCTGGAAGTACCCCTTGAGCTGGGCGGTGGAGAAGCGGCTGTTCCCCTCTATGGAGAACTTGCCCAGGTGGTACTGAGGGCCCTGGTCCACCTTGACGTCCACCCTGGCCTTACCGGTCTGGGGGTCCACGATGACCGTATCGGAGACCACGTGGAAGTCCAGGTACCCCTTGGAGCGGAACAGCGCCGGGATGCGCTGGGAGATGTCGTCCTTGAACTTCGAGTCGTCGTACGAGCCGGAGCGGAACCACCAGAAGCCCTCGGGCTTGGTGTCCATGGCTCCTTCGATCTCTCCGGCGGACACGTTCTGGTTCCCTGTGAAGCCCATGTCCGCCACCGTGACCCTGTGCCCCTCGGTGACGTTCATCACGAAGTCCACTTCCCCGGGCTGGCCTTCCACGGGGACCACGTGGTCGTCGATGGAGGCGAACGCGATGCCGTCCTTGGCCAGCTTCGCGCGGATGAAGGCCGTGGCGTTCAGGGCCGCCTGCGCGTTGTACGGGGATCCCGGCTTGAGGCCCGTGGTGTCTCGGACGGTGGCCGCGGAAACGTGCTCGAGCCCGCTGATCTGCACGCGCCGCATGACGGGCTGCTCGGACACCTGGACGACGAGGGTCGCGGAGCCCGGCGCTCCCCGGGCGCGCACCACCACATCCTTGAATTGCCCGGTAGCCGCCAGCGCCTTGATGCCCCGCTGGATGTCCCGGAAGGAGATCTTCGTGCCGGGCTGGACCCCGAACGTGGACGTGACGTACGCGGCCTTGAGCCGGTGGTTGCCCACCACCACCACGGAGTCCACCTGCTGGGTCGCGGCGACCCCGGTGGTGTCCTGCTGCGCCGAAAGCGGCTCCGGGTATCCCAGCGCCGTCAAGCTCCACAAGGCCCCCGCGGCGGCGATGGCCAGCGCCGTCGCTCTCGGGAACGGTCCGTTGCCCCGCATCCTCACGTCTTCGTCGTCGATCCCGCGTGTAGGGTCAATCCGTCTCCCTCGGGGCTCGCGCCCACCTCGATCTCGTCCCCCCCAGAGAACTCCGACACCAGTATCTTCTCAGATAGCGGATCCTCGAGATACCGTTGTATCGCCCTCTTCAGAGGGCGAGCGCCGAACTTCTCGTCGTACCCCTTGTCCACCAGGAACGCCACCGCCTCGTCGGTGAGGCGAATCGTCATCTCCCCCTCCCGCAACCGCTTGCGCACGTCTTCGAGGAGGATGTGCACGATCTCCGAGATCTCGTCCCTGGAAAGGGAATGGAAGACGATAATGTCGTCGACGCGGTTGAGGAACTCCGGATTGAACGCCCGCTCGATCTCCTGGCGGACCTTGTCCTTCATGATCTCGTACCCGGTCTTCGTGTCCCCGGCCTGGAAGCCGAGTCCGCCGCCCTTCGTGATGTCCCGGGCACCGAGGTTGGACGTCATGATGAGGACCGTGTTCTTGAAGTCGATGACACGGCCGTAGTTGTCGGTGAGGTGCCCCTCGTCGAGGACCTGCAGAAGGATGTTGAACACATCCGGGTGGGCCTTCTCGATCTCGTCGAGGAGAACCACCGAATAGGGCCGTCGGCGCACTGCCTTGGTGAGGGCCCCGGAGTCTTCGTAGCCGACGTATCCGGGGGGCGCGCCGATGAGGCGTGACACGGAGAACTTCTCCATGTACTCGCTCATGTCGACGCGGATGAGAGCCTCGCGGTCCGCGAACAGGAACTCGGCGAGGGCCCGGGCCAACTCGGTCTTACCGACGCCCGTCGGGCCCGAGAAGATGAACGAGCCGATGGGCCGCTTGGGGTCCTTGAGTCCCGCCCTGCTCCGACGGATGGCGCGGCTGATGGCGCCGATGGCGTCCTGCTGCCCCACCACCCGCTTGTGGATCTCGTCCTCCATGTGGACGAGGCGGTCGGACTCGGTCTGCCGGATGCGCGTCACCGGAATGCCCGTCCAGCGGCTCACGATGAAGGCAACGTCCTCCGCGCTGATCTCGGGCCGGTGGCGCTTGCGCTCCTCCTCCCACGCCTCCTGACGGTGCCGGATCTGCTGTCCCAGCTCACGCTCCTCGTCGCGGAGCTCGGCGGCGCGCTCGAAGTCCTGGTCGCCGATGGCCTCCTCCTTCTTCCGGGCGATCTCCGCCAGATGCTCCTTGAGCTCCTCCACCTCCGGCGGTGGCACCTGACTCGCGATGCGCGCCCGGGCGCCGGCCTCGTCGATGACGTCGATGGCCTTGTCCGGCAGGAAGCGGTCCGTGATGTAGCGGTCGGACAGCTTCGCGGCCTGCTCCAGGGCGTCGTCGGGGATGACCACCCGGTGATGGTCCTCGTAGTGGGTCCGCAGGCCCTGCAGGATATTCACCGTTTCGTCGACGCCCGGCGGATCCACGATGACGGGCTGGAAGCGCCGCTCCAGGGCGCCGTCCTTCTCGATGTACTTGCGGTACTCGTTCAGCGTGGACGCGCCGATGCACTGGAGCTCACCACGAGCCAGCGCGGGCTTCAGCATGTTGGACGCGTCGATGGCGCCCTCCGCCGCCCCCGCACCCACCAGGGTGTGGAGCTCGTCGATGAACAGGATCACCGTCTGCGTCTGCTGGATCTCGTTCATCACGGCCTTGAGCCGCTCCTCGAACTGGCCCCGGTACTTGGTGCCCGCGATGACTGCCGCCATGTCCAGCGCCAGCACCCGGTGGTCCTTGAGCGCCTCGGTGACCTCGCCGCGAGCGATGAGCTGAGCGAGGCCTTCGACGATGGCGGTCTTGCCTACGCCGGGCTCGCCGATGAGCACGGGGTTGTTCTTCTTGCGGCGGCACAGGATCTCCACCACGCGCTCGATCTCGCCGGTGCGGCCGATGGTGGGGTCGAGCTTGTTCTGGCGCGCGAGGTCCGTCAGGTCGCGGCAGAAGTGGTCCAGCGCCGGGGTCTTGGACTTCTTCTCGCCGGGCTTGGACTGGACGCCGGGGGTGGCGGACGCGCCGATGCCCGCCGGCTCGGAGGGGGCGACGTCCGATCCCAGGACCTTCAGCGTCTCCGCCCGTGCCTCCTCGAGCGTGACGCCCAGGGAGTTGAGGACGTTGGCGGCAATGCCCTTCTCCTCCCGAAGGAGCCCCAGGAGCAAATGCTCGGTGCCCACGTAGGAGTGGTTGAAGTCCCGGGCCTCGGCCATGGCGAACTCCAGGACCTTCTTGGCCCGAGACGTATAGGGCAGCTCCCCCAGCGCGATGGTTGCCTTGCCCTTGCGCACCGACTCCTCGACGCGTTCGTGGATCTGATCCAGGTCCACGTTGAGGTTGGTGAGAACGGCGGCGGCGACCCCCTCACCCTCACGGATGAGACCCAGGAGGATGTGCTCCGTGCCCACGTAGTCGTGTTGGAGCCGGATGGCCTCTTCCCGGGCCATCGCCAGGACTTTGCGAACCCGGTCGGTGAAGTTGTAGTTCATCTCCCCTCTCGACGGAGCCGGCCCTCCTCAGGCGCGTTCTGGAAACTCGTCACCCCCGACACCCTTGGGGGGGACATCACCTTCGCTCGCGAGCACACTACGGACATAGGACGCCCGGTGCACGTCGTTTTCAGCGGGAGGGAGGTCACGGCCGGCGGCCTGCTCGAGATGCGCAGGCTGCGTGAAGATCATGATCTTGTTCAGCGTGTATACACGAAGCCCCGGGAGGAGTTTCAGGCTGGCGCCGAGGCGAACGCCCGACAGCAGATTCATCAGTTCCTCGAACGACAGTGACCTCGCGTAGCGCAGCAGTCCGTAGGCCCTCCAGATCTTGTCCTCGGTCACCGCGCGAGCGTCCCGGAGCAGCACTTGACGGGCCTTGCTCTCGTATTCGATGACCTGTCGCACGACCTTGTCGAGGTGGTCCACCAGGTCCTCCTCGGTCTGGCCGAGGGTGGTCTGGTTGGACACCTGGAAGAAGTTGCCCACCACCTCGGACCCCTCCCCGTAAAGTCCCCGGAAGGTGAGCCCCACCTGTCCGAGGCCCTGCAGGACCCTGCCGATCTCCTTGGTCAGGACCAGGCCCGGGAGGTGCATGAACACCGAGGCCCGGAGTCCTGTTCCCACGTTCGTCGGACAGCTGGTGAGGTACCCGAACTCGTGGTGGTACGCGAAGGGCAGCTCCTGACCGAGCTCCTCGTCCAGACGATCCACGAAGCTCCATGCCTCGGAGAGCCGGAGTCCGGACACGAGGCTCTGGATCCGCAGGTGGTCCTCCTCGTTGACGAGGACGCTCAGGGGATCACGCCCGGACAGGAGCACGGCGGCACCCCGGGCGGGACCGCCGTCCCCTTCGCCGAGCAGCTCGCGGGTGAGGAGCCGACGCTCCAGGAGCACGTGTCGAAAGCGGCTGTCCAGCTCGCTGAGCTCGAGGAGCGAACCGTCCCGGAGGCCGTCGGTGCGGGCCGCCGAGTCGCGGAAGCGCTTCAGCACCGCCTCCCGGTCGTTCACGCGAGCCCTGGGGCCGAAGGCGTAGCCCTGGATGTTGCGCGCCACGCGGACCCGCGTGGAGAGGACGATGTCGGCGTGATCGCCGCTGGCTTCGAGCCAGGAGAGGCCGTGGTCGGGAATGGGGGTCAGCTCGTCCACTGCGCTACCTCGCCGGTTCGAGGTCGCGGATCTTGTCCCGGAGCTCGGCCGCGCGCTCGAAGTCCTCTGCGTCCACGGCCCGCTGGAGCTTCCTGCGCAGTCCCTCGAGGCGCTTCTCCATCTCGTTGGCGCTGGGGTCCGGTGGCAGGTACACCTTGCCGACGTGCTGTGTGGCGCCGTGGATCCGTCGCAGCAGGCCCCGGAGCTGGGTCTCGAAGGTCGCATAGCAGTGCGGACAGCCCAGCCGGCCCGTCTCCCGGAAGTCCGCGAACGTGAGGCCGCAGAAATCGCACGTGACTTCGGGGTCGCCCTCCTCACCCGAGGGGGTCTGCCCCATCTGGGCCAGGAAGTCGGTCAGGGGGATGTTCACCGACTCCGGCGAGGTCTCCAGACCTTTCGCCGCCGCGCACTTCTCGCACAGGTGGTACGTGGACATCTCGTTGTTCACGATCTGCGTCAGGTGAACCACCGCGTCACCGGATCCACAGTTGTCACAGACCATGTCTCACATCTCGCTCCGATCCCACGAGGCGTCCGTCCAGCACCCGCTACCCCGGAAGCATCGGTTGGAGCCGTCCATCGGTCAGAAGGAGGGATCGGTCGGCCCGGGCGGCGAGATCGCTGTTGTGCGTCACGACCACCATGCAGAGCCGGTGCGCCTCCTTCAGGTCGAAGAGCAGATCGTGCAGCCGCTGGCTGGTGTGATTGTCCAGGTTTCCGGACGGCTCGTCCGCCAGGAGCACCAGGGGACGATTGACCAGGGCCCGGGCCACCGCCACCCGCTGCTGCTCGCCTCCCGAGAGCTGACTTGGCTTGTGCGAGTCCCGGTGCTCCACCCCCACCGCCGCCAGCAGCTCTCTCGCCCGCTCCCGGGCCTCCGCCACCGACGCCCCGGCCAGGAGCGCCGGCATCATGACGTTCTCCATGGCGTCGAACTCCCGGAGCAGGTGATGGAACTGGAAGACGAAGCCCACGTACCGGTTCCGCACCGCCGCCAGCTCCTCCTCCTGGAGGCCCGCCACCGCACGGCCTCCGAGGAGGACATCGCCTCCGGACGGGCGGTCCAGTGCCCCCAGGAGGTGCAGGAGCGTGGACTTGCCCGCGCCGCTGGCGCCCACGATCGCCACGGCCTCCCCCGCCCGCACCTCGAGGTCCACGCCCTCGAGGACGCGCAGCTCGCCGCCGTCTCCTCCGACGTAGCTCTTCTGCACCCCCCGAGCCACCACCGGGAGGACGCCTTCCGAGGCCTGCGAGGGGGCGCCGTCACTCATGGCGGATGGCGTCCACGGGCTCCAGGCGGGACGCCTGGTACGCGGGGTAGATGGTGGCCAGGAACGAGATCAGCACGCTGGCGCCCACGATCTTCGCCACGTCGCTGATCTGCACGGCCACCGGGAGGTGGTTCACGAAATAGACGTCCTCCGGGATGGGGATGATCTCGTAGCGCTTGAGGATGAAGCAGAGGACGAGGCCGAAGATCGTGCCCGCCACCGTGCCGACGACGCCGATCCACGCCCCCTGGAGGATGAACACCTTGAGGATCCCGCCGCGGGTCATGCCCATGGCCTTGAGGATCCCGATCTCCCGCGTCCGGTCGGAGACCACCATCACCAGGGTGCTGACAATGTTGAACGCGGCGACCACGACGATGAGGAAGAGGATCAGGCCCATGGCCAGCTTCTCCAGCTTCAGGGCGCTGAAGAGCGAGCGGTTGGTGGTGATCCAGCTCTCCACGTCGTAGTTCATCCCCAGGCGGTTCTGGATGCTGTCCCCGATGGCCGTGGCCATCGACGGATCCGAGGTGCGCACCCCCACGCCGGAGACCTCGTCGGCCTGGATGCCCAGCAGCTTCTGGGCGTCCGCCAGCGTGGTGTAGACGTTGCCGGTGTCGTACTCGTACATCCCGGTGGTGAACGTTCCCGTCACCTGGAAGGGCTGGATCTGCGGGTGCAGCCCGAAGATGTCGGTCTTCAGGTTCTCCATGGCGACGACCGTGAGGGTGTCGCCCGTGTAGACCTGCATGCGGTCGGCCAGGCCGCTGCCCACGAGCATCGGCGGGAGCCCGGACTTGGGCCGCTTCAGGCTCAGCACGCCCTGGATGATCTTCCGGTCCATCTCCGTCGTCGCGGATCGGACGGTGTCCACGCTGACGCCGTAGAGGTGCGCCGCCTGGGCGTAGCGGCCGTCGGGGCTCGCGCGTACCAGGGACACGTCCGTGAGGACGAAGGGCGCGGCGCCCACCACGCCGGGCACCGAGAGCACCGTGTCCACCACCCCCTTCCAGTTTTCCATGCGCAGGCTGCTCCCCTGCTGCAGGATCATGACGTGGGGGGTTGACTCCAGGATCTTGCCCTTCAGGTCCTTCTGCATGCCGGTCATCACCGCGATGACCACGACCAATGCCGTCACGCCCACGATGACGCCGCCCAGGGCGATCCACGTGATGAGCGAAAGGAGCCCCCGGCGCCGGCCGGCGCCCAGGTAGTGGCGTGCGATGAACCAGTAGAGCCGGCCCATCGCGCTACCGACCCCGCGCGCTGAAGGGTCGCCTGGCACCGGCGCGTGCGCTCACTCGTCCGCCCTCAGCACGGGAAACAGGATCACGTCGCGGATGGAGGACTGGTTCGTGAGGAGCATGACCAGACGGTCCACGCCCATACCCACGCCTCCCGTGGGGGGCATGCCGTACTCCAGGGCGCGGATGTAGTCCTCGTCGATCTGCTGTGCCTCGTCGTCGCCCTCGGCACGGAGCCGCGCCTGACCCTCGAAGCGCTCGCGCTGATCCAGCGGGTCGTTGAGCTCCGAGAAGCCGTTGAACATCTCCACACCCGCGATGTAGAGCTCGAAGCGCTCGGTGGTACCGGCGGCGTCGTCCCGCCTGGGCTTCGCCAGCGGGGAAAGCTCCCGAGGGTAATCCAGCACGAACGTCGGCTGCACCAGCGTGGGCTCCACCAGCTCGCCGAAGAGCTTGTCGATGAGCTTGCCCCGCCCCGCCCCCGCCAGCTCTGGAATGGACAGATCTTCAGCCCGGCGCCGGAGCTCCCCTTCCCCCATGTCACGCACGTCGGAGGCGAGGGAGTCCGACAGCGCATCCAGCAGTCGGATGCGCCGGAACGGCCTCGTCACCCGGATCTCGTGGTCGCCGAAGGTGAGGAAATCCGCTCCCGTCACCCGCTCCACCACATGGGTCACCATGCGCTCCACGAGGTCCATCTGGTCTTCATAGTCGGTGAAGGCCTGATACCACTCGAGCATGGTGAATTCGGGGTTGTGGAACCGGTCGATGCCCTCGTTGCGGAAGTCCTTGCTGATCTCGTATACACGATCCATGCCGCCGACGATGAGCCTCTTGAGGTACAGCTCGTCGGCGATGCGCAGGAACATGGTACGCTCCAGCGCATTGTGCACGGTGACGAAAGGGCGCGCGGACGCGCCTCCGTAGAGCGGCTGGAGGGCGGGAGTCTCCACCTCGAGAAAGCCCTCGTCGTCCAGAAAACGGCGCAGCTCGGCCACGACACGAGCCCGCGTGCGGAAGACCGCCCGCACCTCGGGGTGTACGGCCAGGTCGGCGTAGCGCTGCCGGTATCGAGCCTCTGTGTCGGTGAAGCCGGAGTGTACACGGCGCTCGCCGGTCTCGGGATCCGTCTCGACCTTGCCGAAGGGGAGCGGCCGGAGGGACTTGGCCAGCAGGGTCCAGCTCCGGACCCGGACCGTCACCTCCCCCATGCGTGTTCGGAAGACGGGCCCCTCCACGCCGAGCCAGTCGCCGAGGTCCAGGAGCTCGAGGTCGGCGAAGCGTGCGTCGCCGAGGACGTCCTTCTTGAAGTAGAGCTGAAGCCGCCCGGAGGCGTCCTCGAGATGAGCGAAGATGCTCTTGCCGTGGGCGCGCCACGCCACGACGCGGCCCGCCAGGCGCACCGTGGCGCCGTCTCCGTCCTCGCTCAGCTCGCCGGCGGTCTCCGCCTCCTCGAAGGCGCTCACGACCCCGGCGGCGTGGTGGGTGGGGTCGTAGTTGTACGCGAACGGCTCGATGCCCCGAGCCCTGAGGGCTTCGAGCTTCTCCCGCCTCGCCTTCAGGACCTGGCTGAGATCGTCCATCGCCCGGCCCGTCTACGCCGCCGAGGCCGCGCCGAAGCGCTTCAGGTAGGCCTCGATGAACGGGTCGAGATCTCCGTCCATGACCCGGTGGACGTCGCTCACCTTGAGCTCGGTCCGGTGGTCGTTGACCATCGTGTACGGCTGGAACACGTAGGAGCGGATCTGGCTGCCCCACGCGATGTCCGCCTTCGTGGCCTCGACGGCCTCCCGCTCCTTCTCGCGCTCGTCCAGCGCGTGCTGGTACAGGGCCGCGCGCAGCATCTTCATGGCCGTGGACCTGTTCTTGTGCTGCGAGCGCTCCTGCTGGCACGCCACCACGATGCCCGTGGGGATGTGGGTGATGCGTACGGCGGAGTCCGTCTTGTTGATGTGCTGGCCACCTGCGCCGGAGGCCCGGTACGTGTCGATGCGCAGATCTCCCTCGTCGATGTCGATCTCGATGTCGTCCTCCACGAGGGGGTAGACGAACACGCTGGCAAAGGACGTGTGCCTGCGCGACTGGGCGTCGAAGGGAGAGATCCGCACCAGCCGGTGCACGCCCGTCTCGGCCTTGAGGTACCCGTACGCGCTCTCGCCCTTGATCTCGAGCGTCGCGCTCTTGACGCCCGCCTCCTCGCCCGGTTGCAGGTCCAGAACGCCGACCTCGAAGTCGTGGCGCTCGGCCCACCGGGTGTACATGCGGATGAGCATCTCGGCCCAATCCTGGGACTCGGTGCCGCCGGCGCCCGGGTGGATGGTCACCAGGGCCTCCCGGTGGTCGTCCTCGCCCTGGAGCATGGTGCGCAGCTCCAGCGCCTCCACCGCGACGGCCAACGACTCCATCCCGTGCTCCCATTCGGCCGTCAGCTCCGCGTCATCCTCTTCCTCGAGAAGCTCGGCCAGCGTCCGGAGCTCCGTCGCCTTCCGGCTCAGCTGATCCCAGGGCTCCGCCCAGACCTTGATGCGGTTGGCCTCGGCGATGGTCTCCCGCGCCTTCTCCTGGTTGTCCCAGAAGCCAGGTCGCGCCATGACCTCGTCCAGCGCCGTCAGCCGCTCTCTGCGCCGCTCGAGGTCAAAGGTACCCCCTGAGCTCATCCACCTTGCTCTCCAGCTCGGCGAGACGCTCCAACTGCTCCTTGGTCATGTGGACTCGATGGCTGAGTGTTCGGTACGGGAAGATGCGAGAGGGGCCGTCCCGGCGGACGGCCCCTCCTCAGGCCCAACGCGCCGGAATATACCGGGGTCCCGGGGGGGCATCAACGGCGACCCGGCCCCTTCGCTGTGCCGCTAGAAGACTCGCTGACCCTGGGCGAGGACGTCGTTGAGCGCCTCGGTCCAATAGGTGGTTCCGGACGCGATCTCGTCACCGACCTGATCCACATACTCCCTCCAGGATTTCTCGATCTCGTCCTCGAAGTCCTCCTTCAGGGTTCCACCGGCCAGCGCACGCTGATGCCGATCGGGGTTGTAGGTGATGATGTCGGAGACCAGCACGCGTGCAAGTCTCCGCGCCTTGTCGTGAGGGTCACGCTTGCCGAAGGTGAACCCCGCCAGGGGCTGCGCGGGCGACTCCGAGGGAGCGGACGGCGCCTCCGCGGCGGGCGCAGGCTCCGGCTCGGGCTCCGGCTCCAACCCGGACCCGGGCTCCGCCGGGGGCTCCACCTCCAGGGGCGTCTCCTCCGTGGGCAGGGCCATGGTTTCCATGAAGTCCGTGCCGGTCTCCAGAGAGTCGCCGAAGGACGATCTCCCCTCCCGCGCCTCGTCCAGAGACTCCTCCACCGTACCCACGGACTCGATCTCCAGGCTTCCGGCGTCGATCTCCTCCTCCGTCTCGAACACCCACTCTTCCGGGGGCTGCATGGGCTCCGCCGCCGCCGGCGCCACCACCTCCGCCGCGATGTCCGTGTCCGCTGAGGAGGGCTCGGGGATCTCCTCGGGCTCCGGCTCCTCCGGAGCCTCCGGAGCCTCCGGGAGCGCCGCGTCCTCCGCACCCTCCGGAGCCTCCGCCCTCTCGAAGGTCCAGTCGCCCGAAGGCTCTTCTTCCGGCTCCGCGGCTGCCGGGGCCTCCACCTCGGCCGGCGCCGCCACCTCCGCCGCGACATCCATGTCCGCCGCGGAGGGCTCGGGAATCTCCTCGGGCACCGGCTCTGCCGGCGCCTCCGGGACCTCCGGGACCTCCGGAGCCTCCGGGACCTCCGGAGCCTCCACCGCCTCGAAGGTCCAGTCGCCCGAAGGCTCCTCCTCGGGCTCCGCGGTTCCCGGGGTCTCCACGTCGGCCGAGGTCTCCATCTCCGGCGCGGTATCCGTGTCCGCCTCCTCGGAGGGCTCGGGGGTCGCTTCGGGCTCCGGCCATGGCTGCTCCTCCACATCGGGCTCCGGCAGCACCGGTGCCGGCGGCGGCAGGGGCGCGGGCGCCGGCGCGGCCGCCACTCCTTCCTCCGGTCGCTCCACACGGAAGGTGGTGGCGCAGATGGAGCAGCGGACCTTCACGCCACCTGGCGGGACCTTCGCCGGGTCGACCGGAAAGGACGTCGAGCAATCGGGGCACTGGACGGTGATGACCATGGTCTTCGATTCGCGGCGTGAGGCGTCAGGGAAGCACTTGGATGGCTGAGGTCTCGATGTCGGGTGACGCCAGCGAGGCCGCGTTCTCGGCGGACGCGGTCTCGAGCGTCGGGAGCTGATGACGCCGATCGACGACGTACACCGACCCGGGAAGCGTCTTCGCGTAGGTCTTCATCTCCGCCGCGAGCTCGGAGATCTGTCCCGTGTGCTCGAAAGCCTGGGTCTGGTTCGTGACCACCCCGATGGACAGCGTCATGAGGGGAATGCGGTGGATGTGCCCCCTGCGGTCCTTGCCCAGGAAGTAGCCGGCCCGGCGGTCCTCCTCGGTGTACTGGTACGGGATGAGCTCGTCGAAGAGGCGGATGATCTCGTCGCAGGTACGCTCCAGGTACTCCACCGAGACGTTGAAGATGAAGTCGTCCCCGCCGATGTGCCCCACGAACCCCCCGGGCGCGAGGCCACGGACCATGTCCCGCAGGATGCGGGACAGGATGCGGATGACGCCGTCACCGTACGTGTACCCGTACCGGTCGTTGAACTCCTTGAAGTGGTCCAGGTCCGCGTAGCAGACGGCGAAGCGCTCCCCGGCTTCCAGGCGGTAGGCCATGTCCCGGGCGATGTGGTTCGTGCCCGGGAGTCGGGTCGTGGGATGCACGCTGACGTCACGATCGGCTCTGCGGAGCACCTGATCGAGGCGTAGAAGCTTCTCCCGGGGGGGCAGACCCTCGTGCACGACCTCATCGGCGCCGGCCACCAGGCACTCCACGGCCAGATCGGGCTCGTCGGCGGGAACGAGGACGACGAGAGGCACGATGGCCGTGAACGCATCCTGCTTCAGCGTCCGGCACAGATCGAGGACCTCGTCGGCGTCCCGGTTGGTCTCGAGGACGAGGCACGCGGGAAAAGTGCGGTTCAACAGCGCCCGCACGTCCGCCGCCTTCGTTACGGCGAGGACGCGAAGAGCGTTCTGCTCCCCGAAACGGCCTACCAGGGGAGACTCTTCAACATGGCCCGGTCCGAAGTAGAGGACCGTTCTTTCCGCTGCCATTCAACCTCTCGCGGGGGGGACCGGTGAGGAGGTTACCGTACGGCCGAGTGCGATGTCAAACCTTGTCAAACCTTGCCTCGATCGAGCCTGCGCACCAGAAGAAAATCCACGTGTCGGGCCTCTTTGTCGACCCGGGCCACCTGGACGCGGACCCGATCCCCGAGGCGGAATCGCCGTCTGCCCCGGTCTCCCACCAGGGCATAGGAGCCCTGGTCCAGGCGGTAGAAGTCGTCGCGAAGGCTGTTGACGTGCACGAGTCCGTCGACGAAGTAGGCGTCGAGAGTAACGAAGAATCCGAACGCCAGCACGCCGGAAATGCGCCCCTCCAACTCCTCGCCGAGGTGGCGCTCCATGAACTCGACCTTCTTGAGGTCCACCGAGTCACGCTCGGCCTCGTCGGCCGCCTGCTCCCGGGCGCTGGCACGGTCGGCGATGGCCTGGATCTCGTCCGGCTCGCGCTCCCGGGGAGGCCGTCCCAGGACCAACGTCCGCACCACCTCGCGGTGCACCACGAGATCCGGGTACCGGCGGATGGGTGACGTGAAGTGCAGGTACGCCGTGGACGCCAGGCCGAAGTGTCCGAGGTTCGCGGGGTCGTAGCACGCGCGCTGGAGCGAGCGCAGCACCACCGTCGAGACCAGCTCCTCCTCGGGACGTCCCTGGACCGAGGTGAGGAGCTGCTGGATGTCCCTGGGTGTCAGCGTCTTCCTTCTGGGGAGCCGGTAGCCGAGGGACTGCAGGAATGCCGCCAGCTCCTCCGCCTTCTCCCGAACCGGGGGCTCGTGTACCCGATAGAGCACCGGCAGCCCGCGAGCCGCGGCGGCCCGCGCCACGGCCTCGTTGGCCAGGATCATGAAGTCCTCGATGAGACGGTGGGTCTCGAGGCGCTCCACCTTCTGGATGTCCAGGGGGGTGCCGTCGTTGTCGAGGAGCACCCGGGACTCCGGCAGGTCGAGGTCCAGAGAGCCGCGCTCGACGCGCTGCGCGCGCACCTTTCGCGCCATGTCGTCCAGGCGACGCAGCGCATCGTCGAGCTCGGGACCCAGAGAGCCCTTTCCGTCCAGGACCTGCTGTGCCTCCTCGTAGGAGAGGCGCCGGCGACTGCGCACGCGCGTGCGCTCGAAGCGCTCGCTGTGGACGCGCCCGTGGATGTCCATCTCGAGGAACACGGACACCGCCTGGCGGTCCACGTCCGGGCGCAGGGAGCACGCGTCTCCGGACAGCATCTCCGGGAGCATGGGGATCACACGATCCACCAGGTAGACGCTGGTGCCGCGGGCCATGGCCTCCAGGTCCACCGGACCTCCCTCCGGGACGAAGTGCGACACGTCCGCGATGTGGATCCCCACTTCCTGGAGACCGCCTCCGAGGTCGCGGACGGAGAGGGCATCGTCGTGGTCCTTGGCGTCGGCCGGGTCGATGGTGAAGACCACGAGGTCCGTCCGGTCCACCCTGTCCGCCCCGGGATCCGCCGCCGCCGCCTTCGCGGAGCGCTCCGCGGCGGAGGACACTTCCGGCGGGAAGTCCAGGATCAGTCCGTAGCCGTGCGCCACGGCGAGCACGTCCACGCCGGGATCGGAGAGGCGCCCCAGGACATGCTCCACCGCACCGATGGGGCTGTTGCTGCCGTCGCCGAACGTCTCGATGCGCACCACGACCACGTCCCCGTCGTCTGCACCGCCCTCGTCTCCCCGAGACACCAGGATCTGGCGGGAGAGCCGCCGGTCCAGCGGCAGCACGTAGGAAAAGCGCCTGGACCGGTGCAGCGTGCCCACCACCGTGTGACGCGCCCGCTCCAGGACCTTGATGACCCGCCCCACGGGGCTGCGCCCCGCCGGACGGCTCTCGATGCGCAACACCACCCGGTCGCCGTCCATCGCCGAGGCCAGGTTCACCGCCGGCACGAAGACGTCTCCGCCGCCCCCCTCGGGGCGCACGAACGCGTCGCCGTTGCGCGTGAGGGACGCAGTGCCGACCCGCAGGTCCATCTTCCCCGGAAGGCCGTACCTGTTTCCCTTCACCCGATAGACCTTGCCCGCCCGCTCCATCCCCGCCAGCGAGCGCCTGAACCTGCGGTACTCCTCGGTGGGGATGTCGAGCTGCCGCGCCAGGTCCTTGGGCTTCAGCGGACCACGGGAGGAGGCCGAGAGAGCCTCCAGGACCTTCGCCTCGAGCTCCCTGGTGGCGAGCCCCTTCCCCTTCGAGCGCGGGCTCACCTGCTGCGCGTCAGCCGGCCGGAGAGCGTCCACCTGAGGCCGCCGGGGGTCGCCTCCGGGGCGACGTGCAGACCGGTGCGCAGACCGGCGCGGGCCGACACGTATGCGTCCACGGCGCTGAGCAGGTGGTTGGCCAGAACGGCGCCCATGGTGGCGGAAGCCTCCCGGAAGCGAGCGTCGCTCCGGTTGATGAAGTGCCGATACTCGGCCAGCGCCGCGCTCTTGCCGGTCCAATCCCAGAGATAGGCCGTGCCGTAGGCCTGCTGTTCGTAGTAGGCCAGGGCCTGCTGGTAGGCCGGATCCCCTTGCGCCGGCGTGACCCCCGGTGGGAAGTAGATCTCCCGGGCCAGGGCCCACTTGGCTCCATTGAAGGTGGACCGATCCCCCTCCGGCTGGACCCCGCCCTGGCTGGGATCGGCGTCATAGGCGCCCGAGCGGGTCCACTTGCTCATGGCCTCGTAGTACGCCCAGGGACCCTCCACCCGCTTTCCCGATTGGATCCTGCCGGTGGTCCAGGCGACGTCCCGGTACCGATCCCGGAAGTGTCGTCCCGACGCCTGAAGCTCCAGGCGGGTGACCCACAGACCGGCCTCGAGGAGTCCGTAGGCCCACGCCCGACGCTGGCCGAGGTGCCACTGTCCCCATCCCGGAAGCACGAGGGAGCGTGCCGCCGTAGCCGCGGGTGCTCTGGACGCCATGGAGACGGCGACCTGAGCGCCCAGGGGAGAGGGCAGCCAGAGGGAGAGGGGCACGAGCAGCGCGGCCGCAGCCGCACCGCATGCGTTGTGCGTCGACCTGCCTGGCCGCATCAGAACATGACCGAGAAGGTCACGTGCACCGGCTCGGTCTGGCCGGTAAGGGTCGAGACCGCCAGCGACTTCGCTATGGACAGGTCGAACCGTTCGTAGTGGAGGCCCAGTCCCACGCGGGCGCCGCTCTCGGCGTCCACGTCGTTGACCACGTAACCGGCACGCAAGTAGAGGGCGTCCTCGACGCCTGCCTTGAGCTCCGAGCCCACGTAGAAGGCCATGGGCCCGGGATTGCGGACGCGCTCCTGGACCTCCGTGGTGATCCAGGCCTGAAGATCCCGACGCTGAGTCAGGGATCTCAGGACGTCGTAGGCGACGGCCACGCGGGCGCGCGTCGGAAGGGGATCAGCCTGCGCCGCGTTGACCACCTGGAAGCGCGGACCCATGTGCGCCACCATGGCACCGACGCGCAGCGGGAATGCGTGGGTGGGCTCGAGCTGGATGCCGGCATCCACCGCGTAGGTCGTGGCGACGGTACCACCCTCCGGGCAAAGGCCGCGGCAAGAGAGCCTGAACTGGACCATCTTGAGATTCACACCGGCGTCCAGATGGCCCAGGATCCGGGTTGCGGCGGACAGGACGGCAAGGTGATTGCGGACGCTGATGGTGCCCACCACGTTCCCGTCGGCGTCGGTGAGGTCCTGGCTGCCTTCGTCCAGGAGCAGGTACGAGACCCCCAGGACGCCCACGCCGGGCTTGGCGAACAGCAGTGAAGCCGCGGTCTCCGTGCCGGCGACCTGATCCCCCCGGATCATCACGAAGCGGGAGCGATTCACCGCCGCGAGCCCCGCCGGATTCCACCACACCGACTCCGGTCCCTGCATGGCGGTCATGGCACGACCGACGGCGACGCCCTTCGCCCCCACGGGGAGCAGGAGGAAGAGAGCGCCCTCGGTGGACGAAGGGCTGCTCGGGGCCAAGGAGGGCCCCTGGGAGGGCCCCTGGGCCGCGGCTCGCCCCTGCATCACGCACGTGAGGAGCAGAACCGAAAGCAGGCTACGCTCGACGCGCTTCATCGTCCTCCGGAACTCGGAATCCCAATTCTCCGAGGCGCGCGC
>Ga0315535_1000561_pt1 | contig 26352 bp, 29 predicted proteins | sample SalMarSW160220MG_2_FD_203092 | JGI IMG/M metagenome (GOLD analysis project Ga0315535, IMG submission 203092) | Salt marsh sediment microbial communities from the Plum Island Ecosystem LTER, Massachusetts, United States - Salt Marsh Sediment SW1602-20 ... | reverse complement strand
CCGATATCCACAACGACAAGGGAAACGATTCGCGCGTGATCCCGCCGATCACCAGTCTGATCAAGGAGAATCAGGAGATCGTCGTGCAGGTTTCCCGTGAACCTATCGCCTCCAAGGGACCGCGCATCACCCGCCACGTCAGCCTGGCGGGGCGCTACCTGGTTTACCTTCCGAATGTCGACCATGTCGGTATCGCCCGCCGCCTGGAGGATGCCGGCGAGCGCGAACGCCTGCTGGGCATCGGCCAGAGGCTGAAGCCGGCCGAAGGCGGACTGATCATCCGCACCGTCGCCGAGGGACATAGCGAGGATGAGCTGAAGCGCGACCTCGAATTCCTGATGCGCCTGTGGCACGACATCGAGCAACGGACCCGGCACGCTGCTCCGTCCTCGCTGATCCACATGGAACTGAACCTGTACCTGCGGGTGATGCGCGACTTCGTCGATGATGAGGTGGAAAAAATCCATGTCGATTCGCGCGAGGCGTACGAGAAGATGAAGAAATTTGCCCGCCGCTTCATGCCGGACGTAGCCAAGAAGCTCTTCTACTATCCCGGCCAGCGCCCGATCTTCGATGTATACGGCGTCGAGGAGGAAATCAATAACGCCCTGAAGAAGCGCGTGCCGCTGAAATCCGGAGGCCACATCGTCATCGACCAGACCGAGGCACTGGTGGCCATCGACGTCAATTCCGGCTCCTTCGTCGGCTCGCGCAACATGGAGGAAACCGGCTTCAAGACCAACCTGGAGGCCATCAATGAGATCGTGCACCAGCTGCGGCTGCGCAACCTCGGCGGCATCATCGTCGTCGATTTCATCGACATGCAGGATGAGGAAAACAAGACGCGCCTGATGGAGGTGCTGTCCGAGGCACTGAAACGTGACAAGGCCAAAACCGACATCGTGCATTTCTCGGAGCTGGGCCTTGTCGAGATGACCCGCAAGCGCACGCGCGACTCCCTCGAGCGCACGCTGATGCAGGAATGCAAATGCTGCCATGGCTCCGGCCAAACCAAGAGCCTGACCACCATCTGCTACGAGCTGTTTCGCGACATCGTATCCGAGGCGCGCGCCTATCCCTGCGACAAGCTGTTGGTGATCGCCCATCCGGATATTATCGACCTGATGGTCGGTGAGGAGCACGAGGGCGTGGAGCGCATGGAAGCGTTCCTCGGCCGTGAGATCACGCTACAGAGCGATGCCGACTTCTCCCCGGACCGCTACGAGGTGGTGCTATTGTAGCCCCCATGTCAACCTCCCCGCTGCAGCTATATGTCCATATCCCATTCTGCGTGCACAAGTGCCACTATTGCGACTTCAATTCGCATGTACGCAACATGATCCCCTGGGAGGATTACGGCAACGCCGTGGTCCACGAAATGTCCCACTGGGCGGTGCGGCCGCCGTTCCGGGGAAGGAAGCTGACCTCGCTGTTCATCGGCGGCGGCACACCATCACTGGCACCGCCGGCGCTGATCGAAGCCATCATCACCAATGCAGCCCGGCATTATACCCTGACGCCCGGCATCGAAATTACGCTGGAGGCCAACCCGGGGACGGTGGACGCCGAGCGTTTCGCCGCCTACCGTGCAGCCGGGGTCAACCGCCTGTCCATCGGCGTGCAGAGCTTCAATGCTGGCGAACTCGGCTGGCTGGAGCGCATCCACGACGGTGCACAGGCGGTGCGTGCCTTCGAGATCGCCCGGAAAGCGGGATTTACCAACATCAACCTGGATCTGATCTATGGCCTGCCAAGCCAGGAGCTGTCGGCATGGATGGACTCGCTGGAGCAAGCCATCGGCCTGGGACCGGAGCATATGTCTTGTTATCAGTTGACGGTGGAGCCGCATACGTTGCTGGCCACACGGCATGCGAAGAACCCCTATCCCTTGCCGGATGACGAGCTGGCGCTGCAGTTTATGTGGCGCACCCGTGAGCGGCTGGCCGAGGCCGGTTTCGAGGCCTATGAGATTTCCAACTTCGCCCGCCCCGGCCATTACAGCCGTCACAACGACGGTTACTGGCTGTATCGCGACTATGTCGGCATCGGCGCCGGCGCCTCCGGCAAATGGGATACGGACAGTGGCGGTGCCTGCCGGTACACGAACACCCGCTCCCCGGAGACCTATATCCGGCAGGGCATGGAAGACGGTATTGCCGTCGGTGCCGATGAGGTGTTGGAGAGGCGCGGCGCGGCCGCCGAGGCAGTGTGGCTTGGACTGCGCCGCCGGGACGGCGTCTCCCGCCCCTGGTTCGCCGGACGCTTCGGCGAAGATGTGCTGGCGATGTTCGGTCCGGTGCTGGAAAAATGGACGCAATCGGAAGCGATCGAAGTCGACGGGGCATGGTTGAGACTGAGCAAAATGGGACTCATTCAGGCCGACAGCATCGCCGCCGACCTGTTCTGATCCCGGCGCCTACCAAACGGGTAAGAGACAATCACTGATCAGGACACCGACCGCGGCGCTTAAAGCAACGATCGAGCCTGTTGCATGAACCCCACAGGCAAACGACTCAGATATATGGCCTAATTATCCTTGCCGTAATCACCCTCGGGCAATTCCATATTGCCGGCAGGCGTGTCGATATCCTCGCCGGCTTCTGCGGCTTCGCTAGCCTGTTCGGCCACGTTTGAGACCGCATCCGCAGCATCCTGCCTATCCTCCACATCGGCGACATCATCCGCTGCCGACTGGTGGTTCGCGTCGGGGGAATTGTCATTGATTGTCGGCGGCGTGTTGTTCTGGACATGGGTCTTGGAGGGGTTGTCCGGAGTGTTGTCCAGAGAAGCGGCAATAGCGGCTTGGCTCGCAAAAACCATCATGCCGGCAAAGGCCAGCGCAGTCAGGGCAATATTGATATGCTTTTTCATCGGGTCATCTCCTTATCCCTTGACCGGAATCATATGGATGCAGAACGAGGTGCCCAATCACCCCATGCAACATTCCATGTGTCTGAGTATGAAAGCCATGGAAATGGTGCGGTGTGATGTATTGCACACATTTACGATTATTTGTGTGACACGTCGAAGGCGCAAGGTGGATAAAAAACCCCGATTATCAGGCGGAGGAGGATTCCTCGGGTATCAGGCTCCGTACGAAATCCTCGCCGTCAAACGGTAGCAAATCATCCAGGTCCTCGCCGACGCCGACATAGCGCACCGGCAGGTCGAACCGCTCGCACAGCTGCAGCACGATCCCCCCCTTGGCCGTGCCGTCGAGCTTGGTGACGATCAGGCCGGTGGTGCCCGCCACTTCGCGGAAGCGTTCGACCTGCACGACGGCATTCTGGCCGGTGCCGCCGTCCACCACCTGCCACACCTCGTGCGGGGCACCCGGATGCGCCTTTTCGATCACCCGGCGTACCTTGGCCAGCTCGTCCATCAAACCCCGGTCGGTCTGTACGCGGCCAGCGGTATCGACGATCACCACATCGTAGCCACGCGCCACGCCGCGACCGACGGCATCGAAGGCCACCGCCGCCGGATCGGCGCCGCCCGGCTGGCGTACGATGTCGCCACCGGCGCGCTCCACCCATACCGCCAGTTGCTCCACGGCCGCCGCACGGAAGGTGTCGGCCGCGCCGACCAGAACACGCTGGCCGTCGCGCGCGAACATGGCAGCCAGCTTGCCGATGGTCGTCGTCTTGCCGGTGCCGTTGACTCCGACCACAAGCAGCACGAATGGCCCGGATGACGGCCGCCGCACGGCCCGATCCTCGGCAGCCAGCAGCTCCAACATGGCGCTGCGCAGTTCTGCCAGCGGCTGCCGTCGCTGCTTTCTGGCTCGGGTCACCAGTCGCTGGGCGAGATCGGCCCCACAGTCGGCCAGAATCAGCGCATCCTCGATCTCCAGGAAATCGGCTTCGGACATCTCCGAACCGGCGGAGCCGGGCAGCAACTGGGCAATGCCGTCCCGACTGCGCTTCATGCCCCGCGACAGCTTGTCGAAAAATGAACCCACCGCTCCCTCCTGGCACCTTGGTGAGCATGCAAGGCTAGGGAGACGGCTGCCCCGTGCAAGCGACAATTCCGCGGCGGTGCATGGTGGCAATGTGCCGGCTGATATGTACACTGCAAGTCTTCACGCCTTTTCGAATATCGGAACACCCGGGAGACCGTTGCGATGAAATCGATGATCACCGCCGTGCTCGCCTCGCTTGTGCTGCTCGCCGCCTCCCCGGCGCAGGCCATCGAGATCACCTGGAAGGATCATGCCCAGACCCGGTCGCTGTCCGACGAGGCCGGGCATTACGTGCTGGTGCATTTCTGGGCCTCATGGTGCCCACCCTGTCGCGAGGAATTGCCGGAAATCTCCGCCTGGGCCAAAGCGCACCCCAGCATCATCTTCATCCCGATCTCGCTGGACGATAAAGCGGCCAATGCCGCAGACTTCCTGAAGGCCAGCAACCTGACCGGCGTGCCCTTGCTGATGGGCAGCGTGGATCAGGCCAAGAGCCTGGGCGTTCGCGGCCTGCCCACGACGATACTGATCAATCCTCAGGGCAAGGTCTTGCGTTCCATGCTGGGCGCCCGCCCTTGGGGAGCGGACGCCTTCAGCCAGTCCATCCTGCAAAGCATGAAAAACTAGGGGACGCGCCATGTCCATGTTTGCCCCCGCCGGGGAGAGAAACCACCTTCGCCACGCTGAAACCTCGGGAGGCGTTTGATGCGCACATTCTTGATGCGGAGCCTGATACTACTGCCCATGCTGCTGCTTCCGCTGGCCGCCCAGGCCGCGGACATCGGCAAGGTCGAACAGCAGATCCGCCACCAGATCACGGATTTGAAAATTGATGCCGTGCGCCCCTCCCCGATCAAGGGTCTGTATGAGGTGAGATCCGGGCACAGACTGTTCTACAGCAACGCCAAGGGCACCTATCTGATCGCCGGCGGCCATATCTTCGATACCCGTACCAAAGAAGATCTGACACAAGCACGCCTGGAACAGATCAACCACATCAACTGGTCGGTGCTGCCGCTGGACAAGGCCATTGTCTCCGGGGATCCGAACGGCATGGAGGTCGCGATCTTCACGGACCCGGATTGCCCGTTCTGCCGCAAATTGGAGGCGGACCTGCTGCATGCCAAGGGCATCAAGGTCTACACCTTCCTGTATCCGCTGACCCTGATCCATCCGCATGCCCGTATACACGCCGAAGCCATCTGGTGTTCCAAGAACCGGCATAAGACCTTGCTCGACATCATGCTGCACCATGCCAACCCCCCGAAGGCCCATTGCAATACCAAGGGCCTGGACGAAATCCAGGCCCTGGGCCGGAAGCTGGGGATCCACGGCACGCCCACGCTGATCGCCCGGGACGGACGCATGTTCGCCGGCTATATGCCGCTTGACCGCCTGATTGGCTGGCTGGCCAAGAGCAAAGCCCCACATTCCTGAATCGAGGAGACATCCATGCGCGACGACCGCCGGCCTGACCAGATGCGTCCGGTTTCCATCGATACCTCGTTCAACATCCATGCCGAGGGATCGGCCCTGATCAGTTTCGGGCATACACGTGTGCTGTGCACCGCCTCGATCGATAACAGCGTACCGCCGTTCAAGCGCGGCGAAGGCAGCGGCTGGGTAACGGCCGAATACGGCATGCTGCCCCGCGCCACCCACACACGCGGTAATCGTGAGGCCGCCAAGGGAAAGCAGGGCGGCAGGACGGTCGAGATCCAGCGCTTGATTGGACGCAGCCTGCGTGCCGTGGTGGATATGCAGAGGCTGGGCGAACGCACCATCACCCTTGACTGCGACGTGCTACAGGCCGACGGCGGTACCCGAACCGCCGCCATCACCGGCGCCTGGGTGGCCATGCGCATGGCGGCCAATCATTTGCTGCACGCGGGCGACATCGACGAGGACCCGGTGATCGGCCAGGTGGCGGCCGTCAGCTGCGGTTATGTCGACGGTGCGCCCATGCTCGACCTGCAATACAGTGAGGATTCGCGGGCGCAGATGGACGCCAACTTCGTGATGACCGCCGACGACGGCATCATCGAGGTGCAGGCGACGGCGGAGGACCGGCCGGTGGCCTGGGAGCAGGTAGTGACGCTGAAGGAGCTGGCGACACAGGGCATCCATGAACTCTGCCAACGCCAGATCGAAGCCATCGACCGCTAGGCATGCGCCTGGTCATCGCCAGCAACAATGCCAAGAAACGGGCGGAAATCGCCCGCATCCTTGATCATCTCGCCATCGAGATGGTGCCTGCCGAACAGACGGTCTTCGTTGATGTCGTCGAGGACGGCGCCACCTTTGCCGGCAATGCGCAGAAAAAAGCAGAGGCCTTCGCCGCCGCCAACGGCTGCCCGGCGCTCGCCGACGACTCCGGGCTGATCGTCGATGCGCTGGACGGCGCCCCAGGCGTATACTCCAGCCGCTATGCCGGACCCGATGCGTGTGACGCCGACAACAACACCAAGCTGCTGGCGGCCATGCGGGGAATGGGCGAACGCCGCGCCCGCTTTGTCTGCGCCTTGCACCTCACCTGGCCGGACGGGCGCTCTGCGCTTACCGCCGAGGGCCGGGTGGAGGGCCAAATTGTCGAGAGACCGCGCGGTGGCTCGGGATTCGGTTACGATCCGCTGTTCTTCTGCCCCGAATTGGGCAAGACCTTCGCCGAAGCCAACCCCAAGGAGAAGGCGGGCGTATCCCACCGGGGACGGGCCTTACGCCTGTTGGCGGATAAGTTGCGCGCCCTTGCCTGACACGACCTTCGACCCGCATTGCCGCCTTTGCCCGCGTCTGTCCGAATTCCTGGATGTGGTACAACACGAGCACCCGAACTATCACTGTGCTCCGGTCGGACCGTTCGGCGATACCAATCCCCGCCTGCTGATCGTCGGCCTGGCGCCGGGCATGCACGGCGCCAATCGCACCGGCCGGCCGTTCACCGGCGATTATGCCGGCATCCTGCTGTACCAGACCCTGTTCGATCTGGGGCTGAGCAATATGCCGACATCGGAATCAGCCGATGACGATCTCATTCTCAAGGGCGTGCGCATCAGCAACGCCGTCAAGTGCCTGCCGCCGCAGAACAAGCCGGAGCCTGCGGAGATCCGCACCTGCAACCGCTATCTGGCCCACGAGCTCCATGCCCTGCCAAAGCATTGCCAACTGCTGGCCCTGGGTACCGTCGCCCATCGGGCAGTATTGCTGGCCTACAATCTGCGCCCCAATAACTATCCATTTGCCCACGGCGGTATCCACGCCTTGCCGGACGGACGGCGACTCACCGACAGCTACCATTGCTCCCGCTACAACACGCAGACCCGGCGTCTGACCGCAGCCATGTTCCGCCAGGCGGTCGAGCTGGCCCTGGCGGAGCAGCCGGACTAGCGCCCGTACAGCGCCGAAATCTGGGCCGAGCCCAGCATGTGCTGGTGGATGGAGTAGCCAACCATCTCGGGCATGGCATCGCTGGTCAACGGCAGCTTGTCCACATTCAGGGCATACACGGTGAACAGATAACGATGCGGGGTATCCCCCACCGGTGGGCATGGCCCCCCGTAGCCGGTCGTGCCGTAATCGTTACGACTCTGCACGGCATCTGCCGGTGCCAGTTGCGCATCAACGTTGCCCGCCCCAGCCGGCAGCGAGGTGACGGTGGCCGGGATATTGAAGATCACCCAATGCCACCAGCCGCTGCCGGTCGGCGCATCAGGATCATACACGGTGATGGCGAAGCTCTTGGTCCCTGCAGGTGGATTGAGCCAGCTCAGGGCTGGCGAGGTGTTGCCGCCGGTACAGCCAAAGCCGGAATAGACCTGCTGATTCGGCACATAGGTGCCGTTGGCGACCTGTGGGCTGGACAGGCTAAAGGCGCCCGCCAGGGCCGGAAGCGAAAAAAGACACAGAACAAAACCAAGAATCACACGCATGCTCGACTCCTTTTCCGGATAAAAGCACCCGGATCCGTTAAACCCCCGATGCTAGACGATCCACTGACCGTTGCGTAAGCACCCTGCACCCCCGACCGGCTGGGCTGACAGATTACCGGCCATCGGCAGTGACACTCTCGGCCTTGAACCGCCGCATCTGCGCAAACACCTTGGCCGGATACCAGCGATCATTCGGCGACCCGTTGTAGGCTGCCAGGGCCTTCGAAAGCTTGCCGTAACGGTTCAGGTAATGGCGAATGATGGCGCATCCGTAGCGGATATTGGTGCCGACATCGAACAGGTTATCGCTCGGGGAACCGATCTGGTCCTTCCAGAACGGCATCACCTGCATCAGTCCGCGCGCCCCGACATTGCTGACCGCGAAGTGGTCGAAACGCGATTCGACGGCGATAACGCCGAGGATAAGCTCGGGGGACAGCTCATAGCGGACGGAGTAGGTATAGACCCAGCGGGCAATGCTTGTGCATTCCCCGTCCGTCTCGACCCATGGACGGATCAGATGGAACATATCCTTCATCCACACCGTACGCTCGAAATCGTTGACTTTTTTCTCCGGCTCCGGCTTCAACAGCTCACGCAGACGCTGCCGGTCTGCCGGGCTCAGCACCAAAGGCCCTGTGTTCTGTTCCACCACCTGGATGGCGGTGGTGGTCTGGTTGAACTGCTGACGCTGCTCCGGCGTACTGGCCATCCATACCGGTACCGCCAAGATAAAACCCAGAACAAGTACCACCGCCAGCCACGCCTTGGGCGGCATTGCCTTCAGGCGCAATCCCATCTCCATGGGGTTCAGCATGCGGCTCCACTCATGGCGCTGACGACCCAAGCCGGCACATCTTCCGGGGGCAATGAAGCCGGCTTGTCACCACGCAGCCCGATCTCGACCATGCCCTCGGCCAGGCCGCGCTCACCCACCACCACCTTGACCGGGATGCCCATCAACTCGGCATCCTTGAACTTGACGCCCGGCCGCTCGTTGCGCTCGTCCCACAGCACCTCGAAACCGGCATCGATCAGCGCCGTATACAGTTGTCTCGATACATGCTGCACCGCTTCGGAGGTGCCGAGCGACACCAGGGACACCTGGAACGGCGCCAGATGCACCGGCCAGCGGATCCCCGCCTCATCGTGGCACTGCTCGACGATCGCCGCCACCAGACGGGATACGCCGATGCCATAGCAACCCATCGTCGCCACCGCGCGCTGGCCGGCCGCATCCTGGAATTCGACCTTCATCGGCTCGGCATAGCGCCGGCCCAACGCGAACACATGGCCGACCTCGATGCCGCGGGACAGCTCCAGCCGTCCGTCACACTGCGGGCAGCCATCACCGGCCCGCACGTTGCGCAGATCGTGATAAATGGCATCCGGCACGTCGCGGGCCATGTCCAGGCCTGTGACATGGGCATCGCTGCGGTTGGCCCCGGCCACCAGCCCCGACGCCCCTTGCAGCATGGTATCGGCCAGCACCTTGGTCCTCAGACCCTGGGGTCCGGCGAACCCGGCCACCCCACCGACGGCTTTGATGGCGTCGACATCGGCCAGGGTCACGCCGTCGCCGTTCAAGGCATGCGCCAGCTTGATCTCCTGCACCTCATCATCGCCGCGCACACAGGCAGCGACCACGGTTCCATCGTGCGGACCTCCGGATACAGCGTACATCAGGGTCTTGACCAAGCGGTCGGCCCCGATGCCCAGCATATTGGCCACATCGCCGACGGCACTGGCACCGGGTGTGGCCACCTCGGCCAGCGCGCTGCTGGCCTCCTGTTGTGGTAGCGAGCGTCGGCCCCGGGCCTTCTCGACGTTGGCGGCATAGCGGCAGCTATCGCAGTGGGCGATGACATCCTCGCCCGAATCTGCCAGCACGTGGAACTCGTGCGAGGCGTTACCTCCAATCGAACCGGTATCGGCCTCGACAGCCCGGAACTTCAGGCCCAGACGCGTGAAAATGCGCGAGTAGGCCTCGCACATGTTGTCGTATTCGCGCGCAAGATCGGCCTCGTCGGCATGAAAGGAATAGGCATCCTTCATGATGAACTCGCGCCCGCGCATCAGGCCGAAGCGTGGGCGCACCTCGTCGCGGAATTTGGTCTGGATCTGGTACAGATTCAGCGGCAGCTGTCGGTAGGACTTCAGCTCGCGCGCCACCATATCGCAGATGACCTCCTCGTGCGTGGGCCCGAGGCAGGATTCATGACCGTGCCGGTCGTGGAATCGCAGCAGTTCAGGGCCATACTTGAGCCAGCGGCCGGAGGCCTGCCACAGCTCGGCCGGCTGCACCAGCGGCATCAGCAGTTCCTGGGCGCCGGCACGATCCATCTCCTCTCGCACCACGGTCTCGATGCGGCGCAGCACCCTCAGGCCGAGCGGCAGAAAATCATAGACGCCGCTGGTCACGCGCCGGATATAGCCGGCACGCAACAGCAGCCGGTGCGATACGACCTCCGCCTCGGCGGGATCGTCGCGCAGCGTGGGGGCGAAAAAGGCGGAAAATCTCATGGGCCAATCCTATCGGGGCATGGAAATCGGGAACAGGAGAAAATATTCATCCGTCTCCAAGCTGCCGGCGCAGGAAACGGAACAGGGCGCGCCCGGCCTTCCTGCGCCCCTCGCCCTCGGCCCCTGCGGCGGCGCGCAGCAGCTTGCGCAGTTCGGCGACATCGAGCCCCGGCGCCTCAGCCAGCAAATCCGCCTCGGCAGGCGCACCCTCGTCCAGCAGGCGGTCTCGCCAGTGTTCGAGGCGATGGAATGCCCGCACCCCCTCGGCCGTATCCTGATGCAGGCTCGCCAGCGCCGCCTGCACGGGCGTGACATCGATATCGCGCAACAACCGACCGATGAACTTGATCTGCCGCTTGCGCGCACCGCGATCCATGTCCTGCCCGTCGAGCACGGCCTGCTCGATCTCCGCCGGCATGGCGAGGGCGCGGATGAACTCGGAACGTTGATCCAGCAGCTCGGCACCGAGATCCTGCAACGCCCGGGCATCGCGTTTTTTCTGGCTCTTGCTCGGGCCCTCGCCCCTGTTGGTGGCGCTGTGCTCGAAAACGGTTTCGATATGATCGTTCACAGGGCTTCCAGGAGGCGCTGATGGATGCCGTCGAAACCGCCGTTGGACAGGATCAGCACATGGTCCCCTTCCCGAACGGAGGCGGCCACCTCGGACACGATGGATTGGACATCCGGCAATACCTTCGCGTGCGGACCGATATCACGGCACACCGCCTGCACGTCCAGCGCCTCCTCGAGAGCCAGATTGCGCGCCGACGGCGGCACGAAGATCACCCGGTCGGCGCCGGCAAAGGCGGCGGGCAGGCGCTGCTGATGCACGCGGCTGCGCATCGTGTTCGAGCGCGGCTCGACGATCACCCACAAGCGCTCATTGCCGCCCAGGCGCGCCTTCAGCGACGCCACGATGCCGGCGATGGCGGTCGGATGGTGCGCAAAATCATCAAAGATGCGGACACCGCGGCGCTCTCCGACCACGGTCATGCGCCGGCGTACGCCGCCGAAGCTCTCGATGCCCTGACGGATCACCCGCTCATCCAGGCCGAGCGACTCGGCGGCGGCGGCCACGGCACAGGCATTGGCCGCGTGATGGCGGCCGATCATGTCCCAGGCGAACTCCCCGAACGATGACTCGCCGTGCCACAGCTTAAAGCGCGATCCGTCCTCGGCCACCGGCTCCCAGAACCAGTCGGCCTCCACCCCCCGGCCATGGCGGGCGAAGCGTATCACCGGCGTCCAGCAGCCCTGGGCCAGCACATCGGCCAGGTTGTCGTCCTCGGCATTGACCACCACGGTTCCGGAAGCTGGCACCGTCCGCAGCAGGTGCGCAAACTGGCGCTTGATGGCATCGATGTCGGGAAAGATGTCGGCATGGTCGTATTCGAGGTTGTTCAGGATCAGCGTACGCGCCCGGTAATGCAGGAATTTTGAGCGCTTGTCGAAAAACGCGGTGTCGTACTCGTCCCCTTCGAGCACGAAATACGGGCCGAGGCCAAGGCGGGCGCCGGTGCCGAAATCCTCCGGGATGCCACCGATCATGAAGCCGGGCATCTGCCCGCCCACCTCCAGCATATGCGCCATCAGGCTGGCGGTCGTGGTCTTGCCGTGCGTGCCGGCCACCACCACGGCATGGCGCCCCGGCAGAATGTGGTGGCCGACGAACTCCGGCCCGGAGCAATATTCAAGACCTTGATCCAGTACCGCTTCCACCTCGCCATTGCCCCGACTCAGGGCATTGCCGATCACCACCAGATCCGGCACCGGTTCGAGATGTGCGGCATCGTAGCCCTCGAAAGCGATTATCCCCTCGGCCCGCAGGAAATCGGACATCGGCGGATACACACCGGCATCCGAACCACTGACGATAAAGCCGCTGTCCTTCGCCAGCTTGGCGATGGCCGCCATGGCGGTCCCACAGATGCCGAGGATATGTACGTGTTTGCTCATCGGCAGGATTTCACCATAACGACCGCAAGACACAAGAAGGAAAGTGCGGCACCATGCCATCATGAGTGACCAGATGCTGCCGGCCGTGGAGCTCGAAACGGCGCATCCGCCGACAGCAAGCATCATCTGGCTGCACGGTCTCGGTGCCGACGGCCACGATTTCGAGCCTATTGTGCCCGAGCTTGGCCTGCCCGAGCAGCTTTCCATACGTTTTGTATTCCCGCATGCGCCGGCCATGCCCGTATCGATCAACAACGGTTACATCATGCCGGCCTGGTACGATATCCGGCACACGGACCTCGGCATCGAACATGACACCGAGGGCATCGCCAACTCGGCGCGCCGTATCAGGCTGTTGATCGAGCAGGAACAGATGCGCGGCATCGCGGCAAGCCGCATCATCCTCGCCGGCTTTTCCCAGGGTGCGGCGATGGCCCTGCATGTGGGCCTGAGCCACCGCGAGAGGCTTGCCGGTATCATCGCCCTGTCCGGCTACCTGCTGCAGCCGGAACACCTCGCGGATATCCGCACCGCGTCGAATCAGGATATCCCCATCTTCATGGCCCACGGCGTCAACGACCCGATCGTTCCCTTCGCCCTTGGGGAAAAGGCCCGGCTTACCCTTGGCGAATGGGGCTACAGCATTCAATGGCATGCCTATCCGATGGAGCATCATGTCTGCGCCGAGGAAATCCGCGCCGTCGGTCACTGGATTGCTGAGTGCCTGGGCTGATCGCCTAGGCCAGGGAGCATACCCCCTTGCCCCTCTGGTAGGATGGCCGCGTCTGGCAGCGCTGGACCCAGGCGTTGACGACGGAAAAATCGTCCAAGCCGACCCGATCTCCCCCCAGATAGAATTCGCGCAGGCAGACTACCCAGGGGAAAATGGCGATGTCGGCGATGGTAAACACATCACCCATGATGTAATCGCGCCCATCCAGCCGATGTTCCAACACCCCCAGCAACCGCCGGGCCTCATGGGCGTAACGCTCCACCGGATACGGATCCTTGCAGGTATCAGCGGCGTATTTGTAGAAATGCCCGAACTGGCCGAACATCGGCCCGATATGCCCAACCTGAAAGCACAACCACTGCATGCATTCGTATCTCTCGGCCGGATCGACCGGCAGCAGGCGCCCCGCCTTTTCGGCTAGGTACAACAGGATGGCCACGGACTCCATCATGGCGATCGGCTTTCCCCCCGGTCCATGCGGATCGACGATGGCGGGGATCTTCGAGTTCGGGCTGATGGAGATGAACTCCGGCGTAAACTGCTCCCCTTCCCGGATGTTCACGATATGGGCCTCGTAGGGTAGCTCCAGTTCCTCCAGGGCCACGGACACCTTAACGCCGTTCGGCGTACTCAGGGAAAACAGCTGGATGCGCTCCGGGTGCTTGGCCGGCCAGCGATCGAAAATCAGCATCGGCATACCTCGTTGCTGCACATCCGTTATGCTAGCAGCATCGACGGCATACCCAGCGGGAAGAATCTCCACCGGACCGGCCTAAATCTGCACCGATTCCCAACTCCCACACATCCGGAAGAGCGAATCTTAACTCTGATCGGCATCACCGAAGTTGAACACCTCCGGCTCGACGTGCACGCTGGCCGGGTAGACTGGACCGATATCGACCATTTGCCAAATCTCGCCTCGCCTGCCGATCTCCACGTCCATGATATCGCCCTCCCGGAGCAGGGCGATGATCTCCGCCGGCAGGGTGACCGGGCCGACCGGCTGCGCCTCTTCCTCGAACAGCAGGGTGATGGAGCTTGCCCCGATGCCCTGTACCCGGGCATGCCCTTCGACAAAGTCGGAAAATGGCACGTTGCGTACATCCTCCGGCATACCGCTGCCCATGCGCACGAAGCGCAGCAACAGGCGGGCAGCCTTGGCCACGCGCTGCCCCTGCTCAACCGCATCGCGGATGCCATCCAAAAATGCGATTTTGGCAGCCGTATCGATCCAGCCACGGCCGGCAAGATACTCCACCCATTCCTGCATCACTTTGCCGCAGATCAGCACGGCCTCCTGGTCGCCCTCGGTCTCCCGCAGGATGAACCAGGCCAGAAAATCATGCACATGCTCCGGATCGAGCTGATTCAGGGTCAGGCTGCCAAGATCCTGCGAGGGCTCCATGTCACCCTCGAACAGCTGCTCCATGTAGGCACCAAGAGATTCCTCCCATTCCTCCAACGCCCCCTCATCAAGGTACTCATCGTCCTGAAACAGATCGGAGAAATGCAGCAGGTACGCCGCAAATGCCTCCAAGCAACGCTCGACCTCCTGCCCATGCGCCTTGTCGGCGGCGATGCTGGCAGTGTCGAACTGGTCGATCGCATCCTGGACGGTCATCATGGTCGTAAGGTTCATGCGGGCCTCGATCTCGATTTTGTTCACGCCATCGGCAGTATCCGGGATGGAATCACACGTCTGGCGGCTTGCTGAGCCAGCGCTTTGCGGCTATGTTCCGCTGCCCGAAACACAGACGGCAGCCGCCGTCGAAACCTGGAAGTGTGCCTCAGGAGACGAGCAATGCAAATCAATGCCACGACCATCCGTGCCGGTAACATTCTTGAAGTAGACGGTGCCCTGTGGCGTGTCTCCAAGAGCATGCATGTCACACCGGGCAAAGGGGTCGCCTGCATGCAGATTGAGATGCGTAACGTCGAGAGCGGGACCAAAACCAACAAGCGTTTCAACTCCACCGAACGCGTCGAGCGCGTCACCCTGTCGCAGCGGCCGATGCAGTATCTGTACGAGGATGGTGATTTGTTCCACTTCATGGACATGGAAACCTATGAGCAGATCACCCTCGGACGCGATATGGTCGAGGAGGCGTTGCCGTATCTGCTGCCTGAGATGCAGGTCGAGGTCGAGTTCCATGAGGAACGTCCCCTGAACATACGGCTGCCACAGACCGTGGCGCTGACCGTGGTCGAATGCGATGCCGCCATGAAGGGACAGACCGCCACCGGTTCCTACAAGCCCGGCAAGCTGGAAACAGGAGCCACGGTGATGGTGCCGCCGTATCTGGAGGCCGGAACCAAGATCAAGATCAACACCGAGACCGGCGAATACGTCGAACGCGCCTAACGGGAAGATCATTCACCTGCTGCAACGTCGGTGACGGCATCTGGTCGCAATCCGGTTGCATATCACCGCGCTGTGCACTGTTCCATGCCGGGCGGTGAGACTAGAATGTCCGGCACTGACGGGTAACTCCGTTGCCACCGCAATAACATGAATTTTTTTTAATTCGCTTTTCATACCTCGATCACAGGAAGCACCTATTGTTCGTATTGTCTGATGCCGATCCCTCCTCCCCTCCCTCCCCAAAGGCATCAGACAAAAACATAAAAAGCCCCGGCAATGTCGGGGCTTTTTATGTATGCATGGCATCGACAGGCTTATGGATGTTCGGCTTCCATCTCCCGGCGGAACGATTCCCGATTGGCCGCGATCAGCGCCAGCAATATCAGCGAATAGATGAAGGTGGACAGCACCACCACCCCGACCACGATGGCCTTGAACATCTGCAAATGCGGAAACCCGACCGGAATCAGCATCACCATCACCACCGAAAGCCCGCCCTTGATGCCGGCAAAGGTCAAGATCCCCCACCAGCGGAAATTGATCCTGGCCATGCCGCGGGCCCGGGTGGTAATGATGGCGAACTTGGCCATCATCAGCGCCCGGATCACCGTCGTCACGGCAAACATGGCCAGAATCTCGCCCTTGTACTGGAGCAGCAGCCTCAGATCGATGATCTCGGCCATGGCAATGAACAGGATGGTGTTGGCCGCAATGGCCAGCAACTGGATGTCCTCCTTCGTTCTTTTGTGCCGCGCCCGCTCTTCGACCGTGGATTCGATTTTCCCGATGGCCAACCGGATCAATCGCCGGGAGGAGGAGGCCTGCCCGGCTTCCCGTTCCAGCGCATTTTCCTCTGTTTGCAGCATGTCCGCATCCCTGCTGAGCGAACGTGTCATCACGTGGTGTACGGTGATCGTGGCGACGATGCAGGACAGGATGCCGGAGAGGTGTGTATGCGTATGCCCTCCCAACAGATTGAGCACGGCATAGAAATGCTCCGCCAGCGCGAAGGCGCTGTAACCCGTCAGCAGCAGTACCAGCAACTCGGCAATACGGTTGTCGGTCGTCTTCAGGGCCAGCAGCCCCAACAGGCCGGCGACGAGACCCAGTCCCACGGAACCGAATACCACCACGGCGCTGATCCGGCCCACATAGGCCGCCGTGACCTGTCCCCCCTCCAGCGCATACAGGCCGATAAAGACAAATACGATTAGGGCAGTGGCGTCGTTGAACAGGCTCTCGCCTTCCGCCAGGACCTTCAGCCGGTGTGGCAGTTCGAACTTGGAGAAGATGCTGACCACCGACACCGGGTCGGTGGCCAGCACCATGGCAAACAGCGCAACGATCGCCGCCACGGAAAGATGGTACTGGCCGAAGATCTGATTGGCCGTGAAGATCGCCACCACCACAGACAGCGCCACGGCCACCACCGCCAGATAGAACAGGCTCAACCCATGTTCCTTCAAATCCTCGAGCCTCAGTTCCAGTGAATCGGAGATCAGCAGCACGGGCAGCAGGAACACGACCAAGGCTGCGAAATGCTCGGTATCCCCGGTCAGCATCAGCAGATTCGGCGCCAGATGATGAAGCAGGAACGACAGGGTGATCAGGCTCAACGGCAACGGAACCTTCAGCCTGTCCTCGATCAGCAGGGAAAGATACAAAATCCCGGCGATGCTGATCAGGGCTTCGATCATCCGTCCTTCTCCTTGTTCGGGCGCTGGCCGCGGACCGGGATCGTTCCGTTCATGCCGTCACAGGGCCCGATAAAGCACGGCGAACAACACGAACATGCCGTACAGCGCCATATTGGCCATCACGTGCCTGGGTTGCAGCCTTCCGGTGCTGTGCAGCCAGTACAGCCATCCGACTCCCAGCATGGTCATCAGGATGGCCGTCAGGGCATACACATCATCGATATGCCAGGGCATCAGCAGCATCGCCAGTGCCGGGATCACCGTGCTCTGAAACACCATGGCCCCGGTGATGTTCCCGAAGGCCAACGTATCCTTGGAGCGGCGAATCCACAGGATCGAATTCACCTTCTCCGGCAGCTCGGTGGCCACCGGCACCAGCAGCAGCGACACCAGCAGCGCCGGCACGCCGAGTTGGGAACTGATAGCCTCCACGCCAGCCACGAACAGCTTGGCGCCAAACACCAGCATCAGCAGCGCCACGGCCAACTGGATGACCGCCACCCATGGGGCAGCGCCGAGCAGGCGGGCCAGATACAGTGCATCACCGGCCTCGGTGGTATGGCCGTTGGCTACCAATTCCCGGCTGCTGCGTAACGTGTCCATCAGATAAAAGAAGTAGAGGATGACCAGCAAGGTTGCCATTGCAGCATGCAGCGGCTGCCAGGCGGGAGGCATCAGGGCCGCCCCGACCACCAGCACAAAGGCGATGCCAAACACCTGCAGGTCGCGGCTCAGGCCCCCACTTTCCGGCGTGAACGGTGTACGCCACCCACGCTTGCGGCCGGCGAACCAGGCCATCAGGCCGATACTGAGGGTGGCAAGCATGAAGGGTGCGCCAAGGATCGCGCCGACACCCACGGCGCGGTTCACAGAAACATTGCTGCCACCGGCCATGATCGCCACGACTGGCACGATGGTTTCGGGCATGGCGGTGGCGATGGCCGCAAACACGGAGCCGGTAACGCCTTCCGAAACGCCGAGGTACTCGCCGAGATGCTCGATGGCATTGGTGAATGCCTGGGCGCCGAGGTACACAATCAGCAGCGCGGCCAGCAACAACAGTACGGACTCGAACATCATCTCTTCCCAGCCGACGACAGGGATTCCGGCAAGGTGGATGGATCGATGTTAGACGCGCCTGCCGGTAATATACTGCAGCAGGTTCACATGCTCCTCGTTCATGGTCCGGATCACGCGCGCGGCATGGACCAGGATGTAGGCGAACAGCGAATACACGAGATCCTGCTGGCGTTGCATCAATTCGGAGTAGGCGGCCCGGGTCAGCTTGTACACGGTGCAGGTGGTCCTGGCGCTCACGGTGGCGCTGGCCTGCTCACCGGTCAGGAAGGTCATCTCGCCGAACATCGCCCCTTCACCAATGGTAGCCACCCGCATTTTCTGCCCCCCATCCTCGCGATCGATGACCGCGCTGCCGGAACGCAGCAGATAAAGCACCCCGCCGGCTTTGCCCTGCTCAAGCATGACCTCCCCCGCATTGTATACCTGCGGCTGAATGACGCGGGCAAGGATCTCGCGCTCTTCGCTTCCCAGCTTGCGCAACAGCACCATGTCTTCCAACCATTGAAAATCGATATCCACGAAGCCCCCCCATTGCGCCCAGCAATGATAACCATCCCGAAGATACAAGCGCAATGCGGGCGTCGATGCAAGTTCGTTTGAGCCCGCAATGCATGCCGGCTGTGGATGAGGCGGGTGTTTCCTGCTGCAATACGCCGATGGAATGTGAGTCCGCGCCCATAGCCCCTCCCGTCGTAAAATGGCGCCAGCACCTGACGCTCGACCTGCCGGTGGGTCGCACCGGCTGCCTGTGGGTGCACGCCTGTTCGATGGGTGAGATCAACTCCATCGCGCCACTGGTGCGGCGGCTGCTAGCCGACGGACATGCCATCCATCTGACCGTCGTCACGCAAACCGGTTACAACCAGGCGCAACGCCTGTTCGCAGGGTCGGTGACGCTGTCCTTCCTGCCTTGGGATCTGCCGGGAGCCATGCGCCGGCTGGCGAGGAAGCTGAAGCCAAGCCTGCTGCTGCTGACCGAAACCGAATTCTGGCCGGGGATGCTGACGGCGTGCCAGCGCCAAGGCGTGCCGGTGATCGGCATCAATACGCGCATCTCGGACCGGTCGTTCCCCCGCTACATGGCCACCCGCGGCCTGTGGAGGCGATGGTTGGCACCGGTACGGCTATTTCTGGCCCAGAGCGATCTGGATGCCGCCCGCCTTGCCTCCCTCGGCATTCCCGACGAACGCATCCGGGTGGCGGGGAACCTGAAGTTCGCCATCCGGCCTCCAAAGGCCGATGCCGACGCACTCCGCCAGCACCTCGACCCCAGCGGCAGGCGTCCGATCCTGCTGGCTGCAAGCACCCACGACGGCGAAGAACAACGCCTGTTGTCGCTGCTCGCCGATTGGCGCCTTCTGGTCCCGGATCTACTGACCGTCATCGTGCCCCGCCATCCGGAACGCTTCGAGGCCGTGGCCTCGATGATCGACCAGGCCGGACTGCGCACCTCGCGCTGGTCCCAGCCGGCGACCAACGGCCATGATGTGTCCCTAATCGATGCCATGGGCATTCTCTCATCGCTGTATACGGTGGCCGATCTCGTCATCATCGGCGGCAGCTTGGTACCCATCGGCGGTCACAACCCGCTGGAAGCCGCCATTTGCGGGCGAGGGGTGGTCACCGGCCCGCATGTCGAGAACTTCCGCGATGTCATGCGGCAGATGCAGTCCTATGGCGCCGCAATCATCGCCCGCAGCGATGCCGAACTTGATGCCGCCGTTCGCCGCTTTCTGTCCCACCCGGAGGAACTTCGGCAGTTGCACGCCAAGGCCGTTGCGTTCATGACGGACAAGGGGGCCGTGCTTGACCGCGTCATCGCCGCGCTGCAGCCGTACCTGCCGCCACCACCCGGCCAGACGCCATGAACCCCATGCACTCGCCATCCGGCCTGCTTGCCCGCCGCATCGAACGGCTGTGGTGGCAAAACATCCCGCCGCCGCTGCCGCTGCAGGCGATCAGCCATATCTATGCCTGGTTCAGCCGGCGCGACCAGCGCCGACGCCTTGCCCGCCGGCAAACGCCGCCGCTGCCGCTGATCTCCGTCGGCAACATCACCGCCGGCGGCAGCGGCAAGACGCCATTTGTCATCTGGCTCGCCGACGCCCTGAAATCACGGGGCTACCAGCCGGTGATCCTGTGCCGCGGTGACGGGGGCTCGCTGCGTACGCCAAGCCTCGTCGGGGCGGACATGCCGGCACAGACGGCCGGAGACGAGGCGCGCATGCTGGCCGATGCCTGCGCCTGCCCGGTCATCGCCGGCCGGGATCGCGTGGCAGCGGCAGCCGTGGCTCAGCAATATGGCAATGTGATCGTGCTGGATGACGGCTTCCAGTACCGCCAGCTCGCCCGTCAATGCGATATCGTGCTGGTGCCGGCCACGGGGCTTGGCAACGGGCGGCTGATCCCGGCCGGACCACTGCGCGAACCGCTGGCGGCCCTGAGCCGGGCCGACCTGATCGTGCGCACCGGCGCCGGTACACCGATGCCGATTGCCACCGAACAGCGCCAATGGCAATGGCAGGCGCGCATCTCCCACCTGGAGGATGCAATGCACACCGGCACCCCCGAACCCCGCCAGGTCGCCGCCGTCAGCGCCATCGCTCGCCCGCAGCGCTTCCATGACGATCTGTCCCGCCACGGTTGCGTCATCGACACATTCCGCGTCTTTCCTGACCACCATCGCTACAGTCACCGGGACGTCGCGCACCTGCTGGCCTTACCTGCGCCGATCGCCATCACCGCCAAGGATGCCGTCAAGCTGGTGCCCCTGTGGCCCAGGGACCGGCCGCTATGGGTCGCCCGCCAACAGGCGGAGGCTGAACCGGGCTTGTTCAAGGCCATCCTGGAACGGCTGTCGGGGCCATGAATGGTTGTGGGGAGCACAAGGCTAATGCTAACCTTGTCCGGCCATGATCTGATGGCGGGAGCGTACATGCTGGATAAGGAGCTGCTCGACATCCTCGCCTGCCCCCAATGCAAGGGCAGGGTCGAATACAATGCCTCAAAGAGCGGTTTGGTATGCAGGGTATGCAAGCTGGAATACCCGATCCGGGACGATATCCCGGTCATGCTCATCGATGAGGCAAAACCAACCAAGGACTGATTCCACGCTGTGACCCACAACCTGTCGGAACTGGCCGTGCGCCTGCTGTTCTGGATCATCCGCCTCATGCCTGTCCGCCTCGTCGGCGCCATCGGTGCGGGGATCGGCAGGGTATCCGCTCTGCTGGATCGCCGGCACCGGCGCATCGCCTTCCGGAACCTGACCCGCATCTACCCCGAGCGGCCACGCCGCTGGCGCCATCGCATGACTCGCGAATCGTTCGCCGAGCTCGGACGCACCGTCTTCGAGCTGCCCCATGTCTATCTGCGTTCACGGGAATTCCTGCGCTCGCGGGTCAGCGTCGAAGGAGAGGAGCCTTTGCACCGTGCCATGGCCGAAGGACGCGGCGCGATCCTGGTCGCCTGCCATCACAGCAACTGGGAATTCGGCGCCCTGATGTTCTCCATCCTCGGATGGCCGACGAACATCATCTACCGGCGTCTGAACAACCCCGCCCTCGACCGTTTCCTGAAGACATGCCGCGAACGCTTCGGTGCCCAGTTGCGCGATCGCAACCAAAGCCTTCGCTGGCTGCCCAAGTCACTGAAGGAAGGTGACCTGGCTGCCATCATGATCGACCAGCATCTGAGCACGGGTACGCCGGTGCCGTTCCTCGGCCACCTGGCCTCGACCACGCTGTTCCCCGCGATCTACACCTATAAATACCACACGCCGGTCTTCGGCGTGGCCCTGCACCGCATCGGCCGCGGTTTCCGCTTCCGCCTGCAGATCTGGCCCATCGATCTGCCCGCACCGACCGGAAACAAGGACGCCGATGCCTTCCATGCCATGTCCGCCATGGCGGACAGCTTTGCATCCACCATTCACGCGCGTCCCGAACTCTGGCTGTGGAGCCACCGCCGCTGGCTCGTGCTGGAGCAGGAGAAGGAGCTGGCCGATGCCGTCTATGGCACACCATAAGCCGATCGCGAAAAGCCGCTGGCTGCAGGCCCAGAAGGCCACGGTACTGAAGTGGCATGGCAAGGATGTGCTGGCCGAACGCCTGGAGCATGCCAAAACCAATTATCTGCCATATCTGCAACAGATCGTTGAGAAGCTGCCGCCCAAACCCACCGTACTGGATATCGGCAGTGGCCCGGTTTGCCTCAGCCATTTTCTGGCGAGTGCCAATCGCATCTTCATCGACCCGCTGCTGGATGATTACCAGCGTGCCTACCCCGGAGCGCTGCCCAGCGGCCGCTATCTGAACTGCATGGCCGAAACCATGCCGCTGGCGGCGGCCAGCTGCGATCTGGTGCTCTGCTTCAACGCCCTCAGCTATACCATGAATCCCGAGCTTGTCATCAATGAGATCGAGCGGGTATTGAAGCCGGACGGATATTTGGTCGTCACCATTGTCACGGTTCCTCCCCTGTACGCCCGTCTGCATTATCTCGCCGAGCGCTATATCACCGCCCTGCGCGACGAGTCCCAGCCGTATCATTATTCCCATCATGGCATCCGCAATACGATATCCCGCCATTTCGACATCGCTGAGGAACACCTGCTGCAACAGCATACAGGTCTGGGAAACCCCTGGAGCGAATGGTTGTTCGTCTGTACGCACCGCCGCTGATCCGCCCATGAACGCCGCCTCTGCACCCACCGGACGGCACGCCCTGATCCTGCCCCCGAACTGGCTGGGGGATGTCGTGATGGCCCAGCCAGCGATGCGCGCCATCGCCCTGCACCACCAACATGACCGTCTGTCGATCCATGGCCGCCCCTGGCTGGGCGACGTGCTGCCGTACCTGAACCTGGAGCCGGCTTGCTTCGAGGCAATGATGCCGGCCGCCGACCGCGCCTACCTGTTCCCGAACAGCTTCGGCTCGGCCTGGCGCGCCTGGAAAGGCGGCTGCCGGCAACGCATCGGCTACCGGGGACAGTGGCGCCTGCCGCTGCTCAGCCGCGCCTTGCGCCGGCGCCTGAGTCTCCGGCACCAGCACCACCGGCTCTACTATCTCGACATCCCCGCCCAACTGGGCATACCTATCGCCGAGCAGGAGGTGAAACTGAGCTGTCCTTCCGGGGACCGGGAGGCGGGGATCGCCCTGATGGCCAGCCATGGACTGAACGCCGAGAAGGCCGTCTGCGTCGCCCCGGGCGCCCAGTTCGGGGGTGCCAAGCGCTATCCGCCCGAATCCTATGCCCGCATCCTGTCATGGCTGGCCGAGGCCGGCTGGCAACCCATCGTGCTCGGCGTCGAATCCGAGCGAGACATCGGCGACCAGGTGCTAGCCGGGGTGAACGGACCGTCCTGGAACGCCGCCGGCCAGACGCGGCTACGCCAGGCGCTGCAGCTGACCGCTGCCTGCCGGCTGATGCTGTGCAACGACTCGGGCTTCATGCATGTGGCCGCCGGCCTGGGCATTCCGACGGTCGCCATGTTTGGCGCCACCGATCCGGCCCGCACCTCGCCATCCGGGCCCCGGGTCCGTCTGTTTTACGAACCGGCCGCCTGCAGCCCCTGCCTGCAGCGCGAATGCTCCGTCACCGGCCAGCCCTGCATGGCCAACATCCTGCCCGAGGCCGTGCGCGATGCCTGCCTGGAGATGCTCGCCGCATGAACATCCTGGTGGTCAAACTGTCGGCGTTCGGCGATATCATCCACAGCCTGCCGGCTCTGGACGATCTGCTGGCCCGCCCCGAGGTGAGCGAGGTGCACTGGCTCGTCGATTCCCGTTATCGCTTCGTGACGGAGTGCTTCCCCGAACGGGTCAGCGTGCACGAGGTGGCCTTGAAAGGGCCGCACCCGCTTAGCTCCGCCTGGCGCACGATCCGCACCCTGCGCCGGGTCGGCTTCGATGCCGTGCTCGATCTGCAGGGATTGATCAAGTCAGCCATGCTGGCCCGTGCCTGCGGTAGCCCGGTATTTGGCATCGATCGCGGGCAGCTGCGCGAGAAGCAGGCCGGCTGGCTGCAGGTCCCGACCCGTTTCCATCCCAAGGACCGTCATGTGGTGCAGCAATACCGCCGGGTCGCGGCTGCTCCCTTCGTGCCAAATGCGCGCTGCCTGCCCGAGGCACCACTTCCCTACCAGGCCCCTGCCATCCACGCCGCCGTGATCAGCAAGTTTGCCGATGCATCGGTAATGGCGGATCTCGGCCTTGGTGACCGCCACTACATCGTGCTGCACAGCGGCGGCGGCTGGGAGACCAAACAACTGCCGGTCGATACCTGGATCGCTATCTCCCGCGGTGCCATCGCCCGCAATCTGATCCCGGTGTTCCCCTGGGGCAGCGATGCCGAACGGCGAACGGCGCAAAGACTGGCCGCGGACAGCGGCGGCATGCTCTTGCCCGCACGCCTGGATATGTCAGCATTGATCACGCTGCTTCGTCAGGCACAGGCGGTGGTGGGCGCAGATACGGGGATCTTGCACCTGGCTGCCGCCCTCGGCACGTCCACGATCACATTGTGGGGACCTTCGGCATCGTGGCGATCGGCCCCCTTGGGAGAGGCACACTGGCACATCGAATCCAACCCGCCATGCGGCCCGTGCTTTAAACGCCGTTGTGACCAATTCATCTGCATGCCCGGCATCCGGGCCGGTCAGGTGCTGGAGGCCGTAGATGCGCTTGTGGCGCATTGATGCATTCCTGATCGCCGCCGTCCTGTTGCTTCCCCTGTCGGCAGCGGCAGCGGCGCAATCCCCGCTGTCCTGCATGCCGTTCACGGGTGAACGCATGACATTCGAGGTGGGCTGGGAATTCATCAACGCCGGTACGGCCACCATGGTTGTCAGTCACCGGGGCGCACATGCCTACCGCATCGACACCCTGGCCAAGACCAACAAGTTCTTCGACCTGTTCAAGAAGGTGCGCGACACCATCGTCTCGGAAGGCCTGTGCCGGGGCGACAGGGCGCAAAGCACCGTGTTCGACCTGACCCAGCACGAAAACACCTATCACGCCGTCAAGAAGACCCGCTTTTTGTGGCAACGGGGCAAGGTGGAATATACCCATGACGGCAAGACCGACACCTACGACGTGCCGGCCGGTTATTTGAATGTCATGGATGCCTTCTATACCGTTCGTCGCCTGCCGCTGAAGGTGGGGGAAGTGCTTCGGCTGCCCGTATTCGATTCCGGCAAGAAATACGATGTCGAGGTCCACGTGCTGAAAACCGAGTACCTGTACATGCAGGGCAGCAACGGCACCGGCAAGCGCATCCCTTGTCTGGTCATCGAGCCGCGCCTGAAGACCGCCGGCATCTTCAGCAGCGTCGGCACCATGAAGATATGGCTCAGCGACGATGCCCGCCGCCTGCCTATCCAGATGAAGGCCAAGATCAAGATCGGCCATATTGTCGCCAGGCTGATCGGCTACCAGCCGGCGCCATAATGAATCCGTCCACAGCCTGCAGGAAACCCACGTGAGTGCGCCCTCATGGTACACCGGCATCGAGCAGTGGTGCGCCTCGCACCGTATCTGGGCCACGGCCCCGGTCATCGTGCTGCTGCTGCTGTTCGCCCGGCCGAGCACGCTATCGCTTTGGCTGGGCGCCGTTATCGTGCTGCTCGGGGAGGCAGGGCGAACCTGGGCATCCGGCTATATCGACAAGAACGCTCGCCTGGCCACGGCGGGACCCTACCGCTTCACGCGCAATCCACTGTATTTTTTCAACGGGGTCATCTTCGCCGGCTTCTGCCTGATGGCGGCCAACCCGTGGGCGGCCATACTCGGGCTGGTGCTGTTCACGGTGATCTACAGACCGGTGCTGCGCCATGAGGCCCAGTATATGGAAGAGCTTTTCGGCGAGGAGTTCCGCCACTGGGCAGCCGCGGTGCCGTTGTTCTTTCCGCGCTGGACACATTATCCCGCCCAGGGACGCTATGCCTGGAGCCTGGCCTGGAAGCACCGGGAGCATAAGAACGCCCTGGCCATGCTCGCCGGCATCGCCCTGTTCGCCGCCATCGGCTGGTGGCGGGGAAGCCTGTAACCATGCGCGCGTTGGTGGTCGTCTGCCGCTACCTGGGGGATACGCTGCTGGCAACGCCGCTGGCCCG
>Ga0315535_1000560_pt1 | contig 26375 bp, 23 predicted proteins | sample SalMarSW160220MG_2_FD_203092 | JGI IMG/M metagenome (GOLD analysis project Ga0315535, IMG submission 203092) | Salt marsh sediment microbial communities from the Plum Island Ecosystem LTER, Massachusetts, United States - Salt Marsh Sediment SW1602-20 ... | reverse complement strand
GCCGCTCCCACGATATTCCCACAGGTCGCAAAGAGCACGGAGATAATCTGAATTATAGAACTTGCTGGCAGGCTGATTCACACGCAGTGTGTGAAAATGGGCAACTGAAGGAAATTTTTCCTGGAGATCCGAATACCTCCCGATAACCCCTCCGCCGTATCCGAACACACCCACGATGCCGCCGTGTTTCCAGTGGGTCTCGCCATCGTCAAATGAGACCTGCAGCTGTCCCAACATATCCTCGACCACATCTTTATCAATCAACATGCGGTCAGCCGCCAGCTTCTTTCGGTGGAGGGCTTCCCTTTTGGCATCCGCGACAAAACTGGGCCACGGTCCCTTTTCCAGCTCTTCCACGTCAGGGATATCATGTTTCACCTTGAAATTCTTGAGCTCCTCATCCGTATAATTCTTGAGCTCCTCATCCGAGAATATGCGAAGCTCATCATACTTTAGCTTTTTTTGTTCTTCTTTAGGTTCAAAAGCCATTATTGTTGCCTCCTTTTGCTAATTGAAGAGTATTCCCATAAAGAGCATGAAACTTGTACCATTCACCTCCTCCCTGCATAAAAATCACTATTCTTTCTCAATCCTTTCAGCCTGTTTTCTCCGGTCCCAAAACATTAGAGCCTGCATTGATGAGAAAACAGTATCACTTGCCAGCGCATCCACAAATAGCCCATTTCCGGATCTGGAGCTTGGCCCTGCCTGAAATTCATTTATGGACAGCCACTAACTATTTGTGAATATTGTAATTAGTTCAATTTTCAAATAGTTAAGGATTAATTTATAATAAAAAGTCCTTGACATTGTCAATAAAAAAAATGAAGAGTTTCACAAGCTCATAACCATACCATAAGATTTGTGAGTGAAAACGATTTTGCCCCAATTGGAACGTGGTGTCGGACGCATGAAACTACTCAAAAAACCTCGAATTGTTCTCGCGGGGCTCAGGGGGGGCTCCGGCAAGACGATCCTATCCCTCGGGCTTATCGCTGCGTGGCGGGAAATGGGCTATGACGTCGCCCCGTTCAAGAAGGGACCTGATTTCATCGATGCGGGCTGGCATACCTTCGCAGCAGGACGCACCTGCCACAACCTCGATTCTTTCCTCATGGATAATGATCAGCTCCTGTCGTCATTCGCGTTCCGCTCCCGGGGAGCGGACATCTCCCTCATAGAGGGGAACCGGGGGCTCTATGACGGCCTTGACATTGACGGCCGTTGCAGTACGGCGGAACTGGCCAAGCTCCTGAAAACCCCTTTGGTGCTGATCGTGGACGTTTCCATGGCCACCAGGACGATCGCCGCCATGGTCAAGGGATGCCAGGCATTTGACCCGGATCTCACCATCGCGGCGGTGATACTCAATCGTGCCGCCGGTCCCCGGCAAACAGCATTGATTACGGGGGCTATCGAGAAATACTGCCGGATTCCTGTGCTGGGCGTAGTCCCGAAGTTGAGCGGAAACATCTTCCCGGAACGTCATATGGGACTTGTCCCCTACCAGGAAAGAGCGCATTCGGAAAGGGCAATTCGCTGGGCAAAGGATGCCGTTCTGCAACACCTCAAACTGGAAGCGATACTGGATCTGGCCCGTGGAGTCGAACCCCTGTCTGTCCTGTCCTCGGACATTTCCCGGGAAGAAATCTCGCCGCTGCAGGGTGATAGTCCCCGCATCGGTTATATTCTGGACAGTTCTTTCTGGTTTTACTATCCCGAAAACCTGGAACAGTTGGAACGCCTGGGCGCGACCCTGGTGAAAATCGACACCCTCTCCGATCACTGCCTGCCGGAACTGGATGCGCTTTACATCGGCGGCGGCTTTCCTGAGACCCAGGCGGCGGCCCTTGCCGGAAACAGGGAGTTCAGGCAATCCCTGAAAGAGTCAATCGAACAGGGGCTGCCGGTCTACGCGGAATGCGGCGGACTGATGTACCTGGGCGAAACCCTTGTTGTGGATAAGAAGTCTTATCCCATGGTGGGGGCTTTGCCTCTCCGACTCCTGCTCGAGAAGAAACCCCAGGGGCACGGCTACACCGTAATGCAGGTAAAGGAATCAAATCCCTTCTATGCCGTCGGCAAGACTTTACGGGGCCACGAGTTCCACTATTCCAGGGCGGTCCTCACGTCAGAGGAGGGAATCCACTTTGCTTTTCGCGTGGAAAGAGGCCACGGGGTTGATGGGGTCCACGACGGCATTGTAAAACACAATCTCCTTGCCACGTATACCCATATTCACGCTGCCGGAGATGCAGGCTGGGCCAGGAGCCTGTGTGCTGTTGCATTGAAAAGAAAAATGAAAAAATTCTCAAATGACCCAAAACAATAATTGACATAGCGAAAGATATGTCCTATATTCCTTTCGTTAAACAGGGGAAGAAGCTATATAACATAGCATAATATTTAAAAAAGGAGGATAAAGGGTATGCCAACAGTGGATTTTGAAGGAAAGACCTTCAATATTGATGAAGATGGTTTCATCGATGATTTCAATAACTGGAATGAAACCTGGGTCGACTATGTAAAGAATACAGAGGGGATCGAGGAACTCACTGATGAACACTGGAAGGTCATCAAGGTTCTCCAGGACTACTACAAGAAAAACGGTATCGCACCCATGGTAAGGATTCTCTCCAAAGTCACCGGTTACAAATTGAAATATATCTATGAGCTGTTTCCAAGCGGACCGGGTAAAGGTGCCTGTAAAATGGCGGGCCTTCCAAAACCGACCGGTTGTGTTTAAGCAAACAAGCGAAGCCCACAAAACAAAAAAGGCGCGAAAGACCGTAAGCCGGTCAACGCGCCTTTTTAATGACGACAAAACCTCCTCAGTGGACCTTGCTCCTGGGCGCCTTGCCTGCCAGTGGATTGTAGAGTTTCGTAATGGCAAATTTCATGACATCGGTCGTCTTTAATTCAAGAATAATATCAACCAGCTTGGCGCTCGCTTCATCAGGCAATTCACACGCATCATCAGAATCGAATACCAGGTCAGGGAAGCCCTTTTGTAATTTTTTCAGGTCCTTCGTGCCCATCGCAACCTTGACCCCTTTTTTGCCTCCTATATCCTGAATCTGGTCCCCCAATCCCAATTCCTTGATCTTCTTCTGTTCTTCCTCATTTAGAAACACATTTACACAATATTCAGACATTGTCACACCTCCTGGATGTAGATTGCTCTTTTATAGTACAGAATTTTTTTTTATGTCAAGCTAGTTTGTAAAGGGGGGGTCTTCTGTGGGGGAGAAAATACTTCATGCGGTTCTGCCTGACCTGCAAAAGCCTGTCACGGTGGAGAGGAGCGATAAGGACCCTTTCTTCGTTTTCCGTGTAGGAAGCCTCGACCCGCCCATCGGGTCCGATGACCACGGCAGCCCCCGGAAAGGAAAAGCCGGCCGATGTTTCGCCAACCTGGTTACATGCCGCCACGTAAACACCGTTGTCGAAGGCCCTGGCAGGGAGGTGCCTGAGCCAGCTTGACAGCTTTTCTTCGCTGCTTCCACGGGGCGACGCATGAGGGAAAAAGAGCACCTCGGCCCCGGCGAGGGCCATCGTGGTGCTGATCTCAGGGAAGTGCGTCTCGTAACAAAGTTGGACACCAAAGGCAACTCCCCGGAAAGCAAGAGTATTTATCGCGTCACCAGCCCGGTAAACACCTCTTTCAGGCGGACCCAGGTGGGACTTCCTGTGGACGCCGATAAGCCCTTCCGGGCCGACTGCAACCTGGGTGATAAACGGTTTACCTCTTTCGGCCTCCTCGGCCAGCCCTGCAATAACTACAGAGCCGGAATCCTCGGCAACAGAGGCCAATAGGGATTCTGCTTGAGCAAGGGATAGAGACCCGAGGGCCGCCTCTTCAGGATCCAGGACATAGCCTGTCAGGCTCAGTTCCGGAAAGCAGATCATATCCGCGCCGTTGCCCGCTGCTTCAGCAGCGAACCGGGCCATGCGGCCCAGGTTCTCTTCCACCCGGCCCGGTTCTGAATGCATGCACACGGCCGCTACGGTCACATCTTCCATCATTTTATAACCTTTAGGTAGGTTATATCAATATCTCAAGACTCCGAAAATCGCTCCCTTAAGAAGTCGTTCATCAAAACAGTTCCCCCCGAGCAAAAGGGACGGCATATTCCCTCCGCTTCGTTCGCTTCGCCATCCCTGGCTTCGCTCACTGCGGATGTCGGTCCTTCCGCTGTCCTGCTCCAGGGCCGACATGCGCCGCTCCGGGAACATCCCGTCCCCCTTGCTCTCCGAGATAAAGTGCCTCTCCTACCAGAGGGCAGGAAGCACTAAACGCCTCCGAGGATGCCCAGGGAGGAAGCCTTTTCCTCCCTGGGCATCGGGTTCCTGCATTATGACGAGGAAAGAGCCTGCACCACCAAATCTCCTACCTCGCCGGTGGAGTATCCCATCATGCCGGCGCCAAGACTCTTCAGATCGTCTTTCACGACCTTCCTGATCGCCTCGAGGACCGCGTGTGCAGCAGACTCCTCTCTCAGGTGCTCGAGCATCATCTGCACTGCACCGATGGCGGCCATGGGGTTGATCTTCCCCAACCCCGTATACTTGGGCGCCGACCCGCCGATGGGCTCGAACATGGCATTGCCCTCCGGGTTGATGTTCCCCCCGGCCGCAATTCCCAGACCACCCTGAATAACGGCCCCGATATCCGTAATGATATCTCCGAAAAGGTTACTTGTCACGATCACATCGAACTGCTCGGGGTTCTTCAGCATCCACATGCAAAGGGCATCCACATGCTGGTAATCAATTTCTATGTCGGGATAGGCGCTGTGGAGTTCCTGAAACACCCTGCACCAGAGGCCCGACTCGTAGATCAGGACATTATTTTTCCCGCAGAGTGTGAGGTGTTTCCTGCGGTTTCTTTTCTGGCAGTATTCGTACGCATAACGAACACAGCGCTCCACGCCCTTTCGGGTATTGATGGATTCCTGTACGGCCACCTCATCAGGCGTCCCTTCCTTGAAAAGACACCCGCCCCCCGCATACATGCCTTCTGAATTTTCCCGTATGACCACAAAGTCAATATCTTCAGGTCCTTTGTTCTTCAGCGGCGAAGCGACGCCCGGATAAAGGACGACCGGCCGGAGATTGATATAGAGATCCAGCGCGAAACGCAGCTTCAGGAGTATTCCCCTTTCAAGAATTCCCGGGTTCACACCCGGGTGCCCGATGGCCCCAAGGAAAATCGCATCCGTGGATCGCAACTGGTCCAGCACACCATCCGGCAGCAGCGTCCCGTTCCTTTTGTAGGACGCTCCTCCGAGGTCAAAAGTCTTGAATTGAAACCCTACCCGGAATTTCCTCGAGACCGCATCCAGTACCTTGACGCCCTCGTTTACCACCTCCGGCCCGGTCCCGTCGCCCGGAATCAGACCGATCGTATAGGTTCGATTTCCACTCGTTTTCCCTGCCATCCGTTACATCCTCTTGCGGTTTTCCGGTCTGAGCGCCCGAACCGCGGCCCCTGCACGCCACATCTCTGAATTCCTCATGGTTTCCAATTCCTTGTCGAGCCGCGCCCGGTAATCGGAGGCGCTGTTGGCCTCGAGGACGATCCTTGTTTGCTCTCCGGAGACAACACTCTGGTACAGTTCCTCGAAGACCGGCTCAACAGCTTCCTTGAAACGGCCTTTCCAGTCCAGTGCGCCGCGTTGTGCAGTGGTGCTGCAGTTTCCGAACATCCAGTCCATTCCATTCTCGGCCACAAGCCTGATCAGGCTTTGGGTCAATTCTTCTACGGTCTCGTTAAATGCTTCGCTCGGGCTGTGCCCGTGCCTGCGCAGGAGTTCGTACTGTGCTTCCATGGCGCCCGCCAGGCATCCCATCAGAACGCCCCGTTCGCCGGTCAGGTCGCTGTGCACTTCCTTCTCAAAGGTAGTGGGAAAGAGGTATCCCGATCCGATGGCGATTCCAAGGGCAAGCGTTCTTTCTTCCGCACGGCCCGTGGCATCCTGGAAAACTGCATAACTGGAGTTGATCCCGCTCCCTTCCAGGAAATTGGCCCGGACTGTCCGGCCGGAACCTTTCGGGGCAACCATGATAACATCAACATCCGGGGGAGGAACAATCGCTGTTTGTTCCTTATAGGCGATTGAAAATCCATGTGAAAAATAGAGCGCATCCCCCGGCCGCAGGCACGCCTTTACAGCAGGCCAGGTGGCAACCTGCCCCGCATCTGAAACCAGGTATTGTATAACGGTCCCTTTCTCGGCCGCCGTTTCAAGAGGGAAAAGCGTCTCGCCGGGAACAAACCCGTCCTCAACAGCCCGCTGCCATGACCTGCCTCCTTCACGCTGGCCTATAATCACCCTGAAACCGTTATCCCGCATGTTCAATGCCTGTCCCGGTCCCTGCACGCCGTAGCCCAGTACGGCAATCGTTTCATCCTTCAGGACCTCCTGGGCCCTCGCCAGTGGAAATTCGTCCGCTGTCACAACTTCTTCCATCACCCCGCCGAAATCTATCTTCGCCATAATTCCTCCTTCACTTTTTTTCCCGGGCCAGAGCCAACGCGCCGGTCCGTGCTATTTCTTTGATACCCATGGGCTTCAAAAGATCCAGAAAAGCCCTCATTTTCCCTTCATCGCCGGTTAGTTCGACGGAGTAGTATTCAGTGCCCACGTCCACTACCCGGCACCTGAAAATGTCCACCAGCCGCAGGATTTCCGCACGGTTTTCCGGCCTGGCGCGAACCTTGACCAGGGCCATTTCCCGCTGCACGAAATTCGCGCCCGTGAAATCCACAACCTTCAGTACATTTACCAGCTTATTCAACTGCTTCTTTATCTGCTCCACCACACCCATATCTCCGTTGGTCACCAACGTGATCCTGGAAACCAGCGGGTCCATTGTCTCGGCAACACAGAGGCTCTCGATATTGAAGCCCCTTCCGCTGAAAAGCCCTGCCACCCTTGAAAGGACGCCGGGCTGATTTTCCACCTGTATGGACAAGATGTGTCTTTCGCTTTCCGTTCTCTCCATTTTCACCTCAGAGCTTAATCACCTACACCAGCAACATCTCGGTGATAGGGGCACCGGCGGGGACCATCGGGTAGACCCCTTCCTCCCTTTCCACCTGAAAATCCATCAGCACCGGCCCTTCCAGTGCAAGTCCTTGTTTTATTACCTGCTCTACTTCATCCGGCTTTGCGGCCCGCAGGCCCGCCGCTCCATAAGCCTGAGCCAGTTTCACGAAATCAGGGGCATGCTCCATGCAGGTGCCGGCATAACACTTTTCATAAAACAGCTCCTGCCATTGCCTTACCATGCCCAGATACTGGTTGTTGAGGATCACCACCTTGACCGGGAGGTGATACTGCACTGCTGTGGCCAGTTCCTGGATATTCATCTGGATGCTTCCATCGCCCGCGATATCCACGACCAGCTTGCCCGGATTTGCGACCTGGGCACCTATGGCCGCTGGCAGACCGAAACCCATGCATCCCAGCCCCCCCGATGTGATAAACGAGTTGGGAGTGTCCAGGTGATAGTACTGGGCCGCCCACATCTGATTCTGTCCCACCTCCGTCGCTACGATTGCCTCTCCCCGGGTAAGCTTGAAAAGGGTCTCTACTACAAACTGGGGCTTTGTCACCTCTCCCTGTACATACGCAAGAGGATTCGTGCTCTTCCATTCCTCGACCTGCCGGATCCAGGGCTCCCTAACCTTCTTCACGCCGTTCAATTTCTCCTTTTCAAGCAGATCGTTCAAAATGTGCAGGGTCAACCTGCAGTCCCCTACCACGGGAATCATAACCGGTATATTCTTCCTGATAGAGGTGGGATCGATATCGATATGGACGATTCGGGCCTGGGAAGCAAAGGCCTCGGTCTTTCCCGTGACCCGGTCGTCAAACCGGGCTCCGACGGCGATAAGGAGGTCACATGCCGAAGTGGACATATTGGCCCGGTAGGTGCCGTGCATTCCTATCATGCCCAGCCAGAGCGGATCGCTGGCCGGAAAGGTGCCCAGACCCATGAGCGTTGTGGTGACGGGCGCGATGATCTTTCTCGCCAGTTTTCTCAACTCGTCAGATGCCTTTGAGAGGGCAACCCCTCCTCCCGCAAGTATCATGGGCCTTTTGGCTTCCTTTATGAGGCCGATCACCTTGGAGAGCTGTTTGAGGTGGGGTTTGTAGGTCGGCTGATACGACTTCAGCGTGACATCCTTGCCCGGGTGATATGATCCCTGCATGCTCATAAGATCTTTCGGGAGATCGATCAGGACAGGCCCCGGCCTTCCCGATCTGGCCAGGTAGAAGGCCTCCTTGATCACTCTGCTCAGATCGTTCACGTCCGTGACGAGATAGTTGTGCTTGGTGCAGGGCCGCGTAATACCAACGATATCCACCTCCTGAAATGCGTCATTTCCGATGAGCGCCCTCGGGACCTGTCCGGTCAACACGACCAGGGGGATGGAATCCGAATAGGCCGTGGCAATCCCCGTCACGGTATTGGTAGCGCCCGGCCCTGAGGTCACCAGGCAGACACCCACTTTTCCCGACGCCCGCGCATAGCCGTCCGCAGCATGGACGGCCCCCTGTTCATGGCGGACAAGGAAGTGACGAATATCGGTTTTCGCCAGCCGGTCATAGATATCGATAACCGCAGCCCCGGGATACCCGAAAATGGTGTCAACTCCTTCCTCCTCCAGGCCTTTGAGCAGAATCTCCGCTCCAGTGAGTCCCTTCATCACATTCTCCCTCTGAAGTTCATTCAAACAGTGGATCAAACCGTCCGGGCGCACGGAATCAATTCCGCGTGCCCGGCAAGGATCTTCTCAGTTATGGGCATCGGCATGATCCGAACACCTTTTCCCTTCTCTCTTCATCCACCCTTAAACCGCAAGTGCGTTAAAATCCGTTCTCTGCTGAAAACAAGGCCGGATTCTTCTTCATGTATTCAAGCCGGTTCAGGCCGTTCACATAGGCCTTGGCACTTGCCGTGATGATGTCCGGGTCAGTTCCTTTCCCCAGCGCCAGGAGCCCGTTTTCTTCGAGCCGCACCGTGACCTCTCCCTGGGCATCCATGCCGCCGGTGATGGCGTTGACCGAGAAGCGCATGAGCTTTGAGCTGGTACCGGTCATCTTAGCGATGGTATTGAACGCGGCATCAATGGGTCCTACGCCGAACCCGGCGCCCTGGGCCTCCTTGCCCCTGACTTTCAACTTCACCGTGGCAGTGGGCACGGCAACCGTCCCGCTCACCACGTTCAGATAATCCAGTTCATAGGTATCCGGGACACGCAGGATTTCTTCCGCCACCAGGGCCTCGATGTCTTCGCTGAGAATCTCCTTCCGTTTGTCCGCAAGTTCCTTGAATTTCTGAAAAAATCTATCCAGTTCCTGCTCCGACAACTCATAGCCCAGGCTCTCGAGTTTCTTTCGAATGGCATGCTTCCCCGAGTGCTTGCCCAAGACAAGCTCGTTCCTGCGAAGCCCGATCATCTCAGGATCCATAATCTCGTACGTCATTCTGTTCTTCAGCACGCCGTCCTGGTGAATGCCCGCTTCATGGGCAAAGGCATTGGCGCCTACTATGGCCTTGTTGGGCTGCACCACAATTCCCGTGATCATGCTGACGAGACGGCTCGTAGGCTGGATCTCCCTGGTGTTAATCCCCGTCTCGAGGTGGAGGAGATCTCTGCGGGTGTAGAGGCCCATGACCACTTCTTCCAAGGAGGTATTTCCGGCGCGCTCGCCGATGCCGTTAACGGTCACTTCCGCCTGCCGGGCCCCTGCCCGCAGCCCGGCCAGCGTATTTGCAGTAGCCAGACCGAGATCGTTGTGGCAGTGAACGCTCAGAACCGCCTTTCCAATATTCGATGTATTTTCAAGTACATAGCTCACGAGCCGGAAGAATTCATCGGGGAATGCGTATCCCACTGTATCGGGAAGGTTTACTATTGTGGCCCCTGCATCGATCACGGCCTCAAAAACACGGCAGAGAAGATCAGGATCGCTCCTGGACCCATCTTCTGCTGAAAATTCAATATATTCCGTGTAGTTCCGTGCATAGCGCACGGCCTTTTCCGCCGCTTCGATCACCTGATCCCGCGTCATTTTGAGCTTATGTTCCAGGTGGATGTCAGAGGTTGCTATAAAGGTGTGAATTCCTGGATGGACGGCCTTCTTGACGGCCTCCCACGCCCGATCGATATCGCCCTTGGCGGCACGAGCCAGGGCCGTGACCTGTGCATTGTGAATCTTCTCTGAAACAAGTTTCACCGCCTCAAAATCGCCTTTGGAGGCTGCGGGAAAGCCCGCTTCAATGGCATCCACCCCCAGCTTTTCCAGCTGAACGGCGAGGCGCAGCTTTTCCGCCACATTCATGCTGGCCCCCGGCGACTGCTCTCCGTCCCGGAGGGTTGTATCAAATATGATGACCCGTTCACTCATGGAATAACCTCCTCGTTGCTTCTTCAAATAACACTATTCCCCTAACAATATTCCCCGCAGCAGATCGGCCTGCATCGGGTGGCCCTGAGGCGCTCAGGGGGCAGCCCTCTTCTGAAGTGACTGGTGAGAGGGCGCCGTCTTTTCGCGACTTATCAGTGAGGGAACCCGCAGCTCGACGAAGTCGAGAATGCGGAGGGGGTAGCTATCCCACGCTGATAAGTCACTGAAAAGACCACCCCGGAGCCTCGGAACGGAAGAAGAGGGTTGCCCCCCGAGCGTCGCGCTCTTCCGGACCGGCCTGCGGCTTTCCTTACCTCAGGCGTCTATCGAAATTATCCCATAAGCACCCGCCGCAGTGTTCCGGCTGCGCGGAACGCTGCGGCGTAAGATCCCTCATTCCTCTTAGACTGTTTCATACTCGCATCACCACCAACCTATTTGCCGCCGGCTTCCCTGGACAGCTTGTACTGAACACTATCCACCAGGGCCTGCCAGCTGGCCTCGATCACGTTCTCAGAAACACCGATTGTCGACCAGATCTCTTTTGCATCCCTGGACTCGATCTGGACCCGGACCTTGGCAGCAGTGCCGCCCCCGCCGTCGATGACGCGCACCTTGAAATCCACCAGGCCCATTTCCTCAACCTGCGGGAAAAATTTGATCAGGGCCTTCCGCAGGGCATTGTCCAAGGCATTCACCGGCCCGTCTCCCTCAGCCGCGGTTATCTCTTCCTCTTCACCGACGGAAATCTTGATGGTGGCCTGAGAAGTGCTGGGGCCTGCGTGGTTCTTTTCAATGGTCACCCTGAACGATTCCAGTTCGAAGGGATCTTCAAACTGACCGGTAACCCTCTTGATAAGAAGTTCCAGGGACCCTTCGGCCGCGTCAAACTGATACCCCTGGTTTTCCAGCCGCTTGATTTCGTTCACAATCTTCTGGCTGTCGTATCCGTTGCCGCCGAGCTGGATCCCCAGCTCTTTCGTCTTATACGCGATATTGCTCTTGCCGGAGAGATCCGAGACCAGCACGCGCCTGCGGTTTCCGACGTCCTTGGGGTCCATGTGCTCATACGCGGCCGGATTTTTCATGATAGCGCTGACATGGACTCCCCCTTTGTGGGTAAAAGCGCTCTTGCCCACAAAGGGACGCGAGTTCAAGGGCGGAATATTGGCAACTTCGCTCACGAACCGTGAGAGATCGGTAAGCTGCTGAACCTTTTCCTCTTCAAGGCAGGAATACCCCATTTTCAGCTGGAGATTGCCGATAACCGAAATCAGGTCCGCGTTTCCGCACCGCTCTCCATACCCGTTTATGGTTCCCTGGACCATGCTCACCCCCGCCTGGACTGCTGCCAGGGAGTTCGCCAGAGCCAGCCCGCAATCGTTGTGGGCATGGATGCCGATCGCGGAGGTGATCGCTGGCAGCGCGTGCTTCAGGGTATCCTGGATATCGTGCGGCATGGCGCCGCCGTTGGTGTCGCACAAGATAATGATGTCGGCACCGGCCCGGTCGGCGGCGAGCACGGTTTCCATGGTGTAGGAGGGATTTCGCTTGTACCCGTCAAAAAAGTGCTCTGCATCATAAATTACTTCCTTACCCCTGGATTTCAGGTATGCCACGCTCTCCTCGATCATGGCCACGTTTTCTTCCAGGGACACCTCAAGGATTTCCCTCGCATGGAGGTCCCAGGATTTGCCGAAGACGCACACCGTTCCGGTTTCTGTTCTGAGTAATTCCTGGATGTTTTCATCTTTTTCAGGGGTTGTTCCGGCTCTGCAGGTGCTTCCGAACGCGGTGAGGCGCGTATTACTGAAAGTGGCATTTCTAGCCATTTCGAAAAACCTGGCATCCTTGGGATTGGAGCCCGGCCACCCGCCCTCCACGTAGGGAATGCCGAAGGCGTCAAGTTTCTGAACGATCCTGAGCTTGTCTTCGGCAGAGAGGTTCACCTGTTCTCCCTGGGTGCCGTCCCGCAATGTAGTGTCATAAAGAATGATGTTTCTCTGCATGTCACTTCTCCGGGTTTTTCTGTTGCCTCAAAAAAAAATCCGTCATCAGGTCTGGCCTGATAACGGATTTTGTAAAGGGTGCCACAAAATTTAAGTCATTATCAGGCCCGGACGTTTCAGCCCCACGACGAGGAGGAGCAACAAGGATACAAGTACCCCTGTTGCGCTGATAATGACGATAATGCTGTTTACCACGTTTTTCATACTGTTACTCAAAAAGGCTTTCCTAACGGTGTTTCCCGCCTACAATCCGCCAATATTTCCAATCTGTCAAGCATTTTTTTCTCCTGCTCTTTTCAGCTCTCCGTGAAAACGCATCATCTCCCGCTTCAATCGCTCCCCCTCGTTGGGGGCCAGGGGAATATGCTCCACCAGCCGTTCATCCATTTCCAGGATTTTCAAAAGACCCTTCACCTGCTGAACCATATTTGCCGCCCTGATTGTTCCATCGCCGGACCGGCAGTTATCCCGATGACACGAAACCACCAGCACCCTCTCGGCGCCTTCCCGTCTCGCCAGGGTTTCAAGGATATACTGGCTCCTGAGGGTCCCGGCACAGGGCACTTCGATCCAGCGGACAGCTGCAAACGCCCGATTGCCTTCATCCAGATACTGACGCACGAGGTCGGTGGATCTCTGGCACACGAACCCGGTCGCTCTCGGGTATTCGCCTGTTTCCTCAACCGGGTTCCCGGAGAATAAGCGCTCGAAAAACAACGACTTTTCAAAACCGGAGAGTTCCAAAGCCTCGTTGGGGCAGAGACTGGTACAGATTCCGCACCTCTGGCAAGCCAGATGCAGGAAGTGCGGTTTGTCGGTAAAATGGATGGCCCCATGCGGGCATACCCTGAAGCAGGTCAAACAGGTAGCACAGCGGTCCCGGTCATAAAAAATCTGCTCGACCGGGGTCACTTCATCCAGCCATGTGGAGAGATTCCTCACCTCCTCTATCACGGAGGGGATATTCTGCGATATTTCCCACGTGCTCAAGCCGGCAGCGCTTCCGCCTGCCACAAGAACGCCCCGGCGGTTCGTGAGGCAAGGGACCCGCAGCAGATTGTCCCCCTGAAGGTACCCATTCTGATCCGTTTCAAGCCCCAGGATTTCAGCCAGCTTTCCCAGCTCCGGAGCAGGGCGTTCCCTTTCCCCCACGACCAGCAGATCTCCCGACACGGTCAGGGCATCATCCAGTACAATATCATCGAACCGGGCCCGTATCGCTTCCGCGCCCACCTCCAGGTCCACAAAGTCCGTTTTTGCCACGAAACACCCGCCGTCCCGCATTCTCCCGTAAAGTTTTTCAAGGCCGGGCGATGCCACTTTAACCTGGCAGGTGAAAAAGCAGCACGCGGTCCCGTGCTCTTCCTGGAGGTTCACTATCAGGTTCAGGAAGCGCTCGCTTCCGGCCACGGTGCTGAGTCCATCGAGCCTGTCAAGGAAAAGAACCTTCCTGTATTTGCCGGGGAACCGGGTACCGACCAGTTGCTCTTCGAAACGGGCAAGGGACCAGACACGGTCGTGCGGGGGCTCCCCAAGGACGTCATACACGGGTTCACGGATACATTCATAGGCCACCACGATGAAGTCGACACAACGTTCCTCTCTTCTATCGTCAACCTGGAAGGTCAGGGAAAAATCACCCACCTGCCCTTTCACGGAGGAAAGGACGGCACCTCGCACACACTCGGCGCCTGCGGGAACAGTATCCGCATCTGTTTCCTGCGGCATGAGCAGGAGCACCGGGAATCTCCTCCGCAGCAGTTCCTCACACACCCGGCCGGCCGTTTCCCCATTTCCCAGAACCGCCACCTTTTTCTCCGCAGGCAACGAATTCACGGTGTTTCCTCCAGGTAGTCGGTCAGGTGGTTCACGATCGCCCGCGTATTGACAATCGTATCAGGGATATTCATCGGGCCGGAGCCGCTCCCGGCGACAAAAACGCCGTCGCTGTTCGGTGAAACCAGGAATCCTTCAGGCCCTTGCCTGAGGTCCAGCCACTCCTGAAACATCTTCTGGTCGGGCGAAGGGCCCATGCCCACGGACAGGACCATAAGGTCAAAGCTCAATTCGGTTATTTCCCCTTCGTCCTCCACCACAACTCCCACACGGTCCCCGGCCGCATTGAAAAAATCTCCGGGAATTTCCCGTATCCAGTAGAAGGCGTCCCTGAATTCCCAGAACATCCTCTCAAAATCCCGGCCGAAGGTCTGTACATCCATGTAAAAAAAGGTGATCGTGGCGGAAGGGTCCCTGGTCTTTATCCGCCGGGCCATGCGAAGGGCATATCCGCAACACACCTGGGAACAATATGGCCGTCCCAGGGAAACACTTCTGCTCCCCACGCACTGGACGAACGCCATATCCTTCGCTGGCCTCCCGTCAGAGGGTCGAAGCACATTCCCCTTTTCTTTCACCATCCGTTCGAGTTCAACGCCCGTGATGAGATTGGGGATCTGATCATACCTGAGATTGGGCTTCTTCCTTGGATCAAAGGGCTCAAAACCGTGGCAGAGCGCGACCGCGGAAAAACCGGCAGAGGTCTCCTGCTCGCCCATTTTCAACCGTGCGATGATTTGCCTACCCTCCCGCTGGAGAGCCACCGGAGTTGTTTGAAGGGATATCTCTACTGCCGGGGATTCCTGGACCTCCCGTATGGCGTCCTGAACCAGGCAGGCGCCGCATTTCTGGCAACGGCCGTCCACTGCTTTGCAGGCGTAGGAAGCGGCTCGTCCGCCCAGGCTTCTCCCCTTCTCAACCACGAGGGTGCGGATGCCTCTTCTCCCGAGTTCACGGGCGGCGGTGAGTCCGGCCATGCCGGCGCCGACTATCAGGACCTTTTTGCTACTTTCCACCAACGATCTCTTCCGTAATGCCTTTTGTCTTGACAACATTCATATTGAGCCCCAGTTCCTTGCGGTCAAAACCCATGGCAAGCCCGAGAATCTGAGGGAGAAACAGGACGGGGATCCGGTAGTCCGCCTCAAACCGGCTTTCTATACTCTTCTGGTTATCATCATACATGACGCTGCAGAAGGGACAGACCACGCTCATGACCTTCGAACCTGCCTTTTTCACGTGATCCAGTTTCCTCTTGGCCATCTTGAGGGCCGTTTCTTCGTCGGCCACCAGAACCGCTCCCCCGCAGCACTCTCTTTTGTGCTCATACTCGACAGACCGGGCACCCGCAGCCTCTACCAGCGCTTCGAGGGAAGATGGGTTTTCAGGATCTTCCGTCCCGTCGTAGATTTCGGAGGGTTTCAGGTAGTGGCAGCCATAATGTGTCGCTACGGGCAGGCACTTGAGGTCTACAGTCACCGCCTTGCGAATTCGATCCAGTCCGACATCTTCCAGCAGCACCCGAGCAAAATGCTTGACCTCTGCATGCCCCCCGTACGAAAGGCCCACTTTATTGAGTTCCACATTGACCTTATCAAGCAAGGCCTTGTTCCGCCTGAGCACATGTGCCTCTTCAGCGAGCATGGATGTGCATGCGCTGCAGAGGGTGCAGATCGGAAGACCCTGAGCCTCTGCCAGGGCCAGATTTCGAGCCGCCAGAAGCCCAGCCTGGCCGCTGTCCGAGGACTTGAGAGGGAAGCCGCAACAGGAGAAATCGAAAATATCCACCAACTCGATGTCGAGCTTATGGGCGACGACCCGAGCTGACATTTCATAGTTTCGTGATCTGGCGGGTATGGTACAACCCAAAAAAAGTGCGTATTTCATTCCTTCTTTTCCAGGAGCTTTATGGCCCCCTCCACCTCCGGCACCAGGAGGGGAAGCCCGGCCTTCTTCCTCTTCTTCTCATCGAATTCATCCAGAGCATAGAGTCTTCCCTGGCTTTTAATGAGGTTCGCCTGCATGGAGATGCCCGAAGGAGCGTGGCCTTCCCGGACCGCGAGATTCCTGAGGGCGATGATCGTATCCGTTATCCTGACTCCCTCGGGACACCTCTCCTGACAGGTGTAACAGCTGGAACAGAGCCAGATTTCATTTCCTTTCAGGATCTCGTCTTTCATCCCCAGGTGGATCATTCGTATGAGCCTCCTGGGATTATACGCAGGGTTGACCCTCCTCACGGGACAGCTTGCAGTGCAGGTACCGCACGCATAGCAGGATCTGATTCCCTCGGCCCCCGGTTCCCGCACCACCACGGCCGCAAAACCGGCCGACCTGTTCTCCATCTGACATTCAGCCACAAACGCCTCCTCACGGCAGATTCATAAATGACCGGCGCTTCCAAATATAATTACATAACAGTTACAATGTAGCTTCAAAACTATACGCCCGCACATAGCGGCTGTCAAGAGCCTTTCCTGTCCTTCGATCCATCATCAGTGCAAAAAGGGCTCCGTTCCCTATTTTCAAACTATGACTGCTGTGTTAGAATGAGAATCATTCGGGAATGAGAGTCACGCAGCACCTTCCCACGTCGCGGAGAGAGACGGGAGGCCGATATGGAAATCACGAGCACAGGCGGAGTTGTACGGGAGAGAGCGCCCCGCAAGATAGATCGGATCCTGGATGCCTTCAAGGCCCTCGGAAAAGAGGATTCCGGGATCGAAGGTCTGTTTCAAGAGATCCGATTTCTTTACGAGGGCTTCGGCGGCCGGGAAAAAGAGGCGTTTTTCGAGAACCTCATGGAGACCATTGAGGTACCGAAAGAGGACCTGGAAGGACTGATCAAGGCCCTGATGGAGTGCAAGAAAGACGACCCCCTACGGCACAGCCTGCTTGCAGAACTGAGACGCCGCGTCTATTCTCCCAGGCTGAAGCTTTTCAGAAAGATCTCTCATTATCCGGGGGGCCTGAAATTCCTTCTGGATTTCCGGGGCGATCTTTTGTCTGTGCAGCGGAGTTCGACCCTTGACCTGGCACCCCTGGATGAGGATATCGTGTTTCTCCTGGAGATGCTTTTTCAGGAAGGCTTCCTTTACCTGGAGGAGATCACCCTCAATTCCTCCTTCAACCAGATCGCGCTCATCAAGAACCGGGACATGGTGCATCCCATGGCGAGCATCGAAGAGATGGGGCAGCGCCTGGGGAAAGACCGCCGGTGCTTTGCCCTGTATCACCGCCTCGTGCCTCTGGAGCCCATTATCTTTATCGAGGTGGCCCTGACGGAAGGGCTCGTCAGGAAGATGTCCGAGATCATGGCCCCGAGCCATGAGGAAGAACGGAACGACAGGGTGGACACCGCCATATTCTACTCCATCAACAACACCCAGAACGGGCTGGCAGGGCTCGGCCTGGGCAAGATACTGATCGGAAAAGTGGTGCACTACCTCCGCAAGGAAGATGAACGGATAAAGAATTTTGCCACACTGAGCCCCATGCCCGGTTTCTGGCGCCGCTACCTGAAACCGATTCTCGAAGGGAAGGACGAAAACTGCAGCCTGAAACAATCGGACGTTATCTCCTACTTTCAGAAGAAGTCGGTAGAGAAGATCATGGGACACGGGTCCGGTGGAGAACGGGACCGCAATGCCTTCAATGATGTTCTGCTCGGAGTTCTCTCGGCCGGAGAATGGGTGAAGGATGAAGAACTCCGCGAGGAACTGCACGGACCCCTGGTGAAGATCGCTTACCAGTACCTCGCGAATGAAAAGAACCCGCAGGGAAAGCCGCTGGACCCGGTCACCAATTTTCATCTCGGACTCGGGGCAACGGTCTCGGCCAGGAACGTCAATTTTCTGGCCAATCCCTCTGAAAAAGGCTTGAGCGAGTCCTGCGGCATGATGGTCAACTATGTCTATTCCTCCAACTGGTTGAGCCAGATCCGCAGATCCCTGCGCTGGTTTGACCGGCTGGAGATCAGGGGGCTCTTTTCGAAGGAGTAATCAGGCCCTCGGGTGCGAGATCGGCAACCCCTACTTATGTTTGATAAACGTGCCGTCCCCGTATTCCTCGAAGGCAACCCGCAGTTCCTCCTGGGTGTTCATGACAATAGGGCCGTACCACGCGACCGGCTCGCCGATCGGTTTCCCCGATACCAGGAGAAAGCGAACCGGCGTCTCCTGGGCGGTAATGACTATTTCATCGCCATCCTCATAGAGAATCAGACTTTCCGGTCCGCAGGCACATTTTCGCTTCATGTCGAAATAGTTGTCCCCCACCACCTCATGGGCGAAGGGCTCCCGTTCAGGGTCGAAATACCCTTCCCCGTCAATCACGTACGCGAACACCTTGTGTCCCCGTGTAATGGGATGTTGAAAGGTGGTTTCGGGCGGCACCGTCACGTCGAAATACGCGGGATCGACGACCACGTCCCGCACCGGCCCTTTCACCCCGTCAACCTCGCCGCAGATGACCTTCACCCGAACGCCGCCCTCGAGGACCGCCTCGGGAATCTCCCTGCTCACAATTCCCCGGTAGTGCGGTTCCATCATCTTGTGGGAGGCAGGAAGGTTCGTCCAGAACTGGAAGCCCCACATGAGACCATTCTCGTCCCCTTTCGGCATTTCCTGGTGGATGATGCCGCTGCCGGCGGTCATCCACTGCACGTCGCCCGGCGCAATGACTCCCTTGTTCTCCATGCTGTCCCCATGCTCCACCCTGCCGTTCAGCACGTAGGTAATCGTCTCGATTCCCCGGTGCGGATGCCAGGGAAACCCTTTCAGATACTCGGCAGGGCGGTTCGAATGGAAGTCGTCGAGCATGAGGAAGGGGTCGAACAGGGGAACCTGGTAATAGCCGAAGGCCCGTTTCAGGTGCACCCCGGCACCCTCGATGGTCGGCTTGCTTTTCCAGACTTTGCTGATCTTGCGAGCTGCTCTCATATCTCTCTCCACTCTATCCCTTCAATCTTCTCGTCCAGGCTACCAGACTCTCCAGCAGCTCTCTGATCTTCTCCTTTGTCTTTTGATCCGTCAGCTTGCCGTCTTTGTCGATTTTCTCCTGGGCAAACGGCACCATGACCTCCGGATGGTTCAGCGCAAAACAAGTCAGGAAGACAAAACACTGCCGTAGATGATACTGGGCCCTCGCACTTCCCGTCATACCGATGGAAGCCCCCATGATAGCCACCGGCTTGTGCTCGAAAGCATTGTCCCCGTAGGGTCTGGAAGCACAGTCAATGGCGTTCTTGAGGACCCCCGGGATCGAGTAGTTGTATTCGGGTGTTGCAATAAGAACTGCGTCGGCGGCCTTGATCTTCGCCTTGAATTCCTTCAGCTTTTCCGAAGGCTGATTCTCGAGATCCTGATTGAAAAGAGATATCCCATTGAGATCAAAGATCTCAAGCTCGGCATCACCCGGAACAAGCTCCAGGGCAGCCCGCAGAAGTGCCCGGTTATAAGACCCTTTGCGCAGACTCCCCGCGAAACCCAAAATCTTCACAATGTTCCCCATACAGATCCCCTTTCACACGATATTATGGTTTATGTTGTGCTGCCCTCGCCCCATTTCCAGTTGCGGATCTCGGGCATGTCTTCACCGTATCGATGGAAGTACTTCTTATGGTCGAACAGTTTATCCCTGATGAACTGCCGGGCATAGGCGCCCTCAGAGCCCGGACCGGGCGCGCGGTCGATCACGTCGTTTGCGAGATGGAACCGGTCGAGCTCATTCAACACGACCATATCAAGCGGCGTGGTGGTCGTGCCCTCTTCCTTATACCCGCGAACGTGGAGATTTTGGTGGTTGGTCCGGCGGTAAGTGAGGCAGTAAATCAGCCACGGATACCCGTGAAATGCAAAGATGATGGGTTTGTCCCTGGCAGCCCGATCCGCTCGATCCTCCCTCCCAGAACCGGACGTGAAATTCGATCCACCTCGAACAATGCAAACTTGATGCTGGATGAACCCCCGTTGATGGTGAGGATCCGGGATGCCGCACCGTATAAGGAGAATTTTCTCTCTCTCGCTCCTTCCTTCCCGCCCTGCGGATCATGCTTCCTCATAGAACTCACCGCGTCATCTCTGCCAGAGAATCCGGGACTCTTCGAGAGGTACGGCAACGCCGGCGCGGTTCGGCATCGCCCGTGGCGTATAATCGGTTGCCGGACGACCTGCCGACACCCGGGTGCTGTAGACGCAGCCGTCTTCCTTTCCCTCCTGCTGCTCACCATGCGTCATTTCCTGTTGAACCGGATTGCCGTTGTTCAACCCCTCCGCATATAGTTCGACGCGCACGTCGGCCGGGTCGAGACCGTCGGGATAGAGCCGGACCTCGAACAGGTAGTGCTGCTTCTCAGCAGTGACCTTCACTTCGCCGAAGCGCACATTCGGCCACTTCTCCGCCAGGGCGCGCTGCCACTGGACCAGGTGCGCGCCGCCAGCACCTTTGTCGGCGGCCCGCCGGCGATAGGCGGCTGCTGCCGGGAGATAGAACGTTTCTGTATACTCGCGAACCGTGCGACCGGCGGAGAACTGTGGGGTGAGGCGTGCCATGCTCTCGCGCATCCGGGCTACCCAGGCGACCGGTATGCCCTGCTGGTTTCGGCCGTAAAACGCCGGAACCACTTCCTTTTCAAGCAGGCTGTAAAGCGCCTCTGCCTCGTCGGCGTCCCAGGCCGGATCGTCGCCGTGCTCCCTTCCGTCTCCAAGTGCCCAGCCCACTTCAGGGGTGTAGGCCTCCGCCCACCAACCATCCAGTTCCGATAGGTTGATGCCGCCGTTGGCAAGTACTTTCATGCCGCTCGTGCCGCTCGCTTCCCAGGGGCGCCGCGGTGTATTGAGCCAGACATCCACCCCCTGCACCAGCCGTTGTGTCAAAAGCATATCGTAATCGCTCAGGAATACCACGCGCTTGTGCACTTCCGGGCGTCGGATGAATTGTATCCATTGGCGGATCATCTCCTGCCCCGGCTCATCCGCAGGATGCGCCTTGCCGGCAAGAATGAGCTGTACGGGATGTACCGGATCATTCAGCATGCGCACCAGCCGCTCCGGGTTGCGCAGGAGAAGGTTCGGCCGCTTATAGGTGGCAAAGCGGCGCGCGAAGCCGAGCGTCAGGACGTTAGTGTCGAAGACGTGCCGGGCGTCTTCGATCTCATCCGGTGCTGCGCCGGAGGCAGTCAGTTGAAGGGAGAGCCGCTCACGGACGAATTCAACCAGGGCGGCGCTGGCATCGGTACGGAAACGCCAGAGCCGGGCATCGGGGATAGCGCGAATCTTCTCCGCCATTTTGTCCGTCGTTCCCAGCCACGGTTCTGCACCGCAGATTTCACACCAGAGTTCATCGGCCTCCGCAGAATGCCAGCTCGGCACATGTATCCCGTTGGTGACGTGACCTACCGGTATCTCCTCTTCCGGCCATCTCGAAAATAGCGATTCAAAGATGCGCCGGCTCACTTTCCCGTGCAGGCGGCTCACCCCGTTGATCGCCCCGCTCCCTCTGATGGCCAGGTAGGCCATGTTGAACGGCTCCTCCGGATCGTCCGGATGCAGGCGGCCGAGGGCAAGCAGATCGCGGGGCGGGATGCCGAGCCTCGTGGCGGCGTAGCCCCCAAGGTAGTGGTCTATGAGAAAGGAGGAGAACCGATCGAAACCGGCGGCCACCGGCGTATGAGTGGTGAAGAGGTTGCCGGGACGCGTTGCGGCGAGGGCCTCGGCGAAGGATCGGCCCGCATCTTCCATGAAGCTGCACGCCCGCTCCAGCACGGCAAACGCGGCATGCCCCTCGTTCAGGTGGCACACCTCCGGCGTGATGTCGAGTGCCCTGAGCAGCCGCCAGCCGCCAATCCCCAGCACCAGCTCCTGCTGCAGCCGCAGCTCAGGCCCCCCGCCGTACAGTTCGCTGGTAATCCCCCGGTGGGCCGGATAGTTGGCCGCGTCGTTGCTGTCGAGGAGATAGAGCGTCACGCGTCCGACCCGAACCTGCCAGGCCCGCAGCCAGAGGGAATACCCGGGGAGCTTCACCTCCAGCCGCAGCCATTCCCCGTTCGCCTCCCGAACCGGCGTGACCGGCAGCTGGCCGGGATCGTTGTAGGGAAAAAGCGCGTGCTGCATACCGTCCCGGTCGATCACCTGACGAAAATAGCCCTGCTGGTAGAGGAGTCCCACACCGACCACCGGCACCCCTAGGTCGCTCGCCGCCTTGAGCTGGTCGCCCGCCACGTTGCCGAGCCCACCTGAATAGATGGGGAGCGCCTCGCTCAACATGAATTCCATGCTGAAATAGGCGACGCAGGAAAGGGGCGCCTCTCCGTGCACCTGCTGGAACCAGGCAGGCGCATTTGTCTCTTCGCGCATGGTGCGCAGCAAGCCGTCGACCTTTTCCCGAAAGTCAGGATTGGCGGCAATGCGCTGGAGCCGGTCCCGCGCCACGGTCTGCAGGACGACCCACGGGTTGTGGGTGAGTTCCCAAAGCACAGGATCCAGCTCCTGCCACACTTCATCGGCCGCGTTGTTCCACGACCAGCGCATATCCAGGGCGAGTTCCGCCAGGGCGTCGAACCCCTCTACTTCAAAGGGCAGAAACGCATGGACCGGGCTGTCCACTCTCCTATTCTCGCTCATCTGTCTTTCTCACACTCCCCTGCTTCGAAAATACCGGTTGAAAGGATGCATTCAACCTCCGACCTGTTCACTCGTCCGCCCTAACCGTGGCGCTGTTGAGTCTCACCTGCCGGGCTTTTCGCCTCCAGCAAAGCAACTGCCCCATTTCTCCGGCCTTGTCCGAATGATCAGTATCGCGAGTAATCTAAAACTACCACTGCTGGTCGCAACAGGTAAATATGGTGAATCGTGTATTTTGGAGAGAGAATTACAGTAGGGTATTCGAGAAGCGATTGATTGCAGCCGCGAATCACCGCAGGCTTCCATGGAGCCGACAGTCACGGGATACTTTGCCTGAGCATATTCTGCAGGGCAAGAAAAATTCTTGACAGGACCGAGCCCATTGAATAGTTTTAACCAGACCGGTCGGTATATTATTTAAAAACATGGGTGGGCATGGCAAACAAGGGGGTTCAGACACGACAGAATATTATTGAAAAATCTCTCCAGCTCTTTTCAGTAAGAGGATATTTCAATACGTCGATAAGCGATATTCAGGAAGCGACGGGCCTTACAAAAGGCGGCCTGTACGGTCATTTCAAGAGCAAGGGGGACATCTGGTACGCGGTTTATCAAAAGGCCGTGACGACCTGGCGGGGCATCGTATTCAAGGATATGAGGGATGTCCCTAACCCAGTTGAACGCATTGAAAGAACAATAGAAAACGACTTGAGAGACTACCTGGGAGCGGATGTCTTCGAGGGAGGATGTTTCTTTCTCAACAGCCTTGTCGAACTCTCCGGGCAATCGGGAACGATGAGCAGGCATATATTGCGAGGTTTCGTCCGTTTCTCAAAGCTGTTGCAGGCCTGGTTAAAAGAAGCGGATCAGAAAGGAATAGTGAAAGGCGGACTGAATTTCCGGGAAATTGCCAACTTTCTCGTTATCTCCATGAACGGGGCATCTGCACTCTACACTGCAAGCAGGGACCCTTCGATCTGGAAACAGACGATCACCCAGCTCCGCTTCTACATCGATCAGTTAAAGGCATGAGTCTTTAATCGCATGACGAGATAAGTCAGCGATGAAAATATACCGACCAGTCTTTATTAATTAACTGCCCGAACGTTCAGACTCGTGCGGTTTGAAGACCGGCATATTCCTGTGAGAATGAGGTATTGGAATGGATTTCAAGAGCCTGCTTGCTCAACGGACCAGGAAGATGGAAGCCAGCGCAATCAGGGAGATCCTGAAAGCGGTTTCCAGGCCGGGGATGCTCTCTCTTGCCGGAGGCATTCCGGCCCCGGAGAGTTTCCCTCTGGAAATCATAAAGGAATTAACCTCCAGGGTAATTGAAAAGTACTCTTCAAGCGCTTTTCAGTATGATCTTTCGGAGGGTTTCTCTCCTTTGAGAGAAGCCCTCACCGGCTATCTCCGGAAGAAAGGCATCCGGGCATCAGGAGATGAAATTTTCATAGCGAGCGGATCCCAGGGAGTCCTGGATGCTCTCGGGAAAATTCTCGTCTCCAGGGGAGACAGTATCGCAGTTGAGGCCCCGACCTATCTTGGGGCGATCCAGGCCTTCAATTCTTACGAACCTGTTTATGCAAGGCTCGATACGGATGATGACGGGATCATTCCTGAATCGCTTGAGCGCGTTCTTGAATCCGACAGGATAAAATTCATTTACCTGGTGCCCACATTTCAGAATCCCACGGGAAGGACCATTCCACTGGCGCGCAGGGAAAGAATCGCGGGTATTATTCAAAAACATAATGCCCTCCTTATTGAAGATGATCCCTACAGCGCCTTGAGATACCGGGGAGAAGATATCCCTCCGATCAAGGTCCTTGCGCCGGAAAATGTTGTTTACGTGAGCACGCTTTCCAAGGTGTTCGCCCCCGGTCTCAGGGTCGGCTTCTTTGTTGCTCCTCAACTGATCAGGGAATGGCTTGTTCTGGCAAAACAGGGCGTGGACCTTCACACGAGCACGTTCAACCAGGCCCTTGCTGCTGAATATCTTTTGGGGGGATATCTTGAAGAGCATTTGCCGAAGATCATCGATATATACAGGCCGAAACAGGAAGCAATGTTTCATGCTTTGGAAAAGTACTTCCCTGAAGGCTTCAAGTGGTCAACGCCCGACGGCGGAATGTTTATCTGGGCTGAGGGACCCGCGGGGATCGACATGGAAGGAATATACTGGAGGTCCATAGAAAGGAAAGTGGCCTTTGTCCCTGGAAAATTCTTTTTTACCCGGAAAGGGGAAGGCATCGAAACGATGCGGCTCAACTATACGATGGCAGATGAAGAAGGAATCGACAGGGCCGTGAGAACCCTTTCAGAAGTGATCAAACGGGAACTATAACTGGAATTTGCGGGAAAAATGTATTATGAGTCCTGCTCATGCCGCTGATCAAGATACTCGTGTCCGTCTTCATGGTGGTCACATTGTCTCTCACTGCAGAATTCGTCAGTCCCCGCGTTGCAGGGATTCTCTCCGGGTACCCCCTGGGAGCCGCTATCAGCCTGTTCTTCATCGGATTTGAGATAAGTCCCTCCTTCGCCTCGCAAAGCTCCCTCTACACCATGATCGGCCTTGTGGGGATACAGGGCTTCACGTACTGTTATTTTCTGGCATCGCGCCGGATGAAGCCACAGAGAAAATGGTTCAATATCGTCATCTCATCGCTGGCGGGACTGGGCGGGTACATGGTGATCATTTCCATCCTTCACGTCCTGAAGGCCACTATTCTCATATCCCTGGTGATCCCCGCGGCATCCTTTCTGCTTTTCAGGTTCCTCTTCAGGAACATCAGGAATGTGGAGATAGAAAGCAGGATGCCCCTCAACATCATCCTGCTGTTCGGAAGGGCCCTGTTTGCAGGGGCCGTCATCATCGTCATCACAGCGGCCGCAAAGGTGGTCGGACCGCGGTGGGCCGGGCTATTTTCAGCGTTTCCCATAACCCTGTTCCCGGTAATCGTCATAGTCCAATTCACCTACCGAGTCGAACATGTGCACACGCTCATAAAGGGCGTGCCGGAAGGGCTCGTCTCCCTGTTTATTTACGCCCTGGTTGTCCATTTGGCATACCCGACCCTCGGGATCTACTTCGGGACCCTCATTGCCTATGTCTGTGCGACGATCTATCTGATTATAACCCACGTGGACCTTCATTTGGGCCGCCTTATCCATCCTGCGAGAAACGGCAAAGGCGGAGAAAATCCGTAATTGCAGACATGTAGGCCGCGAACCCGGTCATGAATATGGTATTGTGATCTGCGGCGGGGATAAAAGAGAAGCGAGAGGATTTCCGGTTTGTCGAAAACCCGGTAGTCAATCTGAGAAATATCCTTCATGCGCGATTCTCCTCAACCCCCCCCGAAAGCCCACGTTTTCCGGCCTGATTTGTTTTCAGAGAAAAGGCTGAGGTACCTGCCGTACCCTTCCTTTTCGAGGTCTTCCTTCGGGATAAACCTGAGGGCCGCCGAATTCATGCAGTA